>PVMS01016210.1_pt1 | contig 11097 bp, 9 predicted proteins | sample 1853461 | NCBI WGS metagenome assembly PVMS01 (sample SAMN08582032, study PRJNA380276) | Marine sediment metagenome, whole genome shotgun sequencing project. | isolation source: ocean sediment barecode stripped | collected 2017
CGCCGTCGATCACGTAGAAAATGACGTTCGGTTTCGCGGAGCGAGGTGTACCGCTCAAGGTCGGCGCGCCCCACAAAGCGACCGTCCCCTCGCGCGCCGCGTCGGCCTGCAGGGAAAGCATTACCGACCTTCCCGTGAGCTCGGATGGATCGACACTCTCTTTGGTCCAACTCAGTGAATCCGCGTAGGACTCCTCGAGAACGATCTGCGCGTCTAGACCTTCTGACCCTACCGTGAACCTGAAGCTCACCGGCACCTCGGATCGAACGACACCGAGATCGAAATCCAACCGTCCGGCGGGTGGGATCATCACTTGATAGCGGAGACGGGCTGGAGTGTGAGCGAAGAGCGTCTTTCGAACGGAATCTTCCCGCGCTTCGCTCTTGACACCGAACGGTTCCCGGAAAGCGCCGCCAGATGGCACGATGCTGATCGAAACGATATCGATCGAGGACTCTCGAAAGGCGCCAAACGCAATGCCTAGGTGACGCCAAGGTTGCTCGTCTCTATCTTGGTCTGGCTCTTGTTCTGACGTGGGTTCCGGGCGCCTCACGGGAAACACGTACGTTTGAAGATCGCCGTTGCTGAAAACCGGCGTCGCCTCGTGAAGCCCGCCCAACTGCGACGCCAATTCCTCGGGAAGGGTGTCGTCTTCCAAATCGAAAGCCACCATCATGCCCCAGACCGGATCCGAGGTGCGGGCTTGCAAGACAATCGACTCCCAATCATCGAAATCCCAATCGTCGAGCTCGGAGTACAAACCGCCGAGTGTGAGGATGCCACTCCGACCCTCCTCGGAAACGGTTAGCCGGAGTGCACCGTCCGTCGCGGTGAGCCCACTGGAGCCTCGGCTTTCCCCCTCCACCGGAACGCGCAAAGGCTTCCAGGTGCCTATCTCTCCTTGCGGCTCCTCGAAACGCCACTCGACTTCGCGGAGCGCCTCGGTGGAAAGGCTGGCGCTTTCGATCTCGGCCGAGTCGAGATGATCTTCGAGGTGAACGGCGGTGTCCGACTCCAACGGGGCGGGCGTATGGGCGCAGCCGACTACGGCCAGCAACGCGGCGACCGAAACTCTTGGTATCGACGTCATGAACACCGGAAAACAGCATATCCGAGCATTAGCCGTCCCGTTATGCTATTTTCGCTGGAGTCATGTCGGAACGTAGTCGTCGCCAGGAAATCATCCTGAGCCTTCTATCGAAAAAGACGGTCCGCACGCAAGAGGCACTCTTGAACGAGCTCCGGCAGCGGGGCGTGGCGATCACCCAATCCACGCTGTCGCGAGAGCTCAAGGCCCTCGGCATATCGAAGGGGCCGGACGGTCGCGGAGGTTACCGCTACGTCGCCGGTGGCCCGGGTACCGGAAGAGGACCGCTCCTTCCGGCGGTGGCCGCGTTCGTAGAGAACGTGGCGCGGAGCCGAAACCTGCTCTTGGTGAAGACGCCCCCCGGAAACGCCCAGGGGGTGGCCCGCGCGATCGATCAGGCGGACTGGTCCGAGGTCATGGGAACCATCGCCGGCGACGATACAATCCTCATCATCTGCCACAACGAAAGCCAGGGCGGGCGCGTCGAACGCCGTTTGAAGCTACTCGCTCAGCGTTAGTGCCGTTCCAACTGATTACGGTGGGACGACCGTAGTTCTGGCGCCCAATGCCCAAGTTGGAACGACACTAGAAGCACCTCCCCCCGGACCTGCTTGACCCCACTTGACTGGCTCCGCTTCCTGGTGGATAATTATTCGGGTATGTTGCATAAAAATCCAAAAAGGGCCGGCATCCCCTGGGACTACGTGGCTTCGGCAGGCGGACGCCTGCCCCTGAACGGCCAGACGGCGGGGCTCGGGCCGGGCCCGGTGCGGCCCGGAGAGGGCTTGCTCGTTCGGACCGTGAACACCAACCCCGGCTACGATCGACTGGAGCTGGCGAGCGGAGAGCTGGTGGTGCTCCGTCCCGGCGACCGATTGGTAGGGGTCGCGGGCACTCGCCAGGCACTGCGCGGCTTCTACGGCTCAGCGCCGGCGAGCGTGAAGCACGGCGATCGGCTGTCGATCCTCAGCCTCGGGGGAATACTCGGAGCCTTCGAAGGGGGGCTCCTCGATCTCGGTGTGCCGACGACCGTGGAGGTGATCGATCGTCTAGGCCAAGACGGTCGACCTCACAGTCTCACCGAAGGCGCCATCGCTCCGCGAGCCACGCTCGACACCAACTGCCCCATCATCGCCGTGGTGGGAACTTCCATGGGCGCCGGCAAGACCCGGGCGGCTTCGGAGATCGTCGCCGGTGCCGCGCAGGCCGGGGTTCGCGTCGCGGCGGTGAAGCTCACCGGCGTGGCGTGTTTGAAAGACACGATCGACATGCGATCGCGGGGTGCGTTCGAAGCCGTTTCCTTCCTCGATGCAGGTCTGGCCTCGACCGTGCACGAACCCGAACTCACTTCCTACGTGAATGGACTTTTTCACCACCTCGAAGAAACCAATCCCGAGCTGATCGTGGCGGAGCTCGGTGACGGCATCATCGGCCCTTACGGGGTCGATCGACTACTTCAGGATCCGGTTTTCAGTGGAGCTATCCGCGCCCTCGTGCTCACCGCCTCGGATCACGTTGGGGCCTGGGGAGGCCTGGAGCTTCTCCGTCGCTGGGGACTTACCGTTGATGTCGTCACCGGGCCGGTCACCGATAGCCCGGGCGCCTGTCGGACCGTGGAAGAGCAATTGGGTGTGCCCGCGGTCAACGCTTGCTCGGATGGACAGCGTCTCTTCCCCATCATTCGCCCCCGGCTCTTTTCTGGGAAATCATGATCCGCGTTGCATTGGAAGGCGCCTCCGGTTACGTGGGAGGCGAGCTGCTGAGCCTTCTCTTGCACCACCCAGAAGTCGAAATAGTGGCCGCCACGGCGGGACAGGCGGGCGGAGAAATGCTCGCCACCATCCGGCCGCGTTTCGGCGCGAGCGCCATGCAGCTCCAAACAAGTCTGGAGCCGAACCAGATGGAGAAGCTCGACCTCCTCTTCCTTGCTTTGCCCCACGGTGAGTCCTCGAAGCGGATCGGTGCCATCCCGCGAGCGCTCCCGGTCATCGATCTCGCAGCGGATTTCCGCATTGCCGATCGGACACGGGCCGAAGCCACCTACGGACCGCACCCGGCCTGGGATTTCCAATCGGAGTTCGTTTACGGTTTGCCGGAGCTAAACCGCACCCGCCTTCGTGAGGCGCGACGAGTCGCCGTGCCCGGGTGCTTCGCAACCGCAGCTTCCATCGCGCTCCTTCCCGCCCTGGAAGCGGACGCGATGCAAGGTCCGCCGTGGATCTCCGCCGTGACCGGCTCTTCGGGATCGGGGCACCGACCGGGAGCGAAGACTCATCACCCGGAGCGTGCCTTGAATTTCTTCGGTTACCAACCGAACGGGCACCGCCACCAGCCGGAGATCGAGTCGGCCTTGCAGGATCTAAACTCCTCGAAGTTCCCTCTCCATCTTCAAGTTCATTCCGCGCCCCTGGTGCGCGGCATCTATGCCAGTACCTTTTTTCCGGTGGATCCGTCCACCGATCTCCTGGAGCTCTACCGCCAGCGTTTCGAGGACGAGCCATTCGTGGAAGTTCGAGAAGAACCCCCTCAGTTGGCCGATGTCGTTGGAACGCCGCGGGCTGCGGTCTCCGTTTCCACCCGTTCGGAGAGCGCCACCGTTTTCGTCGCCATCGACAACTTGCTCAAGGGCGCGGCCTCACAAGCGCTCCAATGCATGAATCTTCGTTTTGGTCTGGCTGAAGACGCCGGTCTTCGATGGCCGACGGGAGTGCTTCCATGACCATGAACACCGTCGCGCTCGAAGCCCGTTACCAGCTCCCGGCGTACAACCGGCTGCCTCTCTCGCTGCAACGAGGGGAAGGTGTTTATGTCTTCGACGAAGATGGCCAACGATTCTTGGATCTCTATGGTGGCCACGCTGTGTCCTCCACCGGGCACAGTCACCCTAGCGTGGTAGAAGCCATCGCTCAACAAGCGAGGCAGCTCCTTTTCTACAGCAACGTGGTCACCAGCCCGGTTCGCGCGCAGGCCGCCGGCCGGCTCATCGAGACCGCCGGGGCACCCTTTCATCAAGTCTTCTTCGTGAACTCCGGCGCGGAGTCCAACGAAGCGGCTCTGCGTATCGCGAGACAGCTCACCAGCCGGAAAAAAGTCGTGGCGATCGACGGAGCCTTTCATGGGCGAACGCTGGGAGCCGCCTCGGTCACGACACCCAAGAAGAAAGGTCCGCCACCACGGGACGTCTCCTTCATCCCAGCCAACGAGATCGGCCCCGCGGAAACCGCGATCGACGGAGCGACCGCGGCGGTCATCGTCGAGCCCGTGCAGAGCATGGCGGGTGTACGCGAGTTGTCGCGTGATTTCCTCCGCAAGCTGCGTGAGGTCACAACGAAACGGGGCGCCTTTCTCGTCTTCGACGAGGTACAAACCGGAGCCGGCCGCACCGGACGCTATCTCTACTCGGGACTGCACGACGTGCACGCCGATCTCGTAACGCTGGCCAAAGGCATCGCGAGCGGCGTTCCCATGGGCGCGCTCCTAGTGATCGAAAAGATCGCTTCACAGATCCGACCGGGCGATCTCGGCTCGACCTTCGGCGGTGGCCCGCTTGCCTGCGCGGCTCTGAACGCGACCCTCGATGTTTTGGAGCGGGAGGACATCTTGGCGCGGGTCGGCGAGACGTCCGCATGGCTTCGCCGCGAGCTTGCAGCCGTTACGGGCGTCGAGGAAGTGCGCGGACGAGGCCTGCTGCTGGGCTTGAAGCTCGGGCAAAAAGCGAGTGACGTCCAAAAGCGGCTTCTGGAGCATCACATTATTGTCGGCACGTCTGCCGAGCCGAACGTGCTGCGGCTCTTGCCTCCACTCATCCTGACCAAGGAAGACGCGGCGCCCTTCCTGGAAGCCCTACCGAGGTGCCTCTAATGCGGGTCGTCAAACTGGGCGGTGCCTCGCTGGCCCAGAATCTTCCGCGAATTGCCGCCGCGCTGGCCCGAACCGACCAGCCGCAGGTCATCGTGCACGGCGGCGGGCCGCAGGTTTCGGAAATGGCCTCCCGCTTGGGCGTTCCCACTCGAAAGGTAGCCGGTCGACGGATCACCGATGAAGCCACGTTGGAACTGGTGGTCATGGTGTTGGGAGGTCTCCTCCACAACAAGGTTGTCAGCGCGCTCATCGGAGCGGGATTGCGGGCCGTCGGTTTGGCCGGCCCCTCCGTGCTCCACGCGCGGCGCCGCCCGCCACTCACAATCGATGGGGAATTGGTGGACTTCGGTCTGGTGGGCGAGATCGAAAGGGTAGACAAAGAGCTGGTGAGCGCGGCGCTTTCGAACCGCACCGTGCCGGTCATTCCCTCGATCGCCGGCGGTAACCATGGCGCACTCTTCAACGTCAATGCGGATACGACCGCAGCCCGGGTCGCCGCGGAGTTGGGCGCCGAGGAGCTCGTCCAAGTGACCGACAGCGGGGGCGTGTGGCGGGTCAAAGACGAACCGTCTTCGGTCATCGAAGATCTCGATCTGACGGAGACCCGGCAATTGCTTTCGAACGGCGTCGCCTCGGAAGGAATGCGTCCCAAGCTTCAGACCGCGATCTGGGCGCTCGAATCCGGTGTGCCTCGAGTGCGGATCGTCGGCGCGGAAGCTATCGGACTCCCCGATGGGGGGACCGTGGTGCGGGTCGGCTCGCGGCAGGGAGCTTGACTTACCTCATGCAAATTTATACATTAGTGGTGCATATTTATGCAGCGACATCAGCGGCATGACCAACAGGGGGAGAGTTCTGAGATGAAGATCAAAGTCGTCCTGGCCTACTCTGGGGGGCTCGATACTTCGGTAGCGATCCCGTGGCTCAAAGAGAACTACGACTGCGAGGTGATCGCCATGCTGGCGGACGTCGGTCAGGGGGAGGATCTCGAAGCTCTCGTCGACAAGGCGCTGGCCACCGGGGCCTCGCGCGCCATGGTGGAAGATCTCAGGCTCGAGTTCGTGCGCGACTACGTGTTTCATGCGCTACGGGCGGGTGCTCGGTACGAGGACAAGTACCTGATGGGAACGTCGCTGGCCCGTCCCATCATCGCCCGACGGCAGGTCGAGGTCGCCGAGCGCGAAGGCGCCACCGCGGTGGCGCACGGGTGTACGGGTAAGGGAAACGATCAGGTCCGCTTCGAGCTGACCTATCTGGCGCTCGCGCCTCACTTGAAAGTGATCGCACCGTGGCGCGAGTGGCACATCCGGTCGCGGGAGGACGCCCTGCAGTATGCGGCGGAACGAGGCATCCCCGTGTCCCAAACCAAAGAGAAACTGTACAGCCGGGACGCCAACCTCATGCATCTGAGCCACGAGGGAGGCATTCTCGAGGACCCGTGGGAGAAGCCGCCCGCCGACATGTATCTCATGACGCAGAATCCCGTGGATGCGCCGTCGACGCCGGAGACGGTGGAGGTAGGGTTCCACCGAGGATTCCCCGAGTCCGTCAACGGTCACGCGCTCGATCCCGTAAGCCTGTTGGAAAAATTGAACGAGATCGGCTCCCGTCACGGAGTGGGCCGGGTGGACCTCGTCGAGAACCGGTTGGTAGGCATGAAATCCCGCGGGGTCTACGAGACCCCCGGCGCGACGATCCTTCAGGAAGCACACCAGGCGGTCGAAACCATGTGCCTCGACCGAGAGACCGCCCACTTCAAGGCGGGGGTCGCCCTTCGCTACTCCGAGCTCGTTTACAACGGTCAGTGGTTCACGCCGCTTCGCGAGGCGATCGATGCCTTCGTGGACGCAACGCAAGAAACGGTCACCGGGCGCGTAAGCCTGGAGCTGCACAAGGGATCGATCGGGGTGACGGGACGACAGTCGCCCTTGAGTCTCTACCGGGAAGAGTTCGCCACGTTTGGTGAGGACGAGGTCTATAGCCAGGCGGACGCGGGGGGGTTCATTCGGCTCTTTGGGCTCCCGCAGAGAATACGTCACATGGCTTCGAAATCCTCGCCACAGATTTCGCCGCCCCTGAAGCGCTGGGCCGAGAAACTGAAGAGCGCCGTCGGTTCATCGAGCTCTGTGTCCAAACCGACGCCGCTCGTCGCGGCACCACCCTCCTCCACCGGAAGCGGGTCGGACGAGTGAGCTCCTACTCGGGATATTTCCATTGAAGCTCTGGGGAGGCCGGTTCCGGAAAAAGACCGCGCCTTCCCTGGAGCGGTTGGGCCGATCCATCGATTTCGATCGACGTCTTGGCGCGGAAGAGATCCGCATCAACCAAGCCTACGCACGCGGCCTCAATCGGGCCGGGCGGCTCACCGACGACGAATGTCGCGCCATCGAGAAGGGGTTGGACCAAGTCGGTCGCCAGCTGAACGAAACACCCCCGCCTTTTGCGGACTCGGACGAGGACATCCACACCGCGGTCGAGCGCCTGCTCGGCGAGGCCATTGGTCCCGAGCTGGCGGGTAAACTTCCGGCCGGCCGAAGCCGCAACGACGTTTCCGTAACCGGCTTTCGACTCCACCTGGCTGCGGATCTTTCAGGGCTGCAAGAAGAGATTCGAAACTTACAGAAGACGCTAGTGGATCGTGCGGAGGAGACCCGCAAGGTGATCCTCCCCGGCTATACACACGTCCGCCGCGGTCAACCGGTGATCTTCGCTCAATACTTGTTGTCTTACTTCTGGGCCCTCAGTCGAGACGGAGAGCGGTTCGAGCAGGCCCGCACGCGCATTCTCCAGCTTCCGCTCGGCGCGGGGGCGCTGGCCGGAAACTCGATGGGTGTCGATCGCGAGGCGCTGGCCGAAGAGCTCGGCTTTCCTTCGATCCTCGAGAACAGCATCGACGCGGTCTCCTCTCGCGACTTCGCGCTCGAGTTCCTGGCCGCGGCGTCGATTTTGGCAACCCATCTTTCCCGAATAGCCGAGGACCTCGTTCTCTGGTCGACGGCCGAGTTTGGGTTCGTGGAAATCGACGAAGCCTACTCCACCGGGAGCAGCTTGATGCCGCAGAAACGAAATCCGGACGGACTGGAGCTGGTGCGAGGAAAAAGCGGCCGTGTGGTGGGCAACCTGATGTCACTTCTCACGACGATCAAGGGACTTCCCACGGGTTATCAACGCGATCTGCAGGAAGACAAAGAGCCCGTCTTCGATGCGATCGATACCCTAACCATGACACTCCCGGTCATTCGGGAGACGATCGCCACGCTCACCGTCCGCGAGGAAGCCATGAAGAAAGCGCTCTCTTCGGATCTCCTTGCCACCGAGCTCGCGGATTACCTCGTGGACCGAGGGGTTAACTTCCGTCAGGCGCACGGCATCGTGGGAGAGATCCTGGCCAGCGCAGCCGAAGAGGGAGTGGATCCCGCGACGCTCGATCTAAAAAAACTACGCGGCTTCTCCGATGTCTTCGAGGAAGACGTGGCGCGAGTCTGGGATTTCCGAGCCTCGGTGGAAAGGAAGTCCTCTCGCGGTGGGGTCGCCTCTCAGCCCCTCGCGGAGCAGCTTGAGCGAGCCCGAGCACTGCTCAAGGAGTCGTAGACGGCGGTGGCACGCGGCGCAGAGTCGCCTGCTCGAAGGCATAGGCGAGCTCGATGAGCCGGGGCTCGCTGCAGGCCATGCCGGTAAAGCTCACCCCCATTGGCTCGAGCCCCGCACGGAAATCCGACCCGAAGCCCGGAGTCGGGGCGTTCGGCACGCGGCCGAAAGGAACGATGACCGTGGGATAGCCGGGCCGGGCCGCGACGTTCGCGCCGCGCGGGCCCGGGAACACGAGCGCGTCCAGGTTCTGCGCCTTCATCACTTCGTCGATGCCGTGCTCGCCGGTCAGCCGGAGATCCTTCCTTCGGTCGGCCTGGTAGCGTGCCTCGTCCGCCGCGAGGTCGATCTCGTCGGAGATGTCGAGGCGCGACTGGCCGAACTTGATGGCGTTTTGGGGTGCATGCTCTAGATTGAAGAAGCGCAGCGCGCTCAGATTGCTCACGGGCCGGTTCGGCCCGAGTGTTTCGAGCCATGCGTCGAAGTCTCGCTTCATTCCGTACTTCAGCACGTAGGAGCACCCGGCGTCGCTTCCCTTGTGATCCTCGACGTTCCCGCAGACGCCCCACGTCAACAGATTGTTGGCGGGGTCCGGATCGACGACGCTCGGGATGTCGGCGGGATCGACGATGACGGCACCTTCCTTCTTCAAGATCTCGATCGCCTCTGCCATCATGGCGGTTTGGGCGGGATTGAGACCGCCGGTCGGTTCCGTCTCGCCCGGCGGGGTCACCGCGTCGTAGTAGAACGCGCGTGGAATGCCGATGCGCGCGCCCTGCAGACCATCGCGCTTCAGGAAAGGCGTGTAGTCGCGATTCGGCGGCGGCGTGCAGGTGGTCGTGGCGGGGTCGTTCGGGTCTGGCGAAGGGCCCTCGAGCACGCCCAGCATGATGGCGGCGTCCGTGACCGTGCGTGCCATGGGACCCGCGGTGTCCTGATCCGCGGTGATAGGGATGACGCCGTGGCGGCTAATGCGACCCACGGTGGGCTTGATGCCAGCAAGCATGTTCCGGCTCGCAGGGCTGAGCACGGAGCCCGACGTCTCGGTGCCGACGTTAGCCGCCCAAAAGCTCGCCGCGGTGCCGATACCCGAGCTGGATCCGCCGGTGCGGAGAACAGGCCGGCCGTCGTTGAACCCGGGCCGCGGATCGCGACGGGGGTCGTAGGGGTTCATGCCGAAGCCGCCGAGGGCGCTGTAGTTTCCGGGCATGGGCGTCGGCCGTCCCGCCACCCAGTTCGCGAGCTCCGTCATCACGGTCTTCGCTAGGATGATGGCGCCCGCATCCTTCAGATTCTTGGTGAGCGTCGCTTCGTAGGGCGGTGTGAAGTCCTTGAAGGCCAAAGCACCTCCCGTGGTTGGCATGTTGGTCGTATGGACGTTGTCCTTTAAGGCGACCGGGATGCCGTGAAGAGGTCCGCGCAACTTGCCCTCGGCCCGCTCGCGGTCGAGCCCCTCGGCCTCGGTGAGCGCCGTGCGGCTCACGATTAGAACAGCATTCACCATGTCTTCGTAGTACGCGATGCGCGTCAGGTGAAGGAGCACGAGTTCCTTCGACGTCACGCGCCCTTCCGCGAGCGCCGCCTGCATCTCGGGAATGGTGGCTTCTACGACGTCGAAGCTCTGCCCCACGGGAGTTCCTTGTGCGTGCAAGCCGTGGCTTGTGCTCACCGTCAGCACGATGAGTATCAGCAGTCGGTTCATGATTGGCTCCTTTTGTAGAATCGCTACAAACGGGAAGGCGAGCTTGTAGCCGACCGGTATGGATTCCTCGAACCTCCGCGGCCCTCGACGTTCTTATCACGAAGGCGGGTAAAACGCTTTCAGCAATTGTTGGGCGCTTCAGCCGTCGGTTTCTTGCGAAATCTTGTACTGTTCGAGCTTCTTGTAAAGATTGCTGCGGGGGGTTCCGATGACCTGGGCGGTCTGCGAGATGTTCCAGTCGTTCTCCCTGAGCTTGGCAATCAGGAACGCTCTTTCGCTGATTTCCTTGAACTCTTTCAGCGTTCCGGCGGAGAGATGGTCGGATTGAACGAGCTCGTTCGAGTAGCGGATGTTCTCCGGAAGGTCGTCGACGCCGATGACATCGCCGCTGCTCATGATGAGCAACCGCTCCACGGTATTCCGCAGCTCGCGGATGTTCCCCTTCCACGAGTGCTTCTTTAAACGCTCCATCGCCTCGGGTGAAAACTTCTTCTTCCGCAGGTGATCTTCCTGGGAAAAAAGCTCGATGAAGTGAGAGATGAGGGCGGGAATATCCTCGCTTCGTTCGCGAAGCGGTGACACGTCGATGGGTATGACCGTCAACCTGAAGTAGAGATCCTCGCGAAACGTTCCCGCCGCGATCTCGTCCTCCAACTTCTTGTTCGTTGCGGCAATCACCCGCACGTCCACCTTATTGGTCGTCGCCGAGCCCACCCGCTCGACCCAAAATCTCTACCTGTTGCGTCTGACTGCTCCTGCCACTCCAGATGGGTTGCCCGGACCCCTGGGAGACCCTGAGGCGCTGACGGACGGGCGTGGGCTTTGGCATATCCACAATGGCGGATGGTCGCCGGACGGA
>PVMS01125901.1_pt1 | contig 11096 bp, 7 predicted proteins | sample 1853461 | NCBI WGS metagenome assembly PVMS01 (sample SAMN08582032, study PRJNA380276) | Marine sediment metagenome, whole genome shotgun sequencing project. | isolation source: ocean sediment barecode stripped | collected 2017
CATAAGGAAGGAAGCGATCCTTGGATTCCAATAGGAATTGGGGTTCACACCGGTACCGGAGTCGTTGGGGCTGTTGGATCAGCGGAAACAATGACAGATATCACAGTCCTTGGGGATATCGCAAATACTGCAGCACGCTTAGCTTCCAATGCAAAGACTGGAGAGATTCTTTTTTCAGACGAACTCGCGCAAAAAGCTAACGTTGAAAGGAAGAATTTGAGGATGAAAAAACTCGAACTAAAGGGGAAAAGCAAAGCATTAGACACATGGACATTTTCGTCTTCCCCGAAAAAGAATTAATATGGCTAAACCTGTAATATTAACCATAGATGACGAAATCCAGGTCTTAAATGCTATAGAGCGAGATCTCCAGGCTAAATTCCAACAAGACTATCGGATATTAAAAGCCAGTTCGGGTACTGCGGCGCTAAAACTCATTCAAAAACTTAAACAGCGCAATACTCCAATTGCCCTTTTTCTCGCGGATCAACGCATGCCGGATACTACCGGAACCGAATTTCTGGTCGAAGCTCGAAAACTCTTCCCCCAGGCCCGGACGGTGATGCTCACTGCTTATGCTGATACAGAGGCGGCAATTGAGAGTATTAATAAGATTGGGCTGGATTATTATCTGCAAAAACCCTGGGATCCACCGGAAGAACACCTTTATCCCGTTCTCGAAGATCTTCTAAGCGATTGGCAAGCCATTGCAACAATGCCATATGAGGGCGTCCGTGTTGCAGGAACCTTATGGTCGGCAAGTAGTCACAGCACAAAAGATTTCTTGGCACGAAACAGGGTTCCGTATCAATATCTTGATATCGAATCAAATAGTGAGGCCCTCGCACTTGTCGATTCTATTAACGAAGGCAAAGCAAAATTACCAATTGTTTTTTTTCCGGACGGCAAGTACTTAATAAGTCCAAACAATAGAGAACTAGCGGAAAAACTGGGTATTCAAACTGAAGCAGGCAAGAAACATTACGATTTAATCATCATCGGTGGTGGGCCCGCTGGTTTGGGCGCAGCCGTTTATGGCGCATCTGAGGGATTGCGTACCTTGCTCATAGAAAGGCAGGCTACTGGTGGCCAGGCAGGCACAAGTTCGCGAATCGAAAACTACCTCGGTTTTCCACAGGGTATTAGTGGGATTGATTTGGCACGCCGTGCCACTGATCAGGCGATACGTTTGGGATGTGAGATTCTCACAGCTAGAGAAGTGAAAAAAGTAAAAGTGGAGGACAAGTACAAAATCATTACGCTCGATGATGGCACCGAATTAAGTTGCCTTGCCCTTGTCATTGCCACCGGAGTAACATTGCGAGAACTTGACGTGCCCGGAGTAAAAAATTTTCATGGTGCCGGAGTTTATTACGGAGCAGCCATTACTGAAGCGGCTAATTACAACGGCCAACATGTTTATGTCGTCGGTGCTGCCAACTCGGCTGGACAGGGCGCTATTTGGCTTTCCAAATTTGCTGATAAAGTCACAATTTTGGTTAGGGGTGGAACATTGAGCGTCAGCATGTCCCAATATTTGATTAACCAAATTGACGACAAGGAAAACATCGAAGTTCTTTATAACAAAACTGTTGAAAATGTAGATGGAAATGAAATTCTAAAGAAAATTTTCCTAAAAGATGGCGAAAGTGGACAAATCGAGGAGTTGGACGCTGCCGCGATGTTTATCTTCATCGGGGCTGTTCCACATACAGATTTGTTAGAAGGAATAGTTCAACGCAATGAAGCAGGATTTATCCCCACCGGACCTGAACTGATCATAAACGGAAAACGCCCCAAGGGTTGGCGGGAAAAGCGAGATCCCTTTTTGCTAGAGTCCAGTTCACCGGGCATTTTTGCTGCGGGCGATATTCGCCAGTCAGCTGTTCGTCGTGTCGCGTCGGCCGTTGGCCAGGGCGCTATTGCAATCAGCGAAATTCACCAATACTTAAAAACCATATGAAATACGAATTTCTCAAAAAGGTTCCTCTATTTGAAAATTTAACCGACAGCGATTTTGATCTTCTCTGTGAAATGGTTGAAGAAGTGAATGTTGCAGCAGGACACACTCTTTTTGATGAAGGAGACAAGGGCAATGAAGCCTTTGTGATTGAAGAAGGACAAATGGAGGTAATAAAAAAATCAGGGGAACGAGAAATTCTATTAGCAGTTCGAGGGCCGGGTGAGGTGATCGGCGAAATGGCCATGCTAGAAGAAGCCCCGCGCATGGCCACCGTCAAAGCTCGCACTGACACTCGGCTCTTGGCAATTGAAAAAGAAGAACTAGATGAATTGATGCATAGAAGTCGTTCCGCGCTTGATGCTCTCATCCATAACGTGATCCACCGCTTGCGAGATACCCAAAACATGCTCCAGCAAAGCGAAAAGATGGCTCAGTTGGGAACATTCACAGCTGGAATTGCGCATGAGCTAAACAATCCTGCTGCCGCTATCACACGCGGAGACGCACAAATTGCGATTGCCTTGCCAAAACTTCTCATGTCACAGGGAGTCTTGGCCACCCATGATCTTAGTCCTGAGCAAAGAGAAGAAATCAATCGAATGAAAAAACTGGCAATTGAGAGAGCAGAAAAGCCTCCCGAATTAGATGCGCTCTTGCGCAGTGATCGATTAGATGAAATTGAAGGTTGGATGGATGCAAATACCGATAAACCAGACGCTTACGAAATTGTGTCTTATCTGGTTGATTTAGATGTTGACGTAAAACAGTTGGGAGAAATGGTAAAAATATTTACTGATCAACATATTTCTGCTGTTTTGGATATTTTTGCTTCATTGTATTCTGTCTATAGTATAGTTGCTGAGATGGACCAAGGGGCAACTCGAATTGCAGACATCGTTAAATCTCTGAAATCCTATTCATATTTAGACCAGGCACCCGTCCAGCAGGTGGACGTCCACAAGGGCATCGAAGATACTTTACTCATTTTTGGTAGCCGATTAAGGCATGGAATCAGCGTTCGCAGGGAATATGGAGAGGCTTTGCCGAAAATAGAAATTCATGGTGGGGAACTGAATCAAGTGTGGACTAATATTATCGATAATTCCATTGATGCTTTGGATGGAGACGGGGTAATAATTATCCGCACTCGCTCTGAGGGAAACTGGGTAATCGTTGAGATGGAAGATAATGGACCAGGTATTCCGAAAAAAGTGCAGCCCAAAATTTTTGAAGCCTTTTTCACAACAAAACCAATCGGCGAAGGAACCGGATTGGGTCTCAATATTTCCTACAATATTGTTATAAATCAGCATCGTGGCGATATTCGCATGTTTTCCGAACCGGGCAAAACTGTATTCGAGGTCTGGTTGCCCTTAAGCCTTGAAGGAAGTTAATCACGGATAATGGCAGATCTATTCATTAAGGGCATGATCGTTCATTTTGTTGCTGATTGGGTACTGCAAAGCGACTGGATGTCCGCAAATAAAATGAGCCTGCGCCATCCGGCTGCCTGGGTACATAGTGGCATTCATACCCTTGGTTTGCTGCTGGTGTTCCCAATCAATGCCGCAATGCTGCTGGGATTAAGCCATTTAATCATTGACACCAGGGTTCCATTGAACTATCTTCGCAAATGGATGGGCCAGAAGCCGGAAGGAGTACAGGGGATAAGTTTTATGATTTGGCAGGATCAGATCGCCCATATCCTTCTTTTATTTGGGGCAGCTTATTGGTTATAGGGTTGATGATTATCAGGAATTGATTTTTTTACGGGAAACAAATTCGCGCGAGTTAGCTTCTCTTGTTCAATCGGAAAGTAAATGAAATTTTCTAAACTCAATGTGTTAAATCCTGAATTTACAATTCACCGTATGTCCATGAAGCGTTCCACCATTCACCCCCCCAATATCCTCGGACCGGCCTCCTTGCCCTCGGCTATCAAGCGAAGTAACTGTAAACTCTGCCCCTACATACTCCATTTTGTCAACCCATTGCCATGAATTTTATGAATAATTCTTGTGAAGCAGAATATTGGGTAAAGTAAATAGATCTCATAAAACACACTAAAGCTAAACACCGGAATATGCGGGTATTCTATTTTTGTTGCCGAGTCGCCTTTCCCCAATTTAATTATTGTGTTCTGGTGCAAATGTGGTGCAACCAGCAATGAACCAGGTGCTCACCATAGACACAATGGACAATTCTTTGTCAAAAATCTTCATTTCTGTCAACGCTAGTTGTCTCTATAGACACTATTTACAAAAGTGTCACTTACCCGGGGGTTTTAGGGTCAATTCCTGGCAAGGTCGCTAAGTTAAATCGTTAATTCTAAATCAATAGGTTGAGCGGACGTATTCCACAAAAGAAGCTAAAGACACTCCTCATTGCTTACAAAAAAATCGATAATCTTTTAGAATCATATAGATATACTCGCTGGCATAGGTTAAGGAAGCTATTAACTTTGGGTCGATAATGACATTAGCTCTAGTTCCTTTGAGAGAAAGTATGAATGGTAGAAAATCTACTAAATTTATTTTAAACTTATTGGGTTTTGGAACAGCGATTTCCCTTTTAGGTGATGCCACTTTATATACCGTGTTGCCTCACCCAGACATTTATTCCCAACTTGGAATTACGCTTTCAAATGTGGGGGTACTTTTAGGAGCCAATCGAGCTACACGTCTTATTTTAAACGGCCCCGTTGGAGTACTCTATGATCGATTGCCTAGGCGGGGATTATTGATTGCCGCACTGTCAATTGGTGCAATCTCCAGCATTTTTTATGCTATTGGAAGAGGATTTTGGGTTTTATTGTTTGGCAGAATATTTTGGGGTCTGGCTTGGTCATTGCTATGGGTAGGTGGAAATTCTGTAGTGTTAGATATTTCCACCAAAAGAAACCGAGGTAGGTACAGTGGAATCTATCAAAGATGGTTTTATGTTGGAATAGCTAGCTCAGCTTTTTTTGGGGCAGTTCTTACTGATTTGTTTGGCTTCAGCGGCGGTCAATGGATCAGCGTGGGGATTATTACTGCAGCCGCCTTAAGCTGGGTCTTTTTCATGCCCGAAACAAAAGGATTTGATGCGGCCAACAAGATTGCTCCAAAAAAGAAGGACAAGCTTGAAACATCAAAATTGCCCATTAGAGAAATGGCTATTGCCTCCATTACTATTCTAGTCTCAAGGTTTTTAACCTGGGGAGTTTTGGCAGCAACCGCGATTGTTTGGCTATCTGGTATGTTCGGAAAAGGAGCCCAGATCTCTAATATCTTTATTCCTATAGCGACCCTTACGGGACTATATACTGCGATACGTAGCTTGACCAGCATTGGAAGTACACCCCTAGTAGGAACCGCTTCAGATAAGTTAGGAAGAAGATGGCCAATTATAGGTTTGGCAATGGTGCTGGGAAGTGTGGGATTGTGGCTAATGAGTGGCGAGATGCGGATCTTGGCTTTCGTAGGGGCCATCCTAGTGCCTCTAGCAGGAAGCAGTACTGAAACTTTAATCCCTGCGATTGCTGGTGACTATGTTTCTGAAAAAATGCGAAGCCGCGCTTTAGGACTGATCAATACAGCTGGAGATTTAGGCGCCACCATTGGTCCTTTTGCAGCACTGAGTGCTCTAAATTCAGAATGGTTATCGTTGAGTGAAATCTATAAACTCGGCAGCATTTTCTTTTTATTAGTGGCTGTTATGGCTTTATCCCCCTTGGGAAAAAGGCAGCCTTGACCAATCTACTCATTAAATTGATTCGCAGGTTGAAACTATCGACTAGATGGGCACAATAGACTTCCCGAGCGATCAGTTAAGCCATTTGAACTGTTTTTTGATCTTGTATTCGTTTTCGCTTTTACACAGGTAACTGAACTTAACCTGATACTTTTGTGTAATATGGATGCAAAGAATAGTTTGAGAAAGCCCGAGCAATGGAGGTGACATTACAATCAGATCAGACCACACTCTTCGCTTGATTACCGACCACCAGTCCTAGCAACTTTTATCCCTACCCCTTCACGTAATCAGCTCGCTCTTGTAACATAGCTGCTGGTACAACTATTGGGGGCAGGTCACTCATATCATACAGTTGGTAACGCCGACAAGTTGGCAGTACCAATTCTATAATTGAACAATACGCGAAAATTTATTCGATGTCAAGGAGAAGGCCCCCGATCGCGGGACTTCTTATTTTTTCATTGTCTAAGGGTTATACACCGGCGCAAAGAAGCGTGCTTTCCAAACGCCCGGAGAAAGCTCTTCAAAGCTGTGATATGAGTGCATCAATTGAATAAATGTTTGCCCGGGGGCAAGCGCGAAGGGGTTTCCATTTTCATCAAGGAAACGATAAGGCCGCAGCAGGCCGCTGCTTTGCTCATAATCCCCGCCGATTGAGCTCCATTGGCCTTCATACATTCTCCCATTGCGGAAGAAATACGCCTTTCCCGTTGTATGTTGCAAATCCATCTCGAAGATAGTCCCCAGATCATTAATTTGGGTCATGGTGGCCAGCATCACGATCACATTCTCATAGGTCAGAGTTTCGCCATTCAGCCCATCCGTCATGATATTCATGGCCTCATTGTCCGAAGGCAGAGTTTTAGCCCAGGTGTAGGCTTCTATCGCAGGGTCATAGACAAAATGATCTCGGTTGTTGAAGTTCCATATTGTTCGTAGCTCCTGCCCCGGCACTCCCTCAATGGTGGCCTCGCTGCAAAAGAGATTAGCGCTCAAATTTGGGTTGGCGCAGACATGGCCTTCGCTGCTCTCTCGGACAACAAATCCTAGCTCAATAATATCTATCCCCCTGACCTGATCGTCAATTGATTCCGAATTGGTGGCAAAGGCACATGTTTGAATTTGAGGCGACACTTCAACATCAGCTCCCGCAGTGATCAGGCACGCGCAATATTGCTGACGGATATCTTCATAGAAAAGGCGCCCTGAGCGCACGCCATCTATGCGATCCTTAAAACGCCTTAATCCCACATCAATTCTCAGATCCGGATTATTCACATCAGCGGTCACATACAGCACATTCGTAAAGCCTTCAACAAACACATCGCTGTTGATCTCGGAATCCCGGTCCGCACCCTTGGGGACAAAGAAATACCCGGGATACTCATCGGGAATATCAAATTCCAGCTGTAAATAGAGAACATCCTCAGCATCTGAATAATCAAAATAGTAGTGACCGAGATCATCCGTTTCTGTTGTCGCGAAGGTTTTTCCATTTACGTAAAGCGTCACCTGAATACGAGGCACTCCCGGCTCCCCCTCGTCCTGCAATGAATTTCCATTAACGTCGAACCAGACAAAATCACCAATCACCATTGAGCCCCCAGGAACAGGGTGAACAAGGCCGCTCAACTCCGGTTCAAAAACGATGGGGGGAAACTTACCGTAATATGCGGCCAGTACGCGTGTATCGCCTTCGCCTATATAGACCTGGAAGGCAAGTGGCGAGACTGATAGCCCCTGGGGTGGGTAGGCATAGGGCGGGAACAGAGAAGTGGAAATGAAAACTGGGCGTAATTCAAGGAGCGCTGGGTCGCTCACAATCTCGCCCGTGAGTGGCGAATAGCCCTCAGGGAAATCGTCTATTTCAGGCCCCACACAATAACTAACCGGCCCTGCGCTAGTTTGGGGAAGCAAGCCCGCATCCCACTCGTCACCATTAGCCGAAAGTAAAAATTGAGGCGTCAAGCCTGTTTCGGGATCAGGATCACTATCCAAAGCATCATCACTGTCCCGATTTTGTGAAGTGAGCAAATAGCCCAAGGGCACAATAAATTTCAATTGATAGATGCCTTCGCTGAGATCCGAAAATTCGTAGAATCCCTGCGTATCCGTTGTCGTCGACCAGGCATTGGACGTGTCCACCTCTCCTAAGCCCACTTGAATATCGGCCAGGCCCTCTTCGCCTTCATCCTGGATGCCATTGGCATTCACATCGTGCCACACAAAATTACCAAGTGAATAGCTTTCGTTTTCACTTTCACCCCCATCCTCTTCATCGTTGTTACTCACTTCTGGAATCAGATGCATGCCGGCATCAATGCTGTCATCCCCTGAGCCACCCGGCACAGAAGGCGCTGAAAAAACAGCGCTGCTGCCATTAGCAGGCAAAGCATCGCTATCTATGCCATCATCAGCGCCCACGTCAACGGGGCTAAAACGATATCCCGCAGGCAATTCAAACTCGACAAAATAGCTATTTACCCCGCCTGGAAAAGTAAAATCGTAGCTTCCTAAAGCATCCGTCGTTGTGATGGCAACCGGTGCGCCACTCCCACCATTCTCATACAAGTTAACGGTGACTCCAGACAAGCCCATTTCTTCGGAATCTTGAATGCCGTCCATATCCACATCGTTCCAAACGAAATTGCCCACTGCGAAATCACAGCCAGATAGCATGACCATGATAATGACCAAGATAGCTATGGACCGTCCTTTCATGTAAATTCTCCAATATATGATGTTTGCCATTTTCATTATGCCAAGATTGCTTTTATTAGACATCCCTCTTTTGGGCTAAAAGTGGCTAAGACTTTCAAATCAAAATTCCCTCAGCACTGGCTGAGCTGAAAACTCTTCTCGTAAGCACGTTTTGTTAGCTTAGAAGCCTTTGTCCAATTGGCAATGGCTAAATTGGCTTGGATAAAAGGTAAGTATTCTCGTCCTAAATTTGGATCTAAGCCAAGCTGATTTGCCTCCTTAAGGAAATTAAGGGCGGCATCCCAATCTTCCACTTGAACAGCAAGAGCAGCCCGCTCCTAGAAGCGCACGTGAGGAGTATCGCACGAGCAGGTCACCTCATGGCCAATATCTTCAATTTTTCGGCTTGCGCCCCAGATTGATTGTTTTTTCGACAAGAACATTGCTTAAATATACAAATCCTAAACCGATTAGAAGAGAATAAAAACCATATCTAAATCGATATAGGGTTCCAATATTAACAACAACTAGAGCTTGGCTCAACATAATTGAAAAACAAAATATAATAACTAGCCAAAGAGAGCCGTTTCGTCTCCATGTTGCCACTCCAAGAAACAAGCCAAGCAATCCTATGTATGCGATCATCATTTCGAATGCGGACACTGTTCTCATTATGGTGGTGCTTCCCAATCTTCCTTGCGAAAACCAATCATCTGGAAAGGGGGCAAATAGCATGATTTGAACTGCTCTGGGTATGTAAGCTGCAATATCCCCAATATTATTAAAAATTACATCTGTATCGATATTGGACCAGGCGTGACTTTCTTTGGCGTAACCTCTTCGCCCGTTGGCTAGAGTAGCAAATGCTTGGTCCAATGAGCTGGGTAACCATTTAGTACTTTCCCATGCGAATTCTTGGGACTCTTCCTCTTCCTCTTGGAACCCTTCCTCAAAGAAGTCGGGGTATTCGGGCAATGAAATTTCTCGATTGAGATTTGATAATGGGGCAAATAAGAAAGGGATTAGTAGGCAAAGAATGATTGCAAGATAATTGAATCGACTAGCATGAAAGCCTTGAATTAGTAATCGAAAAAAAAGAAAAATTGCAATCAGGAAAGATGCGCCCTGTGCGATGACAATCAGGGAAGGGCGACCTATCCAAATTGCTCCAATTCCCAGCAATATGTAGGCAAGAGATTTCCCCAACCTTTTACTGCTATGCTTCGCCTGAGAATAATCTGCAAAGTAAAGCCAGCCAATTAGCAATAAGAACATTCCTAAAAAGGTAAACCCATCTTTATGTATCTGGATTGTCCACATCAATGAAGATGGAAAAAAAGCAAAGGGCAGTGCTCCGATAACAGCTATTTTTTGGGTAGATGAAAACCTGGAAAGGATTTTCCAAACAATTACAGCAGAAAGAGCATGCACGATAGCATTTAGTGGCAAAAGTGTCCAGGGCTTAGGCACTGTTAAAGCGTAAATAGCTGAAGCAATCCCAACTGGCGATGGATCGTCAAAATGCATTTCCCAAATATTCCACCCCTGCTCTTGAATAATCTTGGATAATTCTGTTGCCAAATCATGAAAATGAATAGAATCTAATCCAATTAATAATCCATCCCCCGCGTGTAGTTGCGGAAGAAAGATAGGCAAGATAACTAATTGGATGAGCAGGCCCACAACGATCACATATAAAAATACGGCACTACCAAAAATGATTGGAATTTGTAATTGTCGTCTATTTATTAGCTTCCCCAAGTATCTCTCCTAATTTGAAAAAATTCAATTGATTATGCAATAATTGTCTTATGTATACCATTATAGTTCCGGCTAACCATCTTTCAAGGCAAACAGAGCTGACTCAGCGATTTACCTTTGCGATATTCTTGATGAGGTCAATGCTGGCTGTAAGCTTTTCACTGGAATTTCTGAAAGATATGATGGCTACAATTGAGGTGTCCGTTAATATGAGGTGTCCGTTAATATTGATTCGCTTTCTGAGCTTCTGAACGCAAAAGATATAAAAGTCTTCGTTAAGTGGGCGAAAAGCCCAGAACAAGAAGATTTTGTTTATCCGGTTCTTAATTGATAAGACCAATTTATTATTTGCTCGGCTGATTTCCAACCCGGAAAGATAATTTGCCAATTGCCGTGACATAAAAAAATATTGTGGCTGCATAAAACAATTCTCTGGTTTCCGCGATATAGGATCTTGATTTAGAGGTCGCCAAAATTGTTAAAATACTCGAAATAATTATTGGGATCCAAGTGAACAAGAGTAATATCTTCCCTGGAATCGGAAATGAAAACTTCGAAACTAAGCCTCGGTCCAAATTCGAATGAGCTAATGTAGGAATAACTAGAAAATATATTACAAAGAAAGTGCGAAAGATATTCTGCGATGAAAATAGCGTATTGGTCAATGAAGAGTTACTTGTTAATTCCAACCACTTGCCTCCCTGAAACAAATTCAGATTGTGAATATTCACTTCATCTTGAGCATTGTAATCGAGGAGAACCTGTGGCGTTGCATACGAAAAACTTTTTGGCCCCAGCTGGCTTCTTCTCCCAAAAACAGAAAACTAAGGATTAACCATAAACCCAGGAACCATCGATTTGAAACACGTTTTTCTTTCGAGCGAAAATAAATGGCAGCTGTCACAGTAAGCAAATACAAAAAAGCTGTAGCTATTTC
>PVMS01132506.1_pt1 | contig 11096 bp, 12 predicted proteins | sample 1853461 | NCBI WGS metagenome assembly PVMS01 (sample SAMN08582032, study PRJNA380276) | Marine sediment metagenome, whole genome shotgun sequencing project. | isolation source: ocean sediment barecode stripped | collected 2017
AAATCCGTCAGACTGCCACCGCGCAGTTCGACCGCCTGCCCAATGATGCGCCGCTGCTCGACAGGGTATAGAAACCGCAGACGAATCCTGGCGTGTCCTTATCTTCAAGCACATAACAAACCGCAGCGCGCTTGGCCATGTCCTGCGCAGCCTGCGTGCGGAAATAATGATCTAGCGGCTCAATGCCACAGTGAAAGGATTTGCGGTCGTGGACGCGTCTGTCCAAAAGCGCAACGCGCCACACCTAGTTTTCCGACGAGTAGCGCCTCGCCGCTTTCCTGAGTCTGGCGTTCGGCTCGGGCGCATTTAGCAGGGCGTCGGCTAGCTGCAGGCTATCCTGCCGGCCAAGTTGCAACAGCTGGTATTCCCTTATCAGCTGTATCGCCTTCTCCTGTGCGGCGCTGATTATGAAATCCGTCAGACTGCCACCGCGCAGTTCGACCGCCTGCCCAATGATGCGCCGCTGCTCCGGGGTGCAGCGCAGTTCCAGCCGCTCGCTTTTGGTCATTGTCATCGCCATTTGGCATATCCGAAGATTGTGTATTGTACGGCAAATATCCGTACAAAGTAATACCTTAATAAATGCCTTTATCTTGCTGTTTTAAAAAGATATACAGGGCCAGAAATTTTCAAATCAGCCTAACAACAGCTCGCGCATCCAGCCAGTGCTGTTTCTGGCCGCTATTACAACTTTCGGCATTATCGAGCAATTCAGGATAGCCGAACAAACGATTGCGTTCAGTGCAGCGTTGGACGACCGTCGGTCAGCTTGCTCAGCGCAGCATGCCTGGTTTTGGTGCAGGACTGTACGACCTCGTTGATCTCCTGCTCGGCGATGTAGGATAGCTGCTGAGCATGGCGTACCGTCTCGCCGAACTCCACCTCTGTTGCAGACTCATCGGCAAATTGGGCAAATGACTCGAAAAACGAAGCCAGCTCACTCAACGCCTCAACGGACGCGTGTGCGGTGTCCGGCAATTCGATGGCTTCCTCGCCGTCGAACAGCCCATCGACAAAGGCGTCGATTTCACTTACGCGTGTTTCCGCAAATCGCTTCAATCCTGCGCTGTTGCCCGGCGCCCGCAATCGCGCCAGGTGGAACGGCTTGTTAGCGCTCAGAAGCACCGTCAACGGGTTCCACACGCCATTGATCAGGCCCTGCATCAGTTCATTCGCGTCCTCGATGTTTTCAATCTCCGGCATCTCACCGTGCCACAGCGCCGCGAGTGCCTGGACCGGATGGGTTTCGATGGACGGACATGCTATGCAGCCAAGAAATCGCGCTCGCACCGCGTGATACGACAGTGGGCAATCGTAACGCTTCAACAGCCGTTTGATGTCGTTGGCTTTGAGATTGTCAGTTCGAGATTTTTTCTTCATTGCAATTATTGATCAGCTGACAACGCCTTGATCTCATCATCCAGCCCGGTCATCTCCCAACGCGCCAGTGAGATCGGAATGCTGTCGATCGCATTCAGCCGGTCGAAGAAATCGCTCAGGCGAAACGTCTCGCCGCGATCCTCGACCTGCTTGGCGTAATCCGCGAGCGTGCGCTCCAGCAGGTATTTGCCGGTAATGTAACTGCTGCCGTAACCCGGCTGCCTGAGATAAAAATGCTGTTCGAAGATCAGCAGGTCCGGCTCGGTCTTCATCCAGCCGCGCGGCGTCCAGTCCATGTGCACCTGGCCGGCCTCCTCCATCGTCATCTGGTTGGCGTGCGCATACAAGGACCCAAGACCGCGTGCCGCCCGCTGCGCCACCATGATCCAGACGAGCTCGCGTGAGCGTGGGCTGTCGTCATACAGACCGGCATGCATGAACATCTCTTCAACGGCCGTGGCCGTCCCTTCGTTACGGCTATCGAAGATGTTGTACAGCACCGCGCCCTGGCGAACCGGACTCGCATGCGGCTCGAGATCCATGCGCGCCAGTTCGAACCAGTGATAGAAATGCGAAAAAAGTGGCGCCGGATCGTAGTGTGCTGTGATCATGAAGAAGTTGCGGGTCTCGACCGGGACGAACGAGCCCAAATGCTCCCGCAGTGCAGGCTCCATGTAATCTGTGACGGTGACGATCTCTTTCTCTTTGAGGAATCGCATGATGCGTGCAGCAGCTTCATCTGCCTTTGCGTCGTATTCCTCCGGCGTGGCCGCAGCGACCATCGGCGGCAAATCTTTATTGCGCTGTTCCTCGAGCTTCAGTGTTGCCCAGGCGCGATCCAGTTCGCGCTTCAGCAATCGCACCTCGTCTTCCCATGTCATTGGCAGGAGGTGCACGTTCCGCTGATACCAGGTGTAGTTTTCCTTGCCGATTCCGGATGGGCCGGTCTTTGAAGGCGCTTCTGCGAGCAGCCATTCAACCAGCTCATCGGTCGCAGTTTGTGACTGAGCAATGATCGAGCTCAATTCATCACTGGCCGTGGCAGCCACACGCTCCGCGAGCCGGTCGAGCGCCGTGCGTTGTGCCCGGATGTCACGTATGCCGGCAACCCAGAGTTCGCGCGCATTGCCGGTCAGGTTTTTCTGCGCCTGCACCAGCAGCGGCGGGATCACGCCCAGTTCGGCAATCAGCCGTGCTTCTTCGGCATCGGAGAGGGGAAATTCGTAGGTCCAGAGCTCGACGATGGCGTGATGTGTTGGCCCCTCGTGCGCCGGCACGTCACTGCGCCCGGTCCAGATAGAGTTGTAATACGCCGGGTCCCGCACCCATGGCTGCAACACCCGGTGATTGAAATCATAACCGTTCATCTCGGCCCGCACGATGTGCCAGTCCACCTGCTGCGGGATCGGCCAGTCGCCGGGATCGAGCCGGTGCAGGCGATTCCTGAGGGTCAGGAAGCCCTCGTAACGCGAGGCAAATTGCCCGGCCGTGTAGTCAGGCGCCCCGTCGAGCAAGGGTGGGGATTCAAACTCGCGCCAGTCCTCGAACAGGCGCAACAGTTCATCATAGCTGCTGTCCGCCTGGGCCAGCGCAGCGCGCATACCAATAGGAGTCAGTCCAATGAGAAACAGCAGGATTATTTTGGGCAGGCTGATTGTTGTTCGCATTTTGGCACCCATAAAGACATCGCAGCGAGTGTAACAGCTGCAAATTCAAGTAGAGTCCTGATATGAATTCCACATCCAGCAAATCGTACGGCACCGGAGACGCGTCTTTCCAGGCGGCGGGCGGCGAAGACGGCCTGCGCCAGCTTGTTGATACGTTTTTCGATCGCATGGAAAGCGATGAGCGATTCGCCACCATTAGTGCGCTGCACCCGGAAGACAAAACGGTATCGCGCGACAAGCTGGCACGTTTCCTGTGCGGCTGGCTGGGCGGCCCGAAACTCTACAACGAAAAATATGGCGCAATTGGTATCCCGAGGGTGCATGCGCACCTGGCGATTGCGACCGTCGAACGTGACCAGTGGCTGACTTGCATGACCGAGTCCGTTGCGGAACAGCCGTTCGCGCCTGACTTCAAGAAATACCTGATGGAGCAGTTATATGTACCGGCCGAGGCGGTGCGGCGTCGTTGTTCGGGCGAGCGGGACCGTGTCGAATGAAAATATGGGTAGACGCAGACGCCTGTCCGGTTGTGGTCAAAGACATCCTGTTCCGGGCTGCTGCTCGGACCGGTGTGGAATTGACACTGGTTGCGAACCAGGCATTGGCCACGCCCTCCTCACCCAACATCAATACGCTGCAGGTCGGTAAGGGCTTCGATGTCGCAGACGACGAAATCGTCAAGCAACTCAATGCCGGCGACCTCGTTATTACGAGTGACATTCCGTTGGCAGCAGAAGTAATCGAAAAAGGCGGCCACGCACTAAGCCCGCGAGGCGAGATGCATACCACGGAAAACATTCGCGCCCGACTCAACATGCGCGACTTCATGGACACGATGCGCGCCAGTGCCGTTGATACCGGGGGCGGTCCTGCCGCGTTCAGTCAACGTGACAAACAGGCGTTCGCGAATAACCTGGATCGATTTCTGACCAAACATACTCAAGGTGGCTAGACCGGGTTAGAAAGAAACCCCGGTTCGGGGCTAAAGCCCCTCCTACAAATGCGAAAAGAATAATTGTGGGAGCGGCTTTAGCCGCGAATGTCGATCAACGGTTACAAATTTTAGGGAAGGCAGTGGGTACGACACTCTTCATTGCGCAGCAACGAATTTGCGTTCGAGCAACCTGCTGGCATATCCGCCGCCAGTGACTTTGTTGATCCCGACAAGTGAATAGTCTGCGCCGGTCGTGATGGCTTGTGCCGCAAGCAGTCCGCTTTTTACCGCCGGCCCGATACCCTCGCACATGTCGCGCGTCGCGAGTCCGACAGAATCGCCGACGATGTATGCATTGTCACCACTGATGACGTCAACATTGCCGCGCAGGTAGTAGCTGTAACCCGTGGGCTTGTAGTGCTCGTAGCGCACCAGGCCGCGCCTTTCCAGCCGGTTGATAAACAGGCGCCAAAATTCCCGCACGTGCCCGCCACGATGCTTGAGCTGACTGGCCATGCCGCCCAATCCGACGTTGATGTAGCCATTCGCTTTGGGCACGTACCAGGCATAGCCAGGCAAGCCATCGTCGAAAAACCACAGGTGACAGCGCGCATCTTCCCAGTCATAAGCGAATTCGTGCTCGAACGTTGCCGTCTGCAACACACTGCTGCGCGGATTGCGTTCGTGAAACAGCGTCTTGTAGACCGGGCAGGCGGTACCGCCGGCGCCGACCAGGTACTTGCAGCGGAATTGCCCATCGACGATGTAGTCGCTGCCGTCGCGACGGATTTCGCGAACCTTGTGCTGCAGCACCCGGGCGCCGGAGCGCTGCAACAGGAACTCATCGAATTCGAAGCGCCGAATCGAGTGCTGCCGGGCTTTAAGTTTGACGGTGAGCACCTTCCAGTGCAGATGCAGCTCATCGAAGGTCATGATGCTGCGCGGATAGTCCTGCGTCTCAAGCTCGAGATCCGACATGGCCTCCGGCGTCACCCAACCGGCGCACAGCTTGGTGCGCGGGAACGCCATGCGATCCAGCACCACGAGATCGAGACCCGCATCGCGCAACTTCCATGCGCAGCTTGAGCCCGCCGGCCCGCCGCCTACGACGATGGCGTCGACCACCTTCACTTCAATGGGTCTCCGCGCTCTCCGGGTACTGGTATGCGCGTGTCCACGGTACGTTTTTGTTGGCACGCGGTGCGAACAGGACCTGGTAAAGCTGCAGCGAGCCGGACTGGAAGCCAGCCGAGGAGCCCGCAAGGTACAAGCGCCACATACGCACAAATTCCTCGTCGTACATTTCCTGTACCTGGTCCGCGACGGCATCGAAGTTCTCGAGCCAGGTTGCACAGGTGCGCGCATAATGCGGGCGCAAGTTTTCGACGTCGATGACCGAGAATCTGTCCGGTTCGAAGACTTCCATCAACTCGCTGAGGCTCGGCACATGACCGCCGGGGAAAATATGTTTGGTGATCCACGGATCCATGCCGCGTGGATGGCTGCGACCGATCGAATGGACCAGGCCGAATCCCTGCGGCTTCAGGCTGCGTTCGATCAGTGCGCCCAAGGTCCTGAAGTCGGCCCGGCCGACATGCTCCAACATACCGATCGATACGAACCTGTCGCAACGTTGGTCGATAGTCCGGTAGTCGTCCTGCACGAAGGTTACGCGATCATCAAGGCCTGATGCCGTCGCACGCTCCCTGGCGAACGCGATCTGTTCGCTTGAATTATTGTAGGCGATAACGTTGACGCCATGATGTTCGGCCATGTGCAGCGCCAGCGCACCCCAGCCACAGCCGGCCTCGATGACTTTCTGTCCGGGCCGCAGTTGCAGCTTGCGACAAACGTGCTCGAGCTTGGCGACCTGGGCCGAGGCCAGCGACGCCTCAGGTGTGTCGTAGTAGGCACAGGTGTAAACCATGCGCTCGTCAAGCCACAGTTTGTAGAAGTCATTGCCAAGGTCATAGTGATGGTTAACGTTGTGCCGCGAACGGGTGAGCGAATTGCCGCGCAATGCTTTCAGCATCGATCGAATCCTGGGGCCGTAGTAGCTGCGTCCGCGTTTTCGGGTAAGCGCCGTGGTGACCTCATTCATAAATGCCAGCAGATCACCGTGAATCTCGATCAGCCCCTTGCTGTAACCCTCGCCAAAACCCAGGGAAGGTGATCGCAGGAGTTCAAAAACCGCGCGTCGCTGGCGAAACTCCATGCAGGCGACGGAGCGTTCATTTGTTACCGGGAACTCATCGCCATTCCAGAGCCGTATCGAGATGCGGGGATTGCCGACGTAATTCATGATCCCAAGGATCAGGGATCGATCGAGATCACGCTCGGCGAGACTCTGGCTGGTATCCATACTCATTCTTTTCACCTCTTCTGCGGAAGCTTCAGTGACAGCTTGCCACTATTCACTACTGCCGACCATCGTGGTTTGCCGAAGTTCATAAAAATAAAGGGCTTAAGCGTCGTTACACACCGATTTTCGATGCTTATGTTGCGGCGAAACCAGGGCTGCCCCGACTCGCTGGAACCACCGCAGCGGCGGACAATCGCCCCCGGGCGTCACGCTTGCTTTGATGCATAAGGTGGGTACAGTCATCGGTCAGGAGTCGCATTCCCGCGCCTGATCTGATCACACGCCTCGGTCTCGATAACCGCCTGCGCACGGACAACATCAGGCGCTACGCGCTCCAGTGTTCGCTCGCCACTGTGGTGGTATTGATCCTGTTAGTGGCGCTGGACGCGGTGACCCAGACGGTGTTGATCGCCGCCCTGGGTGCGAGTGCCTTTATCGCCTTCGCAGTACCCAGGTCGTTAGTCTCGAGTCCGCGACGCATGATCGGCGGTTACCTGATCGGCATTATCGCGGGCGCGCTGATGTCGATGCTGAACATGGCGCTCGACTTTCCGGACATCGTGCTGCGCACGTGAGTTTGATCGTGTTTGCGGCCCTGGCGACGGGACTTGCCCTGTTTCTCATGGTCGTGACCAAGACCGAGCATCCACCGGCGGCAGCACTTGGCCTGGTATTGAACGAGTGGACCCCGCTGACGCTGGTGGTCGTGATACTCGGTGTCACCGCGCTGAGCATTTGCAAGCGGCTGGTCCTGCCCTTGCTCATGGACTTGGTATAACGCTCCTCGACAACGGAGATTGATTTTCTGTACTTCAATTTTTGGACGATGTTTGCGGAATTCACGCAAGCAAATCAAGCCTGTTCTCCGACAGCCATGTCTGTAAACATTGAATCAGGTCATCCGCCGCCGCGGTGCACGCCTCGACCGATGCTTCATCGACATCCTCGCCGGTGTAGTCAATAGCGTTCCGCTTTACCCTGAATGTATCCAGTACAACCATACGATTGTTGTCCAGTCCAATAGAGTGCGTCAGCGACTGAATCATCGTTACGTGATGCCCCGAAGCATTTTTCGCCGGCCGGTAACCATTGGCCCATAACGCGATCATGGATGCCTGCATGATAGCCCGATAGGCGATATCCAACCTTGACTCCGGGCTAATGGATTCTTGCCGGGAATCTTCGATACTACGCCTGGCGGATGCCAAAAGTCGCCCAACCTGATCCCCATCGGTCGCATGCTCAGCGAGCTTTCCAATCTTTAGTAAGTTTCGCAAACTCACCCTCGTCCCCAAAGATGAATACTCTTGGCTCATTCAGCAGACGGGAAACAAATCGATCGTTTTTGTTCATCTGCGCAACGAACTTGCGAGTGGTCATGATTACTGGATTAATCTCGCGGCCCAGTGTCTGCTGCACAGGCGACAAGGCTTTGACAACATCCACCAACTGAATGTCGCCGATGATCATCACATCCACATCGCTGGACTGATTTTGCCGGCCCGCCGCCATCGAACCGAACACAAACGCAAGATCAATTCTGTCAGCTTTATCAGCGAGCGCATCGCCCATTAATTCGGCCAAACCAATAGTTTTGCGAAAGATCGCAGCGAGCTCCAAATATATTGGACACTCCTGGTTGGCCTGGTAGGGAACCTGGTTGCCATTATGTTCGCGCAATAACAATCCCGCTTCATACAGCGCTGTCAGTTCGCGATGGATCGAACCTGCTGGTATCCCCGTCAATCTGGCAAGTTCCCGAACATAAAACGCCTCGTCAGGCCGCAACAGTAAATGAGCCAGCAGTCGCCGCCGGTAGCTGCCGAACATCAGTTCTATGGGTTGTTTGCTCAAAGCCGACTCATGTGTTCTCAAATTCGCTACGATTGTAGCTAATTTGAGAACATTTGCAAGGAAGCCAGGCGGTAGGCGCCCGTCTGCTCCCTGCAAGGAAGGCTCAGCGGGGCCCCACGACTTCGCCGGCAGGACGGTACAAAATGACAAAGTTTTCACGCTGCGTGACAAGGTCACGACATAAGTCGCCGACAACGCAAGCGAAGAAGAAACAATCTTCCGCATCACGCTGAGTGACGTCAGCGACATTGCCAGTGCTGCGGTGCCTGCCTGTTCCTCTACCACGACCACTTCCCCGTTCGTTCATAACCAGGTCGTATATGGCGCGAAGTTCCAACCGTACTTTGGAGCGCAAATGCTTTGCGAATTCAGGGCTGCAAAGACCAAATGAGCCGGTATCCGGTGCTATGCTTTAACTAAGAGGGCATACGATGGCGCTACTGTGAATGCTGCTCTCTTACAGGGATTTTATTTGAGAGATCTGCTCGTCGACCCCGTTCAAGGACAGGTGACTGGTGGAGCGGTACAGGTACATCTGCCGCCAAAGGCGATGGAAGTACTGCTTTGCCTTGCCTCCAGCCCCGGCACGCTGGTCACCCGGGAAGCGCTCATCGACGAGGTCTGGGGAACCGGCCACGGCAGCCAGGAGGCGCTGAGCCATGCGGTCAGCGAAATTCGCCACGCGCTGGACGACCATTCCGATCACCCGGAGTACGTACAGACTTTGCCGAAACGGGGCTACCGCCTGATCGCCGACGTGGCACCGGTCACGGCCGCAGCATCCACCGCGAGCATGCACACCCAGGGCGGTACTGCGGTCACACAGATTGGCCTGTTTGAAAACCTGAAACGCCGTGGCGTACTTGAAACCGGCCTCACCTACCTGGTCCTCGGTTGGCTGCTGATTCAGATTGCCGACATCGTGTTCACCCGGCTGTTCCTGCCGGACTGGGTCGCGACCTTTGTCACCGTGCTGGTCATCGCCGGTTTCCCGATCGCTATTGCCCTGTCCTGGTTCCTGGAGTTTCGTGACGGTCGCACCGTACTGGACGATTTGTCACCCGGCGACTCGCGCAAGCGACGCTTCAGCCGAACATACCTGTCGGTATTGGGCGCATTGTCGATCGCCGCGGTGGTGGTGTTTGTCTATGACCAGAGTATCGGGCTGCCTGAGGCGGAAATTACGAGAACCCGGGCGAGCGCGGAAGAAATCCACCTGCCACCCGTGCGCGACAATTCCATCGCGGTGCTTCGATTCTTCAACCTCGACGGCAGCGAGCAGACCGAGGCTTTTTCGAATGGCCTCGCTGACGATATCATCACGCGTCTCTCACAGGTGCCCGGACTGCTGGTCTCATCGCGCGGGGATTCATTCACGCTGGATGCAAACACTGCTTCTGCAAAAGTACGCGAACGCCTGCGGGTCGCGCTCTACCTGGAGGGCAGCATCCAGATAGACGGTGAGACGATGCGCGTAATCATGCAGCTCATCGAGTCTGAAACAGGATTTCACAAATTGTCACGCAGCTTCGATCGTTCACTCGCGGGCTTCTTCGCGATGCGCGACGAGATTACCGATATTATTGTCGCCAATGTGCGTATCGCGCTACCGCCCGAGACACAAGTCCTGCCGGTGGCAGACTTCGATGAGACGAATCTGAACGCCTACGTCCTGTATCACAAGGGTAAGGAAGTTTACGATCAACCAAAAACGTTCGGCACGATTGCTGAAGCCGTCGGCTATTATGAACAGGCACTTGAGCTCGATCCGCAATATGCGGCTGCGCATGCCGGCGTCTGTGATGCTTATGTTTCCAGGTATGTGCTGAGTAACTCGGTCGATGACATCGAACGCGCAGAACGCGCGTGTGCAGCGGCGCTCGCATCCAGTCCGAACCTGCAAATGGTGCATGTGGCACTCGGCACACTGTATTGGCGGACCGGGCACACCGCGGAAGCCGAAGCAGCTTTCAACGAAGCGCTGGCAATCAATCCACAATTTGCAGACGCGATGACCGGCCTGGCTAACGTGTACCAGAGACAGCAAAAATACACCGAGGCGGAGGCGCTGTTTCGTACCGCGATTGCTACCCAGCCAGGCAACTGGGAGACGATCAACAACCTCGCAAGGTTCCTGTTTTCAATGGGACGTTACGTCGAGTCGGCCGATGCGTATCGCCAGGTGTCCTACCTGGACCCGACAAATTTCCATGCAACATCCGGCCTGGGCAGTGCATTGACGATGGCCGGCGACTTCGAGGCCGGTAAACAGGCCTACGAAGAATCGCTTGCCTTGGAGCCATCACAGACCGTGTACTCAAACCTCGGCGTTATCTACTATTATTTAGGAGAGTATGACAATTCGGTGGCGATGAATCGCAAGGCCGTCAAGCTCAGTCCGAGGGATGCGGTCACCTGGCTGAATCTCGCCGATGCCCTGCATTTTACCGGTGACAGCGACGAATCGATGTTTGCTTTTCGTCGCACAGAAGAACTGGCCGCAAGCCGCACTGCGATCGATCCGACCGATTTCGATACCCTTTTCACGCTGGCGTGGGCCCAGCAGATGACGGAGCAAAGCGAGAAAGCACAGGAAACCGTGGCACGGGGGCTTCTACTAGCACCGAACGACCCGTACGGCTTTTATTATGACGCGCTCATCGATGTCCAGGCCGGTGAGCATGAGAATGCACTGGATTCCCTGCGCCTGGCGTTGGACAACGGTTACCCGGCAAATATGCTTGCCGTGGAACCCTATTTGGAGGAATTGAGAGGAAATCGAGAGTTCCAGGCATTGATCGCCGAAAATCACTGATCACAAAACACTAGAAACATTTCAAACGGGAGCGACAACAATGAATATAAAGATTCTCTTGGCAATACCGATAAGCGTATTGGC
>PVMS01100861.1_pt1 | contig 11093 bp, 12 predicted proteins | sample 1853461 | NCBI WGS metagenome assembly PVMS01 (sample SAMN08582032, study PRJNA380276) | Marine sediment metagenome, whole genome shotgun sequencing project. | isolation source: ocean sediment barecode stripped | collected 2017
AGGCCAAACAATTTTCACTTGACCTTAATGATCTAGATCTTGTTGAAATAATTCATGACGTCTCCGCAATTTATTTACCAATTCTGGAATATCAAGACGAAATGTTAAGTCTTGATCCTCAAGTATAGGTAAATATATTGCAGAGACATCACGAACTACGTCAAGTAGATCAAGATCATTAAGGTCAAGTGAAAATTGTTTGGCCTCCAGGAGCGCCAGGTCGTGCAAGTCATCCACCAGGCGTGATAATTGACGAGTCTGATCGTACAACCGGGCAACCTCAACCTTATCCAGCTCATATACATCATCTAGAATTGCGCGAAGGTTTCCCTGGATAACGGTCAGAGGTGTTCGCAGCTCATGGGCGATATCGGCCAGCATATTATTCCTGAGTCTTTCTGCCTCCTCTAATGCCTCTGCCATGGCGTTAAATGCAATCGCAACTTCCCGGACTTCTTCTGTTCCTTTGACCTCAATCCGTTGAGATAAATCCTGCGATCCAACTGCTTTGGCCGCTTCAGCGAGGTTGTGCAGCGGCGCAGCTAACCCCCTGCTGCTGATAACCCCAACCAGGATACCAACCATGGAAATTGACAAGAATATCCGGAACAGGCTCCTCACTAGACTCGTGTGGGGAGTATTAAACAGCCGGTCGTATAGTGCAGCTGGTTCTGGATTCGCTGTAGAATTTTCAAGGCCATCCCTCTCAATTACCGCGAGGGAAATTTCATCTGCCCGAATTGTTAAATATACAACCGAGGGAATCAAAAATAAAAAGATGACGATGACGATATAAGTCAGGCTGATTCTCACCCACATTTGGTTCATTCAGGAAGGTCCCTTAAACGATATCCGATACCGTGCACTGTTTGTATGAAAGATTGTTTTTCAGGATCTAGGTCGATTTTGCGGCGAAGATTCTTGATATGGGAATCCAGTGTGCGGCCCATACCTTCCGAATGATACCCCAGGGCTTTCTCCGCAAGTTCATCCCTGGTGATGACAAATTCAGGGTTGGCCATTAGAACTTTAAGCAGCTCAAATTCTGACGGTGTCAGGTCAATGGTTTTTCCTTGTAAGTTAAGCTCCCTTTTGCCAACATCAAGGGTTAGATTCCCAATTTGGAAAATTTTCGGTAAAGGTGCGCCTTGTTGAAGCCGGCTGCGGCGCAGCAGCGCCCGAACTCTGGCAACAACCTCACGTGGGTTAAAGGGTTTGGTGATGTAATCATCCGCGCCAATTTCAAGTCCTACAATTTTATCGTTGTCTTCTACCCGGGCTGTGAGCATGATGATTGGGGTAGCTGCCAACTGGTTATCAGAACGAACCAGTCTTGCCACATCCCAACCGTCGCGATCTGGAAGCATTAAATCAAGAATCAGCAAGTGCGGCTGCTCTCTGCGCAGCATATGCAGGGCTGTCTCGCCGTCATAGGCTGTTACGACCTGATATCCTGCTTTTTCCAGGTAAGATCGAACCAGGCGGACAATATCCCTGTCGTCATCAACTACCAGAATTCTTTCCACTGATATCCCTCTTTGCTGTTATTATGTGCAACCTCTAATACTTATTTTAGTCGCTCCGAAGAGCTTCAATCGGTTCCAGCTGCGCAGCTCGAGTAGCTGGATAAATACCAAAAAATAAACCAACTGCCGCTGAGAACAAGGTAGCCAACAGGATTGCATTAATGGTTATCGTAGGATTCAATAAGAAGTCACTTGCTGCAGCAATTCTCCCAACCCCAAGAGATAACAGCCATCCCAGGACAATTCCTAAAGCCCCGCCAAGCAGGCTCAGCAAAGAAGATTCGATCAGGAACTGGACCAGAATATCCTTTTTCTTTGCACCCACAGCTTTCCTTAAGCCAATTTCCTTGGTTCGTTCAGTAACCGATACCAGCATGATATTCATGATTCCTATCCCACCCACTAATAAGCTAATCCCTGCCACTCCTCCCAGAAAGACAGTGAAGACCCCGGTGACCGTAGATGCCATATCTAAAAATAGTTCCTGGGAAATAATTGAAAAGTCATCCTCTGCTAATTTGATTTTGTGCCGATCGCGTAGAATTAACGCGACTTCATCTTCTGCAGCTTTCACGTCGTCTGCAGTAATTGCAGAGACATAGATCATGGATACTTCATTTTTTACTGCTCCCGGAATTAACCTGGCTTGAGCAGTCGTTAAGGGGACCATAATCTGGTCATCTCCTGATCCAAATTGGGACCCTCCTTCTTTCTTCAGAAGCGCAATCACCCGGAATGGTTGACCGGAAACCCGGACTGTTTCACCTACCAATCCATCAGACCTGTCAAATAATTCTTCAGCTACATTAGCTCCCAGTATCACCGCTGAAGCTATCCCGTTTACCTGGACTGAGCTGAAGAACTCTCCTTCCGAGAGTTCAACGTTCTGTACCTTGGTATAGTCCTCTGTAACTCCAACCAGGCTGGCCGTGGTAATCTTTCCGGCATAAGTAACCTCTGCCTGGCCCTGAACAATCGGGGCTGCGGCGGCAATCGAGGGTGCAAATACCTGATCATTGAGGGCTTCCGCATCTTGAAGTGTAAGTGGTTCTGGGTTTGTTACATCTTCGTAATTTGTGCGGACAAACAACAGATTGGTTCCAATACTTTCAATTTCTCCGACAATAGCCGCCTCAGTGCCTGCTCCAATGGCAAGCATAGCGATGACCGCGCCGACACCGATGATAATACCCAGCATGGTTAATGCTGTCCGGACTTTATTGGAGGAGAGGCTGTCCAGTGCTTCCAGTAAAGATGATCCAAAATTCATTTTTTATTTCTCCTCTATACACCCGTCCCGGAGAGTTATCACCCGGTCTGTCAATGCCGCAATTTCCGGATCATGGGTCACAACAATCAGCGTCGTTCCTCGATCCTCGTTTAACTTTCTTAGCAAGCCCATGATCTCTTCACCTGATTTGCTGTCCAGGTTTCCCGTCGGTTCGTCTGCCAAAATAATGGCCGGGTTATTTACCAGGGCCCTGGCAATGGCAACCCGCTGCAGCTGTCCTCCAGATAACTCGTTTGGCCTGTGGCGAATCCGGTCTCCCAGACCCACTGCCTCTAACGCCTCAGTGGCGACTTGCTTTCGATTGCGCCCGTTTAGCTCTGCATAACGCATGGGCAGTTCTACATTGGCCAAGGCAGTTTGCCGTGGGAGTAAATTAAAACTCTGAAAAACAAAGCCAACTCCCCGGTTTCTAATATCAGCCAATTGGTCATCCGATAAAGTAGCCACACTTTCTCCATTGAGGCTGTATTCTCCTGATGTCGGTCGATCCAGACATCCCAGGATATTCATCAAGGTTGATTTCCCGGAACCGGATGGCCCCATAATCGATAAAACTTCTCCCGGGGCAATCTGTACAGAGAGTCCACGCAACGCATGAACTTCAATTTCACCCATCTGGTACACCTTGGTGATATCTTTCGCGTCTACTACCCACTTAGTCATATATTCTCCTGCTTCAATTCATTCTTAATGGTCAAATCCGCCAGGAGGTCCCTGTCCGGGTTCCATTTCCTCAAAGATATTTACACTGGGCGGGTTAATTACTACCAGGTCGCCCACGTTGAGATCTCCATCCAGTACTTCGCTGAACTCATCGGATGATGCTCCCAGGGTCACAGGAACCATTTTAAGTTTCTCGGTGATTACGTTATCTGGATCAGTTGCCAGATAAACTACCTGTTCCCCTCGGACCCACCGGACTGATCGATTTGGAACCAGTAATGCATTCTCAACCTGCCGGACAACGATGGACACTGCTGCGGTTAATCCCGGGCGAACATCTATATCCGCATCTATTACTTCTATGGTAACTTCAAAAGAAACCAGCCCCTGCTGTTGTACGCCAACCGGCGAGACTTCCACAATCTCTCCCTGGTATTCCTTCCCCAGAACTGCATCAAACGCGAGGGTGACAGGCTGACCGACCTTGATTTGGTTGATATCAACTTCTGATACACCCACATCAACCAGTAAATAATTCAGGTTATCAATCCGGAATGCCACCGTACCAGGTGACACAAGGTCTCCCGGTAGTACTTCAACCGAGGTAATAACTCCATCAAACGGGGCTGTAATTGAAACTATATCCAGGGCGGCTTGAGCTGCAGAGATGCGGGCTTCCGCCATGGTGATATCATCCGGATCAGGGCCATCTTTAATCCTATCGTATTCTCTCTCTGCTGCCTCAAGGTTTGCTAAACTGACGGCAACATTGCCTTCAAATATAGGCATTTCAATTTCATCTGCGCCGACTTCCAGCCAATGTTTGTACCAGATTGCTTGCTGATAATTATTAATAGCCTTGGTGAGCTCGATCTGAGATTTCGCTTTAGCCATCTGGCCAGCGGCGTTGTTGAACGCCTGTTGTCTTGATTGCATGGCTTTTTGGGTAATGAATACTCGAGCTTTGGCGGCTTTGTATTCCTCAGGAGCAGCCCTTTGTCCTGGTTGGTTAATGGCCAGGCGATATTCAGAATCTTGTAAAGTGTCCCTGGCATTGGCAGCTGCCAATTGGGCATTTGCTGCAGCAACTGGAGCGCCTTCATATAAATCTTCCAGAGCACGCTCAGCACTAATCAGTTCTTGCTGGGCGAGGTAAATCGACTGCGGTAATGAGGTATCAGTCAGGTTTGTTAAAACCTGGTCGGTCTTTACTTCATCACCCATCTCCACAGTTACTTCTCTAACAATCCCTGTTGTTTCCCAGACCAGCATTGCAGATTGGTCTGCGTACACTTCCCCTGTTTCGTCTACTACCGCGCTCAAGGGTCCATAGGCGATTTCAAAGGTCTGTAAATCGTCGTCGTTTGCCGACTGTCCTTGCCGTGCGCTGACTAGGCCATAAGTCACACCGGCAATAACCAAAGCGGCTACAACAACGATAATAATAGTTCTTCTTTTCATATTGGATCTCCTTATTAATGTCAAGCGGGGCAGGTTCTACTTGTACTTCCTTTATTTTTTTATTTAAATTGTCAATATTTTTATTCCGGCATCATTTTAGCCTATTAATCTGGAGAAAGTCTGGAGGGACTGTGTTAATTATGAGGAAATCTCCTTGATTCATAGCTGTCTAAACAATTCTGTAAACATCTGGATCAAGAAATCGCCACTCGGAGGATACAGTTTCCCATAGATCCTAAATTTTGTTTACTACTCTTGATCCAGTTGGTATAATGCGCTTCAATCCAGGGAGGGGTGCCAGAGTGGCCGATTGGGGCGGTCTCGAAAACCGTTGTGGTCCTTACGGGCCACCGTGGGTTCGAATCCCACCCCCTCCGCTGTATTGTCTAGAGCAGTGAAAACTTCAGCCCGATTTCTTCTTTTCTGTCTGTTACAATAAATAAGGATGGCCTCTGTAGAGGCTATCAGATATCCCGGATTTACAGGCTTGGAGCCCAGAAGGAGATAACTATGGACGATATGCTTCTGATAGGTATGATTGGCGGCGGAGCGCTGCTGGTAGCTTTGATCATTTTTGGATTGCTGATCAGCCGTTCTCGCAAGATAGATTTGGATTCAGCCCCTGAAGGTGAGACCCCCAGTTGGATTCACTCAAATATCCCAGACGAAACGATGGATGCCACCTTGGCTGATAAGGAAGGAATCACTTTGTTTGATCAGGATCCAGGGGAAGATTTGGCCGCTCCATTTGCAGAGCAGATAGAAGACATACTTCGATCTCAATTACAGGCGGATCCTGAGCTGCAATTTTTTGATGTCGATTTTGGAACTGCGCCAGATGGAGGTATTGAATTTCATTTTCGGGGGGAGACCTACCTGGAAATTGACCAGATCCCGGAGGAATCCCTGCGGGATGCGATCAAAAAAGCCATTGAAAAATACAATCAGCTGGACTGAGAAATTGCATAAAACCCCGCAGCAAAAATTGCGGGGTTTTTTTTATTTCTGGCTGTAAATCAAATTTCGTTCGGGAATTTCTATTTTTCTCCGGAGTCCCCCACCCGCAAAATAAATCCCATTGCTAAGAACCCCACACCAACCAGCAGTAGTAAAAAAGATTGCCAGCGTAATGGATTAAATACCGGCGTTAACACTCTTACGCTCCCGTTAATGATTTCATGGTACAGGAGGGAGGTCTGAGGTATAACATCCGGCATTAGATCAGTCAATATGCCCGTCCATAATGGCTTAAACAACAGGGCAGAGATCAGGGCTATTAAGCTCCCCCCAACCAGGGGGATACCCCACCACTGTCCCAAGCTTTCCAGAGAACGAACACCAAATAATAAAATCAGGAACAGGAGTCCGATTGGAATCAACAAGGCTGCAGCCATGGTTGCCCGAAGTCTTCGGAGATTCCATTTTAAGGTATAAACCCCATCGATTGTCTCTCCGCCTTTCAGTAAAGACTGACTTGCATTATATTCTTCTGGTGTTGCATTAATTACCATCTGCATGACATCTGAATAGACCTTGATTTGCTCAGCGTGGGGAAATGTAGACAGTTTGCATAGTTCCTTAACCATCTTAGCCCTGGGCACCGGTTCACCTGGTTGGGTTTTCATCTCTTCCATCTGCAGATCAGTACAATCTGGCAGAGAGTCATAGAAAGCTACAATGGCTTCTTCTCCTTCTGGGCCTCCCATTTTTTCAATCAACGGCATCATGTTCCAACGGATTTGAGGAATCCTTTCTTCCGTGTCCAACCAACGGTAAAACCCATTTACAGTAACTTGAATCCAGTTTCCAATCACCTGATCTGATAGAAGGGCCACCCGGAAATTTATCCAGTTACTCTCTTCCATTGAATAAACCAGGGTAAACAAATCCAGTTCCTGTCCTTCAGGCTGTTCCGTATTCTCAATTTTCTGAGATATTTCTTCCGCTTGCCTATTGGTGATGATCTCCATCGTGGCGGGGATAATATCTGAGTCTAGAAAGACCCCGGCTACAATTTGGTTCACTTCTTCCTGATTAAATATGCTATCCCCCAGGTTATAAGCCAACAGAGAAAGGGGAATAGCCAAGATCAACATACCAGCCAAAATAAAAGCTATAAATTTCAGGATAGCGTTTAGTATTGTTTTCATAATTAATCCTTCATTAACTCATCCCAAGGGAAATCTTGCAGCGAATCTAATACTCTATCCGGTGTTCCTCCGTTTGAGAAAAATGGCAGCTGGCGGGTTAGTGAATTAGGAACCGCTATGCAAAATAATCCTGCCCGCTTCGCAGCTAAAACCCCATTGGGGGAGTCCTCCAAAACAATTACTTTTTCAGTAACTCTATTCATCTTCTTTAAACCCAGTCGATACAGGGCGGGGTCTGGCTTGGCTTGTTCTACTTCTTCTGCACAGCTAGTATGATCAAAATACTTCCACAACCCCAGTCTTTTTAAATGCGTATGAACCCATTCCTGGTCTGAACTGGAGACAATTCCAAGGGACAGGCCGTTTAGTTTGGCTTTCTTGATCAGCTCTTCTGCGCCTGGTAGTGGTTTCTGCTTTAAAACCAGCTCCACTTCTTTTTGAGATACTTCTTCCTGGATTGCCCGTTGTTCATCTTCATCTTCTATCGTGCCTAAAAATCTTTCAATCGGGCCCTCTACTTTTCCTGATTTTCCCAGGATTTCAGCCCACTCCTCTAGCAGTAGTTCTTTTCCATACTCTCGAAACTTATCTTGCCAGGCCTTAAATATAGTTGTTTCTGTATCAAGTATCAACCCGTCAAAATCAAATAAAATTCCTTGCAGTGGTGGTTTTAACATAATATGAGTGATTATACAAGAAAACCGAAAGACGAGGACCTTACAGTAGTATAATTAATCCGCACTCAGCCTGGGTTTTCCGGAAGGATTTATGGTTCAACAACTACAGCTTATATTGAAGCTAATACGGGACAAACGAGTCCATCCCCTGGTTAAGGTTCTGCCCTTTCTGTCTCTGATCTACCTGGTATATCCAGATATGATACCTGGTCCTTTTGATGATGCAGTGGTTATCGCTCTCTTTTTCAAATTTTTCCTAATGCTGATTCCAGCTGAAGTGATGAACGAACTCAAATATGAGCAGGAACTTCAAGTTAAGAACAATAACGATGAAGACAACATTGTAGAAGGGGAATTCTGGGAAGAATAATCGAGCCTCTATTAAAAGATAAACTCCCCGATTTCTCTCAGGGAGTTTTTATATTAAGGCAGGATGTTCTAGAAATATTCTTCCTCATCATCACTGTCATCAAATTTTAACTCAAATTCTATGTCTTCCCTGGGCTGCCTGACCCAAAGCTGGATTATATCTCCCTCGTCCGATTCCTCAAAATGGGCAGCGATGATCGTGATTTCATCCGTGAGTCCTGTCTCAGTTCGGTATTCGAGCACAATGGAATCGTTCTTTTGCCAGGCATTGCTGCAGCGATCTACCAGTGAAGTTCCGTCAAAAGATCTCAGCTCTGTAATATAGGTATCATATTGTCCCGGGGTGTCAGTAACACCCTGGATCCATAAACCGTTCACTTCACGGAATTCTGGGGTTGGTCCTTCAATGATGGTTATTTTTTCTGTCATCAGTTGATTGGATAATGAGAATCCAATACCTCCGCTTAGGGCTATCTTACCATAATTTCTAGCAGGGTAAACCTTACGGTTTTTACAGTTCTTATTTGGACATTTATAATGAGGGAACAGGTGAAATTCCGAACAATAAGGTTTATACCTATGCGAAATAGCTTTAATGAGACTTCATTTCTCTTTTAATAACTATACAAATTCAATAACCTTTCTAACCTGATGTATAATGAAAAAAAATCGGGATTTCGGCTGTGTATTTGGTTGGTAGTATTCACAACGTTCATATTCGCAGCTTGTCTTTTATTGAGTTTTTTCTTTTTATTTTTTTTCCCCAAGGCGGGGAGTGAATGGACACCATACAGATAGTTGCCATCTCCTCAAAATCAGCCTTCCGAAATTATCTGCGGGAGAGTCTCAAGACGTCAACCTCATCTCTACCTCCCTACCAGGTGAATCATGTTTCTTCCCTGAAAGAGGAACTACCTGAAGATCTAGTTGGCTCTTCTCGGGTGGTGCTGGTTGACTTAGGCAATCTCCCGGACGATAAAGAGACTGTATTAAATGAAATCGGAGAAATTTTTCCAGATCTCTCATTGGTGCTGGTTTCTGAAGAGGACCAAACAGAAATTCCTTCTTCATTCCCGGTTGAACCCCCCTCTTATTTAATAAATCGAAATGAAATTTCCAGTCCTCTCTTTCCTTCCTTTTTGCTCGTTCTGATCACTCAATCAGAACTCGCTCAGTCAAACCTCACAGTCCAAAAGAATTTAGTTTCCCGAGAAAATGAACTTCTTTCCTTAAGGAAAGCCAGTCTTCATCTCACTTTAAATTTATCGCTCGATGCTGTCCTCGAAGCCATTTTAGAAAGCGCCCTGGAATTGGTTTCCGCGGATGACACTCATATCTTTTTTTACGAGCACGGAGTATTATCTTTCGGCGTTGCCTTATTTGATGGACACCAGCAGAACAAACCTTTCATGAACCCCAGACCTCATGGTGCAACCTATCAAGTTGCTAGAGAGGGAACCATGCTAGTTTCGGACGATGTCATGACCGATCCTCTCTTTAAAGATCGCCCTTGGGATGGAGCCATCATCTGCTTGCCCCTAACAATAGGCAACAAAGTGCTGGGTGTAATGAATATTGCTTTGAATCATTCCCATCATTTTACTGAATATGAAATCCAGGGATTGAAATTTTTAGGAGATCAGGCATCAATAGCAATCCAAAATGCAAAACTATATGAACAGGCTCAGCAGGAGATAGCCGATCGGAAAAAAGCAGAAAAAGCTATCAAACACCTGGCTAACCATGATTCCTTAACTGGTCTTCCAAACCGAAGGTTATTTAACGAAAGAATCAGCCTAGAAATTTCCCGGTCTCAGAGAAATGACCAAAAAATTGGCATCATGCTCTTTGATCTTGACCATCTTAAAAAAGTAAATGATTCCTATGGACACAATATAGGTGATTTGCTTCTTCAGGCAGTTGCCCAACGTCTGCTCGGATTATTGAGGAAGAGTGATACTGTCGCCCGCATGGGAGGAGATGAGTTTCTCCTGCTCTTGCCTGAAATGAATCAAAAAAAAGATGCCATTCTAACTGCTGAGAGAATTCTGGACGCCCTGGATACTCCCTTTCACCTTGAAGCCCACGAAGTGAGTATCACCACCAGTATCGGGATTGTCTTTTATCCTGATGATGGTGATGATGTAAACGACCTGGTTAAAAAAGCAGATATTGCTATGTATAAAGCTAAAGAAAAAGGCGGCAATGTATATCATATCTACACCTCTTGAGTTATGATTCCATAAACCAACCCTACTAATAATACCCGTCATCTTGTTGGCTACACTCCATTTGATTTACTTACAATCTCATGTATCAACTCATTTTGCTGATTCCAACCAGTGTAGATATGAATGCATTTGATCAAGTTTGGCCATCCTTTCTGGAAGCCGCTGAACAAATGCCAGGTTTAATCCGGGAATCTGTATCCCGGATTGATCAGGTCATTTTTGGACAAGATTATTTCCAAAGAATATACACTTTTTCTTTCCCGGATAAAAACTCCCTTGAAAAAGCTCTGGTTTCAAAAAACGGTGAAAAAGCTGGAAGAATAATTCACGATCTCACCGGAGGAAAGGTAACCCTGGTTACTGCGGATTATCAGGAAGACTCACTGCAAAACATCCACTCTTTCTCTTCCCAGGACTCCGAAGAATGAATTTTTTTTCAAAATCCCCTTTTTTGAAGTGGGTCGTTTTCCTTATGGGAATCATCTTTGCAGTGGCAGCTGGTTTCTTTTTTTACCAAATGATCAAAGGAACTTCTCCTCGCACCAGGAGGTTATTTACCTGGCTGCGATATCCATTCAATAACCAGAATTGGTCCATGACCGCACTCACTCGTTGTAAGGAATTCACCCCATTTTTATTCCCCACCGATGGGTACATCGGCTATCTCTGGGATGATTCCTTTCGTCCGGGTCATAGCCATCAAGGAATTGATATTTTTTCAAGTG
>PVMS01146520.1_pt1 | contig 11093 bp, 6 predicted proteins | sample 1853461 | NCBI WGS metagenome assembly PVMS01 (sample SAMN08582032, study PRJNA380276) | Marine sediment metagenome, whole genome shotgun sequencing project. | isolation source: ocean sediment barecode stripped | collected 2017
TTGCCATCGTCTGGAGAGCCGGCTTCAATCAGTGCATCCATCAGATAAAACCGGCGAACAGATCGAAGCTAAACAGGTCGCGGACGAAATTAATGGCCTGGATATTGCAATGAAAGTCGCTGGACTGATCCGGACTTACAGCCACGACGAAAGCCTGCGAGGAAGGTTTCGTACCAACCTCGCAAGGATGGGATTTACCGAATGAATAATATGCGTGAATATAAGTAAAGCGTTTACCAAACTGATTGCCCACGGAAATCCCGTAATACTGGATGGCGGACTGGCAACGGAACTGGAGCACCAGGGGTTTGATCTCGGTTCAGAGTTGTGGTCTGCTGAGCTGCTGATAAACAACCCGCAGGCCATCATTGATGCCCACCTCGCCTATTTGAATGCGGGAGCACAAATTATTACAACCGCGAGTTACCAGGCAACCATAGATGGATTCATAGCGCTGGGCCTTTCCAGAGAACAGGGCAAATCAGCCATTGCCAACTCTGTAGATTTAGCCTGCCAGGCACGAATTCTCTACAAAGAAATGCACTCACAGTCAAAACCCCTGATTGCCGCCAGTATTGGCCCATATGGCGCTTATCTCTCGGATGGTTCTGAATATTCCGGTAATTATGATGTCGGTAAAAATACCCTGCGAGAGTTTCACGAAGAACGATTATTGATACTGGACCATAGTGACGCCGACGTGCTGGCTTGTGAAACCATCCCCAGTTTCGCCGAAGCAACCGTGCTCCATGACCTGCTGCTGGAAACAGGCACGCCCGCCTGGATCAGCTTTTCCTGTCGCGACGGCCAACACCTGAATGATGGCACCCGGGTTGGCCAGGCAGCAAAACTGTTTGCGAATCATCCCATTGTGTTGGCCGTGGGAATAAACTGCACAGCCCCCGGGTATATCTCACCATTAATCCAGGCGCTGAAACAGGCTGCCCCTTCCAAAGCCATCGCCGTTTACCCCAACTCAGGGGAACTGTATGACGCGAATACAAAGTCCTGGGGCCATCTGGATCAGCCTGTCGATCTTGCAAACGCGGCGATACGCTGGCACAAGCGCGGCGCGGGTATACTGGGGGGGTGCTGCCGAATCGGCCCCCGCCAAATCATGGCAATTGCACGCGCATTTAACGGTTCACAGGACAGCGATAAGACGGTATAATTTGCCATTCTTATCCAGAAAACCTGCATCGGCGCATACCCGAAGCAAGACTGCGTAACCACTGGCAGTTGGGTTGAGTCCGATCGGCACGTCCAAGGTGCACAACCAGTGCGAAGCTGCACATAGCCGTTAAAATTGATCTGGATCGGGATACAATTCCACGCCAACTGCAGTATGTTCGCTGGACCATGTGCTATATAACAAAGCGACCAGAATTAATCTGGAAAACCTTCGCTTTCACGCCATTTCGACCGAAGCGGAATGCGCGGAAATTTTGTAGTGTTTATAAAGCACTTCCTGATCAGTAAATCCAGAACGCCGTGACGCGTTCGAGTGTCCACATCACCGTAACACTCCCCACCATATAACCAAGTGGCCTCTCAATTCGGCGTAACCAGCCTGAGGGCTTAAGTTCAACGTCCTTCAAACTGCCCAGTCGCTGTAACAACATGGTGACCAGCCAGACCCCGGATATAACGGCGCTGACAAACATGATCTGGCCGATCTCAACACCGACATTAAACGATAGCAGTGCGGCTGGAATTTCAGTTTGTGGTAAACCAATTTCACGCAACGCCGAGGCAAAACCAAAACCGTGCAGTAATCCGAAGGTCGATGATACCGCAATGGGGTACCGCCAGGTCAGGGTATCGCGCCGATCAATAGCGATTTCCCTGGCCAGGAAAACAATGGAAAGTGCAATCATCGCTTCGATAGGCGGCACGGGGACGTGCACTAACTCAAGAGCCGCGAGGGTCAGAGTAATGGAGTGCGCGATGGTGAACCCGGTTATGGTGATGAGTATACGACGCCAGGTACCGGCAATCAGGATCAGGCAAGCGACAAATAGAAGGTGATCAACGCCTTGCAAAATATGCTGTACACCAAATACCAGGTAGGTTTTAGCCACCTCCCAGAACTGCGGCGCAGTGGTTACTACGAATGACGGCGAAGAAGCGGTCAATCGCGCTACTTCGGTGGAACCATCGATTCGCTCGATACGCACCAGTACTTCGGTGGAAACCGTGGTCAGTCCCCGGATATTAATCTCAGCACCTGCCAATCCACCTGGTCTTCGGATCGTAGAAGTCTCAATGAACGCACTGCCCACGAAAGAAGTACGGGCAGGCAGAATCGTCTCAATGTCTTCGGGAAGAATCACATAAAGTGCCAGTCGCTTATCCGCACCACGTGCTGGTACTTTCCATAGCATATCGAATGTGTCGCCACTGGTTTGCTTGAACTCGAGATAGGCCGGGCGATACTCATCTGCCCGGGCAGTAGACACAGACAAAAACAACAAGGCAACGCACACTAAATATTTTTTCAATTTTCCACCTGTACCACAGACGCCTGTGGCAGGATTTCTTCCGCAGATTTTGCCACAGTGATTTTGTAGCGCTTGCGCAACGTTTCATAAAATGCTGCGTTGGCTTGCTTGCGCTTCTCCGCTGCCCAGTCACGAAATACGATGTCCCGAACCTGATCCAGCCCGGGAATTTCACCGTCTATCCGCCCGCTGATATACACAAGATGTAACCCGAAGCCCGAAATAACTGGCCCCTGCCAGCTTCCCGTTTCCGTCTGACGTAGTCCTTGCAGAAACTCGCGACCCAGCGTGCGCTCAATTTCCCTTTCTGTTTCGTTGACAAACAGATGCTTCAGCATCAACGAATCCCCCGCCTCGGCTGCGTCAATATTTTGTTGCTGGAGTTCGGCCAACAAAGTGGTGGCTACATTTTCAATATCTTCGCCATGTTTGCCAGGATTCAAATAAACCTGCCGAAAGCTGAATCGCGATGGCTGTCTATAAGATTCTGGATTGGCATCGAGGAACGCCTGTAATTCCGTATCCCCAGGCTCCGACAGAGCGACAAGGTCCTCCGAAAGAAATGCAATTTTCTGATTCATTCGCCGACGCACAATTGGGTCGTCACGATCAAGTCCCATAGCCAGCGCCTCACGGTACAGCACCTCTTCACGAATAAAACCTTCAACCAGGCCATCCAGTTCCTTCCGGGTCGGTGGGCGCTGCCACACTTTCTCAAAACCCGACACCAGGGCCTTCATACGCCCCTCCGTCACCATAATCTCCTCAAGCTGCTCGGCGCCGGAAAATCCATCCTCCGATACCTGCTGAAACAGCATGAACAACGCGCTCCCCAGTACCAGGAAATACAGCAATGGTTCTTTAAGTATCTTTGTCAATTTGCTGGTTTGCATTCGTATACCCTACAGGCGCAGTGCAAGCGTATTTTTGAGCGAGTATTTTTATTTATAAAAATTCACACAATTGACGAAAAGTATTTCCATCAGCGGGAAATCTCAATCGCGCTTTGAACTCACTGATATCGTCGAGTGGGATGTATCCTGTAATGCTAATCAACCCATTTCACTGCATCATCATAATCATCGAAATGAAATTGCTTTATATCTGCTTTGACAAAATGGCTGACTACAGCGGGCAATAATTTAGCGATTTTTGCATCTGTCACCAAAGCAACCCTCTGTATATTCCTATGATGATTTTTTACAAACCGTAAATGCTCGAGGACACCACTCAGAGACTCCCACCCTGGAAACTCCCGGGTTTTGATTATTAACCCATCAAGCTCTCCTTCATTTTCAATTATTGGATCAACCTGGCACGCAATTTCCGCAAAGTCGTCTTTAGTTAGTGGACCGTCGGGTTCCACCAGGCAATATGATTTTTCCAGTGTAATTTTTATCATTTGTTTAGCTGTTATGTAGAGAGGATATTATAGAATCGGAGTGTATACCAAATAGGTGGGGTCTGAACCCAATCCTGCACTATCATCCTTATCCTTCCTGTATCTTAACGTCAAAATAATATTACGTCATAAGCTTCCCGGCATACCGGCAAAGCCGTACCAGGAAAACGTCATGTCGGTTTTACGTTTATCTGTACCGGGAAACGTGTTTATAATCTCCAAAAAACTGGCTGCATTAGATTTACGTGGTGATAGTTGCATATCTGTGACCTGAATCGTCGGCATACTTGTCGGGCAATTTGTACACTTATTTCAGCCAGGTTCAACGCCAAACTGTATTCATAACCGCACATAAACGGAGGCATAATTCATGGCAAGTTTTCCTGACCGTGCAAATGTGGTCATCATCGGCCAGGGTGGAATAGTCGGGGCTTCTGTCGCCCACCACCTGATTGAAAAGGGATGGGAGGACATTGTCGGCATCGACAAATCCGCCATTCCGACGGACATCGGCTCCACCTCCCATGCGTCTGACTTCTGTTATATGACAGCCCACGACAATATGACCTGTTATACCACCAGGTACAGCGTGGATTTTTTTGACAAGATGGGTCACTACAGTCGGGTTGGCGGCCTTGAAGTGGCGCGTCATGACGATGACGGGCGCATGGAAGAACTCAAGCGTAAAGTGGGATCTGGCAAGGCTTTTGGCACCAACGTACGCATGATCAGCGCCAAGGAAACCAAGGAGAAGTTCCCGCTGCTTGAGGAAGATATGGTGCAGGGCGCGATGTGGGACCCGGATGCGGGACTGGTTGTACCCCGCTCCCAGACTGTGGCAGGTGTGCTTGTTGAGCAGGCTACGGCAACTGACAAGTTGCAGGCTTTTGCAAACACCCCTGCCACCGGTCTCGACATTGAGAAGGGCCGGATACAAGGTGTACACACCAGCCGGGGCTATATTGAGACCAGCACGGTTGTAGTCTGTGCGGGCCTCTGGGGACGCCTGATTGCAGAAATGGCCGGGGAGGATCTGCCGATCATGCCGGTAGACCATCCATTGTGTTTTTTCGGGCCTTACACCGAGTTCGAAGGCACCGGCAAAGATATTGGCTATCCACTACTGCGTGACCAGGGCAATTCCGCCTATATACGTGATACCGGTGACCCTACCACCCCGGAAGGTGGACAAATTGAATGGGGGTATTATGAAGAGAAGGAACCACGTCTGGTGCATCCACGGGATCTCCAGGAAAAAGAGGACGCCCGCCTGTCGCCATCGCAGCGGGATCTCGAAGTCGAGCAAATTCTGGAACCCCTGGAAAGGGCGATAGAGTTAACACCCATCCTGGGAGAACTGGGCTGGGACGAGAAACGTTCTTTTAACGGCCTGTTGCAGGTCACCGCGGACGGCGGGCCTTCTATCGGCGAGTCGCCGCAGACACGTGGCCTGTGGTACGCCGAGTCAGTATGGGTCAAGGACGCCCCTGGCATTGCCAAGATACTGGTTGACATGATGACGGGTGGCATAACCGAAGTCGATATCCACGGCATTGATATCGCACGCTACTACCCGATCCAAAAAACCCCTTCCTACATCTATGACCGTTGCTACGAAACCGCATTCAAAATCTACAATCCGGCGGTGCACACCCGTGAACCCTATTCAAAGGGCCGTGGCCTTCGCCGCAGTCCATTCTGGTCGCGGGAGCAAGAACTCGGCGGTTACTTCATGGAGCTTGCGGGCTGGGAGCGTGCGCACGGATACGCCTCTAACGAACAATTGCTGGAAAAATACGGTGATCAGGTTCCGGTTCGAGAAAACGAATGGGATAACCGTCACTTCTGGCGGGTATCCAACGCTGAACATCTTGCCATGTCAGACAATGCCGGAATGATCAACCTGTCTCACTTTGCAGTTTACGATATCACGGGTGGCGATGCAGAATCGCTGATGGAGTATGCGTGTGTGGCCAAAGTTGGCGGCGATACTGCAAGCGGCAAAGGCATCTATACCCATTTCCTGGATTCCGCAGGTGGTGTACGCGCCGATTTCACAGTGATCAGACTCGAGTCAGACAAATACCGATTGATTGATGGCGCGGATGCGGGCAACCGGGACTATATCTGGTTGAAGCGCATGGCCGAGGATCGTGACTGGAATGTCTACATCGAAGACCGCAGCGATCACCTTTCCTGTCTTGGTTTGTGGGGTCCCAATGCCCGCAAAATGCTGCAGGCAGTTGCCGATAAACCGGAAGAACTGGAAGCCGATAATTTCCGTTTCGCCACCACCAAAAATATTACCCTGGGCGGCATCCCGGTACTGGCATTCCGTATTTCCTATGTAGGTGAACAGGGCTGGGAATTACATGTGCCATTTAGCTATGGCCTGTCGCTTTGGGACCTGATCTTTGCCCAGGGCGCGACGCCCGTTGGCGTAGAGACCTATGCCAACAGCCGGCGTCTGGAAAAGAGCCTGCGGTTGCAGAACGCAGACCTGCTAACCGAATACAACCTGTACGAGGCGGGGCTCGCCAGACCCAAAGTGAAGGAAGCGGATTTTCACGGAAAGGCCGCCTACGTCACACAACGCGAACGCGAACACCAGCCTGCTTACCTGTGCACCATGACCATGACGGATAACGTCGACTCAAAAGGCGTTGCCCGCTACCCGGTGGGTCAATGGCCCATTCTTGACCCGCAAACCAATGAAGTGCTGATTGACGAAACCGGCAGACGCTCTTACATCACCAGCATTGCCTATGGCCCCTCTGTTGGTAAGAATATTGCGCTCGGTTACCTGCCACGAGACTATGCCGTGGAAGGTCGCGAACTGGTGATGGAATATTTTGATGAGCCGTTTCCGATCAAGGTTGAGGCAGTGGGTTGCAAGGCACTTTACGATCCGGCAAACGATTTGCCGAAAACCTGATCACTGGGATTGCGGAACCTTCTGAGCCTGCGTCAATACTCATTTTCAGCCACGTCAATGGCCAGGTCAGATATGCAATAGTCCTGGCCCGATGCCGCTCTGGCGCCAACCACATCTAATTGAGAGTTAATATATTTCGAAATACCGGGTTAAAATTCCGATTTCACGCACTCCATATTCTTGATATGTCGATTAATTCTAAATTCATAACCATATGTCGCTTTTTGATTTCACCAAACCTGACAATCAATTAGCACCTTCATGCAACTAACGAAGATTTTCTTCAGTGTAAAGCGATAATTCGATCATACGCTCAAGTAATTGCTCGGGACTGTAACCAGGAAAATTTCGTAAAACGAGTTCTTTTCCAAACAGTCGGCAAATATATCGCAGTTTCAGCGCCTTTTGCCGTGAGGCGTAGACGAAGTCACGGTGTCCATTGTTAACGATTAGGAGGTTTTGGTCACTGTCAAATCGCGAGCGCCATAACTTACCCGGCGCCTTTTCAAAGGTGTAATCCGGCAACCCGCGTTGGTCCCTGGATTTCGGTTTTTCCGGTATCAAGGAATCTGTCACTGTAATCAATGCTTCCGCACCACATTCGAACTGACCCTGCTTTACAAGTACATGGAGTTTGACAAGTTCTGGGACGTCGGTCATCGTAACAGACACGATTTCGCCATCATTATTCTCTGGAACGGCGTTCCCTTCCACCACTTCCCAGAAATAAGACAAGCCGTCTTCAACCTGTCGTCCCGCTCGATCCCGGGGAATCACCCGAAAAGACCTCGTTTCGTGAACAGGTACCACACTCGTGGCTGGCGAGATACGGACGCTGTGTAATGGCCCGGCGTGTTCAAAGAATGCTTTTTGCCGGGGGCGATCAGCAAATTTACTGTTGCCTCCCGAGTCCACAAGCGGTGTTCCAGTGTAACTCGGGTGTTTGCTGTCTCGAATATTCATACCGTAAACTTCAAACCAGTCGTATTCCTCGTCGGGTAATGCGAGTAGCGCTTCTTTGAACGCACGCTGAATAGATTTGAGCGTGTCTTTATTCGCCTCCTCTTCTTCTGCTTGTTTTTGTTGGGTGATGATGTCAATCAAAGCAGATTCGAGAGGAGCAAGGGCGAGAATAAAGTCAGCAAATGCGGCATCCTGGATCACCCCAAGCCGGGTTCCTGGCGTGAGGTGAAGAAAAGGGGCGTCAATCGCACCTTGAAGGTAACCCGATGACCATGGTGGTTTTGTCAATCCTTCAATCTGCGAAATTCGTTCGATGACCCTGGTACCTGATCGATAAAGATCAACATGATTCTCGCTGCTCGGTTCATCTAAATACAACTCGACATTGATATCTCCATGATTTGTCGTCAGATTGGGAAGATGGTGTAACAGCCGACCTGAAAATGCTTTGGGTTCTACGATATACTCGGCTCGCGCGGTTCTATCGATAATACGGATTTCAACATTCGAACTGCGAATACGATCCCGCAATTCAGAAGCCAGATACCATTGCAATTTTTCGCCACTAAAATGGCGAATGCCTGGTAATAAAGGTTTAATGGTCAATTGTGTTCCCGATTCGACAATCAGTGTTCGACGGGTTGATACACTATAGTCCGGATTTCCTTTAGACATCCGCATCTCGTAGGATTTACCATTCTTTCCAGCCGATATCATGCGTAGTTCTTCACCCACCGTCCAGAAGCTTAGCAATCCGATACCGAACTCACCCTGCAACCCCTGTTCGCCGTGCGCCTTCATCTCGCGTTTTATTGAATCGCAAATATGTGTCGCAACATATTTGAAATCCGGCACGCCCAGTTCATCGGTTGGCACTCCATTTCCGTCGTCCAAAATTCGCAGATAGGGCTGATTATTTTCTCGACCACGAATAATCGTCACTTTACGTGCGTGTGCATCAATGCTGTTCTCGACGAATTCGGCAACAGCTTTTAGCGGGTTTGATTGCGACATGGCAATAATACTGATCGCATTCCAGTGATCACCAATTCGCAATTTTCCAGAAGCTTTTTTACGGTTTGTCGAGAGTTTTCTTTTCAAAATTAATTGATACTGTTTGCTGGATATGCTGGATCTGGTAATGTGATCAAAATCCGTATAATCATTCTGGATGTCACAGTTTGACATTAACACAGGTTAAGATAATAGAGTTCACTTTGGAAATTGTCTTCGCTATAGGAGCAATTTCTGGCCAATACTCGAACCAAACAATACAGTCTTATATCTCCGCATTGCTACTCACCGTGAAACTCCCGTACCAAATTTTTACCAAGCTTTTTCAGATTCCAAAAAGGAAAATATATTACTTATTCGAATGTCTATTTTTAGAGTATTAGTAGAAATTTACCGATCAGCACGAAATTTTACTATGGTTTCTGTCAGCGCCCGGTGATATTTTGCAGGAAGATTGTTGTACAGTTTCGCTTCGTTGCCGTCATTTATGCATTTTTCGATATTGGCACAATATCGCCTGATTTTTCTTTCAATTTTTTTGACCAGTATAGGGTCATCACTGCCAACCACTGATCTCGCGGTTCGATTCGTATCCCAGCCGTTTTCAAATAGCGCATTCATGCAAAGCCCTCGAAGATGATTGGAAAGGGTTTTTGACTTGCGGCTGAAGCCGAGCTCAATTTCACTTGACCCGATTTGGAAACTGTTAGCCCTTAGCACTTCGAGTTCATCCACTGCTGAACGGGTAAAGGAATCGGAATCGGGCTCTGGAACCGCCGTTGGCGGTTGGGCTGTAAATTCACGATTTCCAATTATCTGTTCACGAACAGCTTTTGTGTAACGATCAGAAAGATAGCCCGCCCTGACAACCGAATCGCCTTCCAGCATCGCTTTGCCGATAGCGTGGCGCAATTCGGATCTGAGCTGCCTGACATTTCCCTCCTGGTAGTCTTCAGCGTTTAAGAGGCTGTTGGCTTTTCCCGATATTCCCGATATTTCGCAGTTCATTTCGGCGGACAACTCCCGGACGAAGTGAGAAATCAGGACGTTTATATCCTCCTTACGCTCGCGTAGCGGCGGAATGTCAATCCGGGTGCCGAGCCGTGCGAGAATATCGCCACGCAACTTTCCGCTGGCGACCAGTTTCGTCGGCTCCTGGTTTGTCGCAAGAATAAATTTCACGAACACCTGGCGAGGATGACCCTTACCGATACCAGGCTCATACGACTTTCCTTCCAGCGGATAAAGAAGCAGATTCTGAACATTACCCGGCAAGCAGTCGATATCGCCTAAGAACAAGGTGCCGTTGTCGCATTCTTCCAGTAGTCCTGACTGTCCTTCCTTGGGAACATTGGTCAGACCATGCCCGCTGCCAATTCCGAACAATTTTCCGAGGGCGAAGGCAGGGTCTGCATGCTCAAACTGGGCGCAACTGATTTCCTTGTACACGGAATTTTTCCGATCGCCCAGTTCGTGGATAGCCCTTGCCACGTCGGTTTTACCTGTACCCGATTCTCCGCAAATTAACACTGGGGTGGTTCCACAGGTTGCCAGCGCGATATCTTCAAAAACAGTCACCCAGGCTGGACTGTTACCCAATAGTCTTTGCGCGCGGATCTGCCTGATTTGCGGCAATCGATCTTCAAGCCCAACCATCCTGGCGCTGGTGTCTTCCTTTATCAGTTTGCCAAGGTTTTCCATAACGGTGAATTCACTGAGATCGGATTGTAATTTTACAAGTTCTTCCGTCAGGGAGCGTATCTTGTCGTCGCGGAGGCGAATATGGTTTTTTTCTCGCTTGAGGCGGGCCTCGATTATTTTCTGGCGATAGCTCAAGATCCCGCGAATCCCAAACAACCTGTGGTTGTTTATCGCTATAGTCATGCTTAACGGAATCAACGCGATTGGAATAAGTAACCAGTCGTAATCGGGGATCAATGGTGATCCGGATACCAGTCTTGGCACTTTCCACAGGCCGACGATGGAGGCCACGGTTACTGCAAACGAAAAAATCATCCATCGCGATTGTTCCCGCTGTACAGCAGAATCGCAGGATCGATAGTTATCAGCAAATAACACCAGGGCTAATATCAATACAATTAAGTTCAGCCAGAGCCGAACAGCATAAGAGCTTTGCACCATACTAAAAAATGTATCACTGGTGGCAAAAACGACCCCCGCCAGGATGAGCATGGGAGCAAGTATAGTCACGACATCGGTACGTGGGAATTTTTCAAGAATTTGCCGCTTGCTGGGAAATTGCAGTGAAATCAATAGC
>PVMS01170874.1_pt1 | contig 11092 bp, 9 predicted proteins | sample 1853461 | NCBI WGS metagenome assembly PVMS01 (sample SAMN08582032, study PRJNA380276) | Marine sediment metagenome, whole genome shotgun sequencing project. | isolation source: ocean sediment barecode stripped | collected 2017
CAACACAAAGGCCAGCAGGATGATCGAACCCAGCATCAACAGCATGCCATTTTTTTTTCCAGAATTCGAGCGGAATTTTGCAGGCAACCCACATTAGCGCGAGGCTCAGCAATATGCGCAGGAACTGACGCTTGGCATAGAAGAACGGATCCTGATTTTGCTGATCGGCAATGCCGATCGATGCCGAGGCCACCATCACCAGACCGATACATATCAGCGTCAGGTAAAGCAGCGCGATGACACGGTCGTATTCCGGCGCCAGTTCGAGGGTCGGCCTGGCGACCTGGCTGCCATTTCTGATCGCCTGACTAGTCACCTGCCAACGCCTCCACCAGGCGTGCAAAGTCATCACCACGCGCTTCAAATTTCGGGTACATATCAAAGCTCGCACAGGCCGGCGCCAGCAACACGCAATCGCCGCTACGGGCCACCTCGTGAGCACGCTGCACCGCTTGTTGCATATCTCGAACTCGCTCGATCCGGGTTGCGCCCTGCCAGGCTAGTTGCAATCGAGAGGCGTCTTCTCCCAGTAACAAGGCCAGTTTCACATGTCGCTTTACGGTGGCGAACATAACGGACATATCGGCGCCTTTCGACTGCCCTCCGGCAATCAGGATTACCGGGCGCTCACGTCCTTCGATCGAAGCCTGCGCGGCACCGGTATTGGTAGCCTTTGAATCGTTGATCCATTCGACGCCATCAATTTCCGCAATCCACTGGCTGCGATGTGGAATGCCGGCAAATTGCCTGATTGCAGATACGATCGCCGGCCTGGATATGCCTATGCTATGCGCTATGGCCATCGCCGCCAGGCAATTGGCCCAGTTATAACGTCCGCTGACCTTGATTTCGTCAACCCTTAACCAGGGCTCATGCCGATGGGCGAGCCAGATACCCTTATCCTCCAGCAGCCTGAATTCGGCATCTGTGTCGAGCTTCAGGCTAAAGCTGATATCGCGGGAATCGTGACGTGTAACCTCGTCATCAAGATTGCTGACACACAGGCTGGCATGGTCATAAACGCGCAACTTGGTCTGGATATACTCGGCGTAACCCGGGTAACGGTCGAGATGGTCTTCACACAGATTCAGCAGCGCAGCAACCCGGGGGCGCAGCGAGGTGGTGGTTTCGAGTTGATAGCTCGACAATTCAAGCACATAGAAATCCGCGTTTAGTTCAAGCAAGTCCAACGCGGCAGTACCGATATTGCCGCCGACCGCTACCGTTTTATCATCATGGCGGATCATTTCACCAACCAGCGTGGTAACCGTACTCTTACCATTCGAACCGGTGATCGCGATGACCGGTTTATCCACGATGCGTGCAAACAGTTCGATATCGCCAACCACGGCCTTGCCGAGATCCACGGCCTGCTCGATGGCCGCATCACGAATCGAGAGTCCCGGGCTGACGACCAGTACATCGGCCCATGCGATCAACTCGGCATCGAGCCGCCGGGCGTGAAAATCAACCGCATCGAACTGTGAGTTCAGCTCACCCAGAAACGGCGGGATATCGCGCGTGTCCTGAATCCTGCAGCGATATCCATGCTCGAGTAGATAGCGCGCTACCGAGTAACCGGTTACGCCGAGACCGACTACCAGGTAATTGACGTCATGCAGCGCTGTTGACTGTTGCTTCACGTTTAACATTACCGAATTTTCAAGCTCGCCAGACCGACTAACACCAGCACTACGGTGATAATCCAGAAACGCACGATTATACGCGGCTCCGGCCAACCCTTGAGTTCGTAGTGATGGTGCAATGGCGCCATTCGAAATATACGGCGTCCGGTTAGTTTGAACGAAGCTACCTGTATTATTACCGAAGCCGTTTCCACCACGAAGATACCGCCCATGATAAAAAGCACCAGTTCCTGGCGTACGATCACCGCCAGCGTACCCAGCGCCGCGCCGAGTGCGAGCGCGCCCACATCGCCCATAAAAACCTGGGCTGGATAAGTGTTAAACCACAGGAATCCCAAACCAGCTCCAACCAGCGCCCCGCAAAAAACAACCATTTCTCCTACACCCGGGACATAGGGAATGCCGAGATAGTTGGAAAAATTATAATTTCCTGTGAGGTAAGCAAATACGCCCAGCGCACCGCCAACCATAACGGTTGGCAATATCGCCAGCCCGTCGAGCCCGTCGGTCAGGTTAACTGCGTTGCTGCTGCCGACGATGACGAAGTAAGTCAGCACTACGTACATCCATCCCAGGTCGATCAGGATATCCTTGATAAACGGTACGATCAGCTGGGTTTCGATGGGAAACTGGGCGGTGCTGAACAGCGCCAGGGCTGCGCTCAAGGCGATTACCGATTGCCAGAAAAACTTGACCTTTGCCGATATTCCCCTGGAATTGCCATACACGACCTTCTTGAAATCATCGATCCAGCCGATCACACCGAAGCCAATCGTGACAAACAATATGATCCACACGAAGCGGGATGATAAATCGCTCCACAACAGGGTACTGGTAACAATTGCAACCAGGATTAACGCGCCACCCATGGTCGGCGTACCTGCCTTGGAATAGTGACTTTCAGGACCGTTGTCACGGACCCTTTGACCAATATTGTAACTGCTTAGATATCTGATCATGGCCGGCCCGACTATCAGCGAAATCACCAGCGCGGTAAGCACCCCCAGGATGGTACGCAGGGTCAGGTACTGGAATACGCTGAAACCACCGTGAAAATGCGCGAGATACTCCGACAAGCTATACAGCATTGACATCGTCCCCGTTTGCGGGCTGCAGCAAGATGGCTACCAGTCGTTCCATGGCCGCGGCACGTGAGCCCTTGACCAGTAGATTGACGCCCTGGTGAATTTGCGACAGGATGCTTTTCGCCATCTCCTCGATGCCTTCATGACAATAACCCGCAGCGCCGAATTCCTTGCTCGCGATGCAGCTCATTTCGCCAACACCAAATAATTTCTCGACTCCATACTGAGCCGCGGTCCGTGCGACCTGGCGATGCAGGGCCACCGCTTCTGCTCCGAGTTCAGCCATATCGCCCAGCGCCAGCCAGGGCGAACCCGGCAACGAGCAAAGCACTTTGATGCCGGCCTCCAGTGAATCCGGGTTAGCATTGTAGCTATCGTCGAGCAAACGGCTGTAAGCGGGACCGGGGAGTATTTGCAGGCGACCTTTTACCCCGGAGAATCCAGCCAGGTTATCTACCGCTATAATAAAATCGGTCCCCGCCAGTATCGCCAGCGATACCGCGGCTAGTGCATTGTGTACATTGTGTTCGCCGATAACATCGAGTTGACAGCCATGGCTGCGACCCTGGTAACTAAATTCAACTCGCAGGGCTTCGCCCACCGCCGACCAGGTGGCTGTTACATCGGCTTCGTTATTCAAACCACAGCTGAGTTGCGTCTGCGCGGCACACAGACCATGCCAGTATTCACTGGCAACTTCATCGGCATTAAACAATGCCTGCTGCTCGGCGGTGCAATAAGCGTAAAGCTCGCCCTTGGCCTCCATCACGCCGCGCACATCTCCAAACCCCGCCAGATGTGCAGCGGCAATATTATTCACGTAGACAATATCGGGTTCGGCAATTTCGGCAAGCCGTGCGATTTCACCGCGATGATTCGCGCCCATTTCAATAATGGCGAAATCATGCTTCGGCTCCAGTTCGAACAGCGTCAGTGGTACCCCGATATCATTGTTGAGATTGCCGCGTGTAGCGAGACTCAGGGACTGTCTCACCAGTATCTGGAATAGCATCTCCTTGACCGTGGTTTTTCCGTTACTACCGGTAAGCGCGATCACGCATGGATCACAGTAACGCCGCCAGTAGTTCGCCAGCTGACCCATCGCCTGCTTGCAGTCTGCCACCTCGATCTGTTCAATTTCACTTTGCTGTCGCTGCTCGACCAGGGCCACGGTCGCCCCATTCTGGTAGGCCATATCGACGAAGTTATGCCCATCGAAGTTAACTCCCTTGATGGCGACAAACAGTTTCGCCTCACAGGAACTGCGGCTATCGATGGTAACCCCGCAAAACCTGGCGTCCGGCAGATCGCTTGCACTCTTACCGAGAACTTCGGCCAGGGTCGGTAGCGACAGGTTAATCATGACTCACCTGCAGAATTCGGCGCACCACGTGGCGATCACTAAAGGGCCGACGTTCATTGCCGACGATTTGTTCCTGTTCGTGCCCCTTGCCGGCAATCACTACCAGGTCTTCGGCTGCCGCCTGTGACAGGGCGTATTCAATTGCCGCCTGACGGTTATGTACCACGCAGGCCTGATCCGGACGCTGCATGCCCGCAAGAATTTCACTGACAATTTTCTCGGGTGATTCGTTACGCGGATTATCGTCGGTAACAATTACCCGGTCCGCCAGCTCTTCAACCGCCCGACCCATACCGCTGCGTTTACCCTGATCACGATCACCACCGCAACCAAACACGCACCACAATTGTCCTTTGGTATGCTGACGACTCGCACCGAGGCAGGCACGCAAGGCCTGCTCGGTGTGGGCAAAGTCGATGACCGCCGACGCGCTATCACCCTCGCTGTTAAATTGTTCCATACGCCCGGGAATCGGCTTCAAGTCCTTTACCGCGAGTTCGAGTTGATTGTAATCAAGTCCCAAAGCCAACAGGGTGGCGATACAGGCGAGTGTATTTTCGACATTAAAATCACCCAGCAGAGCGGTTACCGCGGTGACCTCTCCGAGCGGAGTAGCGGCACGGATATTCTGTCCGTTGGCGGTTATTTCGACGGCAATCAGTTTCACCTCGGCGGCCGGTCCACCATCCGCTTCGACCGAGTAGCGAATCAAAGACTTCGGCTCGGCATCCCGACTTATCTGCTGTCCAAAACGATCATCGATATTAACCACCCTGCCAGATAGTTCGAAATCATGAAACAGGCGCGCCTTGGCCGCCGCGTAACTCTGTTGATCCCCATGATAATCAAGGTGATCTCGTCCCAGATTGGTCAGTACCGCAATATCAAAGTCACAGCCATTGACGCGATACTGTTCCAGTGCATGCGACGATACCTCCATCACCACGTACTCACAGCGTTGTTGCTGGAACCGGTACAGGCGTGATTGCAGGCTTACCGCATCCGGAGTCGTCAAGTTATCCGGGGTCAGATTGTTGCCGATACCATACCCCAGGGTGCCAATACTGGCGCAGGATTTACCTATCCGGGTCAAGGCCTGGGTCACGAGATGCGTGACACTGGACTTGCCGTCGGTGCCGGTCACTCCGACTATGGTCATCGCCTGTCCAGGATCGCCGAAGAAACGGCTCACGATATGACCGTTGGCGCGATCGAGCCGATCGACTCCGATCCAGTGGGTATCGATCTGCTTACGCAACAGTGGAATCCGTTGCAGGCTGTACTCGTCGGCCGCATCATAGATTACCGCGACCGCTCCCGCCTTCACCGCGTCGATGGCGTAATCAATACCATTGGTTTTTATGCCGGGCAGCGCGATGAACGCCGAATTCGCGGTAACATTTACGCTGTTACTGGCGATATCGAAAATCGGTATTGACGGCGCCGGATCATGCAGTGCAAAACCCGACAGTAGCTCCGACAATGACATCCCGGGCATTTCGATTTTCGCCATCATGCCCCCTGTTCCTTACTGGCAGTCAGGAGCGGCAAATCATCAGGCGCAATATCGAGAATACGCAGGGCATTCGAGATCACTTCCTGGAACACCGGAGCTGCGACCACGCCGCCGTAGTAACCATTTTGCGTGGGCTCATCAATCATAACCGCCATCACCAGGCGAGGGCTGCTGGCAGGTGCGATACCGGCAAAAACCGCGACATAATCGTCTTTCTGATAGCCGCCGACATCGCTTTTCCTGACGGTTCCTGTCTTGCCCGCGATCTGGTATCCATCCACCGCAGCGCGCTGGGCAGTACCTTCCGGCCCGACGACTTCCGTCAACATGCTCATCATCTGCCTGGCGGTGGAAGCCTTCATGACATGGCGCGAAATTTGATTTTTCGGGACCGCCACCGGCTCTTTACGCAGCAGGCTCAGATCCAGCAATCGTCCCTGGTTGGCAATCACGGCATAGGCTCGCGCCAGTTGCGTGATCGACAACGACATGCCATAGCCAAATCCCACGGTCGCGTGATCGAGGGGTTGCCATTGACTATAGTGACGCAGATATCCGGACGATTCGCCCGGGAAAGACACACCCGAAGCCTCACCAAAACCGTAGTCTCGGAAACTTCCCCATAATTCCTTTTTGTCCAGTGACATGGCGACGCGTGAGGCGCCTACGTTACTGGACTTGCGCAAGATTCCAGCAAGGTCGAGGACACCGTAGTTACGAATATCCTTGACCGTATGTCCGCTCACCATCAAGTAACCCGGAGAAGTGTCGATGTCGCTACCGCGATGGTAACGGCCCCGGTCGATGGCAGCCGCGAGAGTAAATGGCTTGATCGTCGATCCCGGTTCAAACACGTCGGTAAGCGCCCGGTTACGTTGTTGATCGGCCGCCATCGATGTGCGCCGATTCGGGTTGTAAGACGGCTGGTTTACGATCGCCAGGATTTCGCCACTACGGGCGTCGAGCAATACCGCCGAGCCTGCCTTGGCCGCATGATATTTCATCGCCCTGGCGAGACTGCGATAAGCAATGTACTGCAGGCGCATATCGATACTGGTATAGATATCATTCCCCGACTTGGCGGGTATCACCTGTGCTAGTTCTTCGATGACTTCGCCACGACGATTACGAATGACACGCCGCTTACCGGGCTGTGCGCTCAGCCAGTCCTGGTACGCCAGCTCGAGCCCCTCTTGCCCCTGGTCATCGATATCGGTGAATCCCACCAGATGCGAAACTACTTCTCCAGCGGGATAATAGCGATTGTACTCACGCTGCAGGTAAACCCCGTCAACTCCAGCGGCAACCGCTTGCGCCAGTTCGGGTTCCAGCTGGCGTTTCAAATACACGAATTCACGGTTGGCGCGCTGCTTCAGCATAGACACCGTATCCCGATAGTTGAGATCCAGTTTTTTAGTGACTTTTTTCAGCTCAGCGAGATTTCCGAGAATTTCAGCCGGGTTTACCCATACTGAATCCACCGGGGTGCTAATTGCCAACGGGGTACCATAACGATCCAGAATCGCACCTCGATAAGCCGGAGTTTCAATGGTGCGTATTTGCCGTTGCTCACCTTGATCGGCGAGAAAGCTGTGCTCGAAGATCTGCAGATAAAGCGCGCGTGAAACCAGGGCGCCCAGCATCGCAAGCAGAATTAGCAATACAAAGTAATGGCGTGTTTCGAGGAACACGGCCGGCGCTTCCTGGGTCTGCATCGTAGCTTTGCGTTTCATTGCAAACGCACCAGTTCAACATTTTCAGGTAAGCGCATTTTCAAGTCCTTGCGGGCTCTCGATTCGACATTGCTATGCGCGGCCAGGGTTGTGTTTTGCAGCTGCAAACGCCCCCATTGGATAACCTGCTGATCCTGTTGCTTCTGCACACTACGTAAATCGGCAAACAATACACGGCTCTGATGCTTGACATATATCACGCTCAGTGCACTGCCGAGAACCATTGTTAGCAGCAGCGCAAACCCGGTTCTGCTGTCCATCAGGCCGCTCGCTCGGCGACGCGCAATACCGCGCTACGGGCCCGCGGATTTGATGACAGTTCGGCTGCCCCTGCCTTGATTGCCTTGACAGTGACTTTAAGCCGGATTCCAGATTCAATTTCGCTATCGCGTAGCGGCAGACCGCGAGGAATTTTGCGGCGAGTGCTTTGTGATTTAAAGAAACGCTTTACCAGGCGGTCTTCGAGTGAGTGAAAACTGATCACCAGCAAACGACCACCTATTTTGAGAATATCAAACACCGTTTCAAGCAGGCGTTCGAGCTGGGCAAGTTCCTGGTTGATATGAATTCTGATGGCCTGGAAACTGCGGGTCGCCGGATGCCGGTGGTTTTTTTGGGCGCGGCAGTATTTCGCTGATCAACCCGGCCAGAGAGGCGGTATCATCGATTGTCCGGGATTGCCGCACCTCGACTATCTTTTTGGCAATGCGGCGCGATTGGCGTTCTTCGCCGTACTCCCAGAGCACCCTGGCGATTTCAGCTTCGTCCGCCTGCGCCAGCCATTGCGCGGCAGATTCACCCCGCTGCGGATTCATGCGCATATCCAGGGGTCCATTGTGTTGAAAGCTGAAACCACGGTGGGCGTCGTCAAGTTGTGGCGAAGACACGCCGAGGTCGAGCAGGATTCCATCAATCTGCTCCAGCAGCTCGAGTTCTGCCATTTGCGCTTGCATGTTGGCGTAGTCATCATGGATGATGGTGACGCGGCTATCAGCGCCGAAACTCCGCCGGGCATCGGCGATCGCTTCTGGATCCCGATCCATGACAATCAGGCGCCCCCGCTCACCCAGTGCCGCCAGAATCGAACGTGCATGGCCACCGCGACCATAGGTCCCATCGACATAACGCCCGTCCGCTTTGATTTTAAGCGCGGCGATGGCTTCGTCGTGCATTACTGGTGCATGTGGCTGAGTCATAAGGTCAAATCTGCCAACGCGGTCGGCATTTCATCGCTGTTGCCCTCACCCAACCAGGATTGCATGCGCTCGGCCCACAGCAATTCGTCCCACAGTTCGAATTTCTTGCCCTGGCCGATGAGCACTAGCTTCTTGCGCAGTTGTGCGTATTCCCGCAGGGGGCTGGGCAGCAGCATACGGCCGTTAGTATCGACTTCGATCTCGGTGGCATGACCAATCAACAAACGCTGGATACGTCGGGTAGAGGGATTGAAACTGGGCAAAGCTTCGATCTTTTCTTCGATCAGCTCCCATTCGGGGAGCGGGTAAATCAGCAGGCAGGGTTGATCGGTATCGATGGTTACAATTAACTGGCTCTGGCAAATTTCGAGCAACCGATCACGATAACGCGCAGGGAGAACAATTCTCCCCTTCGCATCCAAAGATAAATTGGAAACTCCTCGAAATTTATGCACGCTTAACCCGTTATTGTGACACTTTGTGCCACTTTTACCCACTTAGAGACACAATATGGCTGATTTTGACCGCAAGTCAAGTAAAAATGGGTTGTAAATACAGGCCTTTTTCCAATAACGTCAATAACTTAGCCAATATTCTTAAAGTCCATGGGGGAATACGCCAACCAAATCTGTTACTTAGAAACAACAGTTAAAGTAATACATTAAGTTAATGGGGTTTTTGTGCGGTTTTGCACATTTTTCCGGGGCAAAAACGGGGGCGCAATCGATTGCGCCCCCTTGTAAGGGTTAAAAGTCAGCCTGTAAGCCGGGTTCTGTCGAGGATAATCATTCATCTGGACTGAAAGTCGCCTTCCAGTCTCAAGCAACCAACCCGAAAACGACGCGGGCCGCGCCATGGTTTTCCTATTTGGTCTTGCTCCGAGTGGGGTTTACCTTGCCACCTCTGTTACCAGAAGTGCGGTGCGCTCTTACCGCACCATTTCACCCTTACCAGGCTTCGCATACGCTCCGCCCTGGCGGTTTATTTTCTGTTGCACTGGCCGTGGGCTTGCGCCCCCCAGACGTTATCTGGCACCCTGCCCTGCGGAGCCCGGACTTTCCTCCAGCCACGGCATGCAGCCGGGCCAGCGATTATCCAGCTGACTAACCTGCGATTCTACCACGGCAACAAACGGGCGCTATCCTTTAATTACGGTGCTGCAGACAAATTCATGGGGCCATGATGTCAAAGTGACTCTCGCCAAGGCGCAAAGCTCGCAAAGTGAAGATATAGGTGGAATAAGATTTGCGAGCGATCAAGGTGCTACAATCCTGCACTCCTCCTCCTGTTTTTCTTTGCGTTCTTGGCGCCTTGGCGAGAACCAGCAATCATTTACATTGCTATTTCGATGACAGTGGTCAGCTGTTTATTCCGGACAGTCCGTGAACGTTGGTCAGGTGATCGACTTGTTCCACTTGTCGCGGTGCATACTGAGCTGTTTCAGGAGGGTGAATTTTTCCTCCTTGAGCAGGAATGGTCGAATAACATTTAATAGTTCCTGCCGTTCTCTGGACTGGTACCAGTTATTCCAGGCAGTTTCGTCAGTCCAGCGCGTTATTACCACGTATCGATTAGGACGATGAATTTCAACCGCCGACTCTCCCGATACATATCCGCGTGCATTCGCCATTACATGCAGCAGGTCGGCAATTGCAGATTCGTAGAATTGTTCGAGACCTTCGGCGATTTCGCGTTCGATGATTACCCTGATCATTGATCGTTACCTGATTTTATGACCGCTTTACGGTCGCTAACATGTGTTAAAACAATCCCGCAGCATATACAATCACGCCCAGAACACAATAACTTCCCGGAGGAGACCAGATGACCTGGCAACAAAAAATTCTTCGCGTCAACCTCAGCACCGGCAGCTGCGACATCGAAGCCTTGAACTTGGACTGGGCGGACGCTTATTTAGGTTCACGCGGACTCGGCAGCAAGTACCTTTACGAAGAAATGGATCCATCCGTGGATGCATTATCGGCAGAAAACAAGATCATCTTCGCCACCGGCCCACTTACCGGCACCATGGCATCGACGGGCGGTCGTTACACGGTAATCACCAAGGGACCGCTGACCGGCGCCATCGCCTGCTCCAACTCGGGCGGTTATTGGGGCGCGGAACTCAAATTCGCCGGATGGGACATGATCATCCTGGAAGGCAAGGCCAACAAGCCGGTTTATCTTTGCGTCACCGACGACAAAGCGGAACTGCTCGATGCGTCTGAAATCTGGGGCACATCCGTCTGGGACACCGACGCCTGGATAAAGACGCGCCACCAGGATCCGATGATGCATGTGTCCGCCATCGGCATCGCCGGCGAGAACCAGGTGCTCTTTTCCTGCATCGTCAATGATTTGCACCGCGCGGCCGGGCGCTCGGGCGTTGGCGCGGTCATGGGTTCGAAAAATCTCAAGGCCATCGCCGTACGCGGCACCGGCGGGGTGAAGGTGGATGACTTCCCGGCCTTCCTCAAAGCCACAAGCACCGCCAAGGAAGTGCTGGCAGCCAATGCGGTCACCGGCGAGGGCCTGCCGACATTCGGCACGCAG
>PVMS01178724.1_pt1 | contig 11092 bp, 8 predicted proteins | sample 1853461 | NCBI WGS metagenome assembly PVMS01 (sample SAMN08582032, study PRJNA380276) | Marine sediment metagenome, whole genome shotgun sequencing project. | isolation source: ocean sediment barecode stripped | collected 2017
GCGGCGAAAGCCGCGAACAGTGGCTGGCCTCCGGCCGGCCGCAGAACCCGGGCCGCCTGAACGATCTGCGCCACATCGTCTACAAGCGCGCCGACGCCCCCTGGCGCCGGGCGCGGAAGAACCTCGGGCTGATGATGCGCGAGGGGTTGCTGAAGGAAAACATCGACGGTGAGGCGCTGGAATGGGCCTATCGCCGGTTGCAGGCCCGGAGCGAGCAGCGCCGCATCCTGGTGGTGGTGTCGGACGGGGCGCCGGTGGACGACTCGACACTGAGCGTCAACCCGTCGAACTATCTGGAGCGCCACCTGCGCGAGGTCATCGGCATGCTAATAGACCAAATTAAGGTAAGCAACACAGAATAAAGAAATGGCACCTTGCAACGACTACTTGGTTAATTGAGCTAATATGAACAAGAGAAATGAACTAATCGAAAAGCACTATGACCTTCCCGGGTTATTTGAAAACATTCTTAAGCTACTTAACGATCATGGCGTGGATTTAAGCAACATATCAAGATCTGATATTGCTGGAGTTGATGAATTCCATCTTAGAGGGGCTGAAGTATCAATAGAACTTGTATCTCAATTTGATTTTAAAGACCTAAAAGTTTTAGACGTTGGATGTGGACTAGGAGGTCCATGCAGAATGCTTGCAGATGAATTCAACTGCAATGTTTCTGGTATTGATATGAGTAGTGAATTTATCAGAACAGCAAAGCAATTATCTAATATAATTCAACTTAATGGAAAAATAGAATTTATTCAAGGAGATGCACTTGATTTGCCATATGAGGATGGTTCATTCGATGTGGTATGGACCCAGCACGTACAAATGAATATTGAAGATAAATTGCAGTTTTATTCTGAGATAAACAGAGTCTTAGATGACAATGGGAGACTGATTTATTATGATATATTCAAAAGAGATAAAGAGGATGTAACCTATCCTGTTCCATGGGCAGATAATGTATCGGTCAGTTATCTTGGAACCATTAAAAATATGGAGACTATTCTAAGCAATTTGGGTTTTACTAAGACACAGGTAACGGATCAAACAGATAAGGCCATTAAATTTCTCCATGATTTATTTGACAAGATCCAAATTAACAGTCCTCCTAAAATAGGGTTGAATGTATTAATGGGTACTTCAACCAAAGAAAAACTCGGTAATGTTCTAAAAGCATTGGAAGAGCACAAGATCGAACTGCAAAGCGGGATTTATAAGAAGTAGAGATTATCCGGCAAATCAAAAAACACCGAGAAGAGATTTGAAAATGGCATTAAAGAAGCTCGCTTATCAACCTTACAAAAAATTGTAGAACTTGGATTAGGGGGAGAGTTGGATTTGTTAATTAGGCTTTAGGTTTTTGTGCCCATTATTGCATTCGCTGGGTTGCGAACAAACTAATTATGGTACAAGCAACGGTTATGGCGGGTATTTTTCTTTTTAAAATCTCCATGAAATCTTTTCTTTGTACCGGATCAATGAAATATCCACAGAACTTCAATATAGGCCTGGTTTTCTGTTTTTGGGGCCTGTTCATATTGCCTCAGGCAGCGCATTCTCAGACTAAAAATGAAATGCGTGGCGTATGGATGGCCACTCTACTTAATATTGACTGGCCCTCCGGTTCAAATCTTACTACCCGACAACAAAAGCAAGAGATCATTTCAATTCTCGACCACCATCAGTCAGTAGGCATTAATGCTTTATTCCTTCAGGTACGTCCGGCTGCTGATGCTTTCTACAATTCTTCATACGAGCCCTGGTCACAGTGGCTTACAGGTGTTCAGGGAAAAGAGCCCAGACCATATTATGATCCACTGGAATATTGGATTGAGGAGTGCCACCGCCGTGGAATGGAACTGCATGCTTGGTTCAATCCTTTTCGAGCCGCTGTCAATGAAGATGTTAGTTTATTACACAATGATCATATTGTGCACAAACACCCTCAATGGTTTGTAAGCTACGGGGGGCGGATCTATTTTAACCCTGGATTACCGCAGACCAGAGAATATGCGACTAAGGTGATTATGGAGGTGGTCGACCGATATGATATCGACGGCGTTCATTTCGATGACTATTTTTATCCCTATAAGGTGGAAGGTCATGAATTCGCAGATCAGTCCACCTTTCAACAGTGGGGTGGAGGATTCTCCAGCATTGGCGACTGGCGCCGTGACAATGTATCCAGATTTATCAAGAATATAAGTGACAGTATCCGTGAAGTCAAGCCAGGGATCCGTTTTGGTATTAGCCCCTTTGGCGTTTGGCGTAATAAAGATATGGATGTATCTGGCTCAAACACCCGGGCAGGTCAGACAGCTTATGACGATCTCTATGCAGACGTACTGCTGTGGATGAAAAACGGGTGGATCGACTATCTGGCCCCTCAGATCTATTGGCATATTGGGTTTGAGCTGGCTGACTATAAGATACTGTTGGATTGGTGGAGCCATCATAGCTATGGCAGGCATATCTACATTGGTCAAAGCGCTTATAAGGTGCGCAGGGATGCTGACTTTAATGCCTGGCAGGACCCTGGAGAGTTGCCACGTCATATACGGCTGAACAAAAACTATCCTCAGATCAAGGGAAATATATACTTTAGCTCCAAGTCCTTGCGGACCAATGCATTGGGCCTTGGTGATTCCTTAAGAAACAAATACCATAGATATCCCGCACTGGTACCTGCCATGTCCTATAAACCGGCAATTAACTTGAAGTCACCGTACTTGTATCGTATCAGTCACGGTCATAAAAAGTTGACAATATATTGGTCAGGAGAAGAAAATAAACCAAAGGATGGTCGATACCAACTGGTATACCGATATAAAGGAGATCAGGACCCTGGGCAGGAGGACCCCCGTAATATTATTGCCTTGTTACCTCCTGAAACCACCAGTTTTGAGGATACCCCTCCCAAAAAAGGTTACTACACCTATGTGATCAGTTCCGTAAGTAAAACCAATCATGAAAGCCTGGGTAGCCACCCAATCAGTATCAACTACCGTAAGCGTAAACCTCGGAAGAAGAAAATTAAAACCTGATAAGATCTAAGACCTTAGATCTGAGATCTTAGACCTTAATGATCACCCCCTTGCGGTACAGCAGCCATGAAAGGGTAAAGAGAATAAGCACGAAAACCATGGCAAAAGCCAGGCTTGCATTGTATGGGCCTAACCAGCTAAGGAACAGGTTGTCAAATAACCAGCCTTTAAGACTTTGTTCACCTATTTGAATCATTCCAAGGAAGCGTGCCAGCAGTCCTGATAATATGTACGCGGACAATGCATTGATACCGAAGGCCACCCAAGGGGTAGTCCAACCTTTATACCCCAGCACATCAATGAACCAGTAACATAAAGCCAGGCATTGCATAGCGATTCCGGAGGTGTAAAGCACATATGAGCTAGTCCAAAGGGCTTTATTAATGGGAAAGCTTAGGTCCCAAAGCAATCCGGTAAATATACATAATACACCTGCGGTGAATAGCCAAACCACTTTTGTGGTTTCAGACAGATCACTTTTGACCAAGTGCCCGACAAGCATACCGCTGAGTCCGGTAACCACGGCAGGTATGGTACTAAGTATACCCTCAGGGTCCCATACTTTACTGTGACTCCATAAATGTCCTCCCAAAACCAGATTGTCAAGCCAGGCACCCAGGTTAGTTGCAGGTTCCAGATTAGGGGCTCCTACACCCGGTACCGGAATGAAATTCATTATGAACCAATATCCTACCAAAAGAACCACCGCCCAGCGGAATTGTCCCATCCAGGTGGTGCGAATAAAGATCAGTGAACAGATTAAATAAACCACTGCAATTCGTTGCAGTACCCCAGGGATGCGTATGGTAGACAGATCATAGTAGGGAAATCCGTTAAGTAGCAGGCCAATCAGGAATATTATGGCGCTTCTTTTAATGATTTTTTTGACCAATCCCGAGGTATCGGTTCCGACAGCAATTCGTTTACCCAAAGCCAGGGTAATGGCTATCCCAACCATAAAGAGAAAGAATGGAAATACCAGGTCAGTGGGTGTGCATCCATGCCAGTCCGCATGCCGCAGCGGGCCATAAACATATTCCCAGGATCCGGGATCATTTACCAGGATCATGCCTGCAATAGCAATACCTCGAAGTACGTCTAGTGAGATTAATCGTTGGGGCATATTACAAGAAGAAGTTGAGCGATAAATATATAGATATTATATTTCTTTCTGCAATTTCATACTATTTTGGCGGTAAATACAAACATATATGGACGGTAAAGCTGTACTACTTACTCAAGGAATGCTGGACAGTCATTATGCCAAAACTGCTCACGGTCTGATAAGGGGTACAGACCGCTACCAAGTAGTGGCAGTGATTGACCATGAGCATGCAGGTAAAGATGCCGGGGTGGTACTCGACGGAATGCCCAGAAATATTCCAGTACATGCTTCAATAGATGATTTTACCCTGGCTGGCGGTAAAGCAGATTATTTGATAATTGGAGTGGCCACCAAAGGAGGCTTTATTCCCGCACCTATAAGGGAAGAGCTTAAAAAAGCCGTTAGTTACGGATTGAGTATAGTGAATGGGTTACACGAGTTCCTTAGTGAAGATCAGGAAATGAAATCGCTGGCCGAAAAGCATAAAGTACAACTGATCGACATTCGTAAACCCCGGCCAAAGGAACAACTGAAGTTTTGGGAAGGCACCATTGAACAAGTGAAGTGTCCAAAAATAGCGGTTCTGGGTACTGATTGTGCCATAGGCAAACGCACCACCGCCCGAATATTAATGGAAGCAGCACGGGATCAAGGACTACGATCCGAAATGATCTTCACTGGCCAGACTGGTTGGCTTCAAGGGGCAAAGTACGGATTTATGTTTGACTCTACTTATAATGATTTTGTTTCCGGCGAATTGGAGCATGCCATCGTGTCCTGTTACCAAGAAGTATCGCCGGACATTATTTTTTTGGAAGGACAAGCCTCATTACAAAATCCTACAGGGCCCTGCGGGGCAGAATTCTTGATATCAGGACGAGCTGATGGAGTGATACTACAGCATGCACCCGGGCGAAAATATTTTGGGGATGAGCCCTTGTTGGGAGAGATCCCACCATTGGGTACGGAATTGGAACTGATTGGTCTCTACGGTTCTAAAGTCATAGCCATTGCTTTGAATACCAAAGAGTTGACTCCATCAGAAGCAGTTGAAGTTCAAGTGGAATATCAAGAAAAGTATAGGATACCGGTATTTCAACCACTAAAGGACGAGGTACATGAGGTCATCTCGCTGATTCAACAAGCCTATGCCAAAAATTAAAAACATTGATGTACAAAGGGTCGACCTGAAACTTACCCGGCCATATACTATAGCCTTTAAAACGGTAGATCATGTTGAGAATGCCATAGTTACCATGGAACTAGACAATGGTCTGGTAGGGCGGGGAGCGGGTAATCCCAGTGAACAAGTTGTGGGTGAAACACTGGATAATGCATTACATGCCCTGGACCAGGCTCTGGGAGGTGAATCAGTTGACAGCGGTTGGCAGGGGTTAATTGGAAGAGAAATTGAAGATATAAATATTCTTTGTGAGGAAATACAAATCCAGCTGAAACATAGCCCCTCGGCAAGAACTGCCCTGGAAGTGGCCCTGTATGATGCTTTTTCTCAATGGAAAGAGGTCCCGCTGGTAAGCCTGCTGGGTCAGAGAATTGAAAGCTTATCAACCTCAATTACCATCGGAATAAAAGATGTTTCCGATACCCTTGAAGAAGCTGTTGAATACTACCAAAGAGGGTTCAGATATATAAAAGTAAAATTGGGCAATCATCTTGAAGAAGACATAGAAAGGATGGTTAAATTGAGGGAGCGGTTTGGGGACCGGATCAAGGTGCGGGTGGATGCAAATCAGGGTTATAATATTCAGGAGTTGAAGCAATTCTATGATCAGACGCTCAGTTGCCATCTGGAATTGATCGAACAGCCACTACCGGCAGATCAGGTGGAAGAGATGCGGTGCTTGCCGGAGGAGATACGTAAGACACTGGCGGCAGATGAAAGTTTAATTGGTCCGGATGATGCCGCCAATATTATTGGTAAACCCAATGCCTGTGGTATCTTTAATATCAAACTCATGAAATGCGGTGGGATCACCCAGGCGTTGGAGATTTCGAGATTAGCTCAGGGTGCGGATATCGACCTGATGTGGGGCTGCAACGACGAGAGCGTTATTAGTATTTCTGCCGCTTTACATACTGCTTTGTCCTGTAAAAATACTCATTATCTGGATCTTGATGGCAGTCTGGATCTGGCAAAAGATGTGGCAGAGGGCGGGTTCATATTGGAAAATGGTGAAATGCGGGTAAATGGTTTGCCAGGACTGGGTTTGACAAATTCATAGAATTGTACAAAACTAATTTGTTATGGCGGTTGTTACCGGCCTGGATATAATTAAACAAAGTGATCGCTGGGTAAAGGAATTCCCTGGAAATGCAGGCTATGTGGCGCATGCTGCTTCCGTTGACAGCCAGTTGCAGCACGGAATCTCGGTCTTTAAAGAGCGGTTTGGTGACCGTCTTACCAAGGTTTTTTCCCCCCAACATGGTTTGGTAGGAGACGAGCAGGACAATATGATCGAATCTGATCATTTTCATCATCCGTATTTTGATCTACCCATTTACAGTCTCTATTCGGAAACCAGAAAGCCCACCGCAGAAATGCTGGATGGCCTGGACCATGTGTTTATAGATCTACAGGATGTAGGCACACGGATATATACTTACATCTATACCATGACCTACTTGATGGAGGCTTGTGCAGAGCTGGGAATACAGGTAATAATATTGGATCGGCCCAATCCCATTAACGGTATTCAGTTGGAAGGAAATGTGTTGGAACCAGAATTCACCAGTTTTGTGGGACGGCACCCTTTGCCTATGCGTCACGGCATGACCAGTGGTGAAATTGCTCAGATGGCTAAAAAGTACTGGGGTATCAACTGCGAATTGGAGGTAATTCCCATGCAAGGATGGCAGCGGTCAATGTATTTTAGGGATACCGGATTGCCCTGGGTATTGCCATCTCCAAATTTGGCCACTCCGGAGGCGGCAATGGTTTTCCCCGGTTCAGTACTATTCGAAGGCACCAACATTTCGGAAGGCCGCGGTACCACCCGCAGCCTGGAAATTATTGGGCATCCTGGAATTGAACCTTATGGCTGGCTTCCTGAATTACAAAAGACTTTCCTTGATGGTAAGTTGGAAGGGTTTACCTTACGGCCCCTTAATTTCATTCCAACCTTCCAAAAACATCAGGGCATTACTTGTGGAGGGTACCAAATCCATGTGACGGACCCCTTGAAATTTCAGCCATGGAAGCTGGGACAGGTGTTGTGCAAGGCCTTTTACAACCAACTAGGAGATCAGTTTGAATGGAAGCAGCCTCCTTATGAATATGAGTATCAAAAACTTCCCATAGACATTCTCAATGGGAGTAATCAATTAAGACTTTGGGTGGAAAAGGACGGAAGTTTTGAAGAGTTGTTGGATATAGAGCACTCGAGATGGAGTGATTTTGAAGAAAAAAGAGCCAGTGTGCTACTGTATAATACCTAAATGAATATCTTACCTTCCGTAACTACTTTTATTATGAAAAGTCATTTTTCCCGACTTCCTCTATTGGTAATAGCTGTTTTAGCGGCCTCTGGTTTGAGTTTAATGCAGTCATCCCGGGCGCAATCGGCAGATCCGGACCCCAGTATAATTTGGGTTGATAGCATAATGCAAACCTTAAGCACCACGGATCGTATTGCGCAACTGATCAATGTAGCCACTTTCTCTAACCGGGAGGCTGAATTTGAGGACAGTATTAGCCAATTGATCAAAGAGTATAAAATTGGGGGACTGATTTTTTTTCAAGGTGGACCAGTTCGGCAGGCAAGGTTAACCAATAGGTATCAGGCGGAATCTGAAGTGCCTCTGCTAATCTCAATTGATGCGGAATGGGGCCTGGGTATGCGCCTGGACAGTACCATTAATTTCCCTTATCAGATGACCCTGGGAGCAATTCAGAATGACAGCCTAATCTATCAATTGGGAGCGGAAATAGGGCGCCAGTGTAAGCGCATGGGAATCCATTTAAATTTCGCTCCGGTAGTTGATGTAAATAATAATCCTCTGAACCCGGTGATTAATTACCGGTCATTCGGGGAGAACCCGGAAGCGGTGGCCAATAAAGGGCTGCTTTATGCAATGGGTATGCAGAACCAGGGAGTAATTGCTACTGCAAAACATTTTCCCGGACATGGTGATACCGATACTGACTCGCACCACGATCTGCCACAACTGCCGCACAGTCTGGATAGATTGAACGAGGTGGAAATGGTTCCATTCAAAACATTAATAGAAGCAGGAGTAGGTGGGGTGATGGTGGCCCATATGAATATACCTTCACTTGACAGTACTGAAAATTTGCCATCCACACTTTCCAAGCCCATAGTTACAGGATTATTAAAGGAGGAACTGGGGTTTGAAGGTCTGATCATGACGGATGCGCTAAATATGAAAGGGGTGACCAGGTTTTACCAACCCGGGGAGGTGGATGCTGCAGCACTTATTGCCGGAAATGATTTGTTGATGTATAGCGAAGATGTGGGAGCAGCACTGGAACAAGTACAGCTAGCTATTAAAGAAAAAAGACTTACTCAAACGGACATTGATAACAAATGCCGTAAAGTACTGAAAGCTAAATATCATTTGGGATTAGCAAAGCCAACAACTATTGAACTACAGGGATTAGTAGACGATCTCAATACACCCCGAGGGGAACTCCTCCACCGAAGATTAGTAGAAGCAAGTATGACCATGGTGAAAAACGATGGACTGGTACCTTTAAAGCAGTTGGACACTTTGACCATAGCCTCCATATCAGTGGGTGCTGACCATATTACTCCTTTCCAGCGGATGTTAGAGAAATATACTTCGGTAGATCATTTTCTGGTACCCAAAGGAGCGACCTCAGAGCAAACCGGACAATTCCGTAACCTGGTAAAGGGATATGATCTTCTAATCATTGGATTACATGCAGTACTGAGCCGGCCTGGGAATAGCAAAGGATATGGTGATGCCACTTACCGGTTGCTTGAAGACCTTACGGAAAACAACAATACCATCCTGGTATCATTTCGAAATGCTTACACTCTGGATTTACTGCCCATTGCTCAATCACAGGCTACTCTTTGCAGTTACCAGGATCAATTATTGGGACAGCAAACGGCGGCGCAGGTTTTATTTGGAGCGGTGGGGGTAAATGGTAAACTACCGGTTACCATAAACCAGCAACTGCCATATGGAACCGGGTTGACCACTTCGGGAGGATTACGTCTGAAATATACCCAACCGGAGGAGGTGGGGATGAATGCTCATTATTTAATTCGTCGCATTGATTCCGTGATTCAGGTAGGTTTGGACTCCCTGGCTTATCCAGGGGCGCAGGTATTGGTAGCTAAGGACGGGAAAGTAGTGTTTCACAAAGCCTACGGGTTTCTCACCTACGACTCTTTACGAAAGGTACGATTGAATGATATATACGACCTGGCATCGGTTACCAAGGTTACCGGTCCCTTACCGGCTCTTATGAAATTATACTGTGAGGGAAAGATCGAACTGGACGCACCATTTAGCAAATATTGGCCGGATTTTGAGGGAACGGAAAAAGAAAAGATGACCGTGCGGGAAGTTTTGGCCCACTATGCACAGCTAAAACCCTATATAGTATATTGGGAGGACACCAAGAAGAAAAACGGTAAATTCAAAAGAAAGTACTTTAGGACCGAGGCTTCCGACAAGTTTCCGGTAGAAGTTACAGAAGATTTATACTTACGCCACAATTATCGCGAAAAGGGGATTTACAAGGCCATTCGGAAATCACCTCTTGAAGAAGAAAAGGAATATAGGTATTCTGGTCTCTCTTTTTATTTATTCCCTGAGATCATTGAAAACCTCACCGGGCAAAGTTTCTCAGAATATGTTAAACAACAGTTTTACCTTCCTCTTGGTGCACAAACACTGACATATAGGCCGCTGGATTTATTCCCTCCAGAAAGAATTGTTCCCACTGAAAATGATGATTTCTTCAGGATGAAACAGTTACACGGTACCGTCCATGATGAGGGGGCTGCCATGATGGATGGAGTATCTGGAAATGCGGGATTATTTAGCACTGCCAATGATCTGGCTAAACTGTTTCAAATGTATTTGCAGTGGGGTAACTATGGCGGCAAGGAATACATCAAGGAATTTGCCGTAAAGGAATTTGCAGGGTGCCAGTATTGTGATGAAGGCAATCGCCGGGGCCTGGGCTTTGATAAACCCCTGATAGAAGATAGAGCTAATGGTTCTACCGCAGCAGATGCCAGTGATGCCACTTTTGGACATTCAGGTTATACCGGAACCTATGCCATGGCCGATCCAGAGAATGGGTTGTTGATGATATTTATGTCAAACCGGGTATTTCCCACCCGGGACAATCGAAAGCTATACCAGCTTAATATTCGCCCCAGTATCCATCAGGTTTTGTATGATGCGCTTAAGAAAGGAGTAGATTAATCGGAGCGTTAACTATTAGAATACAACTGTCTAGTGCAATTTTTGCTTTTTCTATATTAAGTACATCGTGCTCTAAAACCGAACATGTAGTGACCCAAATTGCCTGGGATACTTGGGGAGTTCCACATATTACTGCAGATAATATTGAAGAATTATTCTATGCACAAGGTTGGTCGCAAATGCATAATCATGCTAATCTTATTTTAGAACTTTATGGCAGTTCTAGAGGAAAAGGCGCTGAGTATTGGGGGCAAGATAAGCTTCAAAATGGCCCCAGTATCCATCAGGTTTTGTATGATGCGCTTAAGAAAGGAGTAGATTAATCGGAGCGTTAACTATGAGAATACAACTGTCTATTGCAATTTTTGCTTTTTCTATATTAAGTACATCGTGCTCTAAAACCGAACATGTAGTGACCCAAATTGCCTGGGATACTTGGGGAGTTCCACATATTACTGCAGATAATATTGAAGAATTATTCTATGCACAA
>PVMS01099363.1_pt1 | contig 11091 bp, 11 predicted proteins | sample 1853461 | NCBI WGS metagenome assembly PVMS01 (sample SAMN08582032, study PRJNA380276) | Marine sediment metagenome, whole genome shotgun sequencing project. | isolation source: ocean sediment barecode stripped | collected 2017
AACAGCTGAAGAATTGCAGGGTCGTATTGAGGGGTAAAATAGTAGTTAATTCCTTGTAAAATATTACAAAAACAGATAGATTTAGACATGGAAAGTGGGTGATTTGCCCACTTTTCGTTTGTATAAGATGGATGAATTAGAAAAAAATATTAAAAAGTTACTCGATCCGGATATTCATTTGATGGACGTCCAAGAAGACCATCATAGAGATTTGGTAAGAGTTGTGGTCGATTCGGAAAATCAGATTAGCATTGATAAAATTGCTGATGTTACGCGTACTATCAGAGATTCAGAGATTATTGACCAGCATTTTCCAAACGGATATAAAATGGAAGTTACATCTGCCGGTATCAATGCAAATTTGGAACAGCCATTCCAATTTAGAAAAAATATTGGTCGACAATTAAAATTGAAGCTTAGTATTGACGATTCTTTCAAATCAATAACAGCAATGCTGAAAGATGTTGATGAAAAAGGTATATTCATCCAATTGAATAAAGAAATTAGTCATATTAACTATGCCGATATTAAGCAGGCAAAAATAATAATATCATTTAGTTAGTATTGGAGGGATTTTGATAAATAGAGAATTAATCGAAATATTTGCTGAGATAGCACGCGAAAAAAATATTGATCGTACTGAACTCGGTTCAATAATCGAACAATTGTTTTTATATATTATTGAAAAGCAAAATGAAGATTCATCCAATTGCAGTGTCATTGTAAATCTTGACAAGGGTGAAATTGAAATTTACGCTGAAAAAGCAATTGTTGATAAAGTTGAAAATCCCCACTTTGAGATTACACTTAAGGATGTATTGAAACAGGATCCTGACTTAAGTGATCTACAAGTTGGTGATCCTTTTATCGAGATTATTGATCCAAGGATATTTAGCCGTAGAATTATTGCTCATGCCAAACAATTCTTTTCTCAAAGAATTGTTGATGTGGAGCGTAAATATATTTACGAAGATTATGCTAATCGTGTGGGTGAAATTATCATTGGCGTTGTTCATCAAGTCCAACGGGATAATATATATGTTAATATCGATCATGCTGAATTGCGGATGCCACGATGGGAGCAAATACAAAGTGAAAGATTCCGCCGTGGCGATACTACTCGCGCGGTAATTAAGTCTGTTGAGATTACGGCGAAAGGTCCTGACATTATTATTTCGCGTTCTGACAATCATTTTTTATTCAAATTATTTGAGATGGAAGTCCCTGAAATTGAAGATGGGATAATTGAAATCACAAAAATAGCTAGAAATCCTGGTGAACGCGCTAAGATTATTGTGAATTCGCACGATAGACGCATTGATGCTGTTGGAGCTTGCGTTGGAATGCGCGGAAGTCGTATTCAAGCAATTGTTCGTGAATTAAACAACGAAAAAATTGATATTGTAAATTTTAGCGAGAAGCCGGAAGTTCTTATTACACGTGCATTATCTCCTGCAAAACCAATTGAATTACATATTGATGATGATCGGAAATATTGTGTTGCGATTTTTAATCAAGATGAATTAGAAACAGCTATTGGAAAAGGCGGTGTTAATATCAATTTAGCTTCACAACTAACTGAATATAGGATTGATGCTTACAGTTCTGCAGAATATGAGACTTTCCTTAAAAACCAGGAAATTTCTTTAAAAAGTATACCAAAATTTCCGAAAGCTGCATTACAAGGCTTATCGGAGATTTACATCAGTAACGTTGCGTCATTATTATCTGCAAATGAGAAAAAATTACTCACTGCAGATGGCATAACTGAAGATAGTTTGGAAGAAATTTATAATCTTGTTCAATCTTTTTTAGAAATTGATAAAGAACCTGATAACTCCGAAGATGCTGAGACTAATTTAACTGAAGAAACTCAGGAATAAAAAAGTAGGATAATATTAATTAATGGCTAATCGACCACTTAGAATTTTCCAAATCGCAAAAGAGTTAAATATTTCTCATACAGAAATTTTATCCTTTTTAAAGAATAAGGGTATAGATATAGCAAGCCATATGTCTCCGGTTGATGAAAATACGCATCAACTCATTTTAGCAGAGTTTGCAAAAGATAAAGCTAATATAGATAGATACCGTAAAGATCAAGTTAGACGAGAAATACAAGATACTCGAATTCAGGAAAGACAAACTACCGGTAAAAAATTAAAATTATTATCGCTAGACGACCAAAGGAAATTAGAACATCAAGAAGATCAGAAAGCCAAAGAAGCAGAGACAGCTGAGAAGAAAAATATTGCAGAGGAAAAGAAAAAAGCAGAAACCGAACGAATAAAAGCTGAAGAAAGAAAGAAAGAAATAAAAACCATTATTGCTGAAGATAAAAAACCGATCAAAGAAACAAAAACGATTTCCGGTGAGCAACAAACGAAATCCGAAGAAGAAAAGAAGAAAGTCTCAAAAGAAAGTGAAGATTCTAAGGATAAGTCGTCAAAGAAACATAAACTTCGAAAAATTACTCTTTCCCACATAGATCAACGCGGTAGTTCCGGAGCCAAAAAAGATCATAAAACCGGGAAAGAAGGTGATAGTACAGTAGCTCAAAAAACTAAAGACCGCGTTCGTCAAACTTTAGCAAAAATAGATACACGTAAAAGGAAAAAATCATATAAAAGAGATCGTGATGATATTGGTGGTTCACAATCTTTAGAAGATTTAAACAACGTAAAGATTGCTGAGTTTTCAAGTATTGATGAATTGTCAAATATTTTTAATGTGCCATCGGGGGATATTATAAAAACATGCTTTGGTCTAGGTATGATGGCAACTATAAATCAAAGATTAGAGTGGGACGTAATAGAATTGTTGGCGGAAGAATTCGGATTTAATGCTATACAAGAGACTATCGATGGGGGCGATTTATTCTCATTTGAAGCTACAGAAGATGATATTGACAAAGCTGTTACAAGGGCACCGGTTGTTACAGTGATGGGACACGTTGACCATGGAAAGACTTCTATCTTAGATTATATTAGGAATGAAAATGTTGTTGCCGGGGAATCAGGTGGAATTACTCAACATATCGGTGCGTATAAGGTTGCAACGGAAAACGGGAAATCCATTACTTTTATCGATACCCCAGGTCATGCAGCATTTACAGCAATGCGTGCTAGAGGTGCGCAAGTTACAGATATTGTAGTACTTGTAGTCGCAGCAGATGACGCTGTGATGCCTCAAACAATCGAAGCTATTGCTCATGCCAAAGCGGCAGGGGCTCCCTTAGTTATTGCAATCAATAAAATTGATAAACCGGGAATCGATATTGATCGTGTTAAGCGGCAATTATCAGATCATAATGTCCTGGTTGAAGATTGGGGTGGTAAAGTACAAAGTATTTCTACATCTGCAAAAAGTGGAGATGGAATTGGTGACTTATTGGCTGCGATTCTACTTGAAGCAGAGATGCTTGAGTTGAAAACAAATCGAGAATGTCTTGCAATGGGTACAGTAATTGATGCTCGTCTTGATAAAGGTTATGGTCCAATTGCTACAGTTCTTATTCAAAAAGGCACTCTAAACGTAGGGGAACCATTTCTCTGCAATAATTACTCCGGAAAAGTTCGAGCTATCATGAATGAGCGTGGTAAAAGAATTAAGAAGGCTTTTCCTTCGGATGCTGTTCAGATATTGGGTTTTGAAAAAGTGCCCCAAGCAGCTGACATATTCTTGACAGTTGAAAAGGAACGTGAATTAAAACGTATCGCAAGCGAAAGACAACGTCGTCGTCGCGAGATTGAACAAAAGAAAATTGTTGCCTTTACTCTTGATTCCATGTCAATACTGATTAAGGAAGGTACCATGAAGGAATTACCGCTGATAATTAAGGGTGATGTGGATGGTTCAATCGATGCGCTTGCGGAAACTTTAATGAAACTTAATACCGGTGAAGTTGGTATTAATGTAATTCATAAAGCTGTTGGGATGGTTTCGGAATCAGATGTTCTGTTAGCCGAGGCATCTAAAGCAGTAATAGTTGGATTTAACGTTCAAGTAGGGTCTAATGCAAAGCTGGAAGCAAAACGATCCGGTGTCGATATTAGAAGTTATCGAATCATTTACAAAGTAGTTGAAGAAATTAAATTTGCATTAGAAGGTTTGTTGGAACCTGATCAAAAAGAAGAAATTATCGGAAAAGCTGTCGTTTTAACGCAATTTAAAATTCCAAAAATCGGTTTCATTGCAGGCTCGAAAGTAGAAGAAGGAATAATCAAGCGTAATGCAATTGCTCGACTGATACGCGACGATGAGATTCTATACGACAAAAAAGCTGTTACATCGCTAAAGCGTTTTAAAGATGATGCAAAGGAAGTTAAAGAAGGTTTAGAATGCGGTATTGGCTTAGAAGACGTAAAAACATATAATGAAAATGATATCATAGAAGTGTATGAAATCATAAAAGTTAAACGGACACTTGACTAATCTTGAGAACAGAAAAGCCGTACAAGCGTACTGAAAAAATAGAAAACCAAATATTAGAAATATTTGGTGAAATAGTAACAAAATATATTGATTTATCACATCTTGGATTCGTTACATTTACTAAAGCACAAATAACAACCGATTTAAGACATGCAAAAATATTTTTTAGTGTAATTAAACCACGTTTAGAACGTGAGGATATAATTGACGGAATGAATAAATTGCGTGGTCCCTTTAGAAAATATTTAGCCCCCGAATTACATATAAAATTCATTCCGGAGTTACAATTTATATACGACGAAACTTTGGAATATAGCGAAAGTATAGAAAAATTAATCAAATCCGTTAAAAATGATAATTAATATTTATAAGCCTGTTGGATGGACATCTTTTAATGTTGTTAGGAAAATTAAGGGAATTACAAAAGAGAAAAAAGTGGGACATGCCGGTACGCTTGATCCATTTGCGGAGGGAGTGTTAATCATCGGTACCGGAAGAGACACAAAAGAGCTTACAGCTATTAGTGCTGATCAAAAATCATATATAGCAACGTTAAAGTTAGGCGAAGAGACTAATACATTGGATATAGAAGGGGAAATTGTTACAAAATCTAATGTTCCAAAATTATCTAATGTTATCATTAGTAACGTACTAAATAAGTTTTTAGGCAAACAAAAACAAATTCCACCAATGTTTTCAGCAAAAAAAGTCGGCGGGAAAAAATTATACGAATTAGCTAGAAAAAATATTGAGATTGAAAGAGAACCTAAAGATATAGAAATTAAAGAAATAGAATTAGTTAATTTTTTAGAAGATGAGATTACTTTTAAATCTACTTGTTCAAAAGGTACATATATCCGTGTTTTGGGTAGTGATATCGCAAAAGCATTGGGTACAGTAGGGCATCTATCGAAGCTTGTAAGGACTTCTGTTGGAGAATATTTTGTTGAAGAAGCAATTCAAATAGAGGAATTTGAAAAACAATGGAAAAATATTTCAGAATAGAAGAGATTCCTCAATTTAATAAATGCATACTTACAATTGGTACCTTTGACGGATTGCATCGTGGGCATCAAGAGATTATCAAGCATTTGGTGTCATTAGGGCAAGGGAAAGGAATTGAGTCTATTCTAGTAACTTTTAATCCGCATCCACGTCAGATATTGACTAACGATGATATCTCTCTAATACAAAGTTTAGAACAAAAATTGAAGATATTTGAAAAATTGCAAATAGATAATGTAATTGTAATTCCTTTTACACAAGAATTTGCGAAACTGTCAGCTGAAACTTTTTTAAATTCGGTTATAAAACCAAAATTAAATCCTGAGCACATTGTTATAGGGTACGATCACCATTTTGGTAAAGACCGTGAAGGTTCGCCAAAATTCATGGAATATTATTGTAAAAAATACAATATTGGATTAGACATTATTAATCCTGTTTCTGATGAAGGCAATAAAATTTCAAGTACAGGTATTAGGGATTTAATTAAAAATGGTTTTGTAAGACGTGCTTCCTTTGAATTGGGCAGTGTATTTGGATTTGATGCAACTGTTGTACACGGAAAGGGTAGAGGTCATTTACTCGATTACCCAACTGCTAATATAGTTCCATTAGAAAAAAACCAATTATTACCTAAGCCGGGTGTCTATTTTACACGTGGAAGAGTTGATGGACATCAATTGTTTGGAATGTGTAACTTTGGAGTTAGACCGACATTCGGTGAAGACGAATTGATTATGGAAGTTCACTTTTTTAATCCTGAGATCACTGATTTATATGAACGTAAGGTTTACATCGAATTTTTAGAAAGAATTCGAGATGAAAAGAAATTCAAATCTGAAGGTGATTTGAAGAAACAATTAATAAACGATGAAATATTATGTAAAAGTCTGCAGAATAAATATGAGCAGACGTAAATAGGAGAAAATATGCCACTAAGTGCAGAGAAGAAAAAAGAGATCATTTCCAAATATGGAAAAAATGATAGTGATTCAGGTTCAGCAGAATCACAAATTGCATTGTTGACACAAAGAATTCGCGATTTAACAGAGCATGTAAAGGTTCATAAAAAGGACAAACATACTCGTCACGGACTTGTAAAACTGGTGTCGCAGCGTAAAAGAATGATAAAGTATTTAATAAAAACAAATTCCGAGTCTTATACGAAATTGATAAAAGACTTAGGTATAAGAGGATAATATATTTAATGAAAATTTATAAAAGAGAAATCGGCGGAAGAACACTAAGTATTGAAACGGGAAAGATTGCTCGCCAATCCGATGGTGCCGTTATGGTAACTTACGGAGAAACTACAATTTTAACGGCAGTTAATGCCGCACATGAACCAAGAGAAGGAATAGATTATTTTCCACTGCAAGTAGAGTATCGTGAACGACATTACGCAGGTGGAAAAATTCCGGGTGGGTTTTTCAAACGTGAAGCAAGACCGTCTGAACGTGAAGTTTTGACAAGCCGTTTAACCGATAGGCCGATACGTCCATTATTTCCAAAGGAATTTAGAAATGAAACGCAAGTAATTGTAACAGTTCTAGCAAGTGACCGTGAAAATCCGGCCGGTGTATTGGCAGGAATTGGAGCATCCGCGGCATTAGCAATATCGGATATACCATGGAACGGACCGATAGCTACTGTATCAGTTGGAATGATTGATGACAAATTCATCATTTTCCCAACAATAAGTGAGATGGAAAAATCAAAAATTGATTTGATTGTTTCAGGAAATGAGAATTCTATTGTAATGGTTGAAGGTGAATCTAAGATCATTTCTGAAGAAACATTGATTGAAGCTCTCAAGTTTGCTCATACTAGTATTGTTGAAATTGTCGATATGCAAAAAGAGATGATTAAAGATCTGAAGGTTGTTAAAAGAGATATCGAACCAATTGAGAAAAATGTTAAACTTGAAGTTCAAGTTAATGAACTAGTAGAAAAAGAAATTACCAATATCATCAAAATTGCTGATAAGATGGAACGTCAAAATGCTACTGACTTGTTACGTACAAATACATTAGCAAAATTAGAGGAAGAATTTCCCGAATCGACAAAGGAAATAAAGAGTATTATTGATGATAAATTTAAAATTGCTTTTCGAGATCAAATCATTAACAAGGGAGTTCGTTCGGACGGTAGAAAATTAACCGATATTCGTCAAATCACAATTGAGCAAGATATATTGCCTAGAACACATGGATCAACACTTTTTACTAGAGGTGAAACACAAGCTTTAGTTGTTGCAACCCTCGGATCAAAAAGAGATGAACAAATTATTGATGGAATGGTGGATGATTATAAAAAGAACTTCATGTTGCATTATAATTTTCCTCCTTATTCAGTTGGAGAAGTCGGACGAATTGGGTTTACGAGCAGACGGGAAATTGGACATGGCAATTTAGCGGAACGTGCTTTAAAACCCGTGTTGCCTGATTATGATGATTTTCCTTATACCATTAGATTAGTTTCTGAAATAATGGAATCAAATGGTTCATCATCAATGGCATCGGTATGCGGCGGATCTTTGGCATTAATGAATGCGGGAGCTAAAATTAAAAAACATGTTTCCGGTATAGCGATGGGTCTAATTCTTGAAGGTAAAAACCACGCTATTCTTAGCGATATATTGGGTGTGGAAGATCATTTAGGAGATATGGATTTTAAAGTTGCCGGAACCGAAGATGGTATCACTGCAATCCAATTAGATCTTAAAATTGATGGGATTTCCTTTGATTTGATGTCGGAAGCTCTTGCACAAGCAAAAGTAGGAAGATTGCATATTTTAGACATAATGGAAAAAGCTTCTCCTGAAGCAGATCAAATCTCAAAATATGCTCCGAGGATATTATTCGTGCAAATTAATCCTGAGAAAATTGGTGCTTTAATTGGTCCGGGTGGAAAAAATATTAAACAAATTATAGCAGACACAGAATGTGATGTTAATGTTGAAGATGATGGAGTTGTTACAATTTCTGGTGATGATGTAGCAAAATGTAATGACGCTATAGAATTAGTAAAAGCAATTACATTTGAACCTGAAATAGGTATGGAATTTGATGGTATTGTTACGAGACTGATGACTTTTGGGGCATTTGTAGAATTTGCACCAGGTAGAGAAGGTCTTGTTCATATATCTGAATTTGACTGGAAACGGACAGAAAATATTGAAGATGTTGTAAAATCCGGTGATAAAATCCGCATCAAATTAATTAGAATTGATGATCAGGGTAAATTGGCATTTAGTCGTAAGGCTTTATTGCCAAAACCTGAGGGTTATAAGGAACCAGAAAGGAAAGAAAGAGATAGCCGTAATAAAAGTTATGGCAATCGAGATAGTCGCGGAAGACAAGATTCTTCAAGAAGACGTAGATAACGAAAAGGGCGCGATTAAGCGCCCTTTTCGTTATCAATATAGGATCATTTATGAAAAGTGTAAATGTAAATCAAAATATTATTGATTTAGAATATGCGGTAAGAGGTCCAATACCTCAACGAGCTGCGAAATTAAAACAACAAGGGAAAAAAATAATTCCATGTAATATTGGTAATCCACAAGCACTTGGTCAAAAACCAATTACATTTTATCGAGAAGTATTATCTTTATTGGAAAATCCCAATATCATTAATAGAGAAAAATATTTATCACAAAATCCTATTGGTAAATTTGAAAACATTTCTAATCATGCTATTAATGTTAGTGAACGATTACTTGCTAATATGGAAACCGGGTTAGGTGCCTATACTGACAGTAAGGGACAATATTTTATCCGAGAATCAGTTGCGAAGTTTATCGATAAACGAGATAACATCGATTTATTGAAATCCAATTTGCAATCAAATCCTAATAATATATTTTTAACTGATGGGGCAAGCGAGGGGGCTAAAGGAATATTAGAGTTACTTATTACTGATAAAAATGATGGAATAATGATACCAATTCCTCAATATCCATTATATTCCGCAACAATTAAACGATGCGGCGGAACACAAGTTAACTATTATCCTGATGAAGATAATGATTGGACATTAAACAAAGAAATACTTGATGTATCGCTTAAAGAAGCAAAAACTAACAAAATAAAAGTTAAGGCGATAGTTGTAATAAATCCGGGGAATCCAACAGGTGCCATTTTAGACAAATCAAGCATTATGCAAGTTATTGATTTTGCAGAAGAAAATGATTTAGCAATAATTGCTGATGAAGTATATCAAGAAAATTTATATGGTGGAGAGTTCACATCATTTGCAAAAGCAATTGGTGATAGGAATATTCCATTATTCAGTCTGCATAGTGTGTCTAAAGGATATTATGGTGAGTGCGGACAGAGAGGAGGGTATTTGGAGGTCAGAAATCCACCGGGCATTAGTAATTCTACTCTTTCATTTATTGAGCTGTTATACAAAGTATCTTCCGTTAATCTATGTTCAAATACAATTGGTCAAGCATTGGTATATCTAATGGTTAGTCCACCACAAAGGGGAACAGATGCCTTTGAAGTATTTACCAAAGAAAAACAGACTATTTTAGATGATCTATTCGCTAAAGCGACAATAATCAGAAAATCATTTGAAGAAATGGATGGAATGGAATGTTTTGGGAAAATAGGTGCTCTCTATTTATTTCCAAGAATGAATGTACTACCAACAAATACTACTGATTATGACTATTGTATGAGTTTATTAGGAGAAACTGGATTATGCGTAGTTAATGGATCAGGCTTTGGACAAAAACCCAATACACACCATTTAAGAATAGCCTTTTTACCATCGAAAGAATCACTTCAAGGCATACTGCCACTGTGGATTGATTTCCATAATAAATATGTTAATCAATAGCTCAGTGTTTTAAAGTATTATCCATCGTTTATATAAAGTATTGCTTAATGTCCATTTTATTAATAATATGAAGTAATACTTTAAGAGAAAATATATGACTAATACAGATACTGAGATCAAAAAATTATATTACTCAATAAGTGAGGTATGCCAACTTACCGGATTGAAATCTTATGTTCTAAGATATTGGGAAACGGAATTCCGTGAATTAAAACCACCAAAGAATAGAGCAGGGAATAGGACCTATCGAAAAAAAGATATTGACACGATAATTAAAATCAAAGAATTGTTATATGACAAAAAGTTCACAATTGAGGGTGCTAGAAATCAATTAGCTATAACTCCACAAATCTCAGATTCTTCAGATGATGGTGCCGCTGAAAAAAGTAAATCACGGGTAGTAAACAGCAGTAAAGAAGTGTCGGTTTTACTTGAAGTGCGTGATCAACTAAAATCCATTTTAGATATAATAAATAGTTAATATTATTTTAAGTATTTCTTCTTAATTTTAAATAATTCGGGGCGTGGCGCAGCCCGGTTAGCGCGCTTGACTGGGGGTCAAGAGGTCGAGAGTTCAAATCTCTTCGCCCCGACGGTATATAAGGATTTTAATAACAAAGAGTTAGGAGAATAGGGTAGAATCTTCTAACTCTTGTTATATAGGCACCTAACCATCATTTAGCACCGTTTAGCATCGTTTAGCATCGCCAAAATGTGGATACCTGCGGGATACCGATTATTTAACCATATTCAAAATTTTAACTTATTTAAATAGGGTATTGCTTTGTGGAATATGATACCTAC
>PVMS01127327.1_pt1:5000-11091 | contig 11091 bp, 2 predicted proteins | sample 1853461 | NCBI WGS metagenome assembly PVMS01 (sample SAMN08582032, study PRJNA380276) | Marine sediment metagenome, whole genome shotgun sequencing project. | isolation source: ocean sediment barecode stripped | collected 2017
CTATAGCTTGGCATTGGCTTTTGGGCTAGCATGTGTAGGATAGGTGGGAGACTTTGAAATGGGGACGCTAGTTTCCATGGAGTCAACCTTGAAATACCACCCTTGTTATTTTAGAAGTCTAACCTTGGCCCGTTATCCGGGTTAGGGACAGTGCCTGGTGGGTAGTTTGACTGGGGCGGTCGCCTCCTAAAGCGTAACGGAGGCGCGCGAAGGTTCCCTCAGGCTGATTGGAAACCAGCCGTAGAGTGTAAAGGCATAAGGGAGCCTGACTGCGAGACCTACAAGTCGAGCAGAGACGAAAGTCGGTCTTAGTGATCCGGCGGTTCTGGATGGAAGGGCCGTCGCTCAACGGATAAAAGGTACGCCGGGGATAACAGGCTTATCTCCCCCAAGAGTTCACATCGACGGGGAGGTTTGGCACCTCGATGTCGGCTCATCGCATCCTGGGGCTGAAGCAGGTCCCAAGGGTTGGGCTGTTCGCCCATTAAAGCGGTACGTGAGCTGGGTTTAAAACGTCGTGAGACAGTTTGGTCCCTATCTGCCGTGGGCGCAGGATATTTGAGGGGAGCTGTCCCTAGTACGAGAGGACCGGGATGGACGAACCTCTGGTGTACCAGTTGTCACGCCAGTGGCACCGCTGGGTAGCTATGTTCGGAAGGGATAACCGCTGAAAGCATCTAAGCGGGAAGCCCACCCCAAGATAAGATATCCCCTCTCTCTCGCTTCGGCGGGAGAGGCTGAAGGCCCCTTGTAGACTACGAGGTTGATAGGTCGGGTGTGTAAGCACAGCAATGTGTTTAGCTAACCGATACTAATTGGCCGTGCGGCTTGACCATAATCGCTAGGTTACTAATCGATGCGGTGGCCAGTACCCTATTCATTTAATGCAAAGATAAACCGGTTTCCGGTGGTTATGGCGAGGAGGATACACCCGTTCCCATCCCGAACACGGAAGTTAAGCTCTTCAGCGCCGATGGTACTGCCCTGGCGACGGGGTGGGAGAGTAGGTCGCCGCCGGGATTTATTTCATGCCCCTCTTTTTAGAGGGGCTTTTTATTATACGCTTGGAGTATTGGAGCAACTCGATTGCGGATTTGGGAATGCGGAATGCAGATTGGGGACTTTGAATTGAGTTTCTGGTTTGTAAGTTATTCTTTTCAATCCGAAATTCGAAATTCTAAATTCGAAATTACCCTTACTCCATTACTCCAGCAGATTCCCGCATCAAGGAAAAACCCTAAAAATCACATTTGAGGGCAGCTCAAAGCCAGGTCGTCTGGGCCTTAATATCTTCACTTCCTTCCCCATTATGTGAAAAAAATCATTGACAGTTCACTTGATCTTGAATAATTATAGTGTGAAAAGATTCTTAAATAGCAAGAATGTCTGGTGTCATCCAAGAATTCGCAAGCCGAACCCCTGAAATCCTTTGGCAGGAGCGGTGTTGCGGGAAAAGTGGCGTCTGTCTTCTCGAGGACCCAAGACAACCTCCATGGCTGAGTCAGTAGTCCTGGTTGTTTACTTCGGGTGAAAAGTCGATCTCCCGTCTTTGCTGCCTGGTAATGTCACTGTTTGTGACGTCCACTGTGCCCAACAGCATACCACTGATAAAGGATTGATTTGTTCAGGAATAACAGACAGAGAAATCAGCATGGGCAGAGCGGAAATGTGCAAAAAGTCACATTAGGGCAAACTGCCGCCATGGGTGGATAAGATTGGTTTGAAAGAGGTGATAAAGGCTAAGGGAAATAGTTTGTAGAGTTTCGTCGAGCAATGAGCTCGAGGGGCCGGAAATGACCTAAACTAAGGAGGTGCTACCAGTGGCTTTTGAAATTCCAAAACAGGACTACTCCGGGGGTATCAAAGCGACGACCCTTGGAGTGGGAGACAAGGCGGTGACGGTGGGAGGCGAGAATTCCTACCCGTTTCACACCTTTGAAGGGGAGATGCCCAATGCGCCCAAGATCGCCATGGAGATTTGGGATAAAGATCCAGGAGAGGACTGGGCCGAGGCGGCCAAAGAGCCGTACAAGGACGTGTTGGGGGATCCGGTGGCCTGGGCCAAGAAGGTTCTGGAATATGAGCCAGATCTGTTGGTGATTCAGTGCCAAAGCGCCGATCCCAATGGGGATAACGCCCCTGCCGAAGAAGTGGCCGACAGGGTCAAAGCGGTGGTTGATGAGGTGGATATCCCGGTGGTGGTCTGGGGAACGTACAATCATGAAAAGGACATTGAGGTGATGAGGCTGGTGGCTGAGAAGTGCCAGAATAAGAATCTCATTATCGGCCCGGTGGAGGAGGGTGACCATAAGCAGATCGGCGCCACCGCTATGGGCTACAATCACACCATAGCCTCATCCTCTCCCATCGACGTGAACTTGGCCAAACAACTCAATATCCTCCTGGGGAATCTGGGCGTCAAGGCCGAGAAAATCATTATTGATCCCACTACAGGTGGCTTGGGCTACGGCCTGGAGTACACCTACTCAATAATTGAGCGGATCATGATGGCCGCCCTTACTCAGGAGGACGACAAGTTGCAGCTTCCCATAATCTGCAATATGGCCCATGAAGTCTGGAAGACCAAGGAGGCCAAGTTGAGTGAAAATGAGGCCCCGGAGCTGGGCGATGCGGCCAAGCGCGGCATCCTCATGGAGGCGGTCACCGCGGTTTCCCTGCTCATGGCTGGAGCCAATGTACTCGTGATGCGGCACCCCGAGGCGGTGAAGCTGGTTCGCAATTTCATCAGCCAGATGTAGGGCTGTTTGAGATCAATATAGTGAGAAGATGAACCGGGTTTTGGAACTATCACCTGAATTCTAACTGAGTCTCGAAAGACTTTAGACAACGAGGTGAATTATGGCAGAAGAAGTAACAGAGGTAAAAGAGAAAATGAAGAAGGAGCTGCCCATTGCGCAGGTAACCACCTGCAAGTCAACTCAGCAGATGTTGCGCAAGGCAGCGGAAGACGGCGTAGAGACCGCTTTTCACCGGGCGGCAGACATGAAGGCCTGTCCCATTGGCGCGGACTCTGCCTGTTGTAAGCACTGCGCCATGGGACCTTGCCGGCTGTCCAGCAAGGATCCCTATGGTAAGACTGGCGTCTGTGGTGCGAGCATAGACGTCATTGCCTCGAGGAACTTTGCCCGGATGGTGGCCTGTGGTACGGCGGCTCACACTGACCACGGCATGACCATGCTGGATGTGTTTCGCGGGGTGGTAAATGGCGAGATCAAGGACTATCAGATCAAAGACGAGCAGAAGCTTTTGGATGTGGCGGAGGGGCTCGGCATAGAGACTGAGGGTCGTGAGATCAAAGAGATCGCCATAGACCTTTACCAGGAGTTGGAGCGGACCTACACTCAGGTGGAGGGAGAGATTCCCTTTGCCAACCGGGTACCGCCGAAGACCTTGGAGAAGTGGCGCGAGTTGGGGATCGTGCCCCGGGGAGCGATGCGTGAGATCATGGAGATCATGCACCGGACGCATATGGGTGTGGATCAGGATCACGAGAACATGGTGAAGCAGTGTTCCCGGACAGCGCTGGCTGATGGTTGGGGTGGTTCCATGGTGGCCACTGAGATCTCTGACATTCTCTTCGGGACCCCGTCTCCGGTGCTAGCCGGTGTGGACATGGGCTGTCTGGACGAGAAACAGGTGAACATCGTCGTCAATGGTCACGAGCCCAATCTGTTTGAGTCCATCATTGCTTCGGTGAATGATCCTAAATTGTTGAAGGAAGCAGAGCAAGCTGGAGCCGAGGGGATCAATATCTTGGGGATGTGCTGCTCTGGGGCTGAGGTATTGAGCCGTCACGGGGTACCGCATGCGGGTAATTTCATGAGCACCGAGGCGGTTTTGATTACCGGTGCGGTGGATTGTATGGCGGTGGACGTGCAGTGCATTATGCCTGCTCTGGCGCCTTTGGCCGAGTGTTACGGCACCAAGTTTTTCACCACCAACCCCCGGGCCAAGATGGAAGGCGCTCAGCACATCGAGTTTGACGAGTTCAAACCGCGCCAGTGCTCGGACAAGATAGTGAAAGAGGCCATCGGTCGGTTCAAGAACCGCAAGGTCCCGATCGTGATTCCGCAGAACAAATCCCTTGGGATTCACGGCTTCAGCCACGAGTATATCAACTACATGCTTGGTGGGACCTTCAGGGCATCCTATGTGCCACTGAATGACAACATCATCAACGGTAGGATTCGCGGTGTTGTCGGCGTGGTTGGCTGCACCAACCCCAGGGTACGCCAGGACTATGTGCACGTTGAACTGGTAAAAGAGTTGATCAAAAATGATATCCTGGTGGTACAGACTGGTTGTTCGCAGATAGCTCTGGCCAAGGCCGGCTTGATGAAGCCCGATGCTTCGGTTCTGGCTGGAGACGGATTGCAGGAGGTCTGTGAGACCGTTGGCATGCCTCCGGTTCTGGGTCTGGGCTCCTGTGTGGACAACAGCCGGATTTTGATTGCCTGCGCTGAGATGGTGAAGACAGGTGGTTTGGGTGAGAGCATAGCCGATCTGCCGGTTGCCGGTTGCGCCCCCGAGTGGTACAGCGAGAAGGCCATAGCCATTGGTCAGTATGTTGTGGCTTCAGGGATCTATACCGTCTTTGGCGTGACCTTTCCCACCATAGCCGATACCAAGTTCCACAAGTTGCTCTTTGAAGGACTAGAGCAGCAGGGTCTGGGCAAGTGGGGATTTGCCAAAGAACCCGACGAGATGGCGGCTATGATCATCGACCATATCGACAAGAAGCGCGAGGCCCTGGGCATTATGGGCGAGCGCGAGCGCGTGCTCATGGATATGGCAGATCGCCAGGCTCTGGAGGTTGAAGAGGCTGCTGAGTAATGCTCACTGATCAAGATTAAGTTGATGAGCATGATCCAAGCGCTAAAGTAAATAAAACTAAATACCTCTTACGTAAGGAGGATAAAAAATGTCAAGGTTAGTTGCATTTGCCGCCATACAGGGGGCTTACAACATCGTTCAGAAGGCGGAGGGCAAGCTCAAGGAGGCCCTGAAAAAATACGGCCCGGAGCAGAAGCTGGAATTTCCCGACACCGCCTATTACCTGCCCATTATCTATTCACTCTTGGGCGCGAAGATTGAGAAACTGGCTGATGCTGAACCGGTAATGGAACGCGTTCGTACTCTGCTACCACCCCATATGAAGACAACGATTCACGTGCCTTACCTTGGTCACACGCTGGATGCCGGTATGGCAGCCATTTTGGCGGAGGAGATAGCAGAGGCGATCCGTTATGTTGAAGATCCTGATTTTTACACCATGGAGGAGGATCCCGATATAGGAGCTGGGCAAATCTGGGTGGGAGCTGCCCACGACGTTATCATGCGCAAGCGCGGTATTGAGTTTGTGGATGGCAGCGCCCCGGGGTTTGCTGCCATAGTAGGTGCGGCTCCAGATCCGGAAACAGCCAAGTACATTGCAGAAGAGTACCAGAAGAAGAACCTCTATGTGTTCATGTGTGCCAACCAGGGCGGTACCACCTTTACCGAGCAGTTGATTGAGGCTGGGGTGCAGATCGGCTGGAACACCCGCTTGGTGCCCTTTAGCCCGGATATTTCGGGAGCGGTTTTCGCTCTGGGTTTTGCCAACAGGGCCGGCATGGCTTTCGGTGGCATCAAGCCTGGGGACTACAAGCGCATGCTGGAATACAACAAGAATCGTGTTTTCGCCTTTGTCAACGCCTTGGGCGAGGTCAACGCCGAATGGGCTGCCAATGCGGCCGGGGCAATCAACTGGGGTTTCCCAACCATTGCGGACACCGACATTCCTGAGATTCTGCCAACCGGTGTGTGTACCTACGAGCATGTGGTGGCCAACGTCACTCATGAGGATATGCCGGCCAGATCCATCGAGGTGCGTGGTCTGAAGGTTGCCATCACCGAGATTCCGGTACCGGTTTCCTACGGTCCGGCCTTCGAGGGAGAGCGCATCCGCAAGGATGACCTTTACGTGGAATGCGGCGGCGGTCGCACCCCCTGTGTGGAGTGGACCACCATCGCGTCCATGGACGAGGTGGAGGACGGCCTGGTTGAGGTAATAGGCAAGGATCTCCCCGAC
>PVMS01147575.1_pt1 | contig 11090 bp, 9 predicted proteins | sample 1853461 | NCBI WGS metagenome assembly PVMS01 (sample SAMN08582032, study PRJNA380276) | Marine sediment metagenome, whole genome shotgun sequencing project. | isolation source: ocean sediment barecode stripped | collected 2017
CAGCCGGACGCTCGTATTGGCCGCCGTTGTCGCGGGCCTGCTTCGCGTCGCCACGGGACTCGCGCGAACGACTGCGGCGGCACTCGGAACCACGGCGGAGCTGGCCAGGCTGAATCTCGACGCGTGGCTCGCGGTGGCGATTGGAGTTGCCGGGGCTGTATTCGGCGCTCGGTTCGGACTCGCCGGGACGATCTACGGAACGAGCCTCGGTTGGGCGGCTTTCGCCCTGGGCGCGCTGCGGATTGGTTCGCGCCACGTCAGGAATCCCGCCACCGTCTCCGACTCGAGCGATTCGGAGAGCGAGCTGTGATCGCGAACCGCGAACCCGGACTCCTCGAGCGGGACCAGTTCGATCTCGTGGTGATCGGTGGGGGAATCCTGGGCGCATTCGTCGCCTGGGATGCGACGACGCGAGGTCTCAGGACCGCGCTCATCGAGAGAGACGACTTCGCGGCCGGGACGAGTTCCGCTTCCGGGCGCGTGCTGCACGGGGGTCTGCGGTCGCTGCAGCACCTGGATGTGTCTGCCGCGGCCGAGTCGCTGCGCGAGCGCGAGATTCTCGCGCGCCTGGCGCCTGAATTGAGTCGTCCACTTCCGTTCCTGTTTCCTGCTTCGGCCGGTATCGCAGACCAGGTCGTACTTCGGGCCGCCGCCGTCGCATGGACGTCGTTCGTCCGGGCATTGCCTGGCGTAAGCGGACCCTCGGCCCGATTCTCGGGATCGGGACGTGACCTGGACCCCTCGGTGCGTGAATGGGCCCCGCGCGGCGGACTCGTCGTGCACGATCGGCAGCTGATCTCCGCCGAACGGCTGGTGCTGGCAGTGCTGGCGGCAGCGGTGGAAGGAGGAGCCGTCGTCGCCAATCGGATCGAGGGCCTGGAGGTCTTGAGTTCCAGCGGACGCGTGGAAGGCGTCCGGGCGCTGGACCGCGAGTCCGGCGACGAGCTTCAGCTGCGCGCTCCGTGGGTCGTGAACGCCGCCGGTCCCTGGGCTGTATCCCTGTGGCCCGCCGAGTCTGGCCCTCCACCCGTGGCGTCGTTCGCCCGGGGAGTCCACGTGGTCACGACTCTTCCACCACCTCCGTTCGCGCTCGGCCTGACCTGGACCGACCAGTCCGTCGGAGGGCGAGTCCCCCGTGGCAGGCGGGTGTTCGTGATGCCGTGGGACGACGCCACACTGATCGGTGCATCCTTCGAGCCGACCGGCTCGATCCGACCCGGACCGATCGAGCCCTCCGCGGACGAGATCGAGCGGTTCGTGACGGAGGTGTCTCGTCGGTGGCCAGCCCTCGAGCTCGGGATGGACCAGGTGCGCTTCGCGGTCGCCGGCCTGTACCCGATTTTCGGCCGGGGTCGACTCCATCCGGACACGTATTCCGTCGCCCGACGGCCGCTCGTGTGCGATCATAGCGAGCGCGGGGGCCCGGACGGCCTCATCACGGGGATCAGCGTGAAGCTGACGACGGCGAGGGCCCTCGCCGAGCAGCTGGTCGATCGAATTTCGGCCCGCTGTGACCGTCCTCTCGCCCCGTGCTCGACGGCATCCGCAGACCCGCTTCCCCACGCCAGACCATCACCGGTCGCGGGAATCGGCTTCGGTCCGCTCGCGGAACCGGCGGAAGCCGAGCGACTTGCCACGGCCGCAGCGGAGCGGGAACAGGCGCGATCGCTGGCCGATGTGTTCCTCCGACGCAGCACGATCGGCCAGCACGGGCTTCCGGCACGGGACGTGCTCGAGGACGCCGCGACAGCCCTCGCGACCGTGCTCGACTGGTCCGCCGACAGGCGCGACAGCGAGATCCGCCAGTTCGAGGAGCTGTACAGCCGCCTCGGTCTCGAATTCAATCAGGGAGAACAGCGTGAGGATCCTCGTGACGGGGGGAACGGGCTTCACCGGTAGTCATCTGGTGCGACGGCTCGTCGGCAAGGGACATTCGGTCGTGTGTCTCGACAGTCAGCCGGGACTGTTTGCCGACGAACTTCGCGACCTCGGTGCGGAAGTCGTGCTGGGCTCCGTGACGGACCGCGATATCGTTCGCCAGGCAACCGACGGCGCGGAGATCGTCCATCACGTGGCCGCCGCGTTTCGTCAGCTCGACGTCCCGAAGTCCGTGTATCACGACGTCAACGTCACGGGCACGCGAAATGTCCTCGAGGCCGCCCGGGAAGCCGGCGCACGGAGGGTCGTGTACTGCAGCACGCAGGGCGTCCACGGCCACGTGGCGGATCCGCCGGGAGACGAGGACTCGCCGATCGCCCCGGAAGACTACTATCAGCAGACGAAATACGAGGGCGAGCTCGTGTGCCAGGAGTTCGTTCGCGATGGAATGGACATCGCGATCGTCAGGCCCACGGCGATCTACGGACCCGGTGACCCGGCCCGGTTTCTCATGCTGTTCAGGATGGCGAGAAAGGGCCGTTTCCTGATGTTCGGCGATGGAAACACGACCTATCACCCGGTCTACATCGACAACCTGGTCGACCTGTTCGAGCTCGCCGCAGAGCGGCCGGAAGCCCGAGGTCGAACCTACATCGGGGGTGACGCCGAATACTACTCGTTGAACGACCTGGTTCGTGCCGTCGGCCGGGCGATGGATCTGGATGTCGACATCGTTCACCTTCCGTTCCGGCCCCTGTGGCTGGCCGCGGTAGCCTGCGAAACCGCGTGCGCACCGCTGCGGATCTCACCACCGCTGTTCCGTCGTCGCGTCGATTGGTTCCGGCAGGTCCGCGCCTTCCGGATTGACCGGGCACGCGACGAGCTGGGTTACGAACCGAGGGTCGGAATCGACGAGGGGCTCAGGACGACGTACGACTGGTACCGCGCCAACGGCTATCTGTAGACTCTGTATGTAGATCGGTCGCGTACTACCTTCCCCGCGAGCCGTTCAGGAGCCCCCGGTAGATCTCCAGCAGCCGCTCGGCGGCGCGATCCCATGACAGATCGGTCTCGGCCCGTTCACGTCCGAGCCGGCCGAGGTGTTCTCGCCGCGGCTGGTCGTCGGCCAGCCGGCCGAGTGCCTCCGCGAATCCCCCTCCATCGCCGTGGGACGCGTACACGCCGAGATCTCCGAGGATCTCCCGGTTTACCGGGCTGTCGAACGCGACGACCGGGAGTCCGCACGCCAGGTAGTTGTAGATTTTCAGGTTGCCCTCCGATGCCGAGAGCTTTGGCGTAAGGCCTATGTCGGCAGCCGCAGTGAGACTCCGGGTGTCCTCGAATGGCACCTTGCCGGGAAACAGGACGCGATCCGCGAGACCGAGCTCCAACACCCGTGTTCGGTACGCTTCCTCGGGGTATCCGGCCAGCAGAACCCGAAGGTCCGGACGGCCCGCGAGGACCGGTCCGAGGCTCTCGAGCAGCAGGTCGATTCCCTGGTAGTCGGCGAGCACACCAACGTACAACGCGAGGATCGCGTCGGGCGGGATCCCGTAGCGGTCGCGGACGGCAGACCTCTCATCGAAGCTGAGTGGCTTGAATTCGGCGGTGTCGACTCCGTCCAGCACGGTCCGGACCCGCTCGTGCGGAAGACGCGCGCGTAGAGCATCGGCCGCTCTCCCCGAGCTGGCAACGACGACATCGGCGCTCCTGTCGATCCAGTTCTCGAGTCCTTCGAACAGCCGTCCCGCCGGGCGGGCCGGGTCGAGGTATCCGTGTGCGGCAAGCTCGTTCGTCAGGCTGCCCTGGTAGTCGAATACAAGAGGTGCGCCCGTAGCGGCCCGGACGAATCGACCGAGCAGGGCCCCCTCGTGCAGGTGGCCGTGAATCACATCCGGGGGGCTCGCGGAGCGCGACGCCCAGGCTGCGGGCAAGGAGAAGAGGGTCCGCGATGTACTTCGCGCTCGACGGTCCGGCCGACAGCTTCCGATAGCCGGGAAGCGAGGGGATTCGCACCGTACGGACGCCGTCGATCTCACGACCGTGGTGGTAGGTGCATACGGTCACTTCGCAGCCGGCGGCCTGTAATGAGCGAACTTCCCCCAGGATCCGAACGTGGCAGCCCCGATCCGCGAAGAACGGGGTGGGGGCGATCATCAGAATTCGATACACGTCGTGTGACCGATCAGACCGTGAGACCGGCCGCCTCCAGTTCACGCCGGGCCTCGTCGATCCTGTCGACGGCTTCCTGGCCGTCGGCCCAGGCAGCGAGATCATCGATTCCGTCTTCGAATCGAATCGATGTCTCGAAATCGAGCAGCTCGCGCGCCTTCGTTGGATCCCCGAAACAGTGCCGGATGTCGCCTTTCCGGAACCGGCCGACGTATTCCGGTTCCGGGCCGCCGAGCCTGGCGCGCAAGGCTGCGGTCAGCTCCTGCAGGCCAAGTGATCTGCCTGTGGCGATGTTGATCGCCTCACCGTCTCCACGGCCCGGTTCGAGGGCGCGGACGTTGGCCTGGATGATATCGGACACGTGAACGAAGTCCCGGCTCGGCACTCCATCCGCGAACACGACCGGAGGACGGTCGTTGAGCAGCCGGCAGGTGAAGATCGCCGCCACACCGGTGTAAGGATTGTCCAGCGACTGACGCGGCCCGTACACATTGAAGTACCGCAATGCGACGGTCGGGATTCCGTACGCACCGCCAACACTGAGGCAGAGCTCCTCCTGGTCCCGCTTGGTCACGGCGTACACGGAAGTGGGGTGGAGCGGCTTGGTCTCCGCAGTGGGCTCCGGATCCAGCGCCGAACCGCACACCGGGCACCGCATCTCCCAGTCTCCGTCGCGAAGCTGTTCCTCGGAACGCAGGGGAGGATGCATCGTGCCATGCTCGTCACATCGGTACTGGCCTTCTCCGTAGATCGACATCGAGCTCGCGACCACGAGCCGTTCGAGAGGTCGGTCACGTTCGATGATCGCCTGTAGAAGAACGCCGGTTCCCTCGCAGTTCGCCCGAACGTAGTCGGCAATCCGGTACATTGACTGACCGACGCCAACGGCCGCCGCCTGGTGCGTCACCATATCGACACCGTCGATGGCCGATCGGACCGCGGCCGCGTCCCGAACGTCTCCCAGAACGAACTCGACCGCTCCACTCTCGACGTGGCCCGCGATGGACACGGGCCCATCGGTGTTGCCGTGGACCTGCGGATCGAGATTATCCAGGACTCTCACAGCGTGGCCCTGCGCGACCAGGGCATCGACGAGGTGGGACCCGATGAACCCGGCTCCGCCCGTCACGAGAATCCGCTTCGGGACCATTAGGCGTTCACTCCTTAGCTGGTTCAAAACCGCTGAATTCGGGAACGGAGAGAGCAAGCACCGTGCCCTTTATCTGCCGGGTACGCCCTTTCGATTCGGCGCTGGATCACCCACCCTACGACCGGGTCGGAATCCAGGCCATGCTCCCGACGGAGCCTGAGAGCCGGCGGTCACTCGCCGATTGCACCGAAGGACGTGCGAGAAATGCCCGGAAAAAGACGCCAGTCGCACCGGAGCGTCAGGGTGGCGATGCCTCGTCGAGGGAAGCGACGGAGTCGGCGGCGGATCCAGGTCCGCCGCTCGGCCGTCGCGGCGTTCGCGCTCCTCGCTCTCGTCCTGTTCCTGACCCTCTCCCCCGAACCGCCTTCCGAAGGCAGCGACGCAGGAGGCTGTTTCTGGTGCGGACACTTCGCGCTCGCCGACGCGATCCTGAACCTGCTCCTGTTCCTTCCGATCGGGTTCCTGCTCGGCCTTCGGCACAACGGATCACCTCTTCGGACCTGGGCGGGTCTGACAGCGCTCGCAGTCGCTATCGAAGTAGCACAACTCTTCCTCCCCGGTCGTTTCGCGACTCTGTCGGACGTTCTGATGAACTCGGCAGGCGCGGCCATCGGAATCGGGCTGGCCCGTCAGTGGAGGCGTGGCCCCGTATTTCGCGGACCGACCACCGATGCCCTGTCGATCTTAGCCGGTACCGTAGCGGCATGCCTGACGCTCGGCTCGACCCTGCTGCTGCACCCATCATTGCCCGAGTCCGGGTGGTTCGGGCAGTGGACCCCGGATCTCGGACACTACGAGCAGTATGACGGCGAGGTACTGGATGCACGGATCGGTGAGATCACGGTCCCAGGCCGGCGGCTGGATGATCCGCGCGCGGTCCGTACCCGGCTTCGAGCCGGTGAGCCGATCGTGGTCAGCTTCGTCGCTGGACCCGAACCCTTCGGTCTCGCACCCGTGTTCAGCATCTACGATGGAATGCAGAGGGAGATCCTGGTTCTCGGCGCCCGCGCCAGCGACCTCGTGTTCCGGCTCCGCCGCCGGGCTTCCGACTGGCGTCTTCGATCCCCGGAGGCGCTCTATCCAGGCACCGCGCCGTCGAATGGTGACACGGCCCTGGTCCGACTGGCGGTGCGTGACCGCTCGACATGCCTGGAGATTCCGCATGGCGATTGCCTGCCCCTCGCCACTCCAGGGCGCGGCTGGAGTCTCCTCCTGGGCGCTGCGCAGACGAATGAAGTCGAGCGCATCGCGGACGCTGGCTGGCTGGGATTCCTGTTCATTCCGCTCGGATACTGGCTGCGGCGGCGCCGGACAGCCGTTATCGGATTGGCAATCGGGCTGGCCGGACTATTGGGCTCCGCCCTGCTCGCAGGTGAGATGACGGGATTGGACTGGCTCGTTACGGGACTCGGTCCGATGCTCGGCCTCGTCGGGGGAATCTGGGCCGCTCGAGTGCTGTCTCCCGACCTCAGTTCGGTGCGGTGGCGGGCGCGCTGAGACGCTTCGCGATCACCCGGACACAGCGATCGATTCGATCGTAGACTTCCTCGAACACCTCTTCGGGCTGCTCGATGGGATCCCGGATCGTCCGCTTGACGATCGCCGCGGGATCGAGATCTCCGAGGATCCACACCGACTCCGGCCGCGCGTCGAACGACTCACACATCGACCGCGCCTGGGAGGCGCTCATCACGTAGATCAGATCGAACCCGGCAACCAGCTCCGTCGTCATGGTGCGCGAGCGGTGAGCCTCGAGATCCACATTTCGGCGAGCCGCCACGGCCCGGGCCTCCACCGGTGACGGTCGGTCCGGCTGTATGAAACCGGCCGACTCGACCGACCAGCGCCGCTTGCCTTCAGCCGCCAGCTCCCTGCGCAGCGCGTGCTCGGCATATGGGCTTCGACAGATATTCCCGTGGCACACAAACAGCACCCGGCCACCAGTTCTCCCGGCAAGCACCTCGTGCGCCTGGCGTTCCCTTCGGCAATGGAACAGGCGGTCCGGGGCGTAGCGGATGGACCGCGCGATGGAGCGGAGCATGTGCTGAGAGAATCGACTCAGGAGATCTCGGCGATCCTGATTCCTCCGCCACCTTCGCGTGCCTGCCGGAGAGCCGTTCGCGCCGCCGCGAAGCGAGTCAGGCTCGCGATGCGACCCGCAACGGCCCCACGGGAACGGAGCTCCTCCCTCACCAGGTCACGAGAGGGAAACTCGACGATTCCCGCGCTCAGGGGACCGTACCGCTCACCCCAGCGGTCCGGCAACAGCTCGAGCTGCTGGTTGAGACGTCGAACCATTGTCGTGACGCCCGCCGCCGACGTGTTGTAGGCGACGATTCCAAGCTCCGACTCTCCCAGCCAGCCGACCGCATCGGATGTGCGCAAGTAGTTCCGGGCCAGCTCGGCGGTACCCTTCCGCTGCAGATCGAGGTCCGGTCCCGAAGCCGGTTGGCCCGGGCCCAGAACCACGCAACTCAGCGGTACGGCCGTTCGCGTCGCGTTTGCCTCGAGAATGCGAACGACCCGCATCAGACCTGCAAGGTTGTACAGACCGGTGGCGGAATCCGCGAGCGATCCTTCCTCGGTCAGCTCGATCAGGCGCTTGATTTCCAGCAGGCGGCGAAGTTTCGCTACAATCAACTGCGATCGCACCGGCTCCTTGATGATATCCCACGCACCGGCCGCCATGGCGGCGGCTTCGTCCGCTTCGGCCCAGAAATTCGGTGAGTAGACCAGGATCGGAACGCTCTCGGGCAGCCCGGCAGAGCGGAGCGCCGTCGTCAGCTCCGGTACCTTCATATCGGGGAGGTTCTCCCCGATGATCACGATCTCCGGATTGACGAGCGTCGAATCCCGCACGGCGAGTCGCGCCGACCGAACCCGGGCGAACGCGAACCCTTCCGGTTCGAGCACCGCCTGCAGCGCGGACGCGAACCAGTCGTGTGCCGTGACCAGGAGAACGCTGGTCGAAGTTGTCTGTACGTCCGGACGAACCGATTCAGACATAGATGTTCCTCGCCGCGGGTAGGGGCCGATTCCGAAGCGTAACGTCGGCGTTCACTGCTCGGGCTTGCAAGGGCGCTCCCGTTCGAACATCACCGGAAGCGTCTTGAGCATGATCCAGATATCGAACCACAGCGAGCGTCGCTGCAGGTATTCGAGGTCGTAGTCGACTTTGATCCGGACGTCATCCACCGTCTGATCCGCGCGTCGATTCACCTGTGCCCAGCCGGTAATGCCGGGTGGGACCTGGTGTCGAAGCGGATAGTGGCCGATTTCTTCCCGGAGCTGTTGCACGAATGCCGGACGCTCCGGTCGAGGACCGACGATCGACATCTCGCCCTTGAGGACGTTCCAGAACTGGGGCAGCTCATCCAGCCGGGTGCGCCTCAGGACTCGACCCACACGGGTCACACGCGGGTCATTCTCCTGGGCCCATACAGGCCCGCTGTCAAGTTCGGCGTCGACTCGCATGGAGCGAAACTTCGTGATCAGGAACGGCTGGCCGCCGATGTCGCTCATTCGACGCCCCCCGCTTGGACCCCTCTCCCCCAGGGCACGACGATCGAGCCCCACGCGCTGTTGCCGAAAAAATACCGGACCCGGGCTGTCGAGCCTCACGAGCAACGCAACGAGCAGGATGAACGGGGCGAGCACGATGAGGGCGCCAATCGCCAGTACAAGATTCAGCGACCTGAGAATGGTCGCTTCGAGCCGGTTCGGGCGCCGAATCGCCTCCCCACTCTCGAGAGCCGTGGGCGAACCGACTTCAACATGTTCCTCCAGGCGCACGTAGCGGGGCCGGCGGCGTCGCTGGAATACCGGTTCGCGGATTACGGCAGTGCTGGAACCGAAGTCGTTCATTGATCTCTGCTTGCTCATGCGGCCTCTCGGCGCGGGTGACGTCGGACGAACGCCACTCGAAGCATCCCCCGTGCCATCCGGGGCAATTGTGAGCAAGTCATGTCTGGTCAATGAGTTACATCACAGCACAGATCGATGGCCACTCCACCCTGCTGCAGCGCCTCCACAAGATGTGAACAAAACAGTGGCGAGCGTACAAGATACGGCCCGGCGGCCGTCCAGAACCAGTACGACGCCGGGCCGGAATCGAGGCGGAAACTGTGTCGCGAATCAGAACACGATCGCGATGAGGGCGGCCGAACTCAATACGATCCCGAGTGCGATCCCGACATTTCTGAGCAGAAGGTACTTACCTTCCGTGGACGGCATGTCGAGCGAATCTCCGGCCCGAATCCCCAGATCATCCAGCGTGAGACCCGGGGCGGTCAGTTCCGGTCCCTGCAGCACGGTTTCGCCGAATCGGCGCACCCGGAGATTCTCGGTCGCCGCACGAGTGGTCGGCCCTCCTGCCAGCATCAGAACGTCTGACACCAGCATCGAACCGGACACGTCGTAGAATCCGGGAGTCGTGACCTCCCCGACCACACCAATGCGCATCTGGGTATCGATCTCGACCTGCGGATCCCTCAGCACGGTTCCCAGGCCTGCGTGAATGACATCCTGGGCCTCGGAATACAGCACGCCCTCCATCTCGATCGGAGGAACGCCGGGAAGGACGAGAGTCTGGTCGGGCTGGATCGTGAAACTGCCGGTCCACTGAGGCTGGCCACGTACTTCGAGCCCCACGACTTCGCCACCGCGAAAGTCTCCCCGGTCCAGTCGCTGGTCGAGCCCGACGATCTGTCGCTCGACGTCGAGTATCTCGTCGCTGTTGCCGTCACCGAGCTGGAACAGGCGGCTCTCCAGGCTGTCCCGCCGCATCTCGAGCTGCGCGCGGCTGTCGAGCCGGCTGCCCACCTGCTGTGCGAAGAGGGCGGGCGGAAACAGGACCGCCCCCATCAGGACGGCCAGGAATACTCGCTGCATCTGATTCTCTCTCAAGTCGATTCGATCCAGGTTCAGCCTGCCGCGTGTCGGCAGGAGTCGGGTCTGTCCGGCGCACGATTCTGACCGGTAATACGAAGTTCGGGAGCAACTCCCGGGCCAACTCTCGCGACTGGCATGGATCAGCCGAGCCCGTAGTCCCGGATCTTGTACAGCAGGGCCCGATAGCTGAGATCGAGCAGATCGGCTGCACGAGTCCGGTTTCCTTCGGTAACCTCCAGTGCGCGTGCGATGAGGTGCCGCTCGAGCTCCGCCGATCGCTTCTTCACGCTGAGTTCATCGCTCGACAGAGTATCGGACGTCACCCTGATCGTCGAGTCCGGGTCTCGCACGATCTCCGGCAGATTTTCCTGCTCGATCGTCTCGCCATCCGCAAGCACCATGGCTCTTTCCACCACATTCTCCAGTTCGCGGACGTTTCCCGGCCACGAGTACGAAGTCATGCTCTTCAGGGCCGCGGCTTCGAACCCCTGGACATTCATCCCCATCGCTTCGTTGCAGGAGGCCAGGAAGTGCCGTGCGAGCGCCGGAATCTCGTCTGTACGATGACGCAGCGGCGGCAGGTGGATCCGGACTACGTTGATTCGATAGTAGAGATCCGACCGGAATCCGCCGGACTGAACTTCGGATTCGAGATCACGGGCCGTCGCGGCGATGATGCGGACATCCACCTTCAGCGGCTTCGACTCTCCCACGCGCCGAATTTCCCCCTCCTGGAGAGCGCGCAGGAGCTTGACCTGCAGCGACTGCGGAAGCTCGCCCACTTCATCCAGAAACAGCGTGCCCCCGTCCGCTTCCTCGAACAGTCCCGTCCGGTCGCTCGTGGCGCCGGTGAACGATCCCTTCACGTGACCGAACAGCTCGGACTCGAGCGGGTTCTCGGGTATCGCGCCGCAGTTCACCGCCCCGAACGCCCCGGCTCGACGCGAAGCATCGTGGATCAGGCGGGCGATCAACTCCTTCCCGGGCGCGCTCTCGCCCG
>PVMS01156955.1_pt1 | contig 11090 bp, 10 predicted proteins | sample 1853461 | NCBI WGS metagenome assembly PVMS01 (sample SAMN08582032, study PRJNA380276) | Marine sediment metagenome, whole genome shotgun sequencing project. | isolation source: ocean sediment barecode stripped | collected 2017
ATTGAAGCTGCGCGGCCAGAGGTGCTTGTCGGCCACGACATTCACTTCAGCGGCGAGCAGGATCAGTTTCGCCATGAGGGCCATCCACACCATGAGCCCGATGACCGCTGCGAACGTCCCGTAGACGGCACTTGCGTTGGCGATGACCCGGCCTCATGTAGAAACCTCCCACGAGCTGGAGGATCCACAGGAACACTCCACCCACGATCGCCCCTGGGGCCAGGGAACGGAACGAAACCGGAGCCGCCGTGAGGACCTTGAAGATCGCGATCAGGAACACTGCGCCGGTCACGATCGACAGGAACACCCCGACGAGTCGGGCGTGGCCGGGGAGATCGGGTGCGTAGGCCGTCATGCCGGTGACCACGGCGGTCGCCACGAACCCGATTCCGATGACGAGGAGTCCGCCGAGACTGCGGAGCAACTTCGGGACGAAGGTGGGCCGACTGGTGACGGGGACTCCCCACATCGTGTTGAAAGCGTCCTGGGCGACCTTCACGACTCCCAGCCCGGCCCAGAGGGTCATCAAGATCCCGACGAAGAGCACCACCCCGCTTCCTTCGAGTGTGTCGGTGCCGGCGGCGAGTTGGTTCCCGACGACCGGGAACTGGGAGAAGACCGAATCGACAAGCCGGTCGTGAAGCTCGGGGTTGTCGACCAGGGCGAGTCCGAGGACCGTCACGAGGACGAGGAGCAGAGGGAACAGCGAGAAGACCCCGTAGTACGACAGGAGCGCCGCGTACTCGAAAGCCCGGTCCTCGCGGTAGCGGAGCCACACGCCGACGGGGAACGCCGTCAGCGTGTGGCGCTGTTGAAGAACGTCGATCCGGTCGAGGACGGTCTTGTCTCGGGTCTTGTCGCCGGTCGTTCCCATGCCCTGGTCGATCGCTCAGTAGGTCTCGGCCGCCATCCTGCCGCGATTGCCGTAGGCGCCGCCGCTGTACATGGCGATGTCGAGCACCAGAGCGAGTCCGAGCCACACCCAGTCGAACCCGACGATGTCGCCGGTGGGGGCGACACCGACGTACATGAGCGTCGTCCAGGGCAGGAAGATGAATCCCAGGAATGCAATGAAGAACGAGTTGAACGCCGATTCCCAGCGCGCGGACTCAACCAACCACCAGACCAGGATGGCGGCCCTGGGCCCGATGAGGACGAGAGTCGTGAAGAAACAGCACATCGGTCCACTCTCCAGTTCGTTCGACGTCAGTGCAGGAAGCTAGCACGACGGACGGTATCGCTGAATTCCCGACGAACCGTGGACCGGTGACGTCAGGTTGCTGTTGGTGGGACGTGGCGGAGCGAGGCGCTGTTCATGCAGTACCGCTCGCCGGTCGGCTGGGGGCCGTCGGGGAAGCGGTGGCCGAGGTGGGCTCCGCAGTTCTCGCACACGACCTCGGTGCGCGCCATGCCGAGCGTGTTGTCGACCTGCAGTCCCACGGCCTCGGGAGTGATGGCCTCGTAGAAGCTCGGCCAGCCGGAACCGGAGTCGTATTTGGTGTCGCTGGAGAACAGCTCCGCGTCGCAGACGAGGCAGTGGTACATGCCGGGATCCTTGGTGTCCCAGTGTTCGCCGCTGAAGGGACGTTCGGTTCCCGCCTGCTGGGTCACTTCGTACTGAAGTGGGGTGAGTCGCTCGCGGAGATCTTCGTCGCTCGTATCGTTCATGCGTTCACGATACCGGTGCCCCGGGTCGTCGATGACGCGCCGCGGGGGCATCGCTTCCGATGGCATACTGCGGACTCCCGCCGGCGTTCCGAGCCGACCGGCGAAGAGCGAAGAGAGGAAGTCACATGACCGCTCCACGCGGCCTGCTCACCGTGGATGCCCTCGGTGACCTCGTCGAAAGCGACGAGGTCGACACCGTGATCGTGGGTTTCCCGGACCACTACGGCCGTCTGCACGGGAAACGTTTCGATGCGCACTTCTTCCTCGACGAGATCGTTCCCCACGGCACGCACGCGTGTGACTACCTGCTGACCGCGGACATGGAGATGGAGCCGGTTCCCGGGTACGAGTACGCGAGCTGGGAACTCGGATACGGCGACTTCCACATGGTCCCCGACCTCGACACTCTCCGACTTGCCGATTGGCTACCCCGATCCGTTTTCGTGCTCACCGATCTCGAGGACGAGCGTCTCGACGCGCCGGTTGCCGTCGCACCCCGGTCGATCCTTCGTCGCCAGCTGGAACGAACCGCTGCCGCGGGGTTCTCCGCGAAGGCCGCCTCGGAGTTGGAGTACTTCCTGTACCGGGACACCTACCGTGAAGCCTCGGAGCTTCGCTACGAGGGCCTGACGCCGCTGGGCTGGTACGTCGAGGACTATCACCTCCTCCAAGGCACCCGCGAAGAGCATTTCAACGGCGCGGTGCGGCGGCACCTATCCCGATCCGGGATACCGGTCGAGACCTCCAAGGGTGAATGGGGTCGTGGCCAGCACGAGATGAACGTCCGCTACAGCGAGTTGCTGGAGATGGCCGACCGCCACAGCGTGATGAAGCTGCTCATGAAAGAGACGGCCGAGCGCCTTGGTATGAGCGTCACGTTCATGGCGAAACCCAGCGCCGACGAAGCGGGTTCGAGCTGCCACATCCACGTCAGCCTGTGGGACGGAGATCGCAACGTATTCGCCGGATCGGACCGGGTCGGCCCGGTGGAAGCGTCTGACACGTTCCGTTGGTTCCTCGGCGGGTTCATGCGGCATGTCGACGATCTGATGCCGTTCTTCGCCCCGACGGTCAACTCGTACAAGCGTTATCAGGACGGTTCCTGGGCGCCGACCCGGATCGCCTGGAGCTACGACAACCGAACCGCCGGTTTCCGGGTGGTGGGTCGGGGACAGAGCCTGCGCATCGAATGCCGGATCCCCGGCGCCGACGTCAATCCGTACCTGGCGTACGCGGCCGTGCTCGCGGCCGGCCTCGACGGTATCGAGAACCGGACGGAGCCACCGGCGATGTTCGAAGGTGATGTGTACGCGGCCGCCGACCTGCCCAGAGTGGCGCGGACGCTGCGCGACGCCACCGAACGGTTCGCCGCGAGCGACTTCGTCGCCACCGCGTTCGGGACCGAGGTCCGGGATCACTACGCCCACTTCTACTCGGTCGAACAGGCCGCCTACGACGACGCCGTCACCGATTGGGAGCGATGGCGCTACTTCGAACGCATCTAGATCCAAGAAGCGAGAGCAGGAGAGACATGCGACTCAACGCGAAGGTGGCGCTCATCACCGGAGCCGGGGGCGGCATCGGGGGTGAAACGTCGAAGCTCTTCGCCGCTGAGGGTGCCTCGGTCGTGGCCGTGGATATCGACGTGGAGGCCGCAGAACGGACGGCCGCCGAGATCCGAAACGGCGGGGGCGCGGCCATCGCAGTCCGCGCCGACGTTTCCTCCTCGGCCGACGCGGAGCGGATGATCGCGACCGCGGAAGAAACCTACGGACGACTCGACATCCTGTTCAACAACGCCGGGATCATGCATCCGGACGACGGTGGCGCCGTCGACACCGACGAGGAGATCTGGGATCTCACGATGGCGATCAACGCCAAGGGCGTCTATCTGGGATGCAGATACGGGATCCCGGCACTTCGACGCGCCGGGGGAGGGTCGATCATCAACACCGCTTCGTTCGTGGCCCACCTCGGGGCTGCTACGCCACAGATCGCATATACCGCTTCGAAAGGGGCCGTGCTGGCGCTCACTCGGGAACTCGCCGTCGTGCATGCTCGCGAGGACATTCGGGTGAACGCCCTCTGCCCGGGACCGTTGCGCACCGAGATGCTCATGAAGTTGCTCGACACCGACGAGAAGAAGCAGCGGCGCCTCGTCCACGTGCCGATGGGCCGGTTCGGTCTGGCATCCGAGATGGCCAAGTCGGCGCTCTTCCTGGCTTCCGACGACGCCTCGTACGTCACCGGGGCGGAGTTCCTCGTCGACGGAGGCATCACCGCGGCGTACGTGACTCCGGAATAGCCGGTCGACCCGTCAGCGTTCGTTCAGGATCTCGAGGACGACGCGCATGATGAGGACGGCGCCGGCGAACATCCCGACGAAACCGAGCAGATCGAAGAGGGTGATGTTGTCTGTGATCAGGGGCCCGGTGCCGAGTGCGAACAGCATCGCCGAGACCACTCCGAGTGCCGCCCCGATGAAAGCCAGTACCGCGCGATTGACGAGACGTGTGAGGAAGCGCACGTCGTCCTCGTTCGAGAACATGTTGACCCGCACGGTCAGCCTGCCTTGCTCGATCTGGCCCGCGATCCGGTCGAGGTGGTGCGGTGCCCGACGCAGCATCGGGGCCAATCGGATGGTCTCCCGCTTCAGCTCCTCCACGAGATTCTCCGGCTTGAGCTCCGCCTTCATCTGGTCCATTCCGACCGTCTTGGCCGCGTCGATGAGCGGGTAGCCGGGGCTGAGCATCTCGAGTGACCCCTGGAGAGTCGCCAGGGCGCGGAGCATCTCCGACACGCTCGGCGGCATCCTCAACCCGAACTGGTTGGCGATCTCGAGGAAATCCTGGAGAAGCTCCGCAGTCGGTTCGGCGCCGGGCCCGAGGTGATCCGCCATGAGACGGGCGAACGCTCGATCGAGTTGCGCCGGATCGACCTCCGCGGTCTCCATGCCGACCTGGAGCGCCGCCGCGCGTAACATCGTCGGGTCGTTGAGGGCGAGCGCGGTGAGGATATCGGTCACCGCCGATCGCTCGAACGCGTCGAGCCGCCCGGCCGACCCGAAGTCGATCAGACCGAGACCTCCGGCGGGAATGAGGATGATGTTCCCGGGATGAGGATCGGCGTTGAATCGCTCGCCCGTGAGCATCGCGTCCACCTCGGCACGGAAGAGGGCATCCGCGAACCGCCGCCCCGCATCGCCCCCGACGATCCCGTGCCTGCCGAGGATCTCTCCTTCGATCGCTTCGAGAACGAGAACCGAGTCGCTCGAGAGATCTTCGAATACCGTCGGCACGACGATCACATCCTGGTTGCTGAGGGCTGCGGCGGCTTCGATCGTGTTACGGGCCTCCACCTGGTAGTCCATCTCCGCCCGTAACTGGGCCGCGAACTGGTCGGCGATGCCGGCGACGCCAAGGCTCTGGGCTTGCTCGCTGTGTTCGTCGACGAGCGCAACCAGATCGAGGGCCATCCCCAGGTCGCGTTCGATGATCGTGTCGATATCGGGTCTCCGGACCTTGACGATGACGGGTTCTCCCGAAACCAGCCGGGCCCGGTACACCTGGCCGATGGATCCGGCGCCGACCGGCATCCAATCGAACTCGGCGAAGACATCGTCGACCGATCTGCCGAGGGCAGCCTCGAGGGGGGGCTGGATCCCGTCGCGGGGGACCGGTTCGACGTCCTGGTGGAGCTTGCCGAGCTCCCGCGCCGTTTCCGGAGGGATGAGATCGGGCCGGGTCGCGAGGATCTGGCCGAGCTTGACGAAAACGCCGCCGGCTTCGTCCAAAGCGGCGGCCAGGTCCGCACCGTAGGCGGCCGCCTCCTCCCCGGTCATGGCCTCATCGCGGCCGAGTCCGAACCCCTTGCCCAGGTCGTATCGGGATGCGATGCGGGTGATCTCGATGGAGCGACGACCCTGGTCGACGAGCCGACGGGAGGCACGAAGGGGGTGCGGCAGCCCACGTTTCCGCCGTTTCGCTCGCGTGGGATTGCTCAGCGCCTCGAAGGTGACGATCGCGATCATGGTGAAGATCAAGCCGAGAACGATGCCCACGAGGATCGCGAAATCCCGGGACAGCCCCCGGTCGAAGAGCACCCGACCGATGATGTCCCCACCGGCCAGGCCCAGGATCCCGGCGGTGATGGTCTTGAGGGCGGACAGCCGCCGGACTCCGAGGAGGCGGCGGGCTATCCAGGCCCATGCGACGAACAACGGGATCGCCAGGATCGTGTAGAGGACGGTCGTCATCGCGGGAACGCCTCTCGAGTCGGAGTGATCTTCGCGGCGCGGACGACGGAACGGTGGTCCGTGGTTCGGTGGACCATCACGTTTGGTACCGGTGGAGGAGTTGTCGGTAGTCGGCCAGCTGGCTCGCGGGGTGCAGGTCGGCCGTCGACGGGTTGGGGAGGTCGACGGCCGCGGCCGAGGGCTCGGATCGGAAGATGAGACCGACCGGGATGCGCCCTTCGTCCTGCAGGCTGATCGCCCTACCGAACGCGTTCGCTCGGTTCGACGGGTCGTACGTGTCGTCGGTGTCGAGGTCGTGGAGTTGTTTTTCCCATTGGGGATACGTGTCGTTGTAGGTGACGCACGGCGAAAGCACCTCGAGGAACGCGAAGCCGCGGCCGGCGCGGGCATGCGCGAGGGCCGCGACGGTGAGGCGGTTCAGTTGGTCCGCCCAGCGGGCGAACCCTCTGGCGATGAACGTGGTTTCCAGGACGGAAAGCCCGAGCAGGACACTGTCGATGTTCGGGGTCCCCTCCCGCGTCGGGGAATCCTGCCCCTTGGTCAATCCGTAGATGCCGTTGTTCATGACCACGTAGGTGAACGATGGGTTGCGACGGAAGGTGTGGATGAGGTGGCCCATGCCGATCGCGTAGCCATCCCCATCGCCGCCGGTGGCGATGACCGTCAGTTCCGGATCTGCCATCCACGCGCCGGTGGCGGTGGGCAGGACCCGGCCGTGGAGCGCGTGGTATCCGTAGGTGCCGAGGTTGTTCTGCACCGTGCCGCTGCACCCGATACCGGCCAGGACGAGCACCTCCTCAGCGGGCACGTCGACGTCGCGGAGCGCACCCGAGAGGGCGGCCTGGACGCCGAAGTGGCCGCACCCGGCGCACCAGATCGGCGTTGCGGGGGGGTAGGTTTCGGTCACCGCGTTCCCCCTTCTCCATCGAGGATCCTCGCCGCGAGCTCTCCGGGAGAGAAGGGGATGCCGTCGTACCTGAGCACGGTGACGAGCGTGTCCATCGACGCCCCCGCCGAGGCGATGAGTTGTGTCAGTTGGGCCTCGTGATTGTGTTCGACGACGTAGACGCGTTCCTTGTCCGCGACGAACTGGAGCGTTTCGTCCGGCACCGGCCACAGTGTTCGTGGTTGCAGTCCGGCCACCTCGACGCCGCGATCGTGGAGTCGCTCGGCGGCTTCGCGCATCACCCCGGATTGCATGCCCACGCCGAGCACACCGATGACGGCCTGGGGGTTGCCGAACCGGTGACCGGAGGGGAGGTCGCCGGCGACCGCGTCGATCTTGCGAGCGCGCTTGTCGGCCATCGCGACGCGGTTCGCGGCGTTCGTCGAGACCCGACCCCACTCGTCGCGCTCGTTGCCGGTCACGAGGTTCATCCCATGAGGCGTGCCGGGAACCACCCACGGTGAGACACCGTCGTCGGTCACGGCGTACCGGCGGTACTCGGCGCTCACTGCGACCTCCGACGCGTCGAGGACTCTGCCGGGTTCGACGGTGACCCCGGCGACATCGAACGGCGCGACGGTGGTCGAATCCTGCGCGACGGCCTGATCGAGCATCAAGTAGACCGGTCCCTGGATGCGTCGCGCCAGGCTGGTGGCGGCGACCGAGAGCGCGAAGCAGTCGTCGGGATCGCCGGGTGCGAGCACGATCCGGGGAAAATCGCCGTTGCCACCGTGGACGAGCATCCCGATGTCGCTCTGTTCGGGTTTCGTCGGCATGCCGGTCGATGGGCCGGAACGCTGGCAGTCCACGATGACCAGCGGGATCTCGGCGGACCCTGCGTGAGACACTCCTTCCTGCATCAGGGAGATCCCGGGTCCCGAGGTCGCGACCATCGCCCTGGTGCCGGTGAGCGCCGCTCCCAACGCCATGTTGACCGCCGCGAGCTCATCCTCGGCCTGGATCACGACACCGCCGTAGGTGGGCAGGTTCCGCTGGAGGAACTCGAGGATCTCGGTCGCCGGCGTGATGGGATAGCCGGCGAAGAACCTGCCGCCGGCCGCGAGGAACCCGAGACCGACGGCATGGTTGCCGCTGATGAGGATCCGGTCGGTGTGGGCGGTTCGGGCGAGGTGGCGAGGGCCGTTGCCCGGCGTCAGCCCGTGCTCGTCGGCGTAGTCGAAACCCACCCGCAACGCCCGGAGATTGGGTGCGACGAGCTCGGGTCGCCGCGCGAAACGTGCCTCGAGCATCTCGGAGGCTTCGTCGTCGTCGACGCTCAAGATCCGGGTGACGAGACCGAATCCGAAACTGTTCTTGAACAGGTCACGGCGTAGGTCGCGTACCGCGAGGCGGGCGAACGGCACCTGGTAGATCGTCACGGAATCGGGGAGGTATCCGACCGGGGGCGCGCCCGCCGAGGAGTCGAAGATGACGATACCGTCGGCGGCGACCCGGTGTCCGGCGCGCTCGATCGCTTCGGCATCGAAGGCCATGAAGAGGTCGATGTGGTCTCCCATGCAGTTGCGCCGAATGGTCGTGCCTCGCAACAGAGCGGCGGCGTGCCCGCCTTTGATCCGTGACGCCACCTCGCGTGCGGTATAGAGGTGGAAGCCGCGCCGACCGAGGAGGTTGCCGAGGAGGGTGATCACGGTGAGGGAACCGTCGCCGCCCTGACCGGCCACCATCGCGTTGAGATCCGTGACCGTCGAAACCGCTCTCGTGGTCACGTGCCCTCCTCGCCCGGGACGGAAGGGGGCGCTCCCGGACCGGTCGTGTAGAAGGTCTTCGGATCGACCCAGTTGAGGGCTTCGCGTTCGGCGAGCGTCGGCATCTGTGCCGGGAGGGGACGGTTCCGCTTCTTGCCTGCGGCGAGTTTATCCATGAGGAACATACCCCGGGGCTCGTCGTCGAGCGGTCGCGTCTCGATACGACCGTCGTCGAGCGCCGCCTGGAAGGCGCGATGCCCGACCTCGGTGCGCACGAGGGTCATCGTCCAGCCGTCCATGCCGATACCGCCGGCAGAGATATCGGCGTTCTCGACGCCGTAGTCGAGGCAGTAGAGGCATGCGGGCCGGGCGAAGTCGCGGTACTTCTTGAGGGACGCGGTCATGATCTCGCCGTCGTCGAGGCGCACCACGACCTTGCCCTTGATGTTGATGTTGTCGATCCGCTCTGGAGGTACGTCGAGCATCTCGCCGAGTTTGCCGATGCTCTCATGGGTGAAGCTCTCGGAGCAGAAGAGGCCGATGACGAGGCTGATGTTGTCGCGGTACCAGTCCGCCATGGCGAGCCTGATGCTCGAGTTCTGTTGGAGACGTATCCCATCGACCTGGCACGGCACACCGACGACGGCCAGCGGTGTGATGTCGCGGCGCATCGCTTCCTGGAGGGCCAGGGTGTTGGGGGAATAGGTGTAGCGCGACCCGGCGCACGCCAACACCTCGGGTCGCGAGGTGGCGAGGGTGTGCCGCCCGATCTGGCGGTCGTCGGGGAGGACATCGCCGAGGATCGCGCCGCCGAGGGCGCCGGTCTCGAGACCGTGGATGATGAGTGCCGACACCATGCCGCCATCCTGGGCACGTTCGAGCATCTGGGGATCGGTCGTTCTCGTGTAGACGCCGTAGCTGTATTCGCCGAACCCCTCGTTGGTGGCCGGGGGCCGGAAGTCGAGCAGCCGGGGAAGGTCCTTGTCGACGGGACGCAGCACGGGGCACACGTCGGCGCAGAGCACGCAGTACACGCAGGCGTCGGTGCGGGTGTCCACCGGTCGTTCGTTCTCGTAGTCGAAGACGTCGACGGGACAGATCGTCACGCACGCGGCGCAGCCGATGCACTTGCCGGAGTCGACGACCTCGTCCATCAGGAAGTCGACGGCCCGGAACCCGCCCCGGTTCAACTCGGTCCGCCACGCGTACGCCCACTCGTGGGGATCGGCGCCTCCGTCACGCAAGGCCCGGTAGCGCTCCGTGACGCGTCGCACGCCCGGATCGGTTTCGCGTGTGGCTGCATCGCTCATCGCGGAGGAACCTACAGCTTCGGCCGAGAAGTCACATCTCGATGACGAGCGATGCGTGATCCTTCACGTCGAAGGCGCCGCAGTCCTCGTCCTGGACGAAGACCACCACGTCGCCCGGGGCCTCTTCGTGGGTGTCGCGGAAGTGAGCACAGCCGTCGCAGTCGGTCGTCTCCGCGCTCCATGAGTGCGGGGCATGGGGGTACCGATAGCGGGCCCCGACCTCGATGCCGGGCACGCTGATGCCTTCCCCGTCGAGCACCTCGACCTCGAACTCGAGAATGGAACTCATCATGTACCTCCGGTCATCTCTCTTCGGGATCGCCTTCTCAGATGGTCCCTGGTTCGAGACGCCGGCGGTACGGGCGAAAGTCACGAACGACGTTGGATGGACGTGTTCCCCCGGCGCATTTCGACGGGGCGAACTGTCGGCTCAGATCGGGTAGAGCCACGCCGTCAGCGGCACCGCGAACACGCCGAGGAGCACGGTGAGCGGAAGCCCGACCTTGACGAAGTCGGTGAACCTGTAGCCGCCCGGTTCGTACACCATCAAGTGCGTCTGGTACCCCGCCGGGTTGATGAACACGTACGAGGTGCCGAGCATGAGGATCACCACGAAGGGTTCCCAGGCCACGCCGAGGGTCGCCACGATGCCGACGACGATCGGGAACATGATCGCCGCTGCCGCGGCGTTGGTGACGATGTTGGTGAGCAGGATGGCCCCCACGAACACGACGGCCAGCGCGAGGAGCTCGTTGTCACCGGCCACCGCAGTGATCGCGTCGGAGATGACGTCGGCGAGCCCGCTTTCGGTGATCGCCGGTTCGATCCCGACCGCGGCGGCGAGCACGACGTAGGTCTGCCAGTTGATCGACCGCCACGCCCGGCTGAACGAGATCGCCCCGATCGCGATGAGCGCGACCACCGCCAGCAACGCGGCGTTGAACAGGCTCATGATCCCGAAAGCGGACAGGAGGATCATCCCGAGAACGATGAGGAGCGCCCAGATCGCTCGACTGACCCGCTGCACCCGGAAGCCGCGGAGTCGGTGGGTGAGGGCGTACACGTCTTCGTGGGGTTCGTCGAGGAACTCCTCACGGACCTCGATCACGACGTTGTCCCCAGCCTCGATCACGGTCGATTCGAGCGCGGCGTCGACGGGTGCTCCACGGCGGGAGAGGGCGACGAGCTTCTCGTGATGCTCCAGG
>PVMS01008516.1_pt1 | contig 11089 bp, 9 predicted proteins | sample 1853461 | NCBI WGS metagenome assembly PVMS01 (sample SAMN08582032, study PRJNA380276) | Marine sediment metagenome, whole genome shotgun sequencing project. | isolation source: ocean sediment barecode stripped | collected 2017
TACTTCATGATGATGACACTCCATGTGGAAACCCAGATCGGTCATCACAAGCGACATGTCGTTACGAATTTCATGCAGGGAATCAACCGGAGGAACCGGGAAATAACCACCCTTCACACCCGGACGATGGCCATAGTTACGCATCATGCCTTCAGAGGTGTCTGCGAAGTTTTTACCGGAATTCCAGGCCGCTTCTTCGGATTCAATCTGATAGCCACAGCTGCCCATTTCGTTGTTCCAGGTTACACCGTCAAAGATGAAAAATTCCAGCTCAGGGCCAAAGTATGCTGTATCAGCAATGCCGGCAGAGCGGATGTGGTTCAGGGCACGCTGTGCCACCTGGCGTGGGCAACGGTTGTAATCCTGACCGGAGATCGGATCAATCACCTGCGCAACCAGCACCAGTGTGCAGGCTTCGAAGAATGGATCAATATTTGCACTTGCCGGATCCGGAATCAGAGCCATGTCTGAATTATTGATATCACACCAGCCGGCTACAGATGATCCGTCGAAGGCAAAGCCATCTTCGAAACTGTCTTCACTCAGCTCATGAATTGGGAATGTTACGTGCTGCCATTTGCCGCGTGTGTCGGTAAAACGAACATCAACAAATTCGCACTCGTTCTCTTCGATCAGATCGAAGACTTTTTTGATTGCGTCACTCACAGTTGTCTCCTGTTGGAATTAATATAGACCCATCCATATTTTTGAAGAGGGCAGACTTGCACAGGACGATAGAATTGGCAATAAGACCGCAACAGGCACTCCGGTCTCTATCTATGTCTCATGAAATGCATGTGTAATGGGGTAACGCCGATCCCGGCCAAATGCACGCCGGGTGATCTTCACGCCCGGAGGTGCCTGACGCCGTTTATATTCAGCCGTATGCAGCATGCCGACTACACGCCGAACCTCATCCCTGTCAAAACCCTGTGATGTAATCTCATCAACCGAGAGTCGATCTTCAATGGTACCCTTCAGAATGGCATCGAGTTCATCATAGTCCGGTAGTGAATCGGAATCCTTCTGATCAGGCCTCAGCTCTGCAGAAGGGGGTTTATCGATGCTGTTTTGCGGGATCATCTCCTGTTCCCGATTCATGTAGTCTGCCAGTGCAAACACATCGGTTTTATAGACATCCTTGAGCACAGCAAAACCACCAGCCATATCCCCGTAAAGGGTGGCATAACCGACTGCCATCTCCGATTTATTGCCGGTGGTCAACAGCATGCGCCCGGTCTTGTTTGAGACTGCCATCAATAGCACACCACGAATCCGAGCCTGGATATTCTCTTCGGTCACATCCGGCTCACTCATACCCCAGACAGAGAATGCTTCTGAAAGCTCAGCTTCCACTGCATCCACAGGTGCGGCAATCGGAAATGTTACCGATTCGATGCCTAGATTCGAAACCAGTGCCTCGGCATCTGTAACAGAGTGATCACTGGAGATCTTCGACGGCAGCAGTACACCCAACACGTTCTCCGCCCCCAGCGCCTCCACTGCAATCACAGCGGTGACAGCAGAATCGATGCCACCGGAGAGCCCGATCACCACCCGCTGACAGCCATTCCTGTGTACATAATCGCTTACACCCAGTACCAGTGCATCATGAACCTGCGCAATCGTTGATGGAACAGAGGTAACAGATGATTGACCTGCCTGTTCCAGATCGACAACCGGCAGTGCTGTTTCAAAAAGAGGCGCCCGAAGCAGTAACTCTCCTGCTGCATCCATAACATGGGAGCCACCATCAAAGACCACTTCATCCTGCCCACCCACCGGATTGACATAGACCACGGGGGCTGAAAAGCACTTTGCGCGTTCGCTCATCAGTGCCTCGCGTTCGATCTGCTTATCGATATGGAAAGGTGATGCATTGAGATTCAGCCATACATCGGCAGTCAGCCCGGCCTGTTTCTTTGCCAGCGAGTCGCTCCAGATATCTTCACAGATTCCAATGCCAACCTTCCAGCCATCAATATCAAAAACAACCTTATTGCCACTGCCGGGGATAAAATAGCGCAGCTCATCAAAGACACCGTAATTGGGCAGGCACTGCTTATCACAGATGCCGACCAGTGAGCCTTTCCGTGCAATAAAGGCACTGTTCATCAACCCGTTCCTGTCGCCGCCGGTAACGTGCCGGGGCGCACCAAAGACGACAGCACAATCGCCACTGGCCGCAACAATCTCATCCACAGCGAACTCCACTGCCTCCATAAACGAGGGCCGGAGCAACAGATCTTCCGGCGGATAGCCGGTAACAGCAAGTTCAGGAAAGGCAATCAGATCACACGATGCATTTTCAGCATGGCTGGCTGCATCAATCATCAACTCAATGTTGCCGGTGATATCGCCCACTCTGGGAGCAATCTGTGCCAGCATGATTTTCATTGGCTCTCCTCGCCCATCTCTCTACTCATCCTCCGAACAAACATGGCATCGCCATAGGAGTAGAAGCGGTATCCCTGCTCTATGGCATATTCATATGCAGCCATCATACGCCTGCGTCCCGCCAATGCACTCACCAGCATCAACAGTGTCGATTTCGGCAGGTGAAAGTTGGTCAACAGCGCATCCACCATTTTAAATTCATAACCCGGATAGATAAAGATGTCCGTTCGTCCTGAACCTGCTTTAACGCCACGACCATCGGAAGCAGCTTCCAGCGTACGCAGTGATGTCGTTCCGACAGCCACCACCCGCCGCCCTTCACGCCTGGCCCGGTTAACCTGTTCAGCCGCACTGTCAGAAATATGGTAGGCCTCTTCATGCATCACATGCTCATGAACACTCTCCACCTGTACCGGTTGAAAGGTTCCCGGACCGACATGCAGCGTGACATGCACAAAGCTCGCCCCCGCCCGTTCCATCTCTTTCATGAGCGCTTCGGTCAGATGCAGGCCTGCAGTCGGTGCTGCTACCGCCCCCGGCTCATTAGCAAAAACGGTCTGGTAACGCTCTTTGTCCATTTCCGTATCCGCCCTGTCGATATAGGGGGGCAGCGGTATATGCCCGTTTGCTTCAATGGCCTGCATAACATTTTTAGCCATTAACCGGATGCGCACCTCCTTGCCATCACGCTCCAGAATCTCTGCTCTGAAATTAGCTGCAATTGCGATGATCTCTCCGGCCTTAAGCGGTTTGTTTGCCTTTCCCCAGGCGATCCATTCATCTCTCTCACCTGTCGGCTCAAGCAGCAGCAACTCCACCTTCCCGCCACTCTGCTTTTTCCCGAGCAGGCGTGCAGGGATCACACGGGTATCATTGAGAACCCACAGGTCACCGGGCTGCACCAGTTGCGGCAGATCAGCTATATGCCGGTCCAGAAACGGGTCAGACTGAATATCAAGCAGGCGCGATGCGTCTCTTTCCAGTAACGGCTGGTCGGCAATCAAATGCCCTGGAAGATCATAATCAAAATCAGTAAGTTGCATGGAGACAGTCTATATAAAAACGGGAATTATGGCTTTTTTAAAACCTTGTACAGGGCCTTTTTCAAATTTTTAGCCCTGAACGGCTTGGTGACAAACATGTCGGACTGATTCTCTTCGGCAAGGCTTTCTATCTCCACCTCACTGTAACCGGACACCATCACAACAGGTATGCGAGGGTTGGCTTCGCGCATCTTTTTCATCGTATCCACACCACCCAGTCTTGGCATGGTTATATCCAGCAATACTGCAACAATTTCTTTCTGGTGTTTGCAAAAAATATCCAGACCCTCCAGGCCGTCGGCTGCCTGTAAAACATCAAATTGAAAATGCTTAAGGAAGAGGGATGCCACTTTGCGCACCGCCGGATCATCATCGACAACCAGAACGGTTCCATCACCTTGCCATCCATCTATCTCGGAAGTCAGGACCTCTTTTTTTCCGAATGCCTGATAAGCACGGGGAAGTAACACCCTGAATTTACTGCCTTTCCCGATTTTACTAATCACTTCGATCACACCCTTGTGCCCTTGGACAATACCGAGCACAACAGACAATCCAAGGCCCGTTCCGGTCTCTTTTCTGGTAAAGAACGGATCAAAAATTTTTCTTATCGTTTGATCCGTCATACCACACCCTGAATCGGCTATCGTAACAAACACATATTTGCCTTCGGGAAGGTCAGCACCGTTGTATTGTTTGTCCAGGAATGTCCTGTCTGCATCCATCATGCCCGTACGTATCCGGATATCCCCTATGTCGGAACCAATCGCTTCGGCCGCATTAATGATAAAGTTCAGAATCACCTGCTGGATTTGCGCCTTGTCTGCCTCGATGGAAAGCGGCTGCTCATCAAGTCTCAACTGCAGGTCAATATTCTGATCGAGGGATGCCTTGATCAAACCGCCCATGTCCCGCACAAGCCCATTAACTTCCAGAATATCCATGGTATGCAGGCTTTTACCGGCATAGGCAAGCATCTGCTTGCACAGTTCCCCTGCCTGATCACATGTCTCTTCAATATTGTCAAAATGTTTAGTGGCTCGTGATGGCTCTTTCACCTCCTTCCGGGCCAGTTCGGCATTGCCCATGATGGCTGCCAGAAGATTATTGAAATCGTGGGCGATACCACCGGCGAGCACACCAAGTGATTCCAGACGCTGGGAATGCTCCAGCTGGCTCTGCAGCAAAAGGTTCTTCTCTTCATGCTTCCTGCTCTCAGAGACGTCACGACATGATGTGAGGAAAGATGGCTCGCCATCAAATATCACAGGACTGCCCTGAACTTCAGCAACAAATATTTTGCCGTTTCTGCGTAGCAGTTTTTCCTCCACCACAGGCACGGCTGTGTTCTCCTTCATCTGGGTCTGCATCCGTTCAATAGCCATGGAATGATAATCGGGGTGAATATAGTCCAGAACCGGTGTTCCCAGAATCTCTTCGGCACTTTCGAAGCCAAACAACTCTACGGCAGCAGGGTTCATATAAACCCATTTCCCATCGCGATGAACGCCCATGGGGTTAGGTGAATTTTCAAGCAATACCCGGTGATTGGCTTCGCTCTCAGCCAGCAGGGCTGCTTCCTGTTTCAATTGTCCCTGGGCTTCCTGCAGGAGTCCTCTCCCCTCTTCGATCGAGCTTATAATAAGATAGGCAAGTGCCGTGAAAGCTGCATACACTGAACCGAAGTAAGGCATAATGCTCCAGTCTATAGAGAGTGGCAGATAGCCCTGCCATGCAACAGCCACAAAACCGATAATGGCCAGCGCATAGGCAATCGACCAGATCAGGCCGAGACGGGCGCTGGTGATAAAACCGGAAAAGAAAGGAAATCCCAGACTCCATACATAACCAATACCGCTGATACCACCAAGAACAAACAGCAAAAGGAAGAGCGTTGCTGCATACAGGTTCGTGACAGCACCCAGCCAGAAAACCGGCGCCTCATGATGTGACCACCACAATGTCAGGGCAAGTACCGGTACCATAGCCGCTTCAACCCATGCAAGCGCATAAAAGCCCTGCGTAAAGTTCAGCACAAAGAAGAGAGCAACAAAAGGCAGGGCGGTCAGCAGACAAATCCGGATCGTTTTCAGCTGGACATCACCAGCATGAGAAACACCTGGCTCCGGTGATATGCCGTGGATCAAAACCGTCTCTTCCGTCGGTTGTTCTGCTGCCAACTGCTACCCCCTCCCCTGTAGTTTTATATCGGACACATCAGAAACAGTTCCTGATAACAGATATTTTGCAGGCCATGATGCAATTGACTCTTTGTTTGTCAGTGATTAACGGATCGTTTCGACACCATCAGGCGTCCCCATCAGTACAACATCAGCGCCCTGATGCGAAAAGATGCCATTGGTCACCACACCCGGAACCGAGTTCAGATGATCTTCCAGCCCACGTGCGTCGGTAATAGTCAGGCCATGCACATCGATAATGATATTGCCGTTATCGGTGGTAAACCCTTCGCGGAGCTTCGGCTCGCCGCCCAGTTGTTCAGCCACGCCTGTGACCAGCTCCCGCGCCATGGGAATAACCTCAATCGGTAGCGGAAATGTGCCCAGCGCATCCACTCTTTTGGTCTCATCGACAATACAGACAAACCTGTCCGATGCTGCCGCAACGATCTTTTCACGGGTTAGTGCGCCACCGCCACCCTTGGTCAGGTTCTTCCCTCCGTCAAACTCATCTGCACCATCAATATAGACGGAGAGTGAGTCGACCTGGGCCAGTGCTTCGTTGAGATCCAGTACTGGAATGCCGTGGCCGGCCAGACGCTCAGCAGTCGCCTCTGAGCTCGCCACGGTGCCTTTGATTCTATCTTTCATCGTCGCCAGTGCATCAATAAACATGTTGGCAGTTGATCCGGTGCCGACACCGACAATGCTATCCTCAACCACATAGGAAAGTGCCGCCTCAGCTACTTTCTGCTTCATCTCAGCCTGTGTCATGCATCCCTCCTGATCTGTGCCGAAAGCCGAAAAAACCGAAGCAGAGCCTAACGGATAACAGAGCCCTTTCCAGTAAAATTCACAACAGTTGGAGGAGTTAAGTCGACTACGTTATGCTCGCGCCATGCTCACAGCACAGATCGACATCATGATTACCGCACTCTTCTTTGTCGGCCTGGGCCAGCTTGCCTGGCTTTCGGTCATGCTGCTGCGCCGGAACATCCCTTCGGCTACACTCTCTGCCTCACTACCACCGATGATCTCGATCTGGGTTCTACTCTGGCCACTTTACGAGCACTCGATCTGGCTCTGGGCCGGCATCATACTGCTCACTCTTCCTCTCCTGTTGGCCTTCACCGTCAACACCCCCTTCTGGCAACATCTGCGTATTGCCTGGTCGGGCAGGTTTTATGAAGAGGAGTCTCCCCGGATGTGGCCACTGCTATCACTTATCGCCGCTCTCGCTATTGCCACAGCCTTTTTCCAACGTTTGCCTGAATTCGGTCTGGGGATCGGCCTTACCGTATGCCTGGCCTTTCCCGCCGCCGATCTGCTGGACAGAAGCAGATATATGCAACTCGGCTTTCCACGGCATCCTGAACAGACACTGGCCGGCCATATCGGCCTGGTCTTCTCCACCGCCATACTGTGCGGTTGGGCGATCCACCTCTATCATGGTGTCGAGTGGCAACGCCTTTTCATTGCCACGCTGCTGGTCGGCATTGCTGCCTCTGTGACCAGAGCCCTTTTTCCGACTCATATCACACTGCCGCTGGCCACAATCGGTATGGGTGTGACACTGTGGCTACTATAGTGTTCAGACAGGATTAAATGATGAGCCCAACTGATATCGACAGACTGATTGAGATGGCACTGAACGAGGATGCCGTAACCAATGACCTTACCTGCATCGCCACTATTTCAGAGGGGCAACAGGGGGTGGCATGCATCAGTGCCAAGGCAGCAGGCCGGCTCTCCGGCGTTCATCCGGCCAGAATGGTATTTGAGCAGCTTGACCCGGCCATTGAACAGGGGTGGCTGGTCAGTGATGGTGATCATGTTGATGCAGGCAGTCTGCTCTGTGAGCTTAAGGGCCCGATGCATTCACTGCTTGCAGCCGAGCGAACGGCTCTGAACTTTCTACAGCATCTCTCAGGCATAGCCACTATAACCGCAAGCTATGTCGAAGCGCTTTCCGGCACCGGTTGCCAGATCGTTGATACCCGCAAGACCACTCCCGGCATGCGAAAACTGGAGAAGGCTGCAGTCGTTCATGGTGGCGGAGGCAATCATCGCATGGATCTTGAATCCGGCATGCTGATCAAGGAGAACCATATCGAAGCATGTGGCTCAATCACTGAGGCTGTCGGCAAATGTTATTCTCAGAGTGATAAAACCTGGGTCGAGGTGGAGTGTGAAACCTTTGAACAATTTGAGGAGGCGATCCATGCCTGCCCCGACATTATCCTGCTCGATAACATGACACCGGATGAGGTAGCAAAAGCACGCGAGATGACGCCCAGGTCGATCATGCTGGAGGCATCCGGAAATATTACATTGGAGAATGCCCGTGCCTATGCAGCCACAGGTGTCGACCGTATCGCCATCGGCGCCATCACCCACTCGGCTCCCATACTGGACCTCTCCATGCGTGTCACCTCGGAAAAAACGGACACCACATGAATCCGAATCGGGATGCCATTCTGGCCCGCCTTGCCGGCAGCAGTTCTCCGGTCTCGGGTGATGCGCTGGCGAATGAACTGGGATTGAGCCGGGCAGGCATCTGGAAACATATCCAGACCATGCGCAAGCAGGGTATTGAGATCGAATCCCATGCCGGCCGTGGCTATCAACTCAAGTCCGATGTGCTTAGTCCCGCTATGCTACGCAGGCAACTGGATGACACCCTGATCGGCTCCGAGTGCATGGTGTTTGATGAGATCGACTCCACCAACCGGGAGGCGATGCGGCAGGCGGAGGCAGGAGCGGATGAGGGGCTTGTCATCATCGCCAATCGGCAGACATCAGGGCGTGGACGTCTGGGAAGATCCTGGCATACGGCAGAGCATGACTCCCTTGCTCTCTCGATGCTGCTTCGCCCGGACATTGCTCCGGAGAAAGTGCCACAACTCTCGCTGTTGGCGGCGGTGGCATTGCACAAAGCCCTGTCGAAGTTTGCGCCAGGCATTAGTCTCAAATGGCCCAATGATATTATGCATAATGGAGCAAAAATTGCAGGCATCCTGACCGAGATGCGCGGTGAGCCCGGGCAGGTGCACGCCGTAGTGATCGGTATCGGTGTTAATATTCGCAGGCCAGCAAAAGGCTGGCCGGAAGAGATCACACAGAGGGTGAGCGATCTCTCAACGGCAAGCGGAAGAGATCTGAGCCGACTGGATACGGCTCTGGCCATCATCAGGGCGATGGAGACAGGCTATCGTGAATATCTGACCGATGGCTTTGCTCCCATCCGCAGGGCATGGTGGCAAGCACATGCCGCCAGTGGCCACAGGGTTCGGGCCCATGACAGCAAAGGCTATGTTGAGGGTATTGCCGAGGCACTGGATGACGATGGCGCCCTGCTGTTGCGCGTAGATGGACAATTGCAGCGTTTTATCGCGGGAGATATTGAATTGATGGATATGAATTAACGGGGATCATGGAGAGAGAGTGATGAAACGTTTTCTTGTAGTCGACATCGGCAACACCCAGATGGTCTTCGGCCTCTTTGAAGGTGAAAAGCTATGTTCCCACTGGCGCCTCTCCAGCAGCCACAGCCTCACCTCCGATGAACTGGCCTGGAAGCTGCATGGCATGTTTGAACAGTTTGGCCATCAGCCGAAAAATATTGACGGCATCATGGTCGCCAGTGTCGTCCCACATCTCGACAGCACGTTGAGTGAGGCGTGCGAACGTATTTGTGGTGTTCCAGCCACCTTTGTCGGCAGTCCGGATGTCAGAACCGGCATGGCGATCGACTACAAAAATCCGTACGAAGTGGGCGCCGACCGTATCGCCAATGCCATCGCCGCCAGGGAGACGTTTGGTGCACCGGTGATTGTGCTCGATTGCGGTACGGCCACCACCTTCGATATCGTCTCAGCGCAGGGCCACTACGCCGGCGGACTGATTATTCCCGGCATGGAGATATCACTCGAGGCACTCTGCCAGCGCGCCGCCAAGCTTCCGGAGATCTCCATCACCCGCACCGGGACTCTGATTGGCCGCGATACCATCACCAGCATGCAGGCGGGCAGCTACTGGGCAACCGTCGATGCGATCAGGGGACTGATCGGCAGGCTGCATGCTGTCAAGGAGTATGCATCGGCCCCCGTCATCGCAACGGGTGGCCTCTCGGAAACATTGCTGGGAGATATTCCGGAAATCACTGCCCACCGGGCGCATCTGATACTTGATGGCCTGCACCTGCTGGCTAAGCAGCACTTTAACTAGGGCCTGTTCATACTAATGAAACAGACGCTGGTTGCTATCGCCCTTCTACTGGCTACATGGCTGGCATGGCAGGCGTGGCAGCCCCCGGTGATCAGCCAACCCGGATTAACGGTTCGGACTGCGCTGCCTGAGGTGAAAGATGCCGGCCCCGAACTCTGGCGTATCGTCACCAGGCGCATGGTCTGGAAACAGGCCATCGCCAGTATGCGTGACAGGTTATATAAAGAGGGTTTCGAAACCCGGCTGATCGTGAAACGTGAACCGGTGGAGCTGCACGCCTTTGATGATCCGGGCACCTTTAAAACACTGGCGGAGGCCAGGAAAGTAGAGAATCAGTGGCGAAAAAGAAAGATTGATGCCCAGGCACTGAAGCGGGAAATAACATTTGGCGTTGCACTGGGGCGATTCTACATCACTACCTATGCGGAGCAGATGCAGGCGAGACTGAAAACCATCGGACTCCCCTACCGCTACGAGCGCCGCACTGTAATCGTTCCAACCTACCGGTTCATCCTTAACCCGATGGAGAAGAAGCAGGCAGAAAAGAGCTGGAAAAGGCTTCAGAATCTTGGTATTGCAGAGCCTGCCATGATGAAAGAGAGCGAGTTCCAGAGGCTCTACGGCACACAACCAGCCCCATAACCATCTCTTTAATGTCCGTTTTCAGCTACCATTGAAAGCGGTCGCTCACTCGGAAGCCTGCTTTGCACCACCTCTCATCTTTGCCAACAGAATCCCCACCTCATAGAGCAGCAGCATCGGCAGAGCCAGAAGTGTCTGGGAGATGATATCCGGCGGGGTCAGAATCGCTGCAAAGATAAAGGCCCAGATCACTACATAACGACGCTTGTCAGCAAGTGTCGAAATCTGAACCAGGTCAAGACGCACCAGGATCATTACAATGATCGGTATCTGGAAACTTGCCCCAAACGCAAACAGCAGTTTTAACACCAGCGTCAGATACTCTTTTACTGCCGGCATGGCCTGAATCATATCGGTGGAGAAGCCCAGAAAAAATTCGAATATCAGTGGAAAAACAACATAAAAGGCAAATGCACCACCGGCAAACAGCAGCCCGATACTGGAGATAAAATAGCCGGCAAAGGCATGGCGCTCATGCTGATAGAGGCCCGGTGCAACAAAGGCCCAGACCTGATAAAAGGTAATCGGTGCCGTGGCGAAGATGCTGAGAACCAGTGCGATTTTCAGGTAGGTAAAGAAGACATCAGGTGCATTAAGAAA
>PVMS01100198.1_pt1 | contig 11089 bp, 8 predicted proteins | sample 1853461 | NCBI WGS metagenome assembly PVMS01 (sample SAMN08582032, study PRJNA380276) | Marine sediment metagenome, whole genome shotgun sequencing project. | isolation source: ocean sediment barecode stripped | collected 2017
ATTGAGTTATCGGCGTAAGCAATTAGTGTGGTGTAACGTATAAATGGCACATATCAGCGTGGTGAGAAGCCGTTATCTGCAAGGCGCGTCTTGCGGGGAATGGCTGGTCCTTTCCAAGAGCACACTTACTTCAACATGATTAATAAGGACTATCACTCGATTGAGCCACTCGCGTTGTTTGGCGGCACATTTGATCCGGTGCACTACGGTCATCTTCGATGTGCAGAAGAGGCACGCGAAAAACTGGGTCTGAAGAATCTGTACTTGCTGCCTGCAGGCACCCCCCCGCATCGTGCTCCTCCACAGACCACCACCCGGCAAAGACTGGACATGTTGCGGTTGGCACAAGCGGAATTTCCATTGCTGAAAATTGATGAACGTGAGACCCGCCGCGAAGGTCCGTCGTACATGGTTGAAACGTTGCAGGAACTGCGTACGGAGTTTCCACAACAGCCGCTTGTGTTATTGATCGGACAGGATGCCGCTAATCTTTTACACACGTGGTTTCAGTGGCAGCGATTATTTTCACTGGCTCACATTGTAATTTTGACAAGACCGTCCATGAAAATGGAGTACCGGCAGGATGTAGCAGAGCAGATTCAACGACGTTTACATGTTGATCCGAAAAAATTACTCCGTTCACAAGCAGGTGAGGTATTACAGTTGCAAGTCGCATCGATTGATATTTCTGCGACTAACATCAAAAAGCTCATCCGCCAGGAACGTCCACTCAGGTCAATGATGCCACCGGCAGTGATCGACTATATCAACGTAAATCACCTGTATTTACCTGCGTGACCGACCGCAGATACTTATGCCGTGCTTTACGCGACCCACGCTGACAGCTAAAATTGCATAACTTCGTACAGGTAATGCTCAAATTTGAATTCCTTAAACGTTCGAGAAGAATTAACCACCGATGAGTTGCAACAACTCGTTATTTCCTCATTAGAAGATTATAAAGCCGTCGATATCCTGGTCGTTGATGTTTCGGGCAAGAATCCCCTGACTGAACGCATGGTGATTGCGTCGGGCAATTCGACACGTCATGTGAAATCCATGGCTGAGAATCTGATTGTCAGCGCAAAAGCTAAAGGCAACCGGCCATTGGGTGTGGAAGGTGCAGGTGAAGGTGAATGGGTACTGGTCGATTTGAATGACGTTATCATTCATTTGATGCTGCCCCGGACCCGGGCGTTTTATAATCTTGAAAAACTCTGGGAAGCCAGCGCCGATCACCGTAGTGGCGTGAGCAGTTCTGCCTGAAGAAGGGTATCCTGATGAATCTGCTGGTGGCTGCCGTTGGTCAACGTATGCCAGGCTGGGTCAATGAAGCCTGGAATGAATACGCCCGCAGAATGCCACCCGGGCTGAGCTTGAGCCTGCGCGAAATCACGCTTGCCAAACGCGGTAAAAATGCTGACACCAAACGACTGACTGGTCTTGAAAGCAAGGCGCTGTTTGATGCCATGCCCAAGCGTGCCGGGATTGTTGCATTGGACGTGAGAGGTCAGTCATGGTCGACAGAAAAGCTGGCAGCCAAACTGGAAGATTGGATGGGTGACGGTCGTGATGTTGGCTTTATGATTGGCGGACCGGATGGTATTTCTACCGATATCATGAGTAAGGCGGATATCCGCTGGTCACTCGGGCCGCTGACTTTGCCGCATCCCCTGGTCAGGGTAGTGCTTGCCGAGCAACTGTACCGGGCATGGACCATTACTCAAAATCACCCGTACCACCGCGCATGAATTTGCAGCAAACAATATTACTGGCCTCCGCATCGCCACGGCGCCCGGAATTGCTCCAGCAATTGGCGGTCACATTCAAGGTGGAAGCGGCGGATATTGATGAATCGATTATGGATGGCGAAACCCCGCGTGAACATGTATTACGTTTGTCCCGGGAAAAAGCCCTGGCGGGTTTTTTGCAATGCGGTGGCGCGATGCCCACATTGGGCTCAGACACCATCGTGTTACTGGATGACGAGATTCTCGGTAAACCCGGGTCGCGGGTGGAAGCTGAAGGTATGCTGAAGCGTTTGTCTGGAAATACACACCATGTTTATTCGGCCGTTGCTTTGGTGTTAGATTCTGGCAAGGTGATGGATACCCTCAATATCACAGCTGTGACGTTTGGGAATATGCCGGATTCCTGGATCAGACAGTATTGCCAAAGCGATGAACCGATGGACAAGGCCGGTGCATATGCGGTGCAGGGTGGAACTGGCCAGTACATTCGTCGTATTGAGGGCAGTTACTCGGGTGTGATGGGTTTGCCATTGTATGAGACGGCAGAATTACTCCGCCGGGCTGATTTACTGGTATAAGTGATGCAGTACACTAGCCTTCTTGAATTAAAAGCCTGCGGGTGTGGAACAATACACTTATGAGCGAAGAAATCCTGATCAATGTAACCCCTACCGAAACCCGCGTAGCTTTGGTTGAAAACGGTATGTTGCAAGAAGTTTCCCTGGAACGAAACAGTCATCTTGGCTACCTGGGAAATATCTATAAGGGTGCCGTGTCCCGTGTATTGCCGGGTATGCAGGCAGCATTCATCGACATCGGTCTTGATCGCACCGCTTTTTTACATGCTTCGGACATCTACAAAATAGAACGTGAACAGATGCCTGAGAATCCACCACCGGAACCTCCGATCGCTTCCCTGGTACGTGAAGGTGAGGCGGTCGTGGTACAGGTCATCAAGGATCCATTGGGAACCAAAGGTGCTCGTTTGACCACCAATTTGAGTATTCCATCGCGATTCCTGGTGTTACTGCCGGATAGTGAAACCATTGCGGTATCGCTGCGCATTGAAGATGAAGCGGAACGCAATCGTCTGAAAAAACTGCTGGCTACCCTGCGGGAACACAAGGGAGAGCACGGTTATATCGTTCGTACCAATGCTGAAAATATTAATGAATTTGCCTTGTCGGCAGATATGTCTTACCTGAGCAAAATCTGGGAGAGTATTGCCGAGCAAGTCAAAATCAGCCAACCCGGTGAATGTATTTATGAAGACCTCTCACTGCCGTTGCGTGCCGTACGGGATCACATGCATGAAGATGTGGAGAAAGTCCTTATAGATTCAAACGAAGAATTCTTACGTTTAAAGGATTTTACCAGCAAATTCTTACCCGAATGGGCACAGCGGATTAAAGCCTATACAGCGGAGCGCCCGATATTTGATCTTTATGGTATCGAAGATGAAATAGACAATGCATTGCACCCCTCAACGCCGTTGAAATCAGGTGGCCACCTGGTCATTGATCAGACTGAAGCGATGACGACCATTGACGTGAATACCGGTGCTTTCGTCGGTCATCGGACATTGGAAGAAACCATCTACAAAACCAACCTGGAAGCTGTACAATCCATCGCCCGGCAACTGAGGTTGAGAAACCTCGGTGGCATCATCATCATTGATTTTATTGATATGAATAACGATGAGCACAAGCACCAGGTGATGCTTGCCCTGGAGCGCGCACTGGAACGCGATCATGCAAAAACCAACATATGTGAGATTTCTTCACTCGGCCTGGTTGAAATGACCCGCAAGCGCACAACAGAAAGCCTGGGTCATTTGTTGTGCGAACCCTGCCCCGTGTGCTCCGGAAGGGGTGTGTTAAAAAGTGCGGAAACGGTTTGTCTTGAAGTTTTTCGCGAAATTATGCGTTCCAGTCGTCAGTTTGAAGCCAGCCGGTTGCTGGTTGTTGCATCAACGGGTGTGGTGGATAAAATTCTGGATGATCAATCCACAACCGTTGCTGAGCTTGAGGAAGTGATCGGTAAATCTATCCGTTTCCAGCGTGAAGACCAATATACCCAGGAACAATTTGATGTGGTGCTGCTCTAGCCGCTGACTTACAAGAATCTGATGAAAAGTTTGAAAAAGATTTTCCAGCGACTTAAGACGCTATTGTGGACGGCACTGACAATACTGACAGTGCTGGCGGCGGTTGCTGTGGGGATCGGCAAACTACTGATGCCATACAGTGTTCATTACCAACCTGAACTCGAAGCCTGGTTGTCAAAGGCGTTTAATCAACCGGTTAAAGTAGAGAGTTTTAGTGGTGAGTGGAAGGCGTTCGGGCCACGCATCAGACTCCAGGGTGTCTCCCTGATGGCGGATGGCGGGCAACCCGAGATTGCCATTAGCCGGGCAGCACTGGATATCAAACCGCTGAACGCACTGATTCCTGGTCGGCCCTTATACAGTTTCCGGATTATTGGTGCAGACCTGGCGCTGGAACGTACCAGTGATGGTCGCTACCTGTTGTCGGGTCTGGGTGTCAGTGGCACCGGAGCGAGCCGAAATAGCAGTCCTCGTTTACGTGATGTGGCTTTGAACGGTGAAGTCCGCTTGCAGGATATCAGTCTTACTTATGATGACCCTGAACGTGAAATTCATATCGTTCTGAGCAATGTAAATGGTCGTCTCAAGGCGGATGGCCGGCGTATAGCAGCCGAGATAAGTGCCAGGGTGACAGACAGGGACAGACGTCGTGTGGTAGGCGACCTGGATGCCATCATCCAGGTCAGGCTCGACTCTGAACAGCATCTCAAGGAAGCCCATTGGCACGTTGAAACCGGTGAGTTGATGTTAGCGGACCTAATCAGGCAATTGCCGCACCATCCATTGATTCCGGTTTCAGGTCGGCTGAACGCAGAAGTGTGGGGTGAATGGAAGTTGGGCAGCCCACAACAGATGCAGGGCGTGGTTGATTTGCGGGACGCACAGCTATCTTCTCAAATCGGGCCTCTGATAGTCGACCATTTGAACAGCCGGTTTAATTTTCAATTTGCTAACCGCGAAGACTGGCGTTTTGATCTGTCAGACCTGACTGTGGGATACGCGGGTGCACAGTGGCAGAGTGAACGGCTCTCCGTGGCCAGAAACCTGCCCGCTGATCTGGGTCTCTGGATCAGTGGTGATTATGTCGAACTGGAGTATCCGCTGCAGCTGACACAACGAATCATGGCCACCTACAATACCTCATGGCCAACTGTAATTCCGAGGCGTGCGCGGGGTACAGTTACAGACTTTGACCTGGTGCTGGATACGAAATGGCAACTGGAAATGGTTAAAGGCCAGCTTGAAAACGGTCATTTATGGGGCTGGGAAAAGGGGCCTGATATTGAGGGTATCAATGCACAGATAGACATCAATGCCGGCGCCGGTGATGTCAGTTTTGGTGGGTCATCGGTCAAGCTTGACTGGTTGAGAGTTTTCCGTCGGCCGGTGACTGTGGCGATGAACGATTGCAATCTGGAAGTCCTTTGGACAGGCAAGACCGACTGGCAATTCGATCTGAATCGCTGCCAGGTTGAGAATGATGATATCAGTGCGTTTGGCAGGCTACGTATGGCTTCCAGTGAAGGTAAACCCGTCGTTGATATCAATGTTGCCCTGGATCGTGGCGACGTCTCACGTTTCGGGGATTATTGGCCTCAGAGCATTATGAAACCGCGAGTTTTACGATGGTTGCGCACTTCGTTGCTCAATGGCCAGGTTTTAAATGGCCGTTACTCCATGGTCGGAGACATGGACGATTTTCCTTTCACTAATCACCGTGGGCGGCTTCAGGCCATCGCATCGGTAAAAAATGCGAGTCTCAAATATGCCGACGGCTGGCCACAGCTCAGGCAGGTGGATGCGACAGTGCTGTTTGAAGGCCCCGGCATGTATGTTGAAGGAAAAGTCGGGAGCACGATGGGTGCGGTGGTTGATAAAGTGACCGCCCGTATCGACAATTTCAAAAAACCGGTGCTGGATGTCAGCTATCAAACAGTAACGGGATTACCTGATTTGATCGGGTTTATCAAGCAAACCCCCTTGCTGGATAACCTTGAGCTGGACCCTGAACAATTTGTGCTGACCGGGGAATCGGAAGTAACCGGCCACTTACATACACGGCTGGGAGATACCTCAAAACCCTTGCAGGTCAACGGAACCCTGCTATTGAAAGGCAATCAATTCACCGACCTGAATTCCGGCATCGTGCTGGACGGGATTACCGGAACACTTGACTACAGCCGCGACGGGCTTGAAGCGGTGGATTTGCCCAGCACTTACAGGGGCTTTCCAGTGGCCCTCGACATTTCATCCGATTGGGATGCAGAAGAGGTATTTCGTGCCCGTGTTAATGGCAGTTTGCCAGTTGAAAAAGTCATTCCTGATGAGTTACTCGAGCTTGAACCGCTGTTTGCCAGGGCCAGTGGTAGCAGTCGTTGGGATATCAACATCAGCGTGGCTTCTGTTGAGGGTAGTGAAGACAAGGAAATATGGCTGAATATTTACAGCGGTCTGGAAGGCGTCAGTATCGATCTGCCTGCACCCCTGAAGAAGTCTGCCGATTCCAGCAGACCCTTTCTGGTGCGTTACCCGATCCGCGCTGAGCATCATGTGGTCACTGCAGATTTTCTGAGTCAGCTACAGCTTAAAATGGAGTTGTCAAAAGATGACTCGCGCCCGATTCGTGCGGCCGTTCAATTGGGTGGAGAGGTCGAAGCACTTCCGGGCGAGGGGCTGTTTGTTGTAAATGGTGCTACTTCAGAATTTGATCTTGATGGCTGGGTGGATCTGGCCGTAGACCGTTTTGCTGAAACGGAAGAGAACGATGGTCTCACCATAAAAACTGCCAATGTAGATGCTGATCAGGTAAGGATATTTGATCGTAATTTCGATAATGTTCAGCTCAATATGTCTTACAACAATGGCATCATTACCGGAGATTTTGACGGACAGGATATATACGGTAGCGTTCACTATTACAAGAATGAAGAGGGCGCCCACAGTATGTCGGGTGAATTTGAACGTCTGATCGTACCGGATGCGCTTGCCGAGGGGTTGATGATGGAGTCAGATCCTTCCGAATTGCCGGAAATACACTTTTACAGCAAGGAATTCAGTTACCTCGGGGTTGATTTAGGTGAAACACGTATCGAGGGTTATCCTGTCAAAAATGGCTTCCATATAGAGTCCGTTGAGGCACACTCACCGCGTTTTGATTTCAATGCACGTGGCGACTGGTTCAGGGTCGAACAGGGCGAACGCTCAGATTTCGATATTCGTATTACCTCGGAAAGCCTGGGCACGGTATTGGAGGCCATGGATATATCATCAGCGATGCGGGGAGGGCAGACACTGGTTCATTTTGATGCCTGGTGGGAGGGCCCGCCAGCCGCTTTTGCACTCGAACGACTGAATGGTGAGATGGAGATCAGTGTGGTCCAGGGAAATATATTGACTGCGGACCCCGGTGCCGGGCGTATGTTGGGTTTACTTAGCCTGACTGAATTACCACGGCGTCTGGCCATGGATTTCCGTGATGTATTTGACGATGGCTTCAGCTTTGATGAGGCCAAAGGCACGATGCGACTTGAAAAAGGCACAAGTTACACCGATGACATGCTATTGAGCTCGACAGTGGCAGACATCAGTATTGTCGGTAGTGCCGACCTGGTTGCACAGACATTTGATTACGAGTTTGTGGTTCGGCCGGGTGTCAGTAAAACCTTGCCGGTCATAGGTGCCATTGCAGGCGGTCCGGTTGGCGCCGCCGCGGGTCTTGCTTTACAGGCCATACTGCGTGACGCACTGGGTGAAGCAGCGGAAGCGAGGTACACCATTGGTGGCACCTGGGAAGATCCGCTGGTAGAACCGGTAGAGAAATTGCCAAACACAAGCATTAAGGAAAGCCCTGGTTCAAGTGGGCCAGTGATTGAGCAACAAGAACCAGAAGCCGGGACGACCGGTCAACAACCAACAGATGAGAATACCAATGACTGATGCATTAAAACTGGCAGAGCAACAACTGCTTGCCCCAGGCGGACTTAGCCACACAGATTTGGAAAAGGTTTTGCATCACTTGATGGGGCCTGCGGTGGATTCCGGGGATTTATATTTTCAAAATACCTGCCATGAAGCCTGGTCACTGGAAGATGGACTGGTCAGAAGTGCCACCCATGCGGTGGAGCAGGGTGTTGGTATCCGTGCAATCAGCGGAGAGAAAACCGGTTTTGCCTACGCCGACGAGATCATCATGCCATCCTTGATGCAGGCATCGACGGCTGCACGTGCGATCGCCCGGCATGGATCACAAGGGTCGGTTCAGGCCTGGCGCCGGCAGGATCAGCAGGCATTGTATTTGCCGGATGATCCCATGACCGCGCTCAGCGCGGACCAGAAAGTCGACCTGTTGCGCCAGATTGATACCTATGCCCGTTCACTGGATCCCAAGGTAAAACAGGTGATGGTCAGTCTTGCAGCGACCCACGAGACCATATTGGTAGCATCCACGGACGGGTCAATGGCTGCCGATGTGCGTCCACTTGTCAGGTTGAGTGTTTCTGTAATCGCAGAACATAACGGTCGTCGTGAGCAAGGCGGTGACGGTGGCGGCGGGCGTTTCGACTATCTTGAACTGGTCAAGGACAAGGCCTGGCAGCATTTTGCAAATGAAGCGGTCAGGCAGGCACTGGTAAACCTGGAGGCAGATGCGGCACCCGCCGGTACCATGACGGTAGTCCTGGGTCCGGGTTGGCCAGGTGTATTACTGCACGAAGCTGTCGGTCACGGGCTGGAAGGTGATTTCAACCGTAAAGGCACATCGGCATTCAGTGGCCGGATCGGTGAAAAAGTAGCCGCTGAAGGTGTCACTATCGTTGATGACGGAACACTGCCTGAGCGACGTGGATCATTAACTGTCGATGATGAGGGCACGGCGACAGAGCAAACGGTACTGATTGAAAACGGAGTACTCAAAGCTTATATGCAGGACAAGCTCAATGCCCGTTTGATGGGCATGAAGCCAACCGGCAATGGCCGGAGGGAATCATTTGCCCACCTGCCAATGCCCAGGATGACCAATACTTTCATGTTGCCGGGTAAGAGCGACCCACAGGAAATCATCAGCTCGGTTGAAAAGGGTTTGTATGCGGTCAATTTTGCCGGTGGCCAGGTTGACATCACATCAGGTAAATTCGTGTTTTCAACCTCCGAAGCTTATTTGATCGAAAACGGAAAAATTACACGACCGGTCCGCGGTGCCACATTGATTGGCAACGGACCTGAAGTCATGACCCAGGTCAGCATGGTGGGCAACGATTTGAAACTGGATGCTGGTGTGGGTGTATGCGGCAAGGATGGACAGAGCATACCGGTGGGTGTTGGCCAACCAACTTTACGGATTGATTCATTGACAGTGGGTGGTACACAAACTTGAGTATGGATTCAAATCTAGGCACCGTCATGACGGTGCCTGTTTACAACGGCGGTAACGGATTCTTACCATCCATTTCTCGCAAAAGCTTGAACAACTTGCGTGATGCTGATGGTGGTTTGTTCAGCTTGAGTTCTTTTTTGGCATTACGGATTAACTGGCGCAGGGTTTGTGCATTGGCAGCAGGGGTTTGTTCGAGTAATTCGGACAGGTCCTTGTCGTCACCTTCAATCAGACGGTCTCGCCAGGTCTCGACATGATGAAAACGCGCGTTCATCTGCCGGTTTTTCTGGTCAACATTGTAAACAGCGTCGAGCAGCTCCTCGTTGTCACGTTTACGAAGCATTTTTCCGACCGTCATAAGTTGCCTCTTTCTGGCGCCATGCGCGCGGATATTACGGGCGAATTCCACTTCATCCCTCAGATCCTGATCCATCGGCAGTTTATTAAGCCTGGATTCAGGCATCGAAACCAGCTTTTTGGCCAGATCCAGCAGTTCGTGGGCTTCACGTTTGCGTTGGCTTTTACTGATTTCAAGCGTGTCATTTTCGGTACTGGATTCGTTCATGCCGTTTTTTTACCCAAGAAAGTTGATTGCCCAATCGTCACATTATATAGGACACTTCACTAATGATTGATTCCAGTATGGTAGCCCAGGCTATTCCTGATCGCGATCGGGAATTATCCGCTTTGGCCGACAATGCGCAGGCGGCTATAGATCATGCGAAAAGTCTGGGTGCTGACAGTTCCGAAGTGTCTGCGAGTATTCACTATGGGCTGGATGTCAATGTTCGCAAGGGTGAGGTTGAGACCCTTGAGCATTCGCGTGATAGCGGTTTTGCTGTCAGTGTTTATCTTGGCAAGAGTAAAGGTCATGCTTCCTCGGGCGATTTACGTCCGGATTCTATTCGTACCTGTGTGGAGAAAGCCATTGACATCGCCCGCTTTACGCAGGCGGACAAGTGCAATGGACTGGCCCCCGAAGACAGGTTGGCGGAGCATTTTCCTGATCTCGATTTGTGGCATCCGCAACCCTTGAACGCAGAACTGACATCTGAACGGGCACTGGCCTGTGAGGCCGCAGGTCTCGAAAACACCGAAATTTCTAATTCGGATGGTGCTTCGGCTTCAAGCAGTTTCGGCCTGAATGTTTACGCCAATTCCAACGGTTTTGCTGGTCGCAGAGATGGTACCCGTTACGGACAAAGTTGTGTGCTGATTGCCGGTGAGGGTGATGCCATGCAACGCGACTATTGGTACGACTCGAAGCGGGCGTATTCCGATCTTGAAAGTGCAGAAGATACCGGTCATGAGGCAGCGCGCCGAACGGTTAAGCGTCTCGGAGCCCGCAAAGTACAAACCTGTGAGGTGCCCATACTTTTCTCTCCGGAGGTGGCACGCGGATTGGTCGGTCATTTGCTGGCAGGGATATCAGGTGGTGCGCTCTATCGCCAGGCATCTTTCCTGCAGGACTCTGTTGGTCAGACTTTGTTTCCTGAATGGATGAATATGTCGGAAAGACCCTATATTCAGCGTGGCCCGGCGAGCACGGCATTTGATGCCGAGGGTGTGGCTACCAGCGACCGTGAGTTAATACACAATGGTGTGCTGACGGGTTATGTCCTGGCCAGTTATTCTGCTCGCAGGTTGGGACTGGAAACAACAGGCAACGCCGGCGGTGTGCACAACCTGATCGTACAACCCGGCCAGTTTTCAGCAAAGGAACTGATGCAACAAATGGGAACCGGTTTGTTGGTTACCGAAGTCATGGGGCAGGGGGTCAGTATCGTGACCGGTGACTATTCCCGTGGTGCGGGCGGTTTCTGGATTGAGAATGGTGAAATTCAATTCCCGGTCGATGAA
>PVMS01152313.1_pt1 | contig 11087 bp, 10 predicted proteins | sample 1853461 | NCBI WGS metagenome assembly PVMS01 (sample SAMN08582032, study PRJNA380276) | Marine sediment metagenome, whole genome shotgun sequencing project. | isolation source: ocean sediment barecode stripped | collected 2017
ACCGGAGCCTTCAAAACCCAGGTTTCCACGGGATTGCCATCAGCACGACCTGTTAAGGGTTCCCCGTTACAGTGCGGTCCACTCTGGCGGTTCCGTTTCCCGCCAGAGGCTCCTTTTATATCTCTGTTAAAGGCCGATGCTCTATCCGGTTGAGCTACGGGCGCAACACGTTTCAACAAATTGGTCGGGGCAGAGGGATTCGAACCCCCGACCCTCTGCTCCCAAAGCAGATGCGCTACCAGGCTGCGCTATGCCCCGACACCAGCCAGCCATGTCAGCTAACATTATAGCCGCCCGGCCTGCGAGCCGCAGGATGATACGGACGCCCCCGGAGCCAGTCAATTTGACCATGGTTAAAGTGCCTGACCGAACATCAGGGTTTTGCCGGGCGAAGCCCTCTGGTATGTTTCCCGCCTGTTCCGATCCATTCGATCACAAGGTTTGCGCTATTTATGGCCGCACAATTGATAGACGGCAAAGCCATCGCCCGCGAAATTCGCGGCGAAGTCCGCCAGCAGATAGAAGCCCGTACCCGCCAGGGCCTGCGCCCGCCGGGCCTGGCCGTGGTTCTGGTGGGCAGCGATGCGGCCTCCCAGATATATGTCCGCAACAAGCGCCGTGCCTGTGAAGAGGCCGGCATCATGTCGCGCGATTATGATCTGCCTGCAGAAACCGGCCAGGATGAGATTCTCGCCCTGATCGACACGCTCAATGCCGATGAGGACATCGACGGCATCCTGGTTCAGCTGCCGCTGCCCGATCACATCAATGAAACCGCGGTCATTGAAAGAATTCTGCCCATCAAGGATGTGGACGGCTTTCACCCCTACACGATCGGGCGACTTTCGCAGCGCATCCCGGTGCTGCGTCCCTGCACACCCTATGGAATCATGACCTTATTGCAAAGAATCGGTGTCGATGCCAAGGGACTGCATGCGGTGGTCGTGGGCGCATCGAATCATGTCGGCCGCCCGCTGGCGCTCGAACTGCTGCTGGCCGGCGCCACAATAACCGTCTGTCACCGCTTCACCCGGGATTTAAGGGCCTATGTCGAGCGTGCCGATATCCTCGCCGTGGCTGTGGGCAAACCGGGACTGGTGCCGGGCGACTGGGTCAAACCCGGGGCGATCGTGTTCGACGTCGGCATTAACCGGATGGAAAACGGCAAGCTGACAGGCGATGTAGAATTCGATGTCGCGCGTGAAAAAGCCGCCTGGATTACGCCCGTACCCGGCGGGGTCGGACCGATGACGATCGCCACATTGATGCAGAATACGCTCAAGGCCGCGATATCGGGTAAAAGTCTGCTTGAAGCCGGACCCAGGGCGGGGCCGGACTACTAGTCAATTTTACGGCGTCTGTTTTACGACGCCTGTTTAGCGGCATGGTTTTAGAAACTCTGAATTGAATAAAAAAAGGTGAATCAGATATGCGTGTATCACTCTTTTACCTGGTCACTGTATTTGCACTGACCGGCAGCCAGGTGGCAATAGCCGATAGTTTTCCACAGGTGCGCATCGAAACCACGGCCGGCAATTTCGTTGTCGAACTGGATGCGGATCGGTCGCCGATTACCGTGAAGAACTTTTTACACTATGTCGAAAGCGGCTTTTATGAAGGCACGATTTTTCATCGCGTCGTCGCCGACTTCGTCATTCAGGGCGGCGGTTATACGGCAGACCTGAAAGACAAGCCGGCCAGTGACACAATCCCGAACGAATCAGGCAATGGCCTGAGTAACCGGCGCATGACAATTGCCATGGCACGCACGGGCGCTCCGCATTCTGCTGACTCACAGTTCTATATCAACCTCGCCGAAAATACCCCGCTCGACCCGAAACCGACACGCTGGGGTTACGCTGTTTTCGGCACGGTGATTGACGGCATGGATACCATCGATGACATCAGCTATCGACCAATAAGCCCCGAAGGCTCATTCGAGCATCTGCCTGCGGTCCCGGTCATCATTGAAAAAGCGGTCGTCGTCACACAACCCACCGAGTAATGCCCACGCTGTTCATCTCCGATCTGCACCTCTCCCCGGCACGACCCGAGGTCACTGAACAATTTCTGACATTTCTGGAGCGCGAGGCATACGATTCCGAGGCCTTGTATATTCTCGGCGACCTGTTCGAAGCATGGCTCGGCGACGATGATCCTGACGCTCACAACCGTCAGGTAATTAAAGCGATGCGCAAGTATACCGATACAGGACGTGCGGGATTTTTCCTGCGCGGGAACCGCGACTTTCTCGTCGGTGAACGCTTCTGCGATGAAACAGGCTTCACGCTCCTGAAAGAAATAAACATTATTAATCTTTACGGGGATCGCGTTCTGATCATGCATGGCGATGAACTGTGCACGGACGATCATGAATATCAGAAATTTCGCCGCATCGTTCGAAACCCGTATTTCAAACGACTCTCAGACGCAGCGCCAATATGGCTGCGCAAAAAAGTCGGCGGGAAAATGCGCAACGCCAGTCAGCAAAAAACACCCCTAAAATCCGACGCTATCACCGACGTCAACCAGGCAGCCGTCGAAAATATGATGCGGATGCACGATACGAAAATTCTTTTACACGGGCATACCCATCGACCTGCCATTCATCATTTCAGCATCGATGGTGAACCCGCCACGCGAATCGTTCTTGGAGACTGGTACGAGCAGGGCAGCGTACTGACCTGGGGGCCAGAGCGCTACGAACTGAACTCCCTGACGTATTAGCGCAATCAGGCGACCGATGCGCCGGATGCAACCGGTTGCCATTCCAGCAACTCTTCGACCGTCTGAAAACGATCTTCGGGTTGTTTTGCCATCATCCGGTCGATAGCCGGCTGATAGACAGCCGTGTCCTGAGGCAACTTCGGCACCGGCGACTGATTATGCTGAATAATTACGGACATCGCCGTATCACCCTCATAGGGTTTTTTGCCCGTCAGCATTTCAAAAAATATCACGCCCAAAGCGTAGATATCGCTACGGTTGTCGACATCACCGGCGTGGCCCTGCTCCGGACTCATATAATACGGTGTCCCGAAAATCTCACCCGTGCCCGTGATTTCCGTGCTTAGCGCCGCCTGCTTGGCCAATCCAAAGTCGATCAGCACCAGGCTGTCATCATCGCGGAACATCACGTTGGTCGGTTTAAGGTCCCGATGCATAATCCCGACGCGATGCAACTTTGCGAGTGCGCCGGCAATTTTTCGCATGTAAGCAAAGGCCACATCTTTTTTCAGCCCCTTGGAAATGCGGCGCTTGAGACTGCCCCGGCTACAGTACTCCATAGCAATATAGGCGTGGTCATCCGCCACACCCAGGTCAAAAATCTTCACCACATTCGGGTGCAGAACTTTGGCAATTAATTCGTATTCCTGCAAAAATCGATCGAAAGCGACCTCACCGCCCGCATCAGGCACCTGCCGCAGAATCTTCAGCACTATCACGCGCTGGCTTTTAATTTCCCGCGCAAGATAAACAGCCGCGAGATCACTGACGGAGATCCGGCGCTGAATTTCATAGCCTTTGAGATTCGGCGGTTCAAGCTCAACGGGGTCGTTCATACCAAAGAATGATGAGGGCTTGCGTGCACTGCGCGTCGTGCCAAGCACATCATCCATGATCGTGAGCAGATGGGCATGGTTGAGCCGCGACTTGGAAATATATTCCGCCGCACCGGCCTTCATCGCCTCGACGATCTGTCTTTCGTCACCATCGCCAATGAATATGACGGGCGGAAACTGAGCCACGCGGGAAAACTTTCTCATCCAGTCCAGCGCATCGCCTTGCCCGGCCGGGTGACCAAGCAGCACAACATCATTGCCTGCGCCGGAAAAACTATCGGGAAGATGACCGGAGATGACCGGATCGTAATTCTTGACGACCGCATCAGGCCACCTGGCCGTAATATGGTGCGCGAGCAGTGCCCGGTAATCAGCACTGTCGTCAATAATGAATACTTTCAGGCCCACAGCGCTCAGGATCGATATGCGGGACAGACCAGAATCAATCCGTCGCGTCCCGCCTCAGACATCAAGCCGCCCCGGCCTTGGGCCCGGAAGACGCATCAACTGAGACATCGTCGAATTCATCATCGGCCCCATCGTCCCCATCCCCTTCCAGACGCCGGCGCAAACCCTCGCGATCACTTTTCGCAACATCGGAGCGCTCGTTCTCCAGTCGTATAAGGTATTCGGTGGTGACATCGCTGGTCACGTACTCACCGGAAAAACAGGATGCATCAAAATCATCGATATCCGCATTGTCGTATCGCACCGCTGCAACAAGATCTTCCAGATCCTGATAAATAAGCCAGTCAGCGCCGATCAGGCTGCGAATCTGCTCGATGGTTCTGCCACTTGCAATCAGTTCGCCGGCTGCCGGCATGTCGATGCCGTAAACATTCGGAAAACGGACCGGCGGCGACGCAGAAGCAAAATAGACCTTGGCAGCCCCGGCCTCGCGTGCCATTTCAATAATCTGCCTGGATGTCGTGCCACGCACGATGGAGTCGTCGACGAGCAACACATTCTTTCCACGAAACTCAAGATCAATGGCATTGAGTTTCTGCCGGACGGATTTCCGGCGCATCTCCTGACCCGGCATGATGAACGTGCGGCCGATATAACGATTCTTGATGAACCCCTCGCGATATTTAACACCCAGGTGATGCGCAACCTGCAGGGCGCTCGTGCGACTGGAATCCGGAATCGGAATGACAACATCGATGTCAGGTTTTGGCCGTTCGTGTAATAGCTTATCGGCCAGGCTTTCGCCCATACGCAGCCGGGCCTTATAGACAGAAATCCGGTCAATGATCGAATCGGGTCGCGCAAAGTAAACGAACTCAAACAGACAGGGCGTGTAACTTGTTTTATCGGCGCATTGCTGACTGTGAAGCGTGCCATCCGTTTCAATATAAACCGCCTCGCCCGGGAGAATATCCCGCACAAGTTCGAAACCCAGCGTATCAAGAGCCACACTCTCTGATGCCACCATGTGCTCAACGCCTGCGGATGTCATCTGACGGCCGAGACAGACAGGCCGAATACCGTCGGGATCACGAAATGCGACGATGCCGAAACCGAGCACCATTGCCACGACCGCATATCCTCCCATGCAACGCCGGTGTACGCCGGCCACTGCCGCAAAAACCGCCTCAGGCGTCAAAGTGCTGCCCGACTGTCGTTGCAACTCATCGGCAAAGACATTCAGCAAGACTTCTGTATCTGACCCCGTGTTCAGATGTCGGCGATCCTGCCGGACCAGCAGCGCCTTGAGTTCCTCGGCATTCGTGAGATTGCCGTTGTGCGCGAGACAAATCCCGTAAGGAGAATTCACATAAAATGGCTGCGCCTCAGACGAACTGGACCATCCGGCCGTCGGGTAGCGAACATGGCCTATGCCCATGTTGCCGCGTAACTGCATCATGTGGCGCTGGTGGAAAACATCTTTCACCAGGCCGTTATTTTTTCGGGTAGTCAACACGCCGTTGTCATCGGTTGCGATCCCCGCGGCGTCCTGACCACGATGCTGCAGCATGGTCAGCGCATCATAGATCGCCTGATTGACCGGGCTGTGACTGACGATTCCCACGATTCCGCACACGCGCCTGTTATCCTCCGGGGTTGCTCTAAATGACTGAAACCAGCTGGCTATTGTACGCCGCTCGCGGCCGGTTAGCTGGCCTGGAACTTCTCGATCCCCTCATCCGCCAGCTCTCTTAAAAGGTTGGTAATCGGTTCGGCAGCAGGTATCAGCCTGGACTCCTGCCACCAGACCGCCTGATCAAAGTCAGCAGCCTCCATGATGATAATAACCAGCGCGGCAAGAACGGCGCCCCTGATCAGGCCAAAAATCATACCCACTGCCCGGTCGGTTCCCGTCAGGCCAGTACGGTCGAGAAGAAAGCTGATGAGCCAAGTCAGCATGCCACCAATAATCAATACCGCGATCAGCACAAGAATTCGAGACGCCCAGAGTTTCAGTATGGGATCGCTTAGAAAATCCGGAAGCGCGATGGCGACCGGTTCACCGAATTTCCATGCACACCAGATCGCGCCACCCCAGACCACCAGCGACAAGGCCTCTTTAACAAACCCCCGAAACAACCCGATCAATGCAGAGAGCGCCACGATGGCCAGCAAAATATAATCAACAATAACCAATGGTTACCCTTGCCGGATTCAGGAACCCGGTTTCTGAGCCGTGACCTGACCTTTGTATCCCACCGCCGCCAAGCGACCGGCGAGCGACTCTGCAGCGCTTCGTGTCTTTTCCGGACCGACCCGGACACGGTAAAGCGTCTTGTCCGCCTGCTTTACCGTGACGATGTAGGCGGTAAAGCCCTTGGCCCCGACTTCCTTCATCAGATTACGCGCGGAATCCTGCCGGGAGTAAGCACCCAACTGCACCGCCCAGCCATTGCCGGTCGCAGCAGCGGTCGCGGTTTTCTGGCTGGTTTTGGTGTCGCTTTTCGCTTTGGGTTCGGACTTGGGCTCAGGTTTAGGCTTGGGCTTGGACTTTGACGACGGCCTGGCCGGCACTACGAGCACTGCGGCCTCAGGTGCGGTGGCGGTTACGGAGGGCTGCCCGGTCCCGGGCTTCTTAACGGCTACCGTTTTCACCGGCTTTTCTGCGGCAGGTGCTTGCTCAACTGCCGCAGCATCAGGCACCGGATGCGCGACCGGCGGACTCTCGGCCGGCCGGTCCAGACGTATGGTATGGGTGCGCCGCACTCCGGTTGATTCCGCAGTGTCCGGCATGCCCTCGGGTGAAGCCAACGGCCGACTCACAGACGGACGTGTCCCGTCCAACATTGTCGGCGCAATAATGATCAGCGCTAACACAAGAACCCCCGCGCCAACCAGTCTCTCAATCAACTGCCGATCCATAAACTCCCCGATTCATCATCAATATCAGTATAGACCAAGCCACTCTAACGCAGGACCTGCAATGCGGAACGAACCGCAAACGACGATGCGTCCGTGCAGCACTGTGTCCTTTTCTGCGCGTACCAGCGCCGTATCAACGGTGCCGCCATCAATCACGTTTTCAACCCCGGCCGCGCGCAGTGCTGCAGACAATTCATCCGTTGCAGCGGCACGCGGGTCATCCACGGCGCAAACCACCCAGCGCTCAGCCATGCCCGCAAGTTCGGCAACAAACTCTTTGACCTGTTTGTCGGCCAAAAGCCCGATCACAGCTGTCGTCTCACTGGCGGCCGGTAATCGGGCCAATCTGTCTCTTAGCACCGCAGCAGCCTGCGGATTATGCGCGACATCCACAATCCATTCATGATCTCGTTCAACAATCTGAAAACGGCCCGGCGGCCCGCCTGCGGCCAACGCCTCGTTAACGCAACGAGGTCCAAGCAGACTCTTATCATATTTCTGCAGCGCTGCCAGTACCAGGCTCGTATTGCGCAACTGGGCAGCGCCGCATGACGCCGGTCGTTTCAACCCATCCAGATGGTCGCCACCGCCCCTCCATGACCATTCACCGTTGCGGGACCGATAATCGAACGCATCTCCGATGCAATACAAATCCGCGCCGATTTTCTGCGCATGATTCTCAATAGCAGCGGGCACCGGGCGATCACCGTAAAACGCATATCGGCCACCGCGCATGATGCCTGCTTTTTCCGCGGCGATCTTTTCGAGCGAATCGCCCAGCCAGGATTGATGGTCGAGAGCGACTGTCGTTATCAGGCTGAAATCCGCTGCAATGGCGTTCACGGCATCCAGTCGACCCCCCATCCCCACCTCGAGCACCCACGCATCCGCGCCCTGACGATTGAAAAGATACAGTGCGGCGAGTGTGCCGAATTCAAAATACGTCAACGGCTCATCGAGTCGAACGGCTTCCACGGCCTCAAATGCTTCGACCAGTTTATCGTCGGTCACGACCTGCCCATCCAGGCGAATGCGTTCGTTATATTTAACCAGGTGGGGCGAGGTGTAAGCACCAACCCTGCGCCCCCCCGCCCGCAGCAAGCTTTCCAGCAGAGCGACACAGGACCCTTTGCCATTAGTGCCTGCGACCGTAAAAACCGCGCCTTTGGGGGGTAAAAAATCGAGACGATCAGCCACAATGCACACGCGATCCAGACCCAGATCAATCGCATGAACATTCAGCGACTCCTGCCAGAGCAGCCAGTCAGTCAGAGTTCTTTTTTTCACGCGGGCTGTCGAAATTCGCAGGGAACTGCGGAAATTATCCGGCTGGTTCGGGCAACCGCATCATTTTAGTTAACAGCGACACAACTTCGTCACGAAGATTGCGACGATCAACAATCATGTCCAGGGCGCCATGCTCCAGCAGAAACTCACTGCGCTGAAAACCCTCGGGCAATGTTTCGCCCACCGTTTGCTCAATCACCCGGGGACCCGCAAAACCGATCAATGCATTCGGCTCAGCGATATTCACATCGCCAAGCATTGCCAGGCTGGCGGACACGCCGCCAGTCGTCGGATCCGTCAATACGGAGATGTACGGAACCCCGGCCTCGCTCAGATCAGCCAGTGCGCCACTGGTTTTCGCCATTTGCATCAGCGAGAACAGCGCTTCTTGCATGCGCGCACCGCCGCTGGCGGAAAAGCAGATCAGTGGCATCCTGTTGTCCAGACTGAACCCCGCCGCACGAGTAAATTTCTCACCGACCACCGAACCCATGGACCCGCCCATGAAACGGAATTCAAATGCGCAGACCGTCACGGGCAGGCCTTTGACCGAGCCTGTCATTGCCACCAGCGCGTCAAGCTCTCCCGTATCACGCTGTGTCTGCACCAGGCGTTCCCGGTATTTCCTGGAATCCTTGAACTTCAGGGGATCCTCGGGCGCCAGATGTTCTGCGATTTCGCGGCCTGAGTCGGGATCAAGAAACAGCCGCAACCGCTCGCGAGCAGACAAACGCATGTGATGCTCGCATTTCGGACAGACGTAAAGGTTGCGCTCGACCTCGGCACGATAAAGCTGGGCACCGCATTGTTTGCATTTAAGCCAGATGCCCTCGGGTACGGAACGCGTCCGACGTTCAGTCCTGATGCGCGACGGCATCAATTTTTCAAACCAGCTCATTACGTGTGCATGATAAACAAGAGGCGACTAATGAACCATAGCCACGGCCAGTCGATATGGGATCTTCACCGCTCTCTGGTTCATTTGCCCCTGGTTCATTTGACTCTGGCTCATGAACTCCCGGGAAGATCGAATTCCGCAGGATACTGAACCATGGTGAGGAAAAGTGCCCATGGCGGTGCAGTCATACCGGCAACGCGGCGGTCGCGCTGGTCCAGCAACTGCCTGAGCCAATTCGGCTCTTGCTCCCCGCGCCCCACGGTGACGAGCGAACCAACAATATTGCGAACCATATGATGAAGAAACGCATTCGCCTCACACTCGATGATGATGCGGTCATCGGTCTGGCTGATTTGCAGACGCCGTATGCTCCTGACCGGCGAATGAGACTGGCAGGCAGCCGCCCTAAATGCTGAAAAATCGTGCTCACCGAGAAGATACCCGGCAGCGGCGTCCATGCCGACGAGATTCAGCGGCTGACGAATCCACCAGGTGCGCGATCTCTCCAGCGCTGATCGAATCGGCCGGTTAAGAATCACGTACCGGTAGCCGCGCGCGACAGCACAATAGCGCGCGTGAAAATCTTCAGGAACCGGCCGGACCCACCGCACACTGATATCTTCGGGCAGGTTGCTGTTGATGCCCAGCAACCACGAACGCAGCCCTCGATCAGCCAGGGAATCAAAATGAGCAATCTGACCCGTCGCATGCACGCCGGAATCTGTGCGGCCTGCGCCGACACATTCAATAGTTTCATCGGCAACGGCGGATAAAGCGCGATTCAGGCAATCCTGAATGCTCGGTGCATGCGACTGAATCTGCCACCCATGATAGTTCGTGCCGTCATATTCGAGGCCGAGTGCAAAACGCTGCGAATCAGCTGGAGGTTGTTCTTGCCGGTCCGGTGCAGACTCAGTTACCAAGATCGTCCATAAGTTTCTGGGCTTCCTGACGTTGGGATTCGCCGCCTTCTTCAAGTACCTCGTTCAGGATGCTGCGTGCGCCATCCGGATCACCCATATCAACGTAAGCCCGCGCGAGATCAAGCTTGGTACCAACCTCTGTCATGGTCGGCCCTTCCGGACCCCTCATGAGATCAATGGTACCCGTCGGTTCGTTTTCACCCGCCACGGCATCGTCGTCGCCCAGATCGAGGTCCACATCCAGATCAATGTCGGCTTCCGAATCGCTGGCGCCGGCCAGTACTTCTTCGGAAAATATGTCGTCCGGCGAACCCTGAGTGTCAGGCCGTGGCTGCTCGGCCGTATCGCTGCCCATATCGGTTGGGGTGCTTTTCTCCATCGCCGCCACAAGCCCACCGAGATCACCGCCAGTTTCATCGGAATCCTGCAGATTCAGCATCTCGGCAGTCGATTCAACGTCAAGAACTCCGGCCGTATCAGCGTCGTCGACGAGATCTTCATTGAGCATGCCGAGTTCCGACGTTTCGTCGGGTGACTCAAGTTTCGTTTCATCCGCAAAATCAGGGCTCAGCGGTTCGTCGTCATCAGCTTGCTCCGGTTGTTCGGATAATTCATCGACGATGTCCTCCAGATCCTCCAGACCTTCCAGGTCCAGTCCCAGATCATCAAGTTCGATCTCGGCTGTCTCAGAAGTCAGATCCGGCTCATTCATCTGCGGCGACTCGATCGTCGGCGTTTCTGACGGCCCCATATCAACAACTGTTGACTGATCGCGCGAAGCATCGTCGCTCACAAGGTCCTTACCGATATCCAGATCCAGGCCACCGTCACCGGCGTCGGCGTCGTCGGCATCAAAATCAAAATCCAGCGCCCCGTCCGCGCTCCCTTCATCCAGGACCAGATCAACCCCTGCATTGCCGGTCTCACCAATGCTCAGGTCGATGTCATCGCCGGATCTGGGCGCCTCACTAAACAATGCCTCGTCAGGGCAGATCTGCTTGCCCATGATCAGGACTTTATTCCAGTCCTGGACACAAAATAAGGGACTAACCACTGAGAGAAAGCTACAAAACAGCCGAAAACTAA
>PVMS01039524.1_pt1 | contig 11086 bp, 7 predicted proteins | sample 1853461 | NCBI WGS metagenome assembly PVMS01 (sample SAMN08582032, study PRJNA380276) | Marine sediment metagenome, whole genome shotgun sequencing project. | isolation source: ocean sediment barecode stripped | collected 2017
ATGGCGGATGCCTATCCCGATATTATCGCCGAAGTCGTAGGCGTATAAACCCTTGGTAAGGGTGGGGCAGCTTTCAGGCTCGACATTTATAATGCGCAAGTCTGGTTTTCTGCCTTCAATCTTATCTTTGATAAAGGGTAAGAAAATACCGGCGAAATTGGAGCCACCGCCGACACAACCGACGATAATATCGGGATAGGCATCCGCCATCTCCATCTGTTTAATCGCTTCCTGCCCAATCACGGTTTGGTGCAGCAGGACGTGGTTGAGGACGCTGCCCAGAGCATAGTGGGTATCGTCGCGGCCGGCGGCATCTTCGACGGCTTCGCTGATGGCAAGCCCAAGGCTGCCGGGGCAATCAGGGTCTTTAGCCAGCATATCACGGCCGGTTTTGGTATCCGGACTGGGGCTGGGGACGCATGTGGCGCCCCAGGTACTCATCATCATACGGCGATAGGGTTTTTGCTGATAACTTACCTTCACCATGTAAACCTTGCATTCGATATCGAAAAGCATGCAACCGAAAGCCAGGGAACTGCCCCATTGTCCGGCGCCTGTCTCAGTGGCGATGCGCTTTATTCCCTCTTTTTTATTGTAGTACGCCTGGGCAACGGCAGTATTGGGCTTGTGGCTGCCGGCCTGGCTGGTGCCCTCGTATTTATAAAAAATCTTGGCCGGTGTATCAAGCGCCTTCTCTAGTTGGAATGCCCGGTGAAGGACTGTGGGCCTCCATGTGCGGTAAATCGACTGCACTTCTTCGGGGATTTCAATGGTGTGTTCCGGGCTGAACTCCTGCATGATTAAGCCCATCGGGAAGAGCGGCGCCAGGTCATCCGGCGCTATCGGATTGCCGGTACCAGGATGCAGAACCGGTGGTAGTGGCTCTGGCAGGTCGGGCAGAATGTTATACCAGTGAGTCGGCATATCCTTCTGTTCCAGGAAATACATTGATCGTTCCATTTGCTTCTCCTTTTTTAAATATATTTTTATTCGATTATATAAAAAGCCTCCTACCCTTGAAGGGGCAGGAGGCTATACTCTGCGGTGCCACCCTTCTTGGTCAACTGCTGTTTCAGGCGACCATCTCTTTTCGGAATAGAGTTCATTTACCCTAAATCCTGGGATTCATTAACGCATCCCTCGCGGCAAAGCCTACTGGCAGCCAATAAGGCGGTTTTCGGTTTGCGGCTCACAAGCCCATTCGGCTACTGCGCTGGCATCGGCTCGCACCTTACCCGACTCTCTGTGCCTCGCTGGAAGCTTACTAACCTTGTTCAAAGCCTTTACTTATCGTAAGAGACTATAACCAAAGCGGGGTTGTTTGTCAAGGGTTGGCCAACAGGCATTGGCAGAGAAATCTGTGTTATAATTTCAGGAAGAAAATAAAAGTTAAGGTAGCTGTTTTGCATGATGTTATAGTCATTGGTGGTGGGCCGGTAGGCAGCCATATTGCTCATAAACTGGCTGAGGGTGGTTATGACATAATAGTGCTTGAAAGAAAGGAAAAGACGGGGGAGCGGGTTTGCTGTACCGGTATAATTAGCCAGAATTGCCTTGACACCTTTCATATTGATAACAAACTAATCTTGAGAAAAGCAAACAGCGCCAGGATATTTTCACCTTCGGGAAAGCTGATCCGGCTATGGCGCAGGGAAAACCAGGCTTGTATTATAGACCGGGCGTTGCTTGATTCGTATATGGCTGAAAGAGCAATAGGTGCCGGAGCGAAATACCTCGTTAAAAATACGGTAAAAGATATAAAACAGGAAACTGCCAGTGTATCGGTTAAAACAGATAGTAATGGCGATGAACTGGAATATAAAGCCCGGGCGGTTGTTATTGCCGCCGGCTTTGGCTCAAAACTTTTTAACAGGTTGGGATTGGGCGAGCCCGCTGATTATGCCATCGGCGCTCAGGTTGAGGTGGAAAATAACCGCATTGATGAAATAGAAGTATATATGGGAAGGGAAGTTGCCCCCGGCTTTTTCGCCTGGCTGGTACCGACCTCGCCGCAAAAAGCTCTTGTCGGCTTAATATCGCGAAATAATCCAAAAGAATACCTTAAAAAGCTGTTATCGTCGCTGAAGGATGAGGGAAAAATAAATTATAACGGCGAAAAAATAGATTGCCGCGGGATCACCATAAAGCCACCGGCGAAAACATACGGACGGCGGCTGATTGTAGCCGGTGATGCCGCCGGGCAGGTGAAGCCGACAACAGGGGGTGGAATCTACTTTGGACTACTTAGCGCCGAGATAGCAGCCCGTAACCTGGTAACAGCTTTAGAAAAAGATGACCTTTCGGCAAAGAATCTGTCCGGCTACCAGCGGGAATGGAAGAAGGAGCTGTGGCAGGAGCTGAAAGTATGTTACTGGGCAAGGAAATTATACGAACGCTTGAGTGACAGGCAAATAGAAAGAATAATTGATATAACTATTGAAAATGGCATTGATAAAACCTTGCTTGAAGCGGATGACCTTTCTTTTGACTGGCATGGCAGGGCTATACTAAGATTGGTCAGACAGAAAGTAATTAAAAAATCAATAAAGACTATAAGGATTCCATTAGGATTTATTTTGAATGGGAGAAACGATGACAGATAGCAATAGGGAATTGAATTTGAATGAGGCATCCAGCCGTTTTCTGGGCAGTTTACCGCCTGAAAAAGTAACCACTAGCCAGCAGGCAATCTACCAGTTCGTGCGCTGGTTCGGCAGGGAAAGGCTTATGGATAGAATAACCCCTGATGAAGTGGCAAAATATGCCAATAAGATACCGCCATCGGTTGCAGAATATCGAAAAAAACTTGAATTGGCGAAAGCATTTCTGTCATATGCCAGAAAAAAAGGATGGATAGAGAAAAACCTGGCAGTGCATATAAAGATAAAAAAAGGAAAAACCTGGCAAAAAGAAAATTCCGGGCGAAAAGCAGCAGCGACGATATCCCTGACAAGGGCAGGCTATGATTCAATGGAAAAGGAACTTTCAGAACTCAAAAGCCAGAAGCCATCTGTTATCGAGGAAATCAGAAGAGCCGCCGAAGATAAAGACTTTCGGGAAAATGCCCCCCTGCATGCCGCCAAGGAAAGGCTTGGTCATCTTGAGGGAAAAATTATAGAACTGCAGGAAACCCTGAAGATAGCAACTGTAATTGGTGAAAAAACCGGGGTTGCACATAAGGTGTGTACTGGTGATATGGTTGTACTTGTTGACATGTCTTCCGGCGAGGAACTGGAATATACCATCGTCGGCCCCAGAGAAGCGAATGCGGTTAAAGGTAAGATATCAAACGCTTCACCAATAGGTAGAGCGGTCGTCGGGAGGGGGATTGGTGATGTTATAAAAATAGAAGCACCGGCCGGTAGACTGAGTTACCAGGTGAAAAAGGTGGAAAGACTCTAGATTCGGCAGCTTCCTGCCGGAGATATATTGACACTGACTGAATCTGAGTATATTCTAATAGCAAATTGAGCGGAAGGAGAAACACTAATGGTAAAAACTTCTACTGGGCTTGAAGATAACGTAGTCGGTTTACTGTGCTATGTGGCGGGTTGGGTAAGCGGACTCATATTTTTGCTTATAGAGACGGAAAATAAATTCGTTCGCTTTCATGCTGTGCAGTCAATAATAGTATTTGGCACCCTTAATATAATAGGTATTGTATTTGGCTGGATACCTTGGTTTGGATGGGTTGTATCCTCGTTAACTGGCGGTCTTGCCTTTGTCCTCTGGGTTGTTCTGATGTATAAGGCATACCAGGGAACGATGTATAAACTACCCATAGCCGGTGACCTGGCTGAGAAGTGGTCAAACAAACCGACAAAATAATAAACTAATAAAATTCGAGATTAAAATATGAATGAGCAAAGTATAAAAGCCTGGATATTCAGCCAGCAGCCACTATTCAGACAGGGCATTCAGAATACATTTTCAGACATAAGTGATATTGAGATTGTTGGAGAAGCACAGCTGACCGATAAAATGTCGCGGACGATAGAGGTTATGCCGCCTGATGTGGCTGTTGTTGATATTGATACTGCAACGGATAGCGGGCTTAATCTGGTTAAAAGGATAAAACAGGTAACCCCCAGCACTGCGGTTATTGTGCTGGCATCGGAAATAAATGATGAACAGATATTTGAAGTCATAAAAAGACAGGCTGCGGCCTATCTGAGTAAAGATATCAGTAGCAAAGACTTGATTGATATGGTAAGACGTGTAGCACATGGTGAACACCCCATAAATGATAGCCTGAACAACCGGCCCAGGGTAGCAGCCCATATACTCGACCAGTTCCAGGAACTGTACCAGCAGCAGGAGGTTAAAAGCCTGATATCACCCCTTACCTCACGTGAGACGGAAATAGTCAGTTATATGGCTCAGGGCTGTGCCAATAAGCAGATTGCAGTCAAGCTGAAGATCAGCGAGCAGACAATAAAGAACCATGTTACCTCAATATTAAGCAAGCTTGATGCCAATGCCCGTACCGAGGCGGTGGTAAAGGCTATAAAGAGAGGATTGATTCCGTTCGCAAAAGAATAGAAATTATATTAAGAAAATGAGAAGAGGCTGGGTTTAGTAAACCCAGCCTCTGATTATATATTTGGTCTTGCTGCTAATTTACGGTAACCTCTTCGCCCAGGGTTTCACCCCTGATATCCGGCTGGTAGTATGAGTAAACCAGAGAGGTAACGCCCTTGGCTTTAACCGGGAACATTGCCTGCACCTTGAAGCTGAAAGAAAGGATATCGCCCGGCAGCATGTTCTCTATATAGAATATAACTTTCCTGCCGGCGATTTCATAACGTTTTATCTTCTTTTCACTTTCCGCTACGTCAGCGATGGATTCCGTAACCGGCGTAAAACCTGTCGGCACCGAAATATCAACAACCACCATGCCGGCTTCCATCTGCTGGGGTGGATTGAACTCAAGCTCAACAGAGACGGTAACCAGGTCGTTAACCTCAACCTCGGTTGTATCGTAATCGACGTTTATTTTAAGGATATCCTCACCGGTCTCAGCCTGGGGCAGATTGAAACGCCTGACCATCTGGGCAACAGCTTCGCCCTTGCCCTCGGTGGTAATCTCAACCAAGTTGTTAATCGGTACCTCAATAATCTGGAGGATATCGAAGTTCTCCGGCGTAATCCTCTTTTCTATGCTGGATTCCGATGTTTTTATGGTTATCGTGAGGTCAACATCGGCACGGGTGCCGGTAGAGTACTGAGTAAGCGCCTGTAAAGCCATAACAGTATCCTGCGTCGAGCCGAAGCCGCCGTAGGCGTTTCTCTGCGATACAATCCACTTGGCTGCCTGTGAGGCATTAAAGGCATCGCCATGCTCAACAAGAGCCAGGGTGGCGTAAGCGGTGGTTTCTATGACTGCGCTCTGGTTGTGCGGCACTGGATATCCGGGGGCTATGTCCTTATTGGCTATAACATCGCCGCCGCCCCAATGCAGTCCATTCTCGTCTTCAATGGCAAGCTCCATAAGCATACGGTAGGCGTCGTCGCTGCTATCGCTGCCGGCAAGCTCAAGGGCATAGGCAGTTATAGCCAGGGTGTACGGGTCATCCATATCGTCCAGTATACCCTCAAGGTATTCGATGGCTTTTGCAGCGCTGGTATTCTCTCCGTATTCCATAAGGGCGATGGCGGTGTAGGCGGTCATGGCATCCTTGCCGTTAAGACCGCCAAGCATCTCCTGATGGTGGACGAAACCAACCGGCTCAAAGGAGCCGTCGCTGTTCTGGTGAGACTTAAGCCAGTCAGCGGCCTCTTGCAGAACGGTGTCATCAATATAGATAAGGTCTCTGGCTTCGGCGAAACTCTTAAGGACGAAAGATGTCAGCCATAGGCTGCCCTCTTCGTCACTCTGCCCGAAGGCGGAGAAACTGCCGTCGCTGCGGCGGTAGGTAAGTTCCCTCTGGTAGCCGGTAATCATAAGCTTCTCTGCCTTTGCCATAATCTCCGGCTTGATTTGCCCGCTCTCCTGTAGATATTTTGTAATATAGACATCCGGGGCAAAAACAATCATGTTCTGTTCGCCGCAGCCGAATGGCATCTGGATAAGCCCTTCCAGCCCTTCGATAGTCTGGGTCAGGAAGCTGGAAGTCAGCGCAATATAGACTCTGCCGGAATCGGCAATGGCGAATTCCGGGATAGAGGTATCCAGGATATGGGTATTGTCTTCGGAGAGGACCAGATTTTCGACAAACTCACGCGGGACGCCCTCCGGCTGAACTAGCAACGTTTTTATAACCGCATCGGCTGCCTCGGTACTGCGGGCGGTTATCTTGAATTCGTTTATACCCAGACCCTCTGGTCTTATCATGAACTCGACGCCGCCGATGTCGTTGGCGTCTATGGTTACCATCTTGGCATTTTCATCCAATAATTCAAACCAGCCCTCTTCTTCTATCTCGACGAGGACTTCCTGGGGCTGCTCCAGATAGTTATAAACGGCAACCTTTACCGGGAACTCCTCGCCCCTTATGGCGGAGTAAGGCAGGTCTACTTTAAGGAAGAACGGTTGAAAGGCTACCAGGGTATCCTCAGCCATGCCCAGCCCCGTATCTTTTGAGATGGCGACGGCATGCAGCATCCAGGTGGTAATGGTATCCGGCACGGTGACCGGTATTGAGATTTTGCCATCGGCATCCACGGTTATTTCTTCCCACAGCCATGTCTCGGGGAAAAACTGCCTGACCCTTTCCACTTCAGCCAGGTCCGCGGATTTCACATTAACACTTGGAGGGGGTAGCAGTGTTCCAGCTCCATCCTGGGCTTCCATAACCATTACGCCATCGAAGAAACGCCACAGACCATCCCAGAATCCATTTTGTTCTTTCATGTTGTATTCTTTGCCTTCGGGTATGTTATTGTTGCTGAGGACGACCACTCCGGCGTCGTCAAAGACATCCACGGCTCCACTGGTAACGATAGTCGGATAGATTGTCACCTCGTGCAGCTCTACCTGCGGCTGCATATAGAGCCTCTCCAGTTCGTCGAATACCTGTTGCAGATTCAGGCGGTTCTCAGCCAGAATAAAAACGGATTTATCAACGATGGATATACCTACCCTAGCTTCTCCGTCGGTCTCTATGTTAATCTCGGTTTCATCGCCGGGGGCGGCTTCATTATCATTAAACTCTACTTTCACATCGTGGGGGTATGCGGCATTAACCTTGAAGGGCAGGTAGTCCGCCGCCACCTCGCTGTTGGGCAGTATCTGGTATACAAGCAGCCGGGAAGAAGGCGCCATTAGCGGTGTAACATCAAAAGAAATCGTATTGCCCTGTGTGAAATCGGAGAATACGACATTACCACGAGAGATAACCTCATAATAGAAGTTAGCCGCCTCTGTGGTCGAGTTGACGCGAAAAATTATATCCTGACCTATTTCAGGAATACCTTCGCTTACCTGTTCAAGATGAATAAAATTGCTTGAAGGAGAATAGGATGCGGTTATGATTTTTTCAGCCTGTGCCGGTTGCACCGAAGATATCGGGGTTAGTTCAGAAGCTTCTATTATCATAGCGACCGCTTTATCCGGCGGGGTTACCTCAAACAAGGCTGTGCCATTGACGGTATCAACCTCTTTATGCTGCGTATCCTCTTCTTTATAATCGGCATTCAGATAGGTTATTGTGATGTTTAATTTAGCATCCAGCGGCTCATTAGCCGGCGTTTCGGTGACCAGGAGCAGGTTCAGGGGCAGGCCGGGCTTGAATACCGAACTCCCCGGTATTATCTGAATATTCAGCGGTGTTTGAGCGACGGTGAGCAGTATACTCGTCTTTTCCTCGTAGCCGGTAGCATTTTCCCTGACGGTGATATCAAGTATGACATTGCCCATACCGCCTGATGCCGGTGTGCCGGCAACATAGCCGACGGCCGGGATTTCAAAATCGGTGTCGCCGTCTATTCCCTTGGAGAATGAGGCGTATTCCTCCCACTCTCCGACATACCTGGAGGCTGTTATTTCAAGCTCACCCTTAACCGGCTTGCCGAAGCTGTATTCGGCGAAAACATTACCGCTGATAGTTTCATCTACGAGGAACCATTGCTTGGGCAGCTCAATCTGCACTTCGTATTTGGGCAAAAAATATTCCTCTACCCTGACATCAAGCTGCGTCTTGCCGTTTTCGGGTTCGGCGGTTATCTTCCAGACGCCGAGGTTGGGTTCACCGGATAAAGGCATCTCTAAACTCGCCATGCCGTATTCGTCGGTGGTTATCTCATTGCGGAATATCTTTATCCCCTTGGCATCCAGAATCTCTATGACAACATTTTCCTCAAGAGGTTTCAGTTCATCATTAAGGGTAATAAGCCTTATATGGATGGTTTGCCCCGGTTTGTAGATGGGCTTGTCGGTTTCCAGAAACGTGAGGAAGCTCTTTTCTATCTTAACCGTAGCCGTATCCTCAAAACCGGAGGTCTTTACCCGGATTTCGTAATCGCCGTCAGCGACATCGGGAATATCCAGCTTTATTATCCCTTTGCCGGAGATGTTCTTTTCAATCTTAAAAATTTCCTTGCCTTCGTCCAGCAGAGCGATTTCAACATTCCCCGAAGCCGGTTTATCGCCGCTGAAAAGAGCCAGGGAAAGCTCTTCCGTCTGGCCGCTGTGCAGCACCTTCGGTATCACTGCCAGGTAACTCTCAGCCGCAAAAACCGGGCGGCAACTGGGTACCATGGTGACCAGAAGCACCAGGATTAATATAGGGGCTATTACCTTGAATCTTCTAAATATCATACTCGTCCTCCTGAATAGGGCATTTAAGCTCCTGAATCGGGTATTTAAGCCGATACTCTGCTAAATATAACGATAGTAAAGAAGAAAGGTTAGCATGGCAGGATTATTAGCTTGAACAGGAAGAGCAATGATGAAGATTGAATATGCTTCAGTTAGGTAACCAGATCACGACGCTGGAAGATAACCATAGCGGCAACAAAACAGACGATGGATACACCGACATAGACGGAGACAGATGCCCAGTTAAGAGAGGCGCTGTTCACAATTTCATTGGGCTGGTAGTGATAGAAAAGCGATATATTGCGTAACCAGCTTACCGATGGGTTTAAAATCGGTACCATAAAGTTGACTATATAAGAGCCGCCTACAAATACCCCGGCAACCAGCAGGCTCTTCCTTGGTTCGAGGAAGATTACCGAACAAAGCAGGGTAAAGCTGGCAAAGGAAAGAACGAGGAGCAGCGCTTCTATTAGAACCAGCGCCAGACTCATTGTATCGACCGTCTCATTTATAATTAAGGCACCAATAAGAAGGCCCAGCAGAGAGACGACTGCTATCATCAGGGCGGCAAAAATAAAAACGGAAAACTTGCTGACGAGCACCTTATAACGGCTGACAGGCTGGGCTAGAAGCAGATCGAGAGTGCCGCGCTCCGCTTCGCGGGCAAGGCCGATGCTGGCAAAAATGCCGTAGATACCGATAAGAAGAGGCCATATTACCAGGAACTCCAGGGTGGCAAATGCCTCCGGGGTGAAGGTCATGTTTGTAAAGTCAATGCCTTCATAACCGAAAGCCGCTTTCATTGCATCCGGCAGTGCATTGATATAACCCAGAATATCTAAAGATGATTGGGTCATTGTGGGGTAGAGATACATTGTCAGTATACCGTAGAGGAAAATGAGTACACCCCAGGCAAGAATCCCCCAGCGGCCAAGCTTCAGATTACTGAGGAACAGTTTCAGACTCATTATCGGCCCTCCCCGTAGAACTCCATAAAAGTATCCTCCAGGGTGGCTTCGGGGAAAGCCATATCCTCAATGGGCAATTTGCTTAGCTGGGCAAGTAAATTCTGCATGTTTTCGGATATTACTTTCAGTTGTATATGCGTGCCCTTGATGTCGATGATTTCAACGCCCTCCAGCTTAAGTTCTTTCGGCGCTATCTCGCGGCTCAGGGATAGTTCCATACGGCGTACTTTCTTGAACTTGAGGTCGGCGACATTTTCGATTGAAACAAGCTGTCCATCGCGCACTATACCCACTCGGTCGCAGACCCTCTCTACCTCGGGTAGAATATGCGAAGAAAGGAATATGGTCTTGCCACGGGCTTTCTCCGATATAAGCAGGTCATAGAATTTGTGCTGTACCAACGGATCAAGCCCAAGAGTAGGCTCGTCGAGTACCAGCAGCTCGGGGTCATTCATAAAAGCCTGGATAATAGCCAGTTTCTGTTTCATTCCCTTGGAATAAGCCCTGGTTTGACGCGTCAGGTCAAGTTCCAGCAATTCCCCGATTTCAGTCAGCCGGCGGCCATTATCACCTTTATGAAAACTGCCCATCAGGCTCAGGTATTCATTGCCGGTCATACCATCGTAAAGAACCACATCGCCGGGCAGATAGCCGAGACGGCTGCGGATTTCAAGAGAATTACGCTGGCTGTCAAGACCAAACACCTTAGCCTGCCCTCTGTTGGGGTGAATCAGGTTGAGCAAGAGGCGGATTGTAGTCGTTTTACCGGCACCGTTAGGTCCCAGAAAACCGAATATCTCACCCTTGTTTACTTTAAGGTTAAGGTCGATAACGCCCCGGTTTTTACCATAATATTTGGTAAGGTTTTCGGCTGCGATTATATTATCCGTAGCTTCATCTCCGCGAATTCAATTAATGAAAATTATAATCTTAAAGATAGAACATGTCCAATGAAAATTGAGATGTGCTGAATTTTTAATAACTATCCATCTTGTGATCCGTAATCCAGAATAAAGGTGTAGTTTACGGGAAAGAAGAATTCATATACAACAATGCCCAGACCGGCATTTAATATTTGGAATCTTATCTGGTCAACTTTGACCTCCCCGGGCTGCTCATTGATTGTAAAGGCACCTTTGCCTTTGGTCTGCCAGGGAGCCTGTATAGGAGACGCATCGGAAAGATATCCGGGTGTGAGGGAGCCGTTTGTCATCGGGCGTGGCCGGATAAATACATCAAATTGATATGGATCAGGATAATCCACGTTGGTTAAATATTCAAATTGTATCGTGACCCGTTCACCATAATCCAAGGTTGCCGGTGATTGAGGGTTTAGAACCAGGTTGGATATAGTGGTGGG
>PVMS01127572.1_pt1 | contig 11086 bp, 7 predicted proteins | sample 1853461 | NCBI WGS metagenome assembly PVMS01 (sample SAMN08582032, study PRJNA380276) | Marine sediment metagenome, whole genome shotgun sequencing project. | isolation source: ocean sediment barecode stripped | collected 2017
CATAAATATTTCACCATCTGCTCTGCCGATTCCAGGTTTAAACTGGAATGCGGCACAGTTTTTTCATCCGCGACGGCGAATATATTTTGATCGCCGGACACCCGGGCTTTTCGAATGATGGTCGGGTTCTGCAAAAACTGCAACAACCAGGCAGGTTGAAATTTATCACCAGCGTAATATAGATCCAGACCTTTTTCTGCCGGACTGGATTGCTCCGCAGAAAAGCGATGGCACTTAACGCAGCCAAGCTTAGCCGCCAAAGAAGAATCAGCCCAAGCCAAGCCCCAATTTAGCAGCATGAGCAGAGTCACCATGCACCCTATTCGTATCAATTTAAGGGCACCTCTAAATATTGTTACTAGCCATGAGCGGCCCTTATGAAATAAGGGCCAGCGAGTTGCCGGAAGTGAAAATATCGAATTATTAGAGGTCTTCTTAAATTGCATATTTTGCGGATTGATTTTCAGCGGTACCTTCAATTTTCAGGAATCCCGTCGTTAAAGATATCGTTGAAAAATTTTCCAATAGGACTTGTCTCTCCCGTTTGCTCCAGAAATTGAGAAGTCCCAGACAATTCGGGTGGCACAGGAGGAATCATTTCTACCGGGACATCATTAGGAGAAACGAACCGGTTTCCATTGAGATCATAATACCAGTCCTCTACCGGCTGAGGCTCACCAAATTCCTGTTGCATTTTTTTATGTTGGTAATCGTAGGGAAATTCTTGCCGAGTCAAAAACCTGGAATAACCCTGCTCACGAAGATCCATAAACCGATAGGCCTTGTAAGCGTCAGTCTTTTTCGCTATGGCATCGATTTCTTTCTTATTTAGTAACCTCGCCTCGCCTTCCGGATAAACTTTTTGCAGTGCCTGCCCGCTCTCTACGACCATCTGTTTGAGTTGAAATTCAGGAACGATGCGATTCTTATTCTTCAATTCACGAACAAAACGTTTGTAGTCCTGAACACTGAATTTGGTGGGTTCGCCCAAGCCAACTGCAGTAACGCTCTCATGACAACTTTCGCAGGAGCGGACTTTTTTGCGCGTGGTATGTGGTGTATATGGAGCCATCAGCAATGAGGGTTTGCCGTCGGGTGTTTTTAAAAATCGTGCCCGATTCTTTTTGTTTGCCCCATCTCTCAAATCCGTAATGAAATATTGGTACCGTGGTTTTAAAATAGAATATTTTCCACGCGCGTTTTTCCCCAGAATCATCGTGTCCCAGGAACTTTCTGTGACCACACTCCACCAAAGCCCATCCATTTTTTCTCCAACCACGGCTTTGGTAATATTTTTAGCAGTCAACCAATCTATCGTGCCAGTAGCGGCGTCACCAGATTCTGGAGATTGTAATCCATCGCTGAGTAATTGCTGAAGGTTGGGATCGGAGATCTGCCAATTGCCCCATTTCTTCAGATCCAAATCCTTTTCTCGAATCAAATGCATTCCCCAGTCGGCAGCGGACCAGCGCGCATGGCAGGTATGACATTCCATTTGCGTCATATGCTTTTGCACTTGATGGGCCACTGGCGGCTTTTTATCTTTGAGAATCGGAATGATATGTTTTTTCCCAGTCACCTTTGAATAAAGAACCCATTGTTCTTTTAATTTTTTAATGCTGGTGAGGAGGGTGCCACGAGAGTTCATCATCACCGTGTCCCCTGCTCGAACTTTTTTTCTCAGGTTTGGGTTGAGCATATTAGCTTTTAGAATGTCTTCGGCATCGGGATCGGTTTTGTCGATCAAGAACTCATCCGGCGCTTTATCATGCGTACCATGACAATCCTCGCAACGGACCTCGACGCTGGAATGTCCTGCATCAGAGGCACCTTTAACATCTTTTGCTCCATGACAATCGATACAATGCATGCCGCGTTCGCGATGAATGTCCTGTACAAGAAATTCGTGCTGGCTACCATATAGCACAGGTTTTTCATCCAGTGACGTTGCCCCGTTAGAAACCGGACGATCTGGTTTGGCTATCATGCCTTCAAATTCATTGCCAACTCCATTGCCGTTATGACAATGCTCACATTGCACACTTGGAATCGCTAAGGTAAATTTATGCAGAATAGGAAACCCGCGTTTATTTTTTAGCGGATTAGCAGCCATTTTTTTTGCGAATCGGTTTTCAATTTTATTTCCAGTGCTTTGCTTTTGTGTTCTCTGGATGGCACGATCCTGAGTCATGGACAAACCACTATTGGTATATATCATGTGACACGCCGCGCAGCCGGTAGATCGATAATCACCGGGTCGGTGCGGCGCTTCGCCATTGAGGTGACAACGCAAACATTTGCCACGGAGAAACCCATCGACTGCATGCCCCTTTTTGACTGACGGTAAAGCCTTTTCACCTTCGATAGGAGCAAGCGAATAGCTGTGATCTTCAGGCGCCTGCGCACCCCAGGCGTAACGCGTCATATTGATCAAATTTTTATTTGTCGCCATCACTGACCGCGCCACTGTTGCCACTTGATCTGCGTGACATTTACCACAATATTTTTCGGCGTGTTTTAAATCCGAGGGATTGCTCACCATTCCGGTGTGCGCCTTGGACTGTGAGCGAGTTTTCCCATTGCCCGCGTGACATTTGGTGCATTTGAATTGATGGTTCCTGCCAATCTCTTCGATTCCTCGATGACAATACAGGCATCCTCGCTGACCCGGCACGCGATCCACCCGGCCAAAAACATCTGCCAAATTAAATCGCGAGTTGCGATAATAGCGGTCAATGAAAAGCTCACTGTCGCCATAGTTATTGAAACGCAAGCCGTCAATGGTGGTTCCAGGCTCCAAGGATCGTGAAGCCTCGCCCATGAATCCGCGCAGTGGAAAAAATGGGTCGCGAAAATCTCCCGAATTAAAAAATTTTCGCGCGTGCGATCCTGGCATCACCACCATGTCCCAGGTTCTGGGGCTAGATGAAGGAGGGGCCTCTTCCTCAAAAGAAAACTCTTTGATGCTCTCATCCGGTTCAACAGGACTGGCAAAGTCTTTTATTTTCCCTGGGAGCGGCCACTGGAAAACTTCCTCTGGCGGCGGTTCCTCATCTGGAGGGGCATCCAGTTCTGTTTGAAAACCATCGACCAACTCCGGTTGCGGTTCCACCTCAGGGATATCCGGAGCCATTTGCAAATTATCGATCGACTCCGGTTGTGGTTCAGTGGGCTCGTCAGAAAAATCAAAAAAGTCCTGGGCCGATAGGTTTGGAATCAGCACCAGAAATATTCCCAAAACTATTCCCAGAATCAGGATCGGTTTTTTAAGTAGATTCATTCGCTGGCTGAGGTTGTCGTTAACATTTTATTGCGCAGTATCCGGTGTTCCTGCCTTTTGGCGAAGGCGTAACTCTTTCGCATATTTCTGTAAATACGATCATTATAGCTGTCGTGACAAGGAATACAGCTTCCCGCTTTTAAAATTCTGGAAATTTCCTTTTGATGGAAAGGCCTGGCTCCCTCCTGACTGATACCCGCAAGAGGTTCTCCTCTCATTGATCCTATAGCAAAAGGGGGCGAGTCCGAGCCCTTAGTGACTTTCGCCGTTTGCAACAGAGGTCGCAATTTGCCATCACGGCCCTTGGCAATTTTACCGATTTCCAGATCGCCCTCTCCCAACCCGAGAGCAGTCGGCGACAAATGACAACTGGCACAGGTACGAGTTTTTCCCCCAGTGCTGTGTGGATCTATAGCGTAGGCGAGATTGGACCCTGAATAACCATGAGGATTGGTGTACTGCCATTCGTTGTAGTTGCCGATGGAATCTCCATTTTCATCGATCACCCGAAGGGCTCTGCCTTTTGAATCCAGCACCGTCAAGGTTCTTCCTGGGGAAGGCAGACTGGGCATCACTTTACCTTCTGGACCCACCATAAGAACAGGCTCTTTTACCTTGAACTCGAACTGCGCTGGATTCCACTGACTGCTGGTTGTATTCCCGATTTTTGGCAGGCTTTGATCCAAAGTCGCATGACAGCCATCGCATTTTGGTGTCCATTGGGAATGACAGGCCGTGCAAGCCAATTTGGAACGATGCGGAGGAAATGTATGCGCCCTGGATTTTTTTGCTGCCGGGGTGACATACTTCACTCCACTTATTTTACCAATAGTAACTATTTTCTTTTTTTGCGCTTTCACATTGGCCATTTTCCGTTTTTTAGCGGAAAGGGCCATCCGATCTCCAACAGAATTAGTCCACCCCGAGTAGTATTTGCTCAAACGAATGACACGGTCCTTTTCGGATGTGATTGTATCCATGGTCGGAGGATTAACGCCATCGCCATGACAGGTCTCGCATCTGACTTCAACCGCCTGATACTGACGGGAGTAAAGGTTACCGTCCCCCATGATATCAAACTGGGTATGGCAGTCAATACAATCGAATCCCGCCGCAAAATGCACATCTTGTTTGGTCATTCCAAACCCCGGGAGATCCGGTCCCAGGGCAACATTATTTTCCCGCGCTGCACCCAATTGCAGTTCAAATCGTTTATGACAGGTCAGACATGTTTTAGTCGGAGTCGTCGAACGCATTTTATGAAAGGAAGGATGCCCCGGCTCACTGGTTGAAATAGTTGGATCTTTTCCCTTATATAAACCGTCTTCAGAATATTGAAAATGGCAGGCGGCACAACCTTGCGATCGAAACTCGCCTTTCGGCGGAGCAGAATCAATATGACATTGGGAACAACTATGCCGCAATAAATCGTCAGCAATATGGCGAGACACCCGCACATGGGATGGGTCGTTTGGCCCTCTCATCCCGTCTTCCAGTGTGGGAGGAGTCGTGTAAGGCAAGGCTTCGAGTTTGTCTATAGCGCCTGGCGGAATATCACCATCGTCATCGGAAACGGCCAGCAACCCGTATTTCGCGGATGGCGATTCCTGCGCCGCCCACTGGTATCGAAGCCCGCTGATGACCCCTGACAGGGTCCCCATCATCGATTTTTTGACCCGTTGAATATGATTTCGGTCCGCCTGTTCATGACCCGCATGACAGGAAGCCTGGCCGCAGGATTTTTTCACGACACTCAAACTCGATGGATTCCTTCGTCCCGTTCCCGCTTTGGGGTCGTAGATCAATGTCGCATGCGCTTGATCCATGTCCACCGAATTGCCATCACCTCCATGGCAAATGGTACAACCGAAATCTTTCGGATGGGAATCACTGGTAGGTTCAATGCCATCGTGGCAGGTGACACAAAGCTCGCTGGTAAACCCGCGGTAACTATAAGCCAATTTATCTGGAGGGCCTGGCACAACGCCACTCACCGAGACTTCCTTGATGTTCAAGGAACGAGTTTTCCAAGCGAGGGATTTTCCCGCATCTTTTTCCAAATCACCCTGTGACCGATTATACTTTTCCTGCCAGAATTGCCATGTGAATTCATCGGCATTGACTGAAATGGAAACAATCGTAAATGCTAGAAAAACGATTGTAGAATAGAGGAGTTTTTTCACAGGGGAAATTGGACCCATCACGGGTGAAGGCTAAATTTTCTGGTAGTTTAACGAGGTAATTAGGATCATTCAAAAACCACTTCGACGCGATTTAAATAATCTTCGAGCTTGATAATTTGCGCTTCAAGGGACTCCACATCAGAATCCATGGCGGCATCTTCAATTAACTTCCCGGCTTCGCTGACATAATCAAATCCATACCCCCCGCCAGAACCTTTCATTGAATGACCCAACATGCCGATCGATTTAAAGTTTTTATTGCCAATATTTTCTTTAATTGAGAGAATGTCTTTTCGCCGATTTTCAATATAACCCGGAATCAGTTCCGCAAGATCCGGGTCCACTTTGACCGTAATTTTATCCATTTTGTGCCGTTTTTTTTATTCGCGAGTTGCCAATTCAATAAAATTGAGCGTCAAACCTCCTCCAATTTCTCCCTATAATTTATAGTAACTCATTTTCTGCCAAAGAAAAACCAATAATCTATTGAAACTAAATAAGTTACATGAGGTCCGTGAAACCAATCAACCTCAGGAAATTTTGTCCCATACCTCCTCTAAAAGGGCCAATGAATGGCTTTGTAGAAAGAAGGGATTTTCAATCGCTCCGGCATGGTTTTCTCCAACTGCGGTGTCTATGAGTCGTGACCATATTCTCCCTTCAAATGGTGCTGGAAGAGCAAAAGAAAAGTCGGCTTTGTCCGAATTGATCAGAAGTAACAGCGAACTGCCAACTTTTTTTTGCCTTCTGGAATCCTCGTCAACCTCCCCCTGGAGCCAAATCCCTATACAATGCAAGGCTTGTGAATTCCATTCTTCTGAAGTCATTTCCTTCCCGGAAGGATGCAACCAGCTTATATCCTTATTCCCCGCACCCCCGATTTGAGTCCCTGTGAAAAATTTTTGCATTTGAAAAACCGGATGGCTATTTCTGAGTTGCACCATTTTTCGAGTGAACTCCAGAAACTGCTGTTGCTCAGCATCTATATCCCACCGAATCCAGTTGGTCGAATCATCAAGACAATAGGCATTGTTGTTTCCCTGCAAACTCCGCCCAAGCTCATCCCCTCCATTGATTAGAGGAACTCCTATCGATAACAATAAAGATGCCATGATATTTCGCATCTGCCGCCAACGCAGGTCATTGATCTCAGGATCATCGCTAGGCCCTTCATGCCCCCAGTTGCAACTGTAGTTAGTGTTGCTCCCGTCCAGATTATTTTCGTGGTTACCCTGGTTGCGCTTACGTTGGTAGGTAACCAGATCGCGCAGGGTGAAGCCATCATGACTGGTAATGAAATTGACGCTGGCCGTTGAGTCCCGACCCTTCCCCCCCCGTACAAGTCACTGCTTCCTGTGATGCGGGTCGCCAAGTCACCAAGCTGGCCCTTATCTCCTTTCCAGTATCGACGTAAGGTATCGCGGTAAGGTCCGTTCAACTCGTGCCATCCATGAGGAAATTGTCCCACAAGGTAACCATCTCCAGCCAAATCCCATGGCTCGGCAATGAGTTTCAAGTTCGATAAAACCGGGTCGTTCGCCACGGCCAGGAGGAAAGGACATTGCAGGTTGATTTGTTGCGGATCACGCAATAATGCACTGGCAAGATCAAATCGAAAACCATCGACATGCATCTCTTCCGCCCAATAACGCAAACTGTCCATGATCAGTTCAAGCACAGGCGGGTTGGAAACATTGAACGTATTGCCACACCCGGTGAAATCCAAATAACGACTTGAGTCCTTAGGATCGAGAGTGTAGTAGTTGGAATTATCGATACCGCGAAAGGAAAGTAAATGACCCGTAGGCTCGCCCTCTGCGGTGTGATTATACACAACATCCAAAATAACTTCGATGCCCGCCTGGTGAAAACACCGAACCATTTCCTTGAATTCCCGAACGGGGTTGTCGTGCTCTCCCGAATGATAACGTGCGTCCGGCGCAAAGTAATTCAGCGTATTGTAACCCCAGTAATTATTCAGTCCTTTTTCGATGAGCGTGTACTCGGTTCGATGCTGGTGCACGGGCATGAGTTGAACCGCTGTCACCCCCAATCGTTTAAGGTGATCGAGAACCGGTTCACTAGCCAAGCCAGAAAAAGTTCCTCTGAGATGCGCTGGCACATCTGGGTGCAATGCCGTTAAGCCTTTGACATGGGTCTCATAAATAACAGTTTGCTGCCATGGAATATGGGGCGCTTGGTCACCTCGCCAGTCAAATGAATCGTCAAGCACAACGGCCAACGGGGCACAGTCGGCATTATCCTGAGGCTCCAGTTCGAAGGGTTGATGCCCTTTAACTTTTCGACAGCCAAACATCCGGTCATTGTAAACATCGGAACGAACCACAGATTTAGCATAAGGGTCGAGTAATATTTTTTGTGGATTGAACCAGTGGCCTGAAGCGGGATCGAAGGGACCATGGACCCGGTAACCATAGAGACAGCCTGGCTGGAGACCAGCGAGACTGAGTCGCCAAATATTGGCTCTGTCTCTGCTTAAGTTATGGCGATGGGTTTCTTTGTTGGAATGAATACTCTCGAACAAGCAAAGTTCAACTGCTGTGGCGTGTTCGCTAAATATGGAAAAGTGAGTTTGGGTGCCGTCCCAATATGCCCCCAGCCTCAAGATTTTTTCAATCTTCCCAGTCATAGGCTCCATTATATCTGAGGCGTAAAACTTTTCAAAAAACAGAACCTTAATGCAGGCAAGGAGCCTTAAATATCGCCCCACTCATGCCCTGAAGCAATTCTCCCAAAATAAAACAAAAACTATAGCCGCACTATTTTTTCTGGCCTTCCGATCTAGTAGATCGGGTTATGAAAATAATAAAGCGCATCATCTTCCGGATTGATGGTGTAGTCCGGCAAACTGGAACAGTGTTCCATGGAAATTTTCCAACTACCACTTTCCTTCACAAAGAGATAGCTGCAAACGTTATGCTGCCGCTCATCGGTGTCATTGCTTTTAGAGGTGACGCTACTGATTTCATCCACCAGCGCGTAACCGACTTCTTTACCTTTTGTTCCTGCCAGCACTTTTCTCTGCGTCTGACAATTTATATCGCGAAAATCGGATATCATCCGGCGATACGATTTAATCCTGTTTTCCAAAAGGCCGCGCTTGTCATCTGTCATGATAACCAGTTTGGAGCTGTAATAATTGGTAATTTTTTCTGGACTGGAGCAGACCAGATCATCAATCTTTTCCAAAATATTTTCATAAACATCAGTTTCATCAGCCGCCATAAGGGAACCAGGGATGGACAAAACCGCCATGATGGTAAAAAAGAGTATCGGCAGAAATTAAACATGAAACACACTCCAATAAATATTCAAATTAATATTAATAGTCGCCGTTTAGATTACAGGCGTCTCATTGGACAAATTGATGCCCCAAAGATCACGGGAAGTTTTGGAAGTAAATTTCAACACTCTCCCCATCTCTTGCCCAACCAAAAGCTCCGGTACCGGCATAGGTGCTGATGATGCCTTTCGGATCGACCTTTCGAATACGATTGTTTCCCATATCTGAAATATATACGTTACCTTTAGAATCAAACGCAATACTCGCAGGTGATTTCATCATGGCCTTTTCAGCCGGCCCACCATCGCCAAAAAAACCTTCATACCCTCTGCCAGCTACGGTGGAAATGATCCCATCCTTTGAAATTTTACGAACCCTGTGAGAGCTTGCCCCAACAATATATAATTCGCCCTGGGGGCTGAACTTGATCGTGTCCATCGAGCGGATTCCTGCTTGCAGGGCTGGCCCACCATCTCCGGTATCTTTGTGTTCGCCGTTACCTGCAATGGTCGAAATTATTCCATTGGTATCAATCTTTCGGATCTTGTTATTTGCAGCATCGGCAATATAAAGGTTTCCCTGTTTGTCCATAGCCATGGCTCGCGGATCGCGAAAAGCCGCCTCTGTAGCCGGACCGCCATCACCGTAAAAATCAGAAGCCCCGGTCCCTGCAAATACTGTGATGGTGCCTTTGGTATCCACCTTACGAATCAAGTGATTGATGCGGTCGGCAATAAATAAATTATCATCTTTGTCAAAAACGAGATCCGAAAACTGGGTGATCGGCACAATTTCACTTCTCATTGAACGGCCCTGACTCTTAGCTGTAGTGACCGCCTTCATATAATGCTCCTGCCCTGTATCGAGCAAGCCATGAATGATCCCCTTCGTATCAATCTTGCGAATGAGGCTCACAAAACCACTGGGACTGATGAGAAAAATCTCACCCTTACTATTCAAAGTCAGCCGCGACACAGCGTAAAGGGAAGCTTCCAAAGCTGGCTTCCCATTGCCAACACTGCCACGATTGCCATCGCCTGCGATTGTCTCAATGATTCCTTGTGGAGAAATTCTGCTTAGCCGAAAGTGCCCCTTGTCGGAAATGATAAGGTTATCGTCCTTGTCCATCTGAATGCCATGCGGAAAGTTGAGCGCCGCGCCTGTTGCGGGTCCACCATCGCCAGCGAATTTTTTATTACCGTTGCCGATAATTGTTTCCACATGGCCCGTCTTCAAGTCCACCCGCCGTACTCGATAATGCGACCGGTCGACCACCAGAAGTTTTCCATCCAGGTCCAGAGCCACATCGAAAGGCAGGTAAAGGCTAGTATCTCGCGCCATTTCTGAGTCACCATTATAATCCTGACTACCCGTCCCCATGACTGTACGAATCATTCCGAAGGAATCAACAGCCCGGACACGGTTGTTGTTTCTGTCAGCAATATAAACCGTTCCGTCATCAGCAACCACTATTCCTGTTGGACCAGCGATACTGGCCCGATACGCAGGTCCGTTATCTCCCATGAAGAAGAAGCTGCTATCGCCCGCCAGGGTGGTGATGATGCCATCCGTATTGACTTTTCTTATGCGGTTGTTGCCGCGGTCTGCAATATAGAAATTGCCTTTTTTATCAACAGCAACGCCAAAGGGTTTATCGAGATTAGCCTGAGTGGCTGGCCCCGCATCGCCTCGGAAACCGGAGTTTCCCGATCCGGCAACGGTGCTGATGTTGCCTTTCGAATCTACCATGCGAATGCGATCATTGGAACGGTCAGCAATATAAAGGTTTCCCTTGGAATCCACCGCCACTCCCGATGGCAGATTAAGGCTGGCGGATGTCGCGGCACCCCCATCGCCGCTAAACCCGGCTGTCCCATTTCCTGCAACGGTTGTTATTTTCCCCCTGGTATCGACTTTGCGAATGCGGTGATTTTCTCTATCTGCAATGTAAACATTACCTTTTTTATCGATGGCTATGCCGCCAGGTGTCTTCAACAAGGCTTCTTCTGCCTGCCCTCCATCGCCACCAAAACCAGAACTTCCATTACCGGCAAAACGCGTCATCATCCCCTTTTTGTCGATGCGATTGATCATATGGTGATCGTGCCTGGATATATAAATGTTCCCTTTGGAGTCCACAGCAATCCCATTAATTAAGGAAATTTCCGTTTTGGTGGCAACAACCGCGTTATCCGCCCAAGCACTGGAAGCAAGACCTGATAAAACACCCAAAACTGCAATTAAAACTAAATTTTTCAAATAGTTATTTAATTTTTGCCGCATTTCAAACCTCAATCAATATATGAACAAACCCCTCCA
>PVMS01168020.1_pt1 | contig 11084 bp, 9 predicted proteins | sample 1853461 | NCBI WGS metagenome assembly PVMS01 (sample SAMN08582032, study PRJNA380276) | Marine sediment metagenome, whole genome shotgun sequencing project. | isolation source: ocean sediment barecode stripped | collected 2017
CGTCGCAAACATTCATCTGCCCTGATTACATGACGCCTCCCGAAACTCTGCCATAATGCCCACCGATATATACGCAGAAACACAACGCTTGAGGCTTCCCGATGATGAGTAGATTCGTACCTTTGTGGGTCGTCACTTTCGGGAGGCGTCATGTAATCAGGGCAGATGAATGTTTGCGACGCTTGTCGCAGTTGCCGGCAGGCCGGAAATCGCCGGACCAGCTGAACCTGACAAGCTATATCTGTAGCGAGCCGCTAGCGGCGTGACAAGACAGCACCAGGAGACTGTCGGACTCAGGTGTTCGATAGCGAAACGCCGGTTCTATTTAAACCCTGGAGAGTGAGGACAGATTTTGACGATTTCGACGCATGTTAATGAAACTGCGCATAGCGGGAATATGTAAGGAGAAAGCGGTGAAATATGGACCGCTCTGATTGCCGCTATCCCACCGTTGCAGCCTCATCATTCTAAGCCCGACAAGCTGTTAAAGCGCACATCCAATTTGCCGGTCAATGTGCGGGGCTGGCGTACGTGAAATCTTACCGGAAGAATGCGATTAGGCTCGCCCTCTGCTTACGATTTAACCTGGTCGAGCCAGAGCTCATGGTGCTCCTTCGCCCAGGTCTCGTCGACTTTGCCGGTACGCATGGCATCGTAGGCACCTTCGGTGCCGATGGTGCCCATGTAGATATGTCCCAGTGAGGCTGCAATAAACAGCAACGCGCCAACGCCATGAACAATATTGGCGACCTGCATTGTGGAGCGCGTCTGGGCAAAGTTGGGGAAGTCCAGAATCAGGCCGCTCACTCCAACCACAAGTCCGAGGAACGCAACGCCGCCCCAGAACCAGCCTTTTTCCGCCGCGTTGTACTTTCCAGAGGGTGCGTGGCCTTTTCCGGTGAGCACCTGTGGTGCTTTCTTCACCCATTCCCAGTCGATTCTCTGCCACAAATTGTCGCGTACGAACATGACAAACATACAGGCAACGCAAAAAATGAACAGAGGTCCGACAATGTTGTGCACGTTCTTGGAAATTGCCGCGAACCACGAAAAACCGGTGTATCCGATAATCGGAATCAGGACATACTTACCGAAAAATATGAGGGTGCCGGTAACGGCAAGCACGACAAAAGTGATTGCTGTCGACCAGTGAATAATGCGCTCCCAGTAGGTAAAGCGCTCTACCAGCCTGCCGCTGGGCTGGCCGCGCAATTTCAGGGGTCCATTCCAACCGTAAAACACCGCAATGGTAATGGGTGCGAGGATCAGAAGCAGACCGCCAATCAGTGTCACCGGACCATTGCGAATCTGGCGCCACGTCTCACCTGCAGACTGGATCAGAACGCCCGTCTCTCGCCCGCTCACTTGCGTCGCATGTTCCCGCCCGGAACGTACCGATCGCCAGACAGGCGCGTTGTTCAGAGGTTGTTCAGTTTGCCGCAGCGCCTGCATGTCGGCGGCATCGTCGTTTGCAGCAGCGGTCGCAACAACGCCACTAATTGATGCACCACCCAGAACGCTGCACAGCCCGAGCCATGCGGCAAGAAACAAGGCTCGCCGCCTCATCATGCGCCCCCTTTCAAGCGTGTGTATTCGCTTTGCAGTGCGCCACGCCTTTTGATTTCAGCTTCCCAGGCATCGCGTGAACCATTAAAGGTGTCGCTCTCCCATGCTGGCGCATCAGGCTTGCCGGCGTATCTGCCGTCTTCGTACATCACATTCTGTGAAGGTTCGCCACAACCTGCCTGAATTCCCGCGGCAAATATCAGAATCGACGCAAGGATCGGTCTCACGGCTATTGTTCCTTCTTGCCGGAATCCTGGTCAGGCTTGCCATAGGCAGTGCCCCAGCCCCACACTTCCGACCCTTTGCCGCGAACCAGCACCCGCTCGCGATAGATATCCGACAGCACGTCGCTGTCACCACCGAGCAGCGCTTTGGTCGAACACATTTCCGCGCATATCGGCAACTTGCCTTCCGACAAGCGGTTGCGCCCGTACTTCTCGAATTCCGCGTCACTGCCGTTTTCCTCAGGCCCACCTGCGCAGAACGTGCACTTGTCCATTTTTCCGCGCGCGCCAAACCAGTCGCTGGATTCGCCACCCGGCGTCTGCGCATTGGATGCAGGAAACTGTGGCGCGCCGAACGGGCAGGCGTAGAAACAATAACCACATCCGATACACAGATCCTTGTCGTGCAATACAACGCCGTCATCGGTCTTGTAGAAACAATCGACCGGGCAGACTGCCATGCAAGGCGCATCGGAACAGTGCATGCACGCAACCGAGATCGACTTCTCTGCGCCTTCCTGGCCGTCATTAACGGTTACAACGCGGCGGCGGTTGATACCCCACGGCACCTCGTGCTCGTTCTTGCACGCGGTCACACAACCATTGCATTCAATGCAGCGCTCGGCGTCACACAGAAACTTCATTCTTGCCATGCCGTCTCTCCTCCTGAGCTGTGCTCGTTCCGGGTCTTACGCCCGAGGCCAATTTTTCTCACCGGGTGTTAAGCCCGATCGATTTCGCACAGCGTCGTTTTTGTTTCCTGCATCATGGTGACGATGTCATAACCGTAGGTCCATGCGGTGTTCACTGCGTCGCCGCGAATGATGGGCGCACTGCCCTCCGGGTAATGCGCCAGCATATCTTCGCCTTGCCACCATCCAGAGAAATGGAAAGGCACGAATACCGTGTCAGGCCCGACCCGTTCTGTTACGAGAGCCTTGACCTTGAGTCTTGCGCCGCTCGGCGTCGACACCCATACATATTCGCCACCCCGTATGCCGCGATCCGCTGCCGTCTTGGGATGCAGCTCGACGAAATTGTCTTGCTGCAGTTCGGCCAGCCAGGGATTGGAACGTGTTTCTTCACCACCGCCTTCGTATTCGACCAGCCTGCCGCTGGTGAGCGTGAGCGGATATTTCTCGCTTACCTTGTCAGCAACACCCTTGTCCTGAATGGACTTGAACAGAGTTGGCAGCCGGTACAGCTCTTTTACGTCATCATGGGTCGGCCATTTGGCGACAAGTTCGGGTCGCGACGTGTACAGTGGTTCGCGATGCATCGGTACCGCATCGGGGAAATTCCAGACAACTGCACGTGCACGCGCATTGCCGAAAGGCACGCAACTGTGTTTGAGAGCGACACGCTGAATGCCTCCCGAAAGGTCTGTTTTCCAGTTCTTGCCGTCGGCTTCCGCCTGTTCTGTTGCAGTGAGATCAGACCACCATCCGAGCTTCTTGAGCATTTTGTGATCGAACTCGGGATAACCGGTTGTGATCTCGCTTCCTAGCGAATGCGAACCGTCGCCCGCCAGCAAATCCTCTCCTTCGTGCTCCACGCCGTAGCGAGCGCGGAAAGTGCAGCCTCCGTCCATGACATGCTTGGAAGTGTCATACAGGTTGGGCGTTCCAGGATGCCCTGCTTTGTCGGTTCCCCAACATGGCCACGGCAAGCCAAAATAGTCGCCAGTCAAATCGTAGCCGGTCTTTTCATCCTTCCCGCCATGTGCGCGCAGCGTCTTGATATCGAACACGTGCAGGTTACGCATATGCGCCTGGATCCGCTCTGGTGTCTGGCCGGTGTAACCAATCGTCCATGCACCGCTGTTGATTTCGCGAAGTACGTCTTCGATGTCCGGTTCCATCATCCCGCCCTTGCCGGCAATCAGCTTGACGTTCTGTTTGCCGTTGCCCTTGCCGACCAACTGATCGCCAAACCCGAGTTTGTCAGCGAGCTGGTACATGATCATGTGATCGGTACGCGACTCGAACAGCGGTTCGATCACCTGCTCACGCCATTGAATTGACCGGTTCGACGCCGTGACGCTGCCGTAGGTTTCGAATTGTGTCGACGCCGGTAAAAGGTACGCACCGTCCTGACGCGCCATCGCGAACATCGCGGCGGACGCTGACGGATAAGGATCAACCACCACCATCAAATCGAGTTTCTTCATTGCCTCGACCTGGTCAACGCCGCGGCTCTGCGAATTGGGTGCGTGTCCCCAGAAAACCACCGCGCGCAGATTGGTTGCCTGATCGATATTTTCACTCGCCTCCAGCACGCCGTCCGCCCAGCGCGACACGGTGATGCCTTTCTTGCCCATCATTTCTTTTGCGGCAAAGCGTCCTTCCAGCCAGTCCAGATCGACATTCCAGACGCGCGCCCAGTGTTTCCAGGCTCCCGCGGACAGTCCGTAATAGCCCGGAAGTGTGTGCGCGTTCGGGCCGACATCGGTCGCACCCTGAACATTGTCGTGGCCACGATATATGTTTGTGCCGCCACCGGTGATCCCTGCGTTGCCTAGAGCGAGCATCAGCACCGCGCTGGCCCGTGTCACTGCGTTGCCGTTGGTGTGCTGGGTCTGCCCCATCGCCCAGATGATAAAGCCAGGCCGATTATCGGCAAGCATCTTGGCCGTGCCGAACATTTCTTCTTCGGACACACCGGTCACTTCCTCAACCGCGGCCGGCGTATATTTGGACATGACTTCTTTCCTGATCTTGTCCATGCCGTACACACGCTGGCGAACGTATTCCTTATCCTCCCAGCCGTTATCAAAGATGTGGTACAGCAGGCCGAACAGAAAGGCGACATCGGTTCCCGAACGAAGACGGACGTACTTGTCAGCCTTCGCAGCCGTGCGCGTAAAACGCGGATCAGCAACAATAATCTTGGCGCCATTTTCTTTTGCATGCAGCGTGTGCAGCATTGACACCGGGTGCGCTTCCGCGGCATTGGAGCCCAGGAAGAACAGGCATTTCGAATTCTGTTCGTCGTTGTATGAATTGGTCATTGCGCCATACCCCCAGGTATTGGCAATGCCGGCGACAGTAGTGGAATGGCAGATACGCGCCTGATGATCGACGTTATTCGATCCCCACAGGGCGATCCACTTGCGCATCAGATACGATTGTTCGTTGTTGTGCTTGGATGAACCGAGCACGAATAACGCATCGGGGCCGCTTTCCTCGCGGATGGCGAGCAGTTTCTCGGAAATCTCCTTGTAAGCCTGGTCCCAGGACACCCTCTTCCACTTGCCGCCTTCAAGTTTCATCGGATACTTGAGGCGGTGGGAATCGTGGGTCATGCCATGCTCGCGTACGGCGGCGCCTTTCGCACAATGCGCACCGAGATTGAGTGGTGAATCAAATACCGGCTCCTGGCGAATCCATACGCCGTTCTTGACGACCGCATCGATGGCGCAGCCAACCGAGCAGTGGGTACACACGGTGCGTTTGACGACCGTTTCGCCCGCGCCATCAGCGGCAGATTGCGCCTTCGCCTTGCCGATCATTCCATATGGCAATTGCGAGGCAACTGCGCCGGCACCCAGGGTCAGCCCGGAACGCTTGAGAAAAGTACGCCTGTCGATCGTCTTGCCGAGAACCGCGGCGACATTGCGTGAACGACGTGCAACAGCGGCGCCCACGTTCGTGGATTTTCTGGTCAGCAACATGCCGTCTCCCCCTAAACCCGCGTGGTGCGGTAGTACTTGTTGATGTGCTCGGAGACCTGGTAACCACTCTTGGCGGGTTTTGCGCGATCAGCGGCCGGAACCTCGGGCTCCGGCACCACTGCGGCCACGACAGCGGCAGCAGTCGCGGCGCCGCCGGCACCGATCGAGATCAGAAACTTGCGACGTGAGTTCGGTACTTTGGGCTTGCTCATAGTGCTCCTCCGATCGTGTTTTCTGGTCTGCAGCTACACCTTACAGCAACCAACTGCCTGTGCAATTTCAACTTGCTGTGCAATTTCAATTCGCTGTGCAATTTCAACTTGCTGTGCAATTGAAGGCTGCAGCATTGATTCTTTATCGGTAGTTGATGACGAATATTCTCACATCTGGAATGCGTCGTGTTCAACCAAAAGAAATCTTTTGGCAAACGCAGCAACGTGAGTGAAAAATGGTGCACGCGCATGGGTGGTTATTGCGTCGCACAAATCAGTGCCGCCGGACCAGACGAAATTGTCAAAAAACAACTTCTGCTCCTCGATATCATCTGGCTGCTCACATATCAGGTAACGCATCACCTCGAACAGCATCGCAAGATGATCTTCCGGTTCATGAACCACGGCCTGACGTTGAATCCCGTGAGCGGCAAGGAACTCGCGCAACGCCACCAGTTTCGTGTCGACACTGCTCCTGGCCGTGTAGGCGCCTACATAGAGTGAAACTTCGGACCTGCCACTGCCAACGAACAATGAATCGTACTCATCGGCGACCACGGCCTGATCGGCACTCGCGGCAGCATTGACAAGATCGCGCCATGCCGCGTCGAGCGATCCTGCCGGTTCGAGTGACCCGACTGTGTCAAGTGAATCAGCAGTGTCAGATGCTTGCTCATCGCCGTCACCGCTGGTCGCGATGTTGCGCAAAAGCCGATCGTCGGGTGGCGCATAGAACAGACGTGCCAACAACGCGTAGAAATTGGCGCGCGCCTGATCTTCTGCGTTGAGTGCAATCGCAGGCTGATCGAGTGTCGGACTCATTTTCCCTTCGCGTAGTCGAATATCGATCGCTCATCGTTCGACTCGACCATATCTACGACGCGACATTCGGCACACATCTGCAAACGCTTGAGGGCCTCTCCACCCGTGAACATCGAATGCTGGTCCAGTTTGGACAGCATGTTGTCTACCATGCGCTTGGTACCAAATGGTTTGCCGCAGCGCACACAGTCGAACGGCTCGGCTTCATTCACGACGAGCGGGGTCTTCGCCTGCGCTGTGAGCAGAAGGCGTGGTTGAAGCTTGATCGCCTCTTCCGGGCAGGTGTTGACGCACAGACCGCATTGCACGCAGTTACGTTCGATGAACCGCAGTTGCGGAGTTTCGGCCGCGTCCTGAAGCGCCGATGCCGGGCATGCACCCACGCACGCCATACACATCGTACATTTGTCGCGATCTACGATCAGAGCGCCGAACGGCGCACCGGCTGAAAGCGCGATCTCGTCGACAGGCGCCGGCGCGAGCCGCGCCAGATGATCAATCGCCAAATCGAGACTGGTGCGCTTTTCCGCCGCGAGGTGGAAACTCGCGGTTTCAGCGACCGTCACTGCCGGTTCGACGTTCCACAGCATTGATTCAAGCGCTATTGATTCGTCCGTGCGCAACACGTTTGATGCGTCCACACGCAATACTTTGAAATGTTCGCCGGCATAACCCAGTCCGTTCAGGATCGTTTGCGCCACAAACATCTGTGCCTCAAGCGCGGACAGATAAGTGTCGGAATTGCAGCTTCCGGAAACAATCATGACCTGGCTCGCGCCGTAACAGATCGCGCCAAGCAAGGTGTCAATGCCGATCGAAGCTGCATGGAATGTGGCAACCGGAATAACGCGCGCCGGCAAGCCCAGGCGACCGCGCACAGCGTGCCGGCCGACAGCATTGACGAGCGCGCTTCCTTCCTCGAGATCATGAAATAGCAGGCATGCCTGCTCGCCGCCCGCTTCACGATACGTCGATAGCAGCGTTTTCAGGCGCAGTCCCATATCAGGAACACGCGCATATTCGTAACTCATCGCGCCGGACGGGCAAACAGTCGCGCAGCCCCCACAGCCGGCACACACATGGGCATCGACGACAACTCTCTCGCCATCGCTTCGAATCGCGCCAGTCGAACATACCTCGATGCAGCGGTTGCAACCACTGCGACCGGAACGCCCGTGGGCGCAGATACGTTCCTTATAACGGGTAAAACGCGGTTTCTCGAACTCGCCTACCAATTGAGCCAATCGTGCTGCCGCAAGCGCCTGTTCAAGCGGATCGTTTCCCGGTGCCACATAACCCTGCGGCAAATCCGGTACGCGAATGAGGGGCTCAGCCGACAGATCAAGCACCAGATCGAAGTGTTCTGACTGCCTGTTATCATCTCGATCAGAATCGCCTCGATCAGAATTGCCTCGATCAGAATCGCCTCGATCAAAATTGCCTCGATCAAAATCAATTGCACCAATTTTCCCGCAGGCGTCGACGCATTTTCGATGATTCTTGCAACGATCGGCGTCGATCTGATACAGAAAATCGATCGCGCCTTCGGGACAAGCTTCAATACACGCGTTGCAGCGGGTACACACATCGAGGTCGATTGGATTTGCCTGGCTCCATTCGACGTCGAACGCACCGAGGTAACCTGACACACTCACGGACTTTCCGGACCAAACAGGAAAGTCGCGTTCTGCCGGCAATTCACCGCCTTCGCGTCGCGTCATCAGCACGCTGACATCGAGTTGTCCGACGCTGCCGTCAGAAAGCCTCTTGGCCCAATCCAGTGAAACCGCCGACGGACCAATGATCAATAGTTGCCCCGCCGACTTGTAGTCAACCGACGGTACCGGCTCCGGCTCCGGCAATACAGCCGCCGCGAGTAGTGCGGCAATCTTCGGAGTGGCCTTGTCACGTTCGGTGGATCGACCCGCAGCCTCTCGAATATTGACAAAGCGAAGCTTCACATCCGATTGCGCGTCCTCGGCAATTTCAGAGAACAGCCCGGCTTCCTGCGTACAGGCCACGACGACGTCCGGGTCGCTCAGCGACTGCTGAAACGCGCCGGCCTGCTTCCGGCAAAGCGCCGTGTGCACTTCCAGCGGCGCTGCGCTACCAAGCGCTTTGCCCAGAGCGGCGCCATCCAACGCCATGGTGGCATTGCAGTTACACAGCTTGATCGTGTTGTTGTTGATTCTGTCTTTCATCGTAACCGCTTCAAAACAATATCGCTTCTGGACGCCGAACCGTCCAATTGCTGAGACCCCGGGCTGTCATGCTTTCAGGAACAAGGCGTTCAGACTTTTACCTTGCCCTCGCCAGGTGACGGAATCGCTCTAACGCCGCCTTCGAAATCACCATCGTCCTCATTGCTGCTTCCCGGTTCGCTGTCTCCCGGTTCTCGATCTTCCTCTTCGTTTGCGACCAGCGTCGCCGCCTTTGATGCTTCGTCAGTTCCGGTACCAGCCAAGCTATCTGCCGCACGAGTTGTGTCTGCTTGCTTGTCACCGTCGACGTCACCAAACAGCAAGCCCCGCGCGTGTTTCAATCCGGCGACCATTGCCGGCGTCATTGATTCAAGCTTCGTATAGTCTTCCGCGTAAACGTCGAGCCCGTCGGTAACATTGAAATGCGGATCTCTGAACAGTTTCTTTAACGCGGCGCGGCGCAAGCTATCGTCAACCTGTGGATCCATGAAACCCTGAAAGTCCGAATCCGGGCCAAGTTCATCAATTGGCGGGAGTTCGATTAATGCCTCATCTGTGCGCCGACGCGGTTCAGCTTCCCTCGGGTCCCCGCTCACGCTCTCCTGATTCACAGCTGTCTGCTCCGCCGACTCTTCCGGCTCAGTAGCAACGCCTGTTGATTCAAGCTTGCGTCGCGACCAGCGCGATAGGGCTCCTTCTTTGTGTGAACGGGGCATCGTCGTGCTCTCGTCAGGTGATTGTGCTTTTCTTCGGCTCACGTTGGCGAGAGCGCGGTGCAGTGTCATGCGACTGAAACGAGCGTGGGCGAATGCGTTTCCTGGGTTCAGGCCGATAATGCTCACGCGCGAACGCGCTGACCACATCGTACATCTCCGGCGGCATGGCCACGGAATCCACCTGCTCTCCGGCATCCAGCCAGCTGCATGCGTCGTTGTAACTTGCACTCACCTCCTGCGGCACACCAAGCTCATCTTCAAACTGCCACATTACAAATACCCTCGGTTGTGACGTGGATATATTCAGGTAATAACCTTCGGCCTCTTCGCGGCGCAGAACCACGGGCAGCACGGGAAACAACCAGCGCTCGACGCCGTCTGATTCGGAAACACGCTTTGGCACGCTTTCCGGATTTCGTTCAGACAATACTGCAACTGGTTCCCACATGTCTGATTGCCAGCGGTTCTCAATCTGGCGCCGTTGCATGACGACGCTCACCTCAAACCTGGGTTGATGCATGCCATTCCTTCGAGTTAAGCGCCCCACTATAGCCCAGAGTCCACTTCATCGCAGAGCTCACGCTCAGTGATGTAGACCGGCAATAGAAGATTGTCGACAGCCACTTGGGCTTTTCCAGGTTTTGTAATAACCACGTCCCTAACCGGGGAAAGGTGAATGCCAGCACCGTTGTGTTCAGTCAGATATAATGCCCTGCTTAACGCTCGATCAAGAATCTCAACGAAGCATGGTCATGCCCACCGATCTTTCCTTCGCCACAGCGGCAGCACCCACCGCCGACACCCGCGGCCGGCACCTGAGAGATTTGCGCATCTCGGTCACCGACCGATGCAATTTCCGCTGCACATACTGTATGCCCAAGGAAGTATATGGGCGCGATTTTCAGTTCCTGGAACGCAGCCAGCTACTTTCGTTCGATGAAATTCACCGTCTGGTGACGATTTTCAAAAGTCACGGAATTGAGAAGGTTCGCATCACCGGTGGCGAACCGTTGGTACGCAGGCAGCTCGAACGTCTTATTGCAATGCTTGCAAACGACCCGGACCTGGATCTGACGTTGACGACCAATGCTTCGCTGCTCAAACAAAAGGCGCAGCTCCTGAAGGACGCCGGACTCAAGCGTGTCACGGTTAGCCTCGATTCGCTGGACGACGAGGTGTTTCGTGCAATGAATGACGTTGATTTCCCGGTGTCCAAAGTTCTGGACGGTATTGAAGCAGCAGACAAAGTTGGACTGAATCCGGTCAAGATCAACATGGTGGTCCAGCGAGGCATCAACGATGAGACCGCGATCGATATGGCGCGTTACTTCAAAGGCAGTGGCCATATTCTGCGATTCATCGATTTCATGGATGTCGGCCACACCAATGGTTGGAAAATGGAGAATGTCGTTTCGTCGCGCGACCTTACCGAACGCATCAATGCCGTATTCCCGATCGAACCAATCGAACGCAATTATGTCGGCGAGGTTGCCGAGCGCTGGCGTTACAAAGACGGTTCGGGCGAGGTCGGCTTCATCTCTTCCGTGACGCAGGCGTTTTGCCAGGATTGCACACGCACCAGGTTATCGGCTGAAGGCTCGATATACACCTGCCTGTTCGCGACCGAGGGAACCGACCTGCGCTCCCTGCTGCGCAGCGGCGCATCCGAC
>PVMS01105437.1_pt1 | contig 11083 bp, 12 predicted proteins | sample 1853461 | NCBI WGS metagenome assembly PVMS01 (sample SAMN08582032, study PRJNA380276) | Marine sediment metagenome, whole genome shotgun sequencing project. | isolation source: ocean sediment barecode stripped | collected 2017
AGCAGAGTGCCTGTCGATATGATAAATACTGCGGATGAAATGTTTTTCTGTAATAGCCAGTTCGGCATCTGGCCGGTGTCTCGTTGCGGCCGCAGGACATTCGGCGAGTGGCCGGTTACGCGCAACATGATGACGCTGCTCAGGCAAAGTGGCGTGCTCGAGGGACCCGCGTGAAAAACTGGAAAATCATTATTGCCGGAATTGCAGGTTTGGCGATTATTGCGCTGGCAACTGCTGGCATTGCGTTCAGGCAGTTCCTGTATGAAGAGTCGACAATTCCAGAAGAGGGCATTTCCTTCGAAATAACGCCCGGGTCGTCATTTGCAATCATTAGCGCCAGGCTGGCAGGGCAAGAGATTATCGCGCATCCTGCCTGGTTGCGCTGGTATGCGCGTTACACCGGCGACGCAAGCAAGATTCGGGCTGGCCAGTATCGGCTTGAGCCGGGTGAAACACCCGCCAACATTTTGCAAAAGTTTGTAGCGGGCCAGGTTGAGTTGTATTCGTTTACGATTGTTGAAGGCTGGAATTATCGCGAATTAATAGCCGCCATGGCTGCGTCGGAGGTGATCGATTCCAGCATCGTAATCGAAGACTGGCCTGCAGTGCTTGAGTCTTTTGCCGGGCCCTATACGCACCCCGAAGGGCTGTTTCTGCCGGAGACCTATCGCATTCCGAAGCACACCAGCGACATCGAGGTGTTAGAGCAAGCCTATTATCTGATGCAGAAGACGCTCACCGAAGAGTGGCTGAATCGCAGCGCAGAGCTCCCGTTCGCGTCGCCGTATGAGGCGCTGATTATGGCCTCGATCATCGAAAAGGAAACCGCAAGAGCGGATGAGAGGGCACTGATCTCCGGAGTATTTGTCAGGCGTCTGCAGAGTCGTATGCGGCTGCAAACGGATCCCACCGTTATCTATGGTCTCGGCGCTGACTTCGACGGCAACATCACCAGACGTCATTTGCGGAGCGATACGCCTTATAATACTTACACGCGGCATGGCCTGCCGCCGACGCCGATCGCAATGGCCGGCAAAGCGGCCATTCATGCTGCTCTGCACCCGGCGGCTGGCAAGGAACTTTATTTTGTCGCCACCGGGCTGGGCGATGGCAGCCACAAGTTCTCTGCAACCAAGGCAGAGCACGACGCCGCGGTTCAGGAATACCTGGCGCGGCAGCGCAAAAACCGAAAGCAACAGGGAACGTAATGACACGCGGCAAGTTTATTACCGTCGAGGGCGTTGAAGGTGTCGGCAAATCGACCAATATGGATTTTATCGCCCGTCGCGTAGAGGCGGCCGGCTTCGACGTCAAGCGAACCCGCGAGCCGGGCGGCACTCCGATGGCGGAGCGCATTCGCGACATGTTACTGGAGCACGGCGACGAGCCATTGCCGGATCTTGCCGAGTTACTGCTGTTTTTTGCAGCACGTACATTGCATATCGAAAATTCGATTCGGCCGGCGCTGGCCGCCGGGAGCTGGGTTATTTGCGATCGCTTCACCGATGCCAGCCGGGCCTATCAGGGTGCGGGTCGCGGGCTGAACATGGAGCATATCAATACCCTTGCCGGGTGGGTGCACGGGGATCTGCAGCCTGACATGACCGTGTTGCTCGATGCACCGGCGGAAATAGGCATGAGCAGAGCGGCAAGCCGCGGCGAAACCGATCGCCTTGAGTCGGAACACATGTCATTTTATAACCGGGTACGCGATCACTACCTGGCGCTCGCCGAGGCGGAGCCGGATCGATTCTCTGTCATTGATGCGAGCCAGGCGCTGGATGCCGTTCAGGTACAGATTGGCACCGCCGTTGATCGTTTGATCGACACAATAAATAACATTAGTACATAACAGTAAAATATTGATTTATATGGAAATGAGTTGGCTTAATCCGATCGCGTTAGAGTGGCAAAAACGGGTCGCATCAGACCGTATGCCACACGCTGTATTGTTGCTCGGCCCGGCAGGCTGCGGCAAACGATCGACAGCGGTATGGATGGCAGGACAGTGCCTTGGGCTGCCCGGCGCGTCCCCAATGCCGAAATATCCGCTCGAAATCCCGCAGCACGCTGATATGCGATGGATTTGCCCGCCGGAGGACAAACACACGATCGGTGTTGAGCAAATCCGTGTCCTGATCAGCGAGTTGAACCTGACCAGTTATGAGGGCCGCGGGAAAGTCGCGGTGATCGAGTCCGCCCATGCCATGACCGCCAGTGCCGCAAACAGCTTGCTGAAGACACTTGAGGAACCCTCGGGGGCAACACTGCTGATCCTCATTGCAGACCGGGTTGGCCGCTTGCCCGCGACCATCTTCAGCCGCTGTCAGCGAATCAGCTTCAATCGTCCGTCAACCGCGGACAGCCTGCAGTGGCTGGAGCGACTGGACCCCGGCAGTGCCTGGCCCAAAGCGCTTGCGTCCGCTGCCGGTGCACCGCTGGCCGCCATAGAGGCCCATGGGCGCCTGGCGGAGACGGACGCGATGGCAAAGGAATTTGCCGAGGTGGCCGAACGGCGCTCGGCACCGCTCGAGGTTGCGGCACGCTGGGCGAAATACGAGCCACGATTTGTGCTCGACTGGCTTTGCGCCCAGATTCAGGGCTGCATTTACCGGGTTTCTGGCAGTGCATCCCCAGCGCATTCACTGCAACTGTCCGAATCTGTGCTTAACCGCATAGACAGACGGAACCTGTTTTGTTATCTAGACATTATAAACCGCTTGCGTGAACAGGCGGCCGGATCATTCAACGTACAATTGACGCTCGAAAGCCTGCTGATTGACTGGGCTGAGGGGCTGTCTGGCGTTGAACGTCCGGGCAATATGGCTACGGCAAAGATGTCGTTTATGGGCGGATAGGGAAATATGACCAAACCAGGACTTCTGACACTAACGATCAAGGACAAGAGTGCCTTGTACCTGGCGTATATGCCCTACGTCATCAACGGTGGTCTGTTTATCCCCACCAACAGTTCCTATCGGCTTGGCGACGAAGTGTTCATGTTGCTCAATCTGATGGGGGAAGATGAGAAAATCCCGGTCGCCGGAACCGTCATCTGGATGACGCCAAAAGGCGCACAGGGCAAGCGTACCGCCGGTATCGGAGTCCAGTTCAGTGACCAGGACCAGGGTAATACGCAGAAGAAAATTGAGAATTACCTGGCGGGCGCGTTGGGCGGGGACAAACCGACCCATACCATGTAGCCGTATTAGCCGGAGTTGATACCGTCCCGCAATACATACGCCTGGAATCCGCGCTCGCTGAGAATATAGGCACCAGCCGAACTGCGCCTTCCGGTGTCGCAACACACCACATACTGGGTATTCTGATCCAGCGTGTTGATCTTCAGTCGAATGAAATACAATGGCATATTGACGGCGCCGTCCTTGTGCTGATTCTCAAACTCGCTCGGCAGGCGAACATCCAGCCACTGGCCGCCGTTCTTGATAATTTCTTCGGCCTTCTCATGATCGACCCAATCGAGCATCGGCTCGTTTAGCAGTTTCTTGAAATCATCCTTGCCCAATCGCATGACCGAACCATCGGCAGTCATCGTGACGGTCGCATTGCGTTTGGCGTCTGAAATCAGCGCTTCTTCACCAAACGTATCGCCAACCGCCAGTTCGGCGAGCTTGATTCCTTCCTTGTTCAACGGCGTTTCGCGCGTTACCAGGCAATTGCCGCGCGTCAGAACGTAGAAGTAGTCACCCTCGGAGCCTTGCTTGACAACGACATCTCCGGACTTGTAGTTGATCTGCTGCATGCGCATGAAGATTGCCTGGATATTGGCCGGCGGAATCTTGTGAAACGCCTTTGCCTGCAACAGCATGGTCATCCAGTCATCGCCGCCAACCGCCGATTCGCCGTGTAACTCCGAAACCTCATAGGAACCGGTCTGGTCCCAGGTCAGCATCACATCCAGCAGGTCGCTGTCGATCGAGATGAACTGCACCCGATCGCGCGCACGGGCCGAAAAGCGGCGAGGAAAATAAGGTGATATGGGATTGCGGGCAACGTCGGTGCCGCCCTCAATGATCTCGCTGACCTTGCCGTCATCCAGCAGCTCGAGCAAGCCGGACACGACATAGACGGTGCGCTTTTCCGAATCCCCCTCCTTGAACAGGATCTGACCCGGCGACAACTCGCGAATCTGCACCTTACGAGCCAGTGCCGCGAGATTGTCCCGTTTCAAGCCATCCAGCGGGGAAAATTTCCTGAGCAGCTCTGTTCCCATCTGCTCATCCGTCATGATTCATCCTGTACGCCTGTGTTATCCGCCCATATATCGATCCACGCGTCACGCGGGATTACATAAGTCACGATTCTACCTTCAAATTGTCAGCTTTCGGTAGCATCAGATGGCCTGAGCGTGAAACGGCGCACAGTTTTGCTCCCGTTCGCTCACCGAAAGTCCTCCCAGCCCGCGTGCGGGCGATAGCGATCGCCAAATTGCTGCTGGTAGTCCCGCAGTACCTGGAGAATCTCTGCAACTCCCCGCTCACGCGCATAGTGCAGCGGACCACCCCGAAACGGCGCAAATCCGGTGCCGAAAATGACGCCCGCGTCCAATAGATCGGGGTCCGTGACCACCCCCTCGCTGAGACAGGCGATCGCCTCGTTGACCATCGGCAGAATCAATCGGTCCTGGATATCGTCCGGCACGGCGCTCCCGGCGGAGTCTGATGGGGGTTTCACCGCCTTGCCATCCTGCCAACGGTAGAACCCCTGGCCTGATTTTCGGCCCAGTAGCTTTTGTTCGACCATTTGGGACAGTTTTTCGGGTACCGGCCGGTTTAGCGCACGGCCCAGTACGTTCGATACGTTCAATGCCACATCGATGCCCACGGTGTCCACCAGTTCCACCGGTCCCATCGGCATGCCAAATCGCTCCGCGGCCCGATCGATCTCGGACAGCGGCACGCCTTGTTCCGCGAGATGCATCGCTTCACCCATGTAGGGCGCCAGAATTCGGTTGACGACAAAACCAGGGGCGCTGGAACAGGACAAACCATACTTGCCGATTGACTTGATAAAAGCGAAAGCGATATCCAGCACACTTTCGTCCGTGTCTGCGCAACGAATCAGTTCGATCAGCGGCATTTGCGCCACCGGATTGAAAAAGTGCAGGCCTATAAAGCGCTTCGGCTGATCAAGCACCGTACGCAATTCTTCGAGCCGTATGCTCGAAGTATTGGTCGCGATAACAGCACCGGCTTTCATTTTCGTCTGCAGGTCTTTGAAGAGCGACTGCTTGGCTTCTTCGTTCTCGAAAATTGCTTCGATGATCAAATCAGCGTCGCCAATTCCGTCGCCTGCCACATCGGCACGAAGGCGGGCGCCAGCAGCTTGCCGGTCCTTGTCGTTGTAAGTCTTCTTGTCGAACAATCGCACAGCACGCTCGATCGCCGGTTGTATGTACTTGTCCTCCCGGTCCTGCAGCGTAACCTCCATCCCGCGCAATGCACACCATGCGGCAATATCGCCCCCCATCACGCCGGCGCCGACCACGTGCACGCGTGCGATTTTCGATGTTGGTTTGTTGCCCTGCGATTTCAGCTTGTTTTGCAGGAAATACACGCGGACCAGGTTACGTGATGTCGGCCCGACCATTTGCTCGGCAATCGACCGGGCTTCCGCAACGAAACCGGTTTTTGCTGAAGCGCCATAGCGGGCCCAAAGATCAATAATTGCGTATGGGGCAGGGTAGTGGTCCCTGCGTGCTTTGCGGCTGACCTGTTTGCGCAGCATGTTGGCGACTAACGGGCGCACCACTGCGAGATTCATCAAACGGTCGATCATTGGCGCTTTTGCTTTCGGCCGGCGCGAGCGAATCATCTCTGTGGCTTGCTCTTTCCAGCTATCCGCATCGCATATCCGGTCAATGAGGCCGACCCGCTTTGCCTTTGAAGCGGTGATTGACTTGCCCGTCAGCATCAACTCCATCGCCAGCCTCACACCACTGATCCGCACTGCTCTGACGGTGCCGCCGAAGCCCGGATGAATGCCCAGCTGCACCTCAGGAAGGCCCAGAATGGGTTTCGGGTTTTCGATGACCAGCCGGTAGTCGCACGCCAACGCAAGTTCGAGACCGCCGCCGAGCGCGAAACCATTGATGACAGCCACGGTCGGACAGCGTAGCGCTTCCAGTTTGTCGAGCACCTGCTGACCAAGGCGAACGAGTTCAAATCCTTCGTCGGCATCCTTGATGCGTGTGAACTCATTGATGTCGGCGCCCATGATAAAGCCGTTTTTCTTTCCGGAGTAGACGACGACACCGGCAAGCTTTGGCTTGTCGATAGCTCCCAGGATACCGTCCAACTGCTCCAGAACCGGCGCTGACAGAACGTTGGCATTGCCATCGGCCTTGTCGATACACAGCCAGACGACATTTGCATCGTCCGTTTCGTAATGCCAATGCTCGGTGTCATTCATGGAGTCGGTTTCCGGAGTATTCATATTCGATGGTCTGATCAGGCGCGAGGGCTAAACTAACGAGTCTCGAAATCACACAACAACGGCAGGTGATCCGAGAACCTGACGTCCGGAATCTGAAAATTCGAGACGCTGATGCCGTCCTGGTAAAGAATAAAATCCAGTTCCTTGCGCGGCGCACGCGACGGATAGGATGGCAGACGTTCGGTATTCGCACTGGTCATGCCGGCTGCCCGCATGAACAGATAGATCTCGTCCTCGCCCCAGAAGGTATTGAAATCGCCCATGACAATGACCGGCTTTTCGGTGACCTCGATCAGGTCGAAAAGCTTGCGCAGTTGCAGGTGGCGATGCCGGTACTTGAGCGACAGGTGAACCAGGAATACGGCAAAGCGCTCCATCTCCAGTTCGATGATCAGCCGCTTGATACCGGTATCGAAATAGTGAAATTTCTCGCCGTGGACACGCTCCGCTGCCAGAAATGCGTTGCCCTGTTTGCGGATAATCGGGATCAGCTGATTTATCGAGGATTCACCGTACTTGTTGATCTCATATGACGTATTCAGACCAAGCTTTTCTCCGATGGTCTCCGCCTGGTTGACCATACGGCTGCGAATGGATCCGGTATCCACTTCCACCAGTCCGACGATGTCCGGATCGACTGATCGAATGAATGAGGTGATGTCCGGCAACACGGTCTGGTTGCCCAATACATATCCGGCGCCCGGCACGGGCATGTGCATCGAGGCGCCAACGCCAACGGCGTAACGGATGTTGTAGAGAAGAAGTCGCATATACTGCTGGCTAACTCGTCCTTTGAGGCCTGCGCGGCGTGCAGATGCCGCGCTACGATACAGAAAGCGGAGATACTTTGGAATAAGCGTTCGACCTCAAATTTGCGTCACAGGCTAGCCATTCAAAGCGTCAATTCGATAAACTAGCCGCAATCGCAGCAACCGCTGGAGAACATGGTGTCAGAAAATAACCCCATTCGCGTGTTTGTTACGCATACATTCGCCGAAACCGACGACTACCTGCGGGTATTCGAATTCCTGGAGAGCATGGACAACTTTTTCTACCTCAACGTCAGTAAGCCTGAAAACATGCCGAAAACAGGCGGTCTTGAGTCCATCAAGGACGAACTGATTGCCCAGATCAAGGAATCGGAGGCCGTCATCGTCCTGTCCTCGCTGTATAGCGACAATACCGACCTGGTTAAATATGAGATGGACGTGGCAGAGGCGAACGAGATACCGACGATCGCGATTCGCCCATTCGGCGGGATGTCAGAAACGCCCGACGAACTTGTGGAGCGGGCCAACGAACACATCGAGTGGAATGATCGTCAGATGGTCGATTCGCTCAAGCGCCAGGCGCGGCTTGAGGATACCTCGCGCTGGGACGTTATTGATTTCCCTTGATGCCTCGCCCATGACGACTCAATCGAAAACCCGGCCGTTGATCATTGCACACCGTGGAGCCTGCGGATATCTGCCGGAGCACACGCTCGAGGCCAAAGCACTGGCCTATGGCATGGGCGCCGATTTCCTTGAACAGGACGTTGTCGCGACACGCGATGACCGGTTGCTGGTATCTCATGACATCCACCTCGATACCGTTACGGACGTTGCCGAGCGCTTCCCGCAGCGAGCCAGGGACGATGGCCGTTTCTATGCACGCGACTTCGATCTGGCCGAGATCAAGACGCTGAATGTGCATGAACGAACGGGGGAAGACGGTAAAACAGCCGTTTACGCGGGCCGATTTCCGCCCAATGCAGGCCGCTTTTCGGTCGTAACACTCGAAGAAGAAATCGAAATGCTGCAGGGCCTGAACAAGGCCAGTGGGCGCGATGTCGGAATTTATCCGGAAGTGAAAAGGCCGGCCTGGCATCGGGCGGAGGGCGTTGATCTCAGCAAGCTCCTGCTGGATACGCTGCAGTCCTACGGTTACGCCGACAAGAGCAGCAATGTCTTCGTGCAGTGTTTCGATTGGCCGGAGCTCGAGCGCATTCGTAACGATCTCGGCTGCGAGTTAAGGCTGGTGCAACTCATCGGCGAGAACAGCTGGAAAGAGTCCGATACGGATTACGACGAGCTGAAGACTGCCGCGGGACTCGAGAAAGTGGCAAGCGTTGCCGACGGGATTGGCCCATGGATGGGTCAGCTGTATATGGCCGCCGAGATTGACGGGCACCTGGTGTCAACGGGGTTGGTCAGTCGTGCTCATGCTGTGGGATTGATTGTCCATCCGTTTACTTTGCGCGCTGACGATCTGTATCCGGGTTTCGAATCGTTCACAGAAATGATCAGGTGGTTTGTTGAGAACCTGTCGATCGACGGCCTGTTTACGGACTTTCCGGACCAGGTGAGACAGTCGCTGGATGCCGGGGAAACCTGAGCCTGTACTTGTGATCACTGAATGTATTATATTAGAAATATCATATAACAAATTGATATTAAACATATTATCGGCATTATCTTTTCAAAATAATAGTCGTCGGGCTGGCACAAGACACCCGGCTCGGCCAAAAGACTGAGAACCCGGTCCTTTTCTCGCCGGTGAAAGCGCATAGTCTATGCAGTTGCCACTACAAAAGGACCGGCAATGTTTGAGGGGATACCACAGAATTTTCTGCCATGGCTCGCCGGCGCGTTTGCGCTTGGCTATGCGGTGGCAAAATTCAGCGCTTTTGTGGCCGATCGAATCAAGGAAAGAACGCGGGACCCGCGAGACGATCGCATCCGTTCCCTCGAAGCAGAGCATCGCATAGCCAAGACGGATTCCAGCAAAGCCAATGAAGAAGTTGAGTCATTGACCAAAGAGTTGAGTGAGAACAAGGACTCAATCGAGGCACGCGACAAAGTCCTCGACGAGCAAATGGCTACCATCACCCAGCTGCGAACAGACCTCAAAGACTCCGTCAAAAAAACCCGCGAATTGCGCGCCGAACTGTCCGACAGAGCGACCGAAAGCGTGCGTTCGGAAGTCAAATTGCGTGAAGTCGAAACCGAACTCGAAGTCACACGGGCATCTACCGACCTGATCGCCACTGGCGTGCTCGACTATTCCATGACGCCGGACGATGATGACGACGAAGGTGAACGGAAAATCGTCAAGGCTGTTACCTAGCCAAAACCAGCGATTCAGCTAACTCTGTTAGACTCCGGGCGAATGTATTCGTCGGGGGGGGACGACCATGAGCATTATTTCACTTTGGCTGCCTGTGTTGGTTTCAGCGGGCGTTGTCTGGATTTGCAGCGCCCTGGTCTGGACGATTCTGCCGTGGCACAAGACAGACTATTCCAAGACAAACGACGAAGAAGCTGTACGAGCCGCTCTGAAGGGAAACAGCCCGGGCCTGTACATGGTGCCGCACTGCATCGATCCTGCTTCACAAGCCGCGGCGAAAGAAAAATTCGAAGAGGGGCCGAATGCCTTTATCACGGTGGCGCCCAATGGCTGGCCAAAAATGGGCGGCAAGCTTGCCATGTCATTTGCCTATTATGTGCTGGTAGGCATTGTCTGTGCGTACTTCGTCACCCGCACGCTTGCCGCAGATGCTGATTACCTGGCAGTTTTTCGCATTGCGGGCACTGTCGCTTTTTGCTCCTACGGCCTGGCTTATTTCCAGGACAGCATCTGGTTTTCGAGACCGTGGTCGCTGACGGCCAAGACGCTGTTTGACTCGCTTCTGTATGGCATGCTGACAGGCGGTGTTTTCGGCTGGCTGGTTTAGAGGATCGTAAGGACAGGGTCGGCGGCGCCCGATTCAGGACTCACCGCGGTGGGCCCTGGAATCCAAGCCAGCGGCGGGTTCTTACGAGCCAGCCAGCTCGCGAAGGATCTGATGCCAATAGTCGAGCGCTGCGTAGAATGAGCGTACCGGAACACGTTCATTCAGGCCGTGCGCAAATACTTCCTCTTCCCGTATGAACAAACCCATCACGCCATAGGTCGGCATGCCGGCATGTCGCATCTCTTTGCCATCGGTCCCATAGGCGGCCATCTCCGGAATTACGGGCAAGTCCGGGTACATCGCATGTACCGCGTTCGAAACCGCCGCGGTGACGTTCTCGTTCATTGCTGAAACGGGGCTTTCCAGAGGATCGCCAAGAATCTCTATTTCAATACTGTTGTTTTGCGAGACCTCGATGAGAGTCTGCCTGACTTCCCCGGCCGTGACGCCTGGAAATATTCGGCAGTTGACAGTCGCCGTTGCGGACTGTGGCAGGGCGTTTTCTGCATGGCCCGCTGAAAGCATCGTGGCGACACAGGTGGTTCTCATCTTGTTGCTCACGTTTGGATTCTGGTTGAGAACCTGCAGGGCCGCTGGATCCTCCGGGTTCTCCACAAACCGGCGCATCGCTTCGCCTTCTTCCCTGGGAACCAGTCCCGCCATTTGAATGAAAAAATGTTTGGTGACTTCATTGACCTGCGCCGGGAAAACGAACGCCTCGATATTTTTTAGCACTGTAGCAAGCTCGTAAATCGCGTTGTCGGAGCGGGGCGCCGAGCTATGGCCACCTACGAATTGACAATCCGCAATCCGGGTGGCCATAGCTCGGCGCCCCGCTCCGACAACGCGATTTACGAGCTTGCTACAGTGCTAAAAAATATCGAGGCGTTCGTTTTCCCGGCGCAGGTCAAT
>PVMS01109502.1_pt1 | contig 11083 bp, 10 predicted proteins | sample 1853461 | NCBI WGS metagenome assembly PVMS01 (sample SAMN08582032, study PRJNA380276) | Marine sediment metagenome, whole genome shotgun sequencing project. | isolation source: ocean sediment barecode stripped | collected 2017
GGTCGCCCGATTGCTCCCAGCCGGAAACTACATCGACCAGGCCGTCCCGGTTGATGTCGCCGGTGTGGACGCCGTCGGCACCATTGCCACTAGAATCTATCGACCACATCTGCCAGTAGATGTTGGGGGCGTAGCCGGGCTCGGTAATGCCCAGACATAAAACGATGCCCAGGCAAATTTTGTAGTGCTGGAAATACTTCACGGTTACCCCGCAGGGTAATGTGATTGGTAGCCTAGACAAGCAAAAATAGGCGAATTTGAATAGGTGCAACGACGCTTGTGTTTGATGACAAAGTGATTGGCAAGCGAACGAGTGCCTATCTCTGGTGATTTCAAAGCAGCGAGCCCTCGCTAGCTGCCCTTGAAGTCGGGTTTGCGTTTTTCCAGAAAGGCGGCGATACCCTCTTTGCCGTCGTTGGTTGCCGCCATGCCGGCGATACCTTCAGTCTCCAGTTGCATCTGTGACTCCAGGCCGTTTTGCATACTGGCGTCGAGCAGTTTCTTGACCTGCCCGTAAGCCAGCGTGGGACCTTTGGCGAGCTTGGTGGCCTGGGCCATAGCTGTCTCCAACACCTTATCGTCCGGCACCACCTGGTTGACCAGGCCCCATTGCTCCGCTTCCCGGGCACTGAGCACACGATTGGTGATCATCAATTCCCGGGCGCGCCGCACACCCACCAGGCGGGGCAGGTAGTAAGTGGAAGAGCCGTCGGGAGACAGGCCAGCGCCGGTATAGGCCAGGGTGAATTTGGCCGATTCGGCGGTGATGGCGATATCACCCAGTATCGCCAGGCTGAACCCCGCTCCCGCAGCGGTGCCGTTGATGGCGGTGATCAGCGGGGCATCCATGGCGGCAAAGGTGGCAATCGCGCTGTGCAGGTAGGCGGTAATTTCACGCAGGCCATTGGCAATGTCATCCCCCATGCTGGCGAAGCTGGCCAGATCACCACCGGCGCTGAACATTTTTCCACTGCCGGTCAAAACCACCGCCCGCACCTGGGGATCGCCATTGGCCTTGATCGCGGCCTGCAGCAACTCGTGGGCCATGGGGATGTTCAGGCTGTTGGCCGCCTCGGGTCGGTTCAGTGTGATCCGGGCGACGCCGTTCTCGACCTGGTATAGCAGGGTGGTGAAATCAGTCATATTTTTGGTCCTGTTTGGGTGAGTCGCCAAGCCAAGCGGCGGGCTGATGTGCGTCAAGCCTGAGCTGTAAAGGGCTGTGAGTCGCTCCTGGTTGCGCGTGGCGCGATTATACTGCAAGCTGCCGCGCCATGTTACTTCTATCGCGGTAAATGCCAACGCATGAATGCCAGTTTACTAACCCGCCTGGACAATACCCCTGTCAGCGAAGTTGCCATGGGCAACGTTTCATTGCTGCGGCTGGATAGAACAGGTGGCCTGGCGCCCGGCAATAAGTCGTTCAAACTGCGCGAGAATCTGGTCGAGGCCAGGCGCCTGGGCGTGCGACGCCTGGTGTCGTTTGGCGGCGCCTGGTCCAATCATCTGCATGCGCTGGCGGCAGTTGGCCGCGACAGTGGTTTTGACACCGTGGGCATTGTGCGCGGCGAGGCCACTGGGGATGAATCCCCGATGCTGATCGATGCACGGGCCTGGGGTATGCAGATAGTGCATGTGTCACGGGCGGACTACCGGCAGCGCAATACGCGCGAGTACCTGGAGCAGGTCCGCAAGCAGTTTCCGCCCTGCCTCGTTATACCCGAGGGGGGTGCTAATGTGGCCGGTACCCAGGGTTGTATGGCGATAGCCGGATTGGTTCGGGAGTTCGCACCGGGAGCGAGGCGCATCGTCCTGCCGGTTGGGACCGGGACTACCCTGGCCGGTCTCGTCGTCGGCCTTGGCGGCGGTTATGAAGTGGTGGGTATCTCCGCTTTAAAGGGCGCCAGCGACCTCGAGCAGCGCGTGGAGCGGGCGCTGGCGGATTGCGGGGCAACTGAAGTGGCCCACTGGCGAATCCTGCACGATTATCACTGTGGCGGTTTTGCCCGCAGCAATGCGCAACTGCGCGATTTTATGCTGGAATTTGAAAATGTTCACGGTGTACAGTTGGAGCCCGTGTACACCGGCAAAATGCTGTTCGCCATTCACCAACTCCTGCAAAGCGGGGAATGGGAAAGTGCTACGCCCGTACTGGCCATTCACACAGGTGGACTACAAGGTCGGCGAGGTTTTCCCTGGCTGCATTCTACTTGTCACTAAATTGAAAGCTCCCACTGCGGCTGGAATTCGTAATCCGACTCCCGGTTGCCATCCGCCGTCGCTGGAAGTAGCGTGGACATTGCGGAGGCACTGTGAAGGTCATAGCCTGCATCGAGGATCAGGACACCATTGACCGGGTCCTGGATCACCTGTGCCGGAATGAGCAGAAAAACCCTTCTCTGGCAACCCTGGCATCTTGCAGTTTGGCGACTACAATGAAGGAAGTAGCTTTCAGTATGGAGAAAATCATGAAACTGAGTGTACCCGGAGTGGAACAGGCGGTAAGTGCACAAGAGTGGCAGGTGCGTGTTGATCTGGCAGCCCTTTACAGGCTGGTTGCCAGCTTCGGTTGGGACGATCTGGTATTCACACATATATCCGCAAAAATACCTGGTGACGAAGAGCACTTCCTGATCAATCCCTACGGTTTACTCTATGACGAGATATGTGCCTCGAATCTGGTAAAAATCGACCTCAACGGCGACAAGGTGGTGGATAGCCCATTCGATATCAATCCGGCAGGATTTGTCGTCCACAGCGCTGTGCACGAAGTGCGCCACGACGCTATGTGCGTTGTCCACTGGCATTCCCGGGCCGGTGTTGCCGTCGCGGCGCAAAAGGACGGCCTACTACCCATTTCCCAGCAGGCTTCTTTGTCACTTGCATCTATCGCCTATCACGACTACGAGGGCATCGCGGTCGATGAAGAGGAAAAGCAGAGTTTGCAAAGGGATTTGGGTGACAAAATACACCTTGTTCTACGTAACCATGGGCTGTTGGTTGTTGGTGAAAATATCGCCGATGCATTCCTGCTCATGTACAACCTTGAGAGTGCCTGCCAGATACAGATCGGGGCCATGGCCGGCAACAGCGAACTAATACAAGTCGATCAGGCGATCATCGATGATACCGGTCGCACGATCCAGGCGGCTAGCAAGGGGATGATGGGCGGGATTGCCTGGCCGGCTATGATACGCAGGATGGATAAGAAGGATTCGTCTTTTCGGGATTGATGGTTGCCAGATCATCCACGGCATCCACGGCATCCACGGCAAGTCTTCGGCTATCAGGCGTCCTCGCTGTACTCCAGGATATCGCCGGGCTGGCACTGCAAATAACGGCATATGGCGGCCAGGGTCTCAAAGCGCACGCCTTTTACCCGGCCTCGTTTTAACAGTGACAGGTTTGCCTCGGTGATGCCTATTGCACGCGCCAGATCTTTGGAACGTATCTTGCGCTGTGCCATGACCACATCGAGGTTGACGATGATCCCCATCAGACAAAAGCCTTTATTTCGTCGTTGAGCTGCTGCGCCTCTTTTAACAAATGCACGATCAGTAACAGGACGATGAGTTCCACCAGGGTGCCTATATCTAGGGACAGGGACGGTTCAACGCTGCCTTCGGTCGTTGACAAATGGACCAGAAGCATTGGCCACACAGCGCCGTATACAAAACTGATCGCCTTCAGCCACACCAACCAGATGTAGCAGCGCATGGTGCTGTCGCCAAAAAAACGCCCCGCTTGATATTCGCCGAATAGGCGCTGCAACCAGTACACCCCAAGAATCAGCGTAATGGCAATTGGCGCCATGACCGCAATCAGTGACAGCCGGCTGCTTTGTCCACTGTCCCAGAGTTCCGTGAACTGGCCGTCGCCAATATTTACCCAGTCCTGTCCTGGGGTGAGCAGGGCGATGATAATCGCGCCGCCGATTACGATGGCCCCAACAATCAGCAGGTAGCGTAACACCCCACTGACCCGTTGCATTTTTTCCAGTTTGCCCATTATTTCCCATCCTGGTCGCATTAATAGACGGATTTTAGGTGGTTTACATATTTCTGTCAAATAATATAAAATTATTGTTATACAATAACTAAATATTGTAATAGGATGTCGACCTCGTAGATATTTAGATGGAAATGGAGCAGGAAAATGAAGATTACGACCCCCGTTATTCAAGCACTGACCCTACTTGTTACATCAATGTTTCCCACTCGTTGTTTCAGGGCGGTCTGGGTCGCCACCTCGATAACGTTGCTCAGTGCCTGCCAGCTTGTCGATATGGCGCAGTTCAGCTACGCCAATGCCACCGCAACGCATCGGTGGCTGGACGAGGCGAGAACCACCACGCTACGTTTTGAGTTGGTAGATGACCACATCGTCGTGCCGGTGGGCGTCAACGGCAGTGAGCCGCTGAATTTTGTGCTGGACAGCGGCGCCGCCGCAACGGTAATACTAGAGAGTCGTCACACCCAGGCACTTTCCTTGAAGTTGGGTCCCGAGCTGCCTGTTTCCGGGGTGGGCAGCGGGCCGGATCCTGTGGCGCATATTGTTGCAGACACCGACCTGTCCTTAGGGGGCGTCCGCCTGGAGGGTTTGTCCGTCATCTATCTACCACTGGCCTCAGTACCATTTTTTGATAATCTCGACGAGGTGTATTTTGATGGTGTGATCGGCGCCCCGTTTTTTGAACGGTTTATCGTCGAGATCGACTACGACCAGCAGTTGATCAGCTTTTCCGAGCCCGCCTCCGTGGCAACCCGGATAGGCCGGAGTAGTGCCCACTGGCAGGAACTGCCGCTGCACATTGAGTCCGGTGTGCCGTACCTGTACACGCATATTGACATCGGCCGAGGGCAGTCGGTGGAGGTAAAACTGTTGGTTGATACCGGCTACAGGGGCGCGGTTTCGCTCACCCCGGACACTCACGAGGGGATTAGCGAACCCCTGGAGTACTTTTCTCTTGTCAGCCAAGGTCTCTCCGGCGATGTGGAGACCAGGGTAGGGATGTCTGAAACCCTAAGCATTGGCGACTTTTCGCTGCATAATCTGCCCGTGAGTTACTCCATTTCTGGCGGCGAGAGTGATAATGGCAGCAATGGTCTCCTGGGTAATGAGGTTCTGAGCCGTTTCAATGTGGTGTTTGATTACCCCAATGACCGCATGTTCGTCGTGCCCAACCGACATTTCGCAGAGCCCATAAACGCAGACAGGAGCGGCCTGCTGCTAAGACCCCACCGCCTGGGTGGGGTGGTAAAAGCGATTGCCACAGATTCTGCGGCAGCCGGGGGCGAGCTGCGAGTGGGTGACATCATTACCAGCATTGATGGTGAGCCTGTGAAGCGTTCAAACATCGCGAAGCTCAAGCGATTGCTCGCCTCTGAGCGCGAGGCACTCTCGGTGTGCTGGTTGTCCGCCGATCAAACTCATTGCGGGAGCCTGGCGCTTGCCTCCCGCTTCGAGCGCCATGAGCTTTGAGCCCCGTACCATCCCGCCCCTGGACTGGAACGGGTGGCTAAGGTCAACGGGTTTTCCCTGGCTGCCTCCTGCCAGTCACTAAATTGACAGCTCCCACTGCAGCTGGAATTCGTAATCCGACTCCCGGTTGCCATCTTCCTCGACCTCCAGGTAGGTCACGTCAGTGGTCAGTTTGTTGCGGTGGCCGTTGAAAAACCAGTTGATGGCGAAAGTCAGTTCCATAGTGCGCAAATCCTCTGGCGAATCGGAATCCACATAAGCGCCGCGCAGCGCTATTTCCAGATTCTCCGGTACCGCATTCCAGCGATCAGAGGGAAACCAGCCGGCCTGGGCATAGCCTCCGTACATATTGCGGGTTCCTCCGTTTTCCCGGTCTTCAACGGACTTGAAATGCAGCTCCTGCTGGAAGCTTAAACCGTGTTGCTGCCAGGCCCATTCCTGCAGCAGTTGGTAGATCCGATACTGGTTGTCCTCGCCCTCTTCGTAGCCGGGTAGTTGCGCGCCGCCATTGCTGGAAAAGCGTGTGTGTTTGCTGTCATCGGTCACCGCGCCGAAGGCCAGCGAGGCGTGGGGCTGTTCATACCGTTTGAGAGCACTTTGGGAAAATGGCAGCACGTTGCCGGTATAGTTCCATTGCCAGCGCCCCATCAGCATGGGCCGGCCCCCGTCGCTGGGAGTGGCGCGGCCATTGCCCGCCAGCACTCCCGCCCACCAGTTGGAATCGTGAGAGCTGCCGCGGCCTATCCGCCCGGACGCCATCGCGCCCCACTGGCGGTCGACAGTAAACCAGTAGGTGCTTATGGAGCGCTCGACAAACTGTTGCTTGCCCGAGGAATCGATCCGCTCCCTGTTGTAATCGGCTTTCCACTGGCCCAGCCGGAGGTTAAAGGCGGGGTTGGCTATCCAGGTGGCGCGCAAATCCAGTACGCGTTTGTCGCGCAGGTCGTACTCGTGATAAGCGGTGAAGCTGTCCCGGTAGCCCGCACCGATTTTGTAGCGGGCGCGGTTTATCCTGGTACCTGAGGAGTCGTCATTGTCCACAAAATCATCCGGTATGCGCAACGATTCCTCTATTGTGGTGTAGCGGGTCTGGGCCCGCAGGCCCAACCAGACATAACTGCCGGTTTCGGAACCTGACCATTCAAGGCCGCGCTTGCCGTAGTCCCAGCCGGATTCCGCCAGGGCCATGGTGCTACATAGGATACAGCTGAGGAAACCCGGTCCATAGCGAACCCAATTCCTGTTCCCGTCAGGTGTCACGCCCGCGGCACACCAAACTGATAACTGATTTCCAGGTATGCGCCCCGCGGTTGCCCCACAAAATACCGGTATGAGCCAAAACCGAAGTCCGCCCGCTCCGCATAGTCTTCATCCAGCAGGTTGGTCACGCGCAGGTTGGTGGACCAACGCGGTCCCAACTGGCTGGCTATTCGCAGGTTCAGCAGGGAGTGGCCATCGTATTTGTGTTCGTTATCCGGCTCCAGGTAATAGGAGCCCATATAGACCCACTCCAGTTCCGCCCGGCTGTTGTGACCGGTTAATTCAGAGAAATTCCAGCCCAATCTGGCGCTGCCGAACGCTTCCGGTGCGGTATCGATATCGTTGCCTTTGATGTCATCAGCGGCGCCTAACAAGTCAATGTGCTTGTCATAGGTATGGCTGGCGAACGTGGCATCCACTCCCAGCGACCAGTTATCTGTAATGCTGTATTCCAGGCTGATTTCAGTACCATAGTGGCGGGTCTCGGCGCCGCTCAGGTTCTGCCGGTTGGCATCCTGGAATATCACATCGTTCTTGTGCATGTAATAAACAGCCACATCGTACTGCAGATTGTCCCGCCAGGTGCCACGTATACCCAGCTCCACGTTGTCGATTTTCTCCGAGTCCAGGTCAGCTGTTTTCTGTCCCGATTGCAGCCTGTACAGCTCGGTTACCTGTGGTGCGCGAAATCCTCTGGCCAGACGCAAGTAGGCGATGTGATCGGGGCTGAAGCTGTAACTGGCACCGCCATTCAGTGACCAGTCGGTAAAATCGTCATCCCGGTCCGCCGGCCGGTAAAAGCGGCAGTTGCTGGCATCCGGTGCACAGGCTGATCCGTCTTCAGTCTGGTTGTCGTAATCGTAATAGGTATATTCCAGGCGCGCGCCCGCGCTGAGTTCCCAGGGTGAATCAGTCTGGGTGCGCAGCTGGCTGTAAGCCGCCGCGACAGTGGCGTCAACCTGGTAGTCATAGTGCACCCCGGGCGGTTGGTTGGGGCTGAAGGGCTCTTCCTGGGTTTCCTTGAGCGAACCATCGGTGTATTCGAGGTCGACACCGTTCACCCAGCGCAGGACACCGGCATCGGTATGCACCGTGCTGCGCAGGCCCAGGCTTTTGTGCTTGTTTTTCTCCTTCGACTGCCAGGGCAGAAAATGTTGCAAAAATTTCATTTTGTTATCACGCAGGTAAGGCGTGATTGTCAGCGTATTGTGTTCATCCAGTGCCCGGCTGGCGCTGCTGTACAGTCGCACCGACCAGGCATCACGGTAGGCGTTGGGATTGGGGTTGGATTTCTTCAGGTCGTTGTCTTTGTAACCTTTGTAGCCCTTGATAAAACCGGCGGTATCCTGGTTGAGATTGGCCAGGTCCAGTACGCTGTTGATATCCCACTGCAGGCCGGCATAGTCGTAGCGCAGGGTCATCTTCTGCTGGTCGTAGCCGGAGTCGTCCTTGTAGCCGCCATCCGTGCTGCCGTTGGCGCTGAGGCTGATGCCGTGAGCCCCGACGGTATCGCTGTAACGGTACTTGGCCCGGTAGTAGTCGTCGGGGCCGGCTTCAAGCGCCAGGCTGTGGTCAAGTTGTTCACTGGGCGGCGCACTGAGGATATTGATGACACCGTGCATGGCGTTGGAACCGTAGAGAGCCGTGGCGGGCCCCTTGATGACTTCGATGCGCTGCGCCTGCTCAAAATTGGCGTCGAACAACTGGTTGACGTTGCAGAACCCCGGGGCGCGCAGGCTGATGCCATCCGCCGCCGTATAAAAAGCACCACAGCTGCCAGGGCCGGTCAGCACCGGAGAGCGCAATGAAATGAGGCTCTCCTGGCCGTTGCCCCGGCTGATCCAGGCCCCGGGCACTCGCTGCATCACCTCGTTTATATGGACCGGGTCGATCAGGGCCAGGGCGTCACTGTCCACAGTGGACCAGGCCAGCGGCAGCTTCAGGGCCTCCTCCGGCACCCGGCTGGCAGTTACCAGGACTTGTTCCTCAATCAGTTCCTCGCTGTGGGCGGGAAGGGAGAAGGGCAGCAAAGGCAGGGCGGCGAGGATGGCCGGAACTAATGGGTAGCTAACACGCATCTGGAGAGACTGTATGGCAAAGTGGTGCGAGATTGTAACGGATTACCAGCCATTTCTGAAAGTGGTATTGCGATCTACGGGAATAGATCCGCGCGCATAGCGGGGCGTGCAATTTGCGGTATACTTGGCCCGCTTGCGAGGTGGCCCACTGTGGCTCTTTACGTCGGCAAAATATAACTACTAAACGAAGGACACAACGATGTCATTGAAATTGCTATCGGCACTGGTTGCCTGTTTATTGATCCTGGGCGGCTGCGCCCAGAATGACACGGCGCATTACACTGCACCGGAGAAAGGGGACCCTGCATTTTTGAAGGGCAAAAATACCCGCGCCGACGAACTATATATGAATCCGGATGCGGGGGAGGGTGCCAGGGAGTTTCGCGAAGTTTATATCGCGCTGGCTGATGTCTCCCACATTCAGGTTGTCAAGCCGGAAGGGTCCACTCCCGACGATGACTGGAAAGTGACTGATAAAGAAGAAGACATACTGCAGCATGCGATTATTAAAGAGTTTACAGCTGCGCTCAGTTACCAGTCTGCCTACAATATGGTCTCTACCCCCGAACAGGCGGATATGATTATCCATACCACTGTGGTGGCTATTCACCCCAATGCCACCCGTGAACAGGCGGCTGCGGGCACCCGGTCCGGTGGCGCGATCACCGCCAGTATCGCTCTGGTCAATGCCCGGTCAGGAAACGTCATGGTTCGCTCTGTGGATACCAAGTCCACCGATAACATATGGGCGTTCAATCAGGTGGAGAACGATGACCCCGTGGTTGACCTGATCTTCCGCTCCTGGGGCAATAGTATGCGCCGCGGTATGCTGCACCTGCAGGGCCGGTCCAGCGATCCGCTGGCACAGCCGGTGAAGCTGAAAGAGCAAAAGTAACAGGACATAAAATATGAGTCTTGCTGACAAGGTATTGGCTGTTAACGACGATTTGCCGATTCGTACCGGGGGCCCCGTGCACAGTGGCAAAGTGCGGTCGGTCTACTGGCTGACCGCTGCCGATAGCGCACGGTTAGTGACTGAGCGCGGCTACGATGTGGCGGCGGACGCCCCGCTGGCTATTATGGTGATCTCTGACCGCATCTCGGCTTTCGATTGCATCTGGCGCGGGGAGGGCGGTATGCGCGGTGTACCGGGCAAGGGTGCCGCCCTGAATGCCATTTCCAATCACTGGTTCCGGCTGTTCCGGGAACAGGGCCTGGCGGACAGCCATATCCTGGAGGTTCCACATCCACTGGTGTGGATCGTGCAGAAGGCCAGGCCGGTGATGATCGAGGCGATCGCCCGGCAATACATTACGGGTTCCATGTGGCGCTCCTATGAAAAGGGTGAGCGGGAATTCTGCGGCATAGAGATTCCCGATGGACTGCAGCGTGATCAGAAATTGCCTGAACTGCTGATTACACCGTCAAGCAAGGGCATTCTGGAGGGCATCCCGGGTGTGCCGGCCGTAGACGATGTGAATATCACGCGCAGTGATATCGATAACAACTACGCGGCGTTCAACTTTCTCTGTCTCGATGATGTCGATCGCTATGAGACCCTGCTGCGGGAGGGTTTTGACGTGATCAGCGTGGAGCTGGCCAGGCTTGACCAGGTTTTTGTGGATACCAAATTTGAATTTGGTTACATCACAGACAAGGCCGGTCACGACCAGCTGATTTATATGGACGAGGTGGGTACGCCGGATTCCTCCCGCATCTGGGACGGCCCGGCCCTGCGTGAGGGCAAGGTGGTGGAAAACTCCAAGGAGAGCTTCCGCCAGCTGCTGCTCTCGCACTTTCCGGATCCGGATATCCTGTTGAACAAGGGCCGTATGCCGGAACGACTGGCCCTGGCCCGCGATAACGCACTACCGACGGAGGTGCTGATGGCCGTATCTGCCACGTATGTCAGCCTTGCCGAAAAGATTACAGGCGCCGCCCTGGAGTTGTCGGACAACCCCAGGGCAGAGATCATCGATGTCCTGCGCGATGAATTCGGTTTGGTTGATTGAGAAGTGAAGAACAAAACAGGCCGAGGACTTCTTTTCAGGCCTGTTTTGTAAAGGACCCTACCGCCTGCCCAACTTGCGCACATTGGAGGGACCGAAGTAGGTCGGCCCTTTCACCGGGCTGACGTCGTACAGCATGGGTTCGCTGTCGTTGATCAGGCGTTCCGCGATATAGGCGCCGGCGCGCAGGTCGTGGTACATCTGCACCCGGCGTACATAGGCTTCACCGTTGTACTCGTAGATATTATTGAACAACAC
>PVMS01001365.1_pt1 | contig 11082 bp, 9 predicted proteins | sample 1853461 | NCBI WGS metagenome assembly PVMS01 (sample SAMN08582032, study PRJNA380276) | Marine sediment metagenome, whole genome shotgun sequencing project. | isolation source: ocean sediment barecode stripped | collected 2017
CATTGGCCTTTGCCCAGATAATAAAATCGGCAACAATCAGGAAGTAGCCGGGGAAGCCCATTTCCAGTATGACCCGGATCTCGAGATCAAGCCGCTCGCGGTAGCCCTGCCGGACGGCATCAATATCCTCCCTGTTCGGATCAAGAATCTGCTCAAAGCGCTGTTCCAGTCCCTGCTCGGCCTGTTGTTTGAAATAACCGGCCATGTCCATGCCTTCCGGTACCGGGAAATCAGGCAGGTAATTTTTGCCCAGTTCCAGTTCCAGGTTGCAGCGCCGCGCAATCTCCACGGTGTTTTCCAGGGCTTCCGGAATATCACTGAACAGTGCCTGCATTTCTTCTGCAGAGCGCAGGTACTGCTGTGCGGTGAATTCTTTCGAGCGCCGCGGATCATCCAGTGTCCTGCCTTCATTGATACAAACACGTGCTTCGTGCGCATCAAAGTCACTGGCCTTGAGAAAATGCACATCATTGCTGGCCACCACCGGAATACTTTTCAGACCGGCAAGATTGACGGCCTTGTGCAGGTATACTTCCTCTCCCGCCCGGCCGGTCCGCTGCAATTCCAGATAGAAGCTGTCCGGAAAGAGCCGCTGCCAGTCGTCCAGCAGTTCCGCTGCAAGGGCATGCTTGTTGGCCAGCAATGCCTGGCCGATATCACCTGCACGCCCACCGGAGAGTGCGATCAGTCCCGTGGAATGTCCTTCAAACCAGTCCCGTTCCAGCACCGGGATGCCACGCTGCTGCCCTTCCGTATAGGAACGTGACACCAGTCGGGTGAGATTGAGATAACCGCCATGCGTCTTGCAAAGCAACGCCAGTCTCGAAGGAGATTTGCCACCTGCCCTGTCAGCCACCCAGACGTCAACACCGATGATGGGCTTGACACCCTGCGCCATCGCCGCACGATAAAACTTCACCATGGAAAACATGTTGCTCTGGTCAGTAACGGCAACCGCCGGCATGCCGGCCCCGGCAACCTGCTGCACCAGCGGCTTGACCCGGACAGTACCGTTCACCAGCGAATATTCGGTGTGGACATGCAAATGGACAAATGCAGGGCGCATGAAAAAAGTTTCCGGTTTTCCCAGCCAGGATTCAAGCCTGAATCCGACTGTTAGGAGTTATCGAGATAATAAATATATCTTTATGTATTTATTAGTTATATTTAATCCGTCGGTGGCATCTACAGGCTGACCGTCTGCAGCCTTCATCACCCATGCGGGTCAACGCTGGAGACGTCTGACCCGGCAACAGGATTCTGGCACTTTGGCTGCCTAAATAACAGGACTTCCCGGTCGATATGACGAGTAATCCTTATATAGAATAGTTTACCTGCAGGATCGGGAATGCAGCACTCAATAAAACACCAGGTCACCTCGACCTATGAGAAGGAAGAGCTGAAGGGCTTTTCACGCAGCATGGCCGAATTGCAGTGGCTGCTGCTGATCCTGGTTATCCTGTATTTTTTCATACCGATCCGGACTGTCGACAATACGGATGGCCTCATCCTGACCATGCTCAGCTATTCCGGCTTCGTCCTGCTGTTTCGCTATCTCAATTTTCATGCCCGTGAGTCACGCCTGAAGCTGGCAGTGGAAACATGGGCGATGATCGGCTTCATCACCATCGTCCTGTGGTATACAGGCAAGGTCGACAGTCCGTTGCTGAACCTGTACCTGCTGGTCATCATCGCCTGTGCCATTACACTTGGAAAAATAATGACGCTGCTGGAAGTTGCACTCATTGCATGCTGCTATCTGTATATGGGCTACAGTGTCTTTTCCGATGCACTGTTCACACCACAGACCTTTACCACACTGATGGCAAAGTTCTCGCCCTTCCTGCTGGTGGCCTATGTTACATCCATGCTCACCGCCGACATATTGCAGGCAAAGAAGCGCATCACCCTGTTGTCCCAGACCGATGATCTGACAGGCCTGCTGAACATGCGGGCCTTCAATCTTGTTCTGGAGAAGGAAATTGCGCGGGTAACACGCCATGCGCAGCCCTTTACCGTCATCATGGTTGATGTCGACGGACTTAAAACCGTGAATGATCATTATGGACACACAGCCGGCAGTCGCCTTATCAAGATCATCGGGCAGTCAATCAGGGACTGCGTCAGGACCTCGGATGTACTGGCCCGCTATGGCGGTGACGAGTTCGTCATCCTGATGTCACACACCAGTACCGAACAGGCAAGAACTGCAGCGGAGCGTATTCGCGCCGCCATAAATAACACCTCGTTTGATATGAAGGGTGTACGCATCTCGAGCACCGTCAGTATCGGTATTGCCAGCTTCCCGGAATGCGTGGAGGACGCCGAAGATGTACTCGACAAGGCTGACATCGCGCTGTACCAGAGCAAACAGGGCGGGCGTAACAAGGTCACCTACTACGACGAGGCACTGGAAACCGTCGCCGTCTGCGCCTGAGGCAGACCTGCCTGCTTTTCCATGACTCTTCTCACCGGCGCGTAGGAACGCCGGTGGACCGGCGACACACCCAGATTTTCCAGCGCCTCGATATGCGCCTTGCTCGGATAGCCTTTATGCTGCGCCAGCCCGTATCCCGGGTACATGGCATCCAGTGACAGCATTTCCCGGTCGCGCGTTACCTTGGCCATGATCGAGGCGGCACTGATCGAGGCCACCCGGCTGTCACCCTTCACTATCGCCTGTGCCGGACAGGCAAGATCCGGGCAACGGTTGCCGTCAATCAGTGCATGTTCCGCGGCCGGCTGCAAGGCAGCAACGGCACGCTGCATGGCCAGCATGGTTGCCTGCAAAATATTAATCCGGTCAATCTCCCCGACGTCCGCCCACCCGATGGCCCACGCCAGCGCCTGCTCCTGAATGATTTCATACAGCACATCACGACGGGCAGCAGACAGGCGCTTGGAATCCGCCAGTCCGTCAATCGGCTTCTCCGGATCAAGAATGACTGCACCGGCAACCACGGGGCCTGCCAGTGGCCCCCGACCTGCTTCATCAACCCCGGCAACCAGCCCGGCGGGAATTATCAGTTCACTGTCCATCTAACTCCTGCCGGCAATTTCAAACACGGCATCGGCCGCTATCCGGCTGGCGTCCTGGCGCAGTTCAGCATGTATTTGTGCGAACACGGATGTCAGTTCCTGCGCATGCGACGGGTTCTCGATCAGCCGCAGGATTTCCCTGCCCAGCGCCTCGGGCGTAATGTCTCCCTGAATGAATTCTTTCACAACTGGCCGGTTAGCCAGCAGGTTGGGTAGGGAGTAATACGGTGTCTTCACCAGCAGGCGCGCCAGTTGGTAGGTCAATGGCGACAGCCGGTAGGCCACGACCATGGGCCGTTTCAGCAGGGTGCACTCGAGGGTCGCCGTGCCAGAGGCCATTAATACGGCATTTGCAGCGGCCATGGCTTCCAGCCCCTGGCCGCTCAGCAGTGTAACGGGCAAACGACTGTTAACGGCGGTCATCGCATCTTCAAACACGCTACGACAGGCATGGTTCGCCAGGGGCACAACGAAGTGCATATCAATACGGCGCTCATGACACCAGCTGGCGGCACGTAAAAAATCCCCGGCCAGCCGTTTTACCTCACCGACACGACTGCCGGGCAGCAACGCGACCAGTGGCCCCTGGTGCTGAATACCCAGATGCCCACGCGCCTGCATGGGATCGACGTCATCGGTAATCAGGTCAGCGAGTGGATGACCGACAAAGCGTGCCGGCACCTGCTGCTCCCGATAGAACCGTTCCTCAAAGGGAAACAGGGTAAGCATGCAATCCACGCTGGCGGCAATCTTGCGCACCCGGTACTGCCGCCATGCCCAGACTGACGGGCTTACATAGTGCAGGGTCCTGATGCCTGCCTGTTTCAGGCTTCTTTCCAGGGACAGGTTAAAATCCGGCGCATCGATTCCAATAAAAATATCGGGTGGCGTCTCCAGAAAATGGTGGCGCAATTCACGCCGCATGTCCATCAGTTTTGGCAGGTGCCTGAGCACCTCAACCAGCCCCATCACAGACAGATTCTCCATGGGATAGAGACTGTAACAGCCAGCATCTTTCATGCGCGGGCCGGCCACGCCCTCAAATACCGCGTCCGGCTCCCGTTTCCGTATGGCATGCATCAAACCTGCGCCGATATTGTCACCGGATGCTTCGCCGGCGATGATACCAACATGGAACGGATGCGAACGGGGCACGTCTACCTGACAATGCCGCGTGTCTGCTGTTCCAGAAAGGTAATGAACAGCTCCAGCTCGGGGCAGTCCTGCATCCTGCCCCGCAGGACCCTGATGGCATCCTGCAGGGACAGGTTTTCACGGTAAAGGGTTTTGTAGGACTGCTTGAGTAGCTTGCGCGTTGCTTCCGGGAAACCGCGGCGACGCAAACCTTCCATGTTCAGGCCATGTGACCGCGCAGGACTGCCGCCTACCGTTACATAGGGAGGCACATTCAGGCTGATGCCGCTGCCAAATGCAGTCAATGAATGCGCGCCCAGTGAACAAAACTGGTGTACCAGTGTGAAACCACCAAGAATGACATAGTCGCCAATAGTGACATGGCCGGCCAGTGAGGCATTGTTCGCAAAGATCGTCTGGTTGCCTATGCGGCAATCATGGGCAATATGTACATAGGCCATGATCCAGTTGTCATCACCAAGTGTGGTAACACCTTCAGCCTGAACAGTCCCCCTGTTGATGGTGACAAATTCGCGAATCGTATTGCGGTCGCCGATTTCAAGCCGCGTTGGCTCGCCGGCATACTTCTTGTCCTGGGGCGCTTCACCGATTGATGCAAACTGGAATATCCTGTTGTCCCTGCCCATGCAGGTCGAGCCCTTGATAACGACATGTGACCCTATTTCAGTACCCGGCCCGATAACCACATCGGCACCAATAACAGCATAGGGTCCGACGCTGACATCGGCTGCAAGTTCTGCGCCCGGGTCAATCACTGCCGTCGTATGAATCAAGTATCAATATCCTGTTCTGTACACATGATTTCAGCGGTCGCCACCACCTTGCCGTCGACACTGGACTCACAGGCAAACACCCAGATACCGCGCCGGGCACGTATCAGTTTTGCCTTGAGAATCAGTTGATCGCCCGGTTACACCGGGCGCTTGAAACGCGCCTTGTAAATACCCACCACAAAATACAGGCTGTCCCCCTTGTCACCACGTTCAACGGTCCTGAATGCCAGCAGCCCCGTCGCCTGCGCCATTGCTTCCAGTATCAGCACACCCGGCATGACCGGTCGCTCCTGGAAATGTCCGACAAAGAACGGTTCGTTATAAGTGACGTTCTTGTAACCCGTCAGCGACTCACCCGCCTTGAATTCAGTCACCCGGTCAATCATCAGAAACGGATAGCGATGCGGCAGGTGCTGCAGTATTTGCTGTATATTCATGGTCATAGATCCGATTAGCCCTTTATAAAATAATCCGGCTGCCAGTGGAGATAAAAGTCACTCGATTTATCCCCGGGTTTTGTGGTGGCAGCATATGCACGCTCCAGTGCGTGCACCTTGCGCGCCAGCCTGTCCAGCTGCCGCATGCGTGCACAGGTCCTGTTCCAGGCATCATTTTCCTGTGCCGGCACGCCGGATGAATACACACCCGGTTTGCTAATGGATTTGGTCACCATCGTCATGCCGGTAATGATCACGTGGTCGGTTATTTCAAGATGCCCGACAATGCCCGCACCGCCGCCTATCATGCAGTATTTCCCGATTCTGGCGCTCCCTGAAATGCCTACACAACCGGCAATGGCCGTATGCGCACCGATGTGAACATTATGTGCGACCTGTATCTGGTTATCGAGCCTGACCCCTTCTTCCAGCACCGTATCATCAAGTGCGCCACGGTCAATGGTGGTATTTGATCCTATCTCGGCATCGTCACCCACCCTGACACTGCCAAGCTGGGGAACATTCAGCCAGCGCCCGTCCTCGTTTGCCAGGCCAAAACCATCGCTGCCGATCACCGCTCCAGGCAGGATATGTACCCGCTCGCCAATGATGACGTCGTGACAAACAACCACGTTTGCGGAAAGCCTGCTGTCGGCGCCGATGGTACTGCCGGCACCGATAAAGCAGCCGCCTGCCAGTTGTGCACCGGCATGGATAACCGCACCTTTCTCGATGATGCAGTGAGGTCCAACCCATGCCGTGCTATCCACCTCGCAATCATCATCCAGAACCGCTGCCGGATGTATACCGCTCCCGGCCCGGGCGGCAGGTGCGATCAGCGCAGCAGCACGCGCATAACTTGCATAGGGATTGGCTGAAACAATAACCGCCACCGGACAGTCTGTAGCATCTTCCTTGCCCAGAATGACTGCTGATGCCTGCGTGTCATGCAGGTATTTTTTGTATCCCGGATTGGCCAGGAAACTGATATCGCCTTCCCGCGCATGCTGCAATGTCGCAACTGCAGAAATCCGGCAGTCCGGATCACCTTTTTGCAATTCACCCCTGATTTGCCCGGCAAGTTCACCCAGTGTCAGTGACATTCAGATTGTCCCGTTACTATCCGCCCGGGATAGTTACCCGCATGTCCTGTTATTTGGCCTTGAGCTTCTTGAGAACACTGTCCGTGATATCGACCTTGTCACTCGAGTATACAACGCCCTGGCTCAGAATCAGGTCAAATTTCTGCTCTTTCGCCAGCGAAACAACTGCCTGATACATGTCTTTCTGCAGTTTCGCGAGTACTTCATTGCGTCTGATATTCAGGTCGTCACGAAACTCGTCCTGGGAACGTTTCAAATCGCGCCGCCTGGAAAGAATTTTCCGTTCCAGCTTGGAGCGTTCCGACTCGCTCATGACAGCGCCATCACGTGTCAGGTCATCCTCCAGCTTCTTGATTTCGCGCTGCAGTGCGACCAGTTCCTTTTCCCGGGGGGCGAACTCTGATTCAATCTTGCTCTGGGCCGACTTTGCCTGGGGTGCCGCCTCCATCAGCTTGACAGTGTCGACAAAACCGATCCTTGTCTCTGCCAGCACCGTGCCGGAACACAGGGACAGCACCGCCATCAAGCCAATCATAAAAACCGTTGTATCTGCTTTTTTCATAACCAGTTCTCCAGAATTTCTCACAGTAATCAGAAAAATGTTCCTACAGTAAACTGAAACCGCTGTTCATCATCATCACTCTCGGCGTTCAGCGGAAAGCCCAGGCTCATTGAAATAGGGCCAAGCGGTGACAGCCATAAACCTGCCAGCCCGGCAGAATACCTCAGGTCACCGGCATCAAAGCTATCATAGTTCTCAAAGACATTGCCAACATCAAAGAAGGCGCTCAGGCGCACACCCTTGGCGTCCTCGACAAAGGGTATCGGGAAGATCACTTCCGCGTTAAACACCACCAGAAATGCCCCACCGATCGGGTCGCCGTCAGAGTCCCTCGGGCCCAGGGTGTTGTCCTCAAACCCGCGCACCGAGCGCACACCGCCGGCAAAGAAGTTCTCGAAGAAGGGTAATTGTTCAAAATCGCCAAACCCGTCACCATAACCCAGGTTACCCTTCAGGCCGAGCGTCAGTTCCCGTGTCAGGGGAATAAAGCGTTGCTGCTGGTAGGTGAGCTTGTAGTATTCCAGCCCGGAACCGGGCGTCGTTGTCTCCAGCGAGATGCGCTGCAACCCCCCCGTATCGGTAAACAGAATCCTGTTGCGCGAGTCATGACTCCAGCTGGCAGTAAACACCGCATCATCAAAACTGTCACCATGCTGGTCAATAAAGTCGGTGACCTGATCCGGCGAACTGGAGTTTGCTTTCAGGTCCAGCCCCTGGTAACCGACACTGAAACGAATGGTATCGTATTCGTTTATAGGAATACCAAAGTTGATATCCGCATTCCGGGTATCCGTCGAGTAGTCAGACAGATTGGCTTCATCGGCATCTGTTTTCCTGTAACCAAGACTGAAACCCCGACTAACCCCATCAACTGTCCAGAAAGGGTTCGTGTAGGCGAAACGGTACACGGTATTTATTTCACTGTTGTCGAATGTAAAGGCCACCCGCTTGCCTGATCCCAGGAAGTTTTCCTGCTGGATACTGGCATTGAACAGCACCCCGGAACTCTGCGAGAAACCGGCGCCTGCTGTGACGCTACCCGAAGAGGTTTCCGTAACCGAGTAATTGACATCCAGCTGGTCGGTAGTGCCGGGAACCGTGGGGGTCTCGACGTTTACATCTTCAAAAAAGCCCAGCCGGTCAATACGGGTACGGGAACGTTCCACCTGTTCCGTGGAATACCAGCCACCCTCCATCTGTCGCATCTCACGGCGCAGGACTTCATCCCTGGTGCCGGTATTCCCTGCTATATTGATACGCCTCACATAGACCCGTTTGCCCGGGTCAACAAAGAAGCCAAGATTGACTTCAAATGCTTCATCATCCATCTCCGGTGCAGTGTTGACGTTTGCAAAGGCATATCCCTGATCACCCAGCAGGGTGCTGATCCGGTCAACGGATTCGGTCACCTGTTTGCGCGAGAATACATCACCCGGATTGATCCTGATCAGCGGAAACAGCTCGTCAGCCGGCACCACCAGGTCGCCGGAAAGCGTCACTTCACTGATTTTATACTGGTGCCCCTCGGTGACATTGATGGTGACATAGATATCTTTCTTGTCCGGTGTAATGGAAACCTGCGTGGAATTAATATTGAATTTCAGATAGCCCCGGTCAAGATAATAGGTACGCAGGGTTTCGAGATCAGCAGACAAACCCTGCTTTGAATACTGGTCGCTCTTGGTAAAAAACGAGAACATATTCGGCGTCGTCAGGGAAAATTCATCAAGCAGATCCTTGTCAGAAAACTGGTGGTTACCAATAATATTGATTTGCTTGATACGTGCAGCCCTGCCTTCCGAAACATTAATCAGGATACCGACACGATTACGGTCCAGGGGGGTCACCGTGGTATCTATTTTCACGGCGTATTTGCCGCGACTAAAGTACTGCCGGCGCAGTTCCTGTTCAACCTTTTCCAGCAGAGAACGGTCGAACACACGACCTTCGGCGAGGCCGATCTCCTTCAGACCCTCGAGCAATTCCTCACTATCCAGGTCCTTGTTACCCTCAATATCAATACTGCTGATCGCTGCACGCTCCTTGACATAGACAACCAGCACCGAGCCGTCTCTCTCAAGTGAGACATCATTGAAGAAACCGCTCTTGAACAGTGCCTTTACAGCAAAGACCGTATCCTCCGTATCGATCGTCTGGCCCACCTTGATCGGAAGATAGTTAAAAACAGTACCGGCCGAGATTCGCTGCAGGCCTTCTACCCGGATATCCAGGACCTCGAACGGCTCAAAGGCCTGCGCCTGCCCGCTCAGGAACAGCATCAGCATGAACACCCGGCACAGAAAAGATAGTTGTCTCAGCTGCAAATGCATTTTCCAGACTCAATCAAGCAAACGTACCAGGTCGTTATAAAAAGCCAGTGTCATCAGGGCCAGCAACAGGAAAATACCGATTTTCTGTCCGGCCAGTTGTATTGCATCCGTAACCGGGCGCCCTGTTACCAGCTCTACCAGATAGAACAGTAGATGCCCGCCATCCAGTACCGGGACAGGCAACAGGTTCAGCACGCCGAGGCTCACGCTGACAATACCCAGAAACCCGAGAAACGTAGCCAGGCCGATGGCGGCAGACTGCCCCGCATACCGGGCGATGGTAATCGGACCACTCAGGTTCTCGACAGATGCCCGGCCGCTAGCCATTTTCCAGAGGATTCGCAATGTCAGCGTTGTTACTTCCCAGGTCCTGTTCAACGCCTCGGGAATGGCCTTGAGCGGACCATGGCGCACAACGACGCGCATTGTAGCACGCTGTTCCTCGCTCGGAAGTTGCACGTAGGCACCAATACGCCCTATTTCCCGGCCACTCTCGGTCACGCTGTCCGGCCTTACCGTCAGCTTGACGAGCTCGCCGTTGCGAAGTACCTGCACAGCGATCTCCCGACCGGGCCGCTCCCGGACAAAATCGACCCATTGCCCCCAGTTGCTGATTGTCACATCGTCAGCGAGCACGACCTGGTCCCCGGGAAGCAAGCCGGCCCGCTCGCCTGCACCGCCTTCGACCAGTGACTTGATCACGGCCAGTGGCTGCCACGGGCTTACACCGAAATTCTCGAGTATTCCGCCTTTCTTCAGCAGTTCATCCGGGGTATCAAAATGCGCCTGCAAATGCCGTTGCTGGCCATCGGCATCACGGATCGTGAGCGCGACTGTGTCCTGCCCGTCAAGACCGGCATCCAGCAGGGCGAGTACCGTTGCCTCCCAGGTCGGAGTTGCTTCACCGGCAACGGCCAGGATCTCGTCACCCGCCAGAACACCGGCCTCGGCGGCATAGGATGCGGGGGTCACTTCACCCACTACCGGCTTCAGGCCGGGCACACCGGCGACAAACATGGCCCAGTAGGCAACAATGGCAAACAGAAAATTGGCTGCAGGTCCCGCGACAACAACGGCAATACGCGTTTTCACCGACTGACGGTTGAAGGCACGCGTCAGCTCCGCAGCATCAACTTCCCCTTCACGCTCATCCAGCATCTTCACATAACCGCCCAGGGGCAAGGCGGCAATGACCAGCTCGGTCTTGTCCTTGCCAAAGGTTCGCGTCCATAACGGCTTGCCAAAACCGATAGAGAATCGCAGCACCTTGATGCCAAGACGACGGGCCACCCAGAAATGGCCGAACTCATGTACGGTCACCAGTACACCGATAGCAACAATAAATGCAGCCACAGACAGGAACACTCCGTTCATTGCGCCACCATCCCCCGCCCGGACTCGATGCATTCATTTGCAACAGCACGCGCCAGTACATCATCCGCCAGAATGACCTCCAGCGTGTCCGCTGCGTGCACGGCACACTGTTCAAGCACCTGCCCGACAACCTGGTGTATGGCGGTAAATGCCATGCGCCGGTCCAGGAAAGCCTGCACCGCGACCTCATTGGCTGCATTCAATACCGCGGGCGCAGTGCCGCCGCTGCTCCAGGCAGCAGTTGCCAGTGCCAGGCAAGGATAATGCCCACTGTCCGGCGCCTCAAACTGCAGGGTGCCCACGGTCACC
>PVMS01017145.1_pt1 | contig 11082 bp, 8 predicted proteins | sample 1853461 | NCBI WGS metagenome assembly PVMS01 (sample SAMN08582032, study PRJNA380276) | Marine sediment metagenome, whole genome shotgun sequencing project. | isolation source: ocean sediment barecode stripped | collected 2017
GACCCCGAGCGCATGCAAGCCGATCTCGACGCGAACTGGGAAGTGCTCGGTGAGGCTATCCAGACTGTCATGCGGCGATATGGGCACGGCGACGCGTATGAACAGATGAAAAAACTGACTCGCGGAGCCAGGGTTGGTGCGGACGAGCTGCGCGAGTTTGTCAGATATCTCGATATCCCCGACGACGCGAAATCTGCCCTGCTCGACCTTGAACCGGCCACTTACACCGGGCTTGCCGAAACACTGGCCCGCAAGTCAAGCGAACGCGGAGACAGTTAACAAAATCATAATTCTGAAAACGTGACATGGTCGCGCGCACCGTACTGGTAGTGCGACCTAGAATGTACCTCGAATCGGCAAGAGCCTGCAGAGTCATTCATAAACCGGCCGCCGAGTCAGTCACGCTGGAGGAATTCAATACATGGAGGTATCCCGCACCCAAGGCCGACGCTGGGTTCTGTCCTCTATCGAAGATACGCTGGATGCGGTCGTTGACATGATCGACATGACCGATCGACGCATCTCGATATTCTCGCCCGACCTCGAGCCGGAAATTTATAACGAAGAACGATGCCTCGAAGCTGTCAAGCGGCTGACACTCGGCAAACCATTTGCCAGAATTCGAGTCCTGATTGCGAACCCCGCGCATGTCGTACGCAACGGTAATCCGTTCGTGCAGCTGGCACGCCGACTCAGCGCCTGCATCGAATTTCGCAACGTCAATGAAGAATTTCGCGACCATCGCGAGGCATTTCTGATCGCTGATGAAACCGCCCTTATCTACCGTGTAGACGCGAGCAAATGGGAAGGTATCGCCGACACCAATGAACCGGCAGTTGCCCGCCGCTATCTCGGCATGTTTGACGAAATCTGGAATGTTTCGCGGGTCGAAGCCGAAGTTCGAGAATTGCGCGTCTGACCAGACCACTCCGCTATCGCCCGGGTTCTGCGATAATTCCCGGCATGAGCCCGGAGTCCCCCAAAAAGATTATTGTTGCCTTGTCCGGCGGCGTCGATTCGGCGGTTGCTGCACTCCAGCTGGTTCGCGCCGGCCATAACGTCGCTGCGTTGCATATGACGAACTGGGAGGACGACGAAGGGTATTGCACGGCGGCTGCAGATCTGCAGGACGCGCAGACCATCTGTGAAGATATCGGGATTCCGTTGCATCAGGTTAATTTTGCCGCTGATTACCGCGAACAGGTATTTGCCGAGTTCCTCGAAGAGTATGCGAAAGGCCGCACGCCAAATCCGGACGTCCTGTGTAATCGCGAGATCAAGTTTGGCGTGTTTCTCGATTACGCGCGTCGACTCGGCGGTGAGTTGATGGCCACCGGTCATTACGCACGTATCGATCAGGGTCCACCGACACACCTGCTCAAGGGTGTCGACGGCGGCAAAGATCAGAGTTATTTCCTGCACCAGGTCGACGCCCAGGCGCTCGCCCAAACGGTATTTCCACTGGGAATGATGCAGAAGAGCGAAGTCAGACAACTGGCGAATGATGCAGGTCTGAGTGTCTACGATAAGAAGGACAGCACCGGCATCTGTTTTATCGGGGAACGCCCGTTTCGGGAATTCCTCGGGCAATTTATAACCGGAAATGCAGGTGATGCGGTCACCCCGGAGGGTCGTGTCGTCGGTAAGCATGAAGGGCTGATGTATTACACGCTTGGTCAACGTCAGGGACTTGGTATCGGAGGTCTGGCCGATGGCAGCAATGACCCCTGGTTTGTCGCCGCCAAGGATGAGACACGCAACGAATTGATCGTCGTGCAGGGCCGCGATCACCCGCTGCTGTGGTCCGATGGCCTCGAGACGTCGGCCCCTCGCTGGGTCAACACTGAACCTGCCGAACTTGCTGCGGGTGCACCGCTGCGTTGCGCGGTCAAGACGCGCTACCGGCAGCAGGATGTGCCGTGTTCGGTAAGCCGCGCTATGGCGGGTGGGCTTCACATCGTCTTCGATACGCCCCAGTGGGCCGTCACACCGGGGCAATACGCTGTTTTGTATGCCGGTGACGAATGCCTCGGCGGTGGCCCGATCGATTCTGCCTGGTGCGCACAAAACCCTGTGGCCGTCACCGGCGCCGCTCCGCTATAATTCCGCGCCTCATGAGACGATGGCAGCCCACCGGACCGAACCACGGTCGAAGGGGGGTCGTGCCTGTTATAACCGAACAAGGCTCACGCAGCTCACCAACCTGCGCAGGCCAGCAAACGGAGATATTCCATGGCGGATGTTGTTGACGCAAAAACGGTGCTGTCCGTTGGCGGGACCGATTACCAGATTTACAAGCTGCAGGCTGTGACTGAAGGGCACGTCGATCGATTGCCCTACTCGCTGAAGATCCTGCTGGAGAACCTGTTGCGCCATGCCGCGGGCGAAGATGTCAGCGCCGCTGATATCTCCGCGCTGGCCAACTGGGATCCGCAGGCGACGCCGAGCCACGAAATCGCATTCACGCCCGGGCGGGTCATCATGCAGGACTTCACCGGTGTCCCGGCTGTCGTCGACCTGGCCGCCATGCGCGATGCCGTCGTCAAACTCGGTGGCGATGCGAAAAAAATTAATCCATTGTCACCAGCTGAACTCGTTATCGACCACTCGGTACAGAGCGACAAATACGGCACGCCGACTGCATTGGCCGAGAACAATGCAATCGAATTTCAGCGCAACCAGGAGCGCTATTCATTTCTGCGCTGGGGACAGAATGCGTTTGATAATTTTCGCGTCGTGCCGCCGAACACGGGGATTGTTCATCAGGTTAATCTCGAGTATCTGGCGCGTGTCGTCTTCGATGAGCAAAAGAACGGTGAACGCGCCGCCTATCCTGATACGCTTGTTGGCACCGATTCACACACGACAATGATCAACGGCCTGGGAGTACTGGGCTGGGGCGTCGGCGGCATCGAGGCCGAAGCCGCGATGCTCGGCCAGCCGATTACGATGCTGATTCCGCAGGTCATCGGTTTTCGTCTCAAAGGTCAACTCACGGAAGGTACCACGGCAACAGACCTCGTCCTGACGGTCACGCAGATGCTGCGTGAGAAAGGCGTCGTCGGAAAATTCGTCGAATTCTTTGGAGACGGATTATCCGCTCTGCCGCTATCGGACCGCGCAACACTCGCCAACATGGCGCCGGAATTTGGCAGCACCTGCGGCATCTTCCCGATCGACAGCGAGACCATACGCTATCTTGAATTATCAGGTCGCGATCCGCAGCAGATCAAACTCGTCGAGGCATATGCCAAAGCACAGGGAATGTGGCGCGAAGACGGGCAACCCGACCCCCTGTATACGGATGTGCTCGAACTGGACCTTGGTAACGTGGAGCCGTGTATATCCGGGCCCAGCCGTCCGCATGATCGCATTTCACTGAAAAATGCCGCCGTCATGTTTACCGAACAGCGACAGAAAGCCGGTGTCAATGAGGTTCGTTCGGTCAGTGTGACGAAGGATGGCGAGACGTTCGGGCTTAAGGGCGGCGCCATCCTGATTGCGGCAATTACGAGCTGCACCAACACATCAAACCCATCGGTCATGATCGGCGCCGGACTGCTCGCCCGTAACGCCGTTGCGCGCGGCCTGAGAGCACAACCATGGGTCAAGACCACTCTCGCCCCCGGTTCGCGCGTGGTCAGCAATTATCTCGACCAGTCGGGGCTGACGACCGATCTCGACGCATTGGGCTTTAACGTAGTGGGCTTCGGTTGTACGGCGTGCATCGGCAACTCCGGTCCGCTCGATGAACCGATTGCGGCGGCCGTTAAAGACAATGACCTGCTAGGTTGCAGCGTCCTGTCCGGCAATCGCAATTTCGAAGGCCGCATTCATCCGCTCGTCAGGATGAACTTCCTGGCCTCTCCCCCGCTGGTCGTCGCCTATGCACTGGCAGGTTCGATGGACGTCGACCTCACGCGTGATGCATTAGGCACGGACGACAACGGCAACCCGGTCTACCTCAAGGATCTCTGGCCGTCACAGGCGGAAATCCAGGAGATTATTGCGGCGACGATCGATTCCGAAATGTTCCGGGCCAGCTATGAAGGCGTATTTGCCGGCGATGAAAACTGGAATAGCCTCGACGTGTCGTCCAGTGAAATCTATGACTGGGTGCCGGACTCAACATATGTGCGCAATCCGCCGTACTTCGAAGGTATGTCGCTGAGTATCGATAGTGTCGATGATATCCATGGTGCACGCGCCCTGGCCCTGCTCGGCGACAATATTACGACGGATCACATTTCTCCGGCCGGTTCATTTGCGCCGGATTCGCCCGCGGGTCAGTACCTTGTCGCACAAGGCGTTAATCCGAAAGACTTTAATTCTTACGGCTCGCGACGCGGTAATCATGAAGTCATGATGCGCGGGACATTTGCCAATATTCGCCTGCGTAACCAGTTGGCGCCCGGTACTGAAGGTGGCTGGACCCGGTATCAGCCCGACGGCAAACAGATGACGATTTACGATGCGTCCGTGCGTTACCTCGCAGCCGGCACGCCACTCATCGTTATTGCCGGCAAGGAATACGGCATGGGCTCATCGCGTGACTGGGCGGCCAAGGGCACAAAACTGCTCGGCGTACGTGCCGTGATCACCGAAACTTATGAGCGCATTCACCGTTCTAACCTGATCGGTATGGGCGTGTTGCCGTTGCAATTTTGCGATGGCGACTCTGCGGCATCGCTGGGCCTGGATGGTACCGAATTATTCGATATCACCGGGCTAAATAACGGCGAGGCGACGCAAGTGACGGTTACGGCAACGAAAGCAGACGGCAGCAAGTCTGAGTTTCAGGCCCGCGTACGCATTGATACGCCGAAGGAACGTGATTATTTCCGTAACGGCGGCATCCTGCATTACGTATTGCGACAACTTGCAGCGTAGTTTGATGGCGGAAATTGGGGCCAGACTCCAGATTCCGAAAGCAGCGCTTGAAACGGTACTCGTCGCCGCTCAGTACACCAGCAGACGACAGTATGCATGACCTGATTGATATCGGTGCAAACCTGACCCACGATTCTTTTGACCAGGATCGAGAGGATATTCTGGTGCGTGCAGCTGATGCCGGTGTTCTACGAATGATCGTAACGGGCACGACACTTTCGGCCAGCCGCGCTGCATTGCAATTGTCTCGTAACTATCCGGGGCGACTGTACGCAACAGCCGGCGTTCACCCGCATCATGCCGGGGAAGTCGATGAAGATACGCTGACAGGTTTACGGGAACTGGCCGCAGAATCATCCGTTGTCGCCATCGGCGAATGCGGTCTGGATTTTTTCCGCAACTACTCGCCTCGTGACGCACAACTCGATGCATTCGAAAAACAACTCGAACTCGCATCCGGGACCGACAAACCTGTATTTTTACATCAACGCGATGCGCACGACGATTTCACGGCGCTCCTGAAATCATTTCTTGGCGAGATATCCGGTGGTGTCGCTCATTGCTTCACCGGTAACCGTGACGAGATGAAGACCTACCTGGACCTGGGGCTGTACATCGGGATCACGGGTTGGATATGCGATGAGCGGCGCGGAGAGGATTTACGCGCCGCCGCACATTACCTGCCGCTCGACCGCATACTGCTCGAAACCGACGCACCTTACTTGCTGCCGCGCGACCTGAAAAACAAGCCTTCCGGGCGCCGTAACGAACCTTCGGTTTTACCGCATGTTTTAAACGTCGTTGCGAGTTGTATGAACCGGTCTGCCGAAGACGTCTCTGAAGCCGCGACACGCAATACCGAACTGCTGTTTCGCCTGCCTCGGACCTGACATACCGGTCCGCATCGCCGGATTAAATGGGTGCTTTCATTCTGCAGTGGTCGGATCGATCACAGATCGAATCTCGGCAACAGAGTTCGCGGGGAACCCTCCCATTTCGGCATGTGTGCGGACAGCCTGCTCGTCTGGCGCGATGTACACGCAGTAGATCTTGTCGTCAGTCACGTAGCTGTGTACCCACTGCACCTGGGGGCCAAGTTCGTGAAGAATGCCACATGACTTCTGCGCAATACCCTGCAGCTCCGCTGGCGAAAGTTTCCCGGCACCCGGAATCTCACGTTCGATGACGAACTTCGGCATGGTTCTTCTCCTTCTGGTGGACATGCATTAGCGGCAATTCTTGCATCTAACACTAAGTCATGTTGCCTCGGTTGCATAACGCCGTAGCTTTGGAGCATAAAAATCTGAAAACAGTATGTTTTCCATGGATTACGAGCCACCGGGCCTGGCAATCCAGAGGAAGTGGGCTGGCCGTCCCTGGCTCACACCCAGCAGCGCGAACCTCCATCCTCACTGCGGGCGCGAGTATGCCGAAAAAGTAATGCTGAGTTGCGTCAGCTGTGATGGGTTAATTTTTCATCAGGTGACCGACCTGTGCGACGATGGCGGTTTCACGCAGCAGATCCCATTGTGGCAGCCAGGTCGAATACATGTCGTCGTTTTTTAATTTTTTTTCTTGCTGTAATTCATCGATCAACGTATCGAGCAGAACCACATCCGACGGACGGCCCTTGTTGAAATGACCACGATTCATGAAGGCGACATAGCCGGTCACGGGTATCACCGGCACGAGTCTTTTTACAGCAGCGAGCCGATCGTATAACGCATACTGCGGGTTGCAGAATGTGAATCGTCGCTGGTCTGAAATTACGGTCCAGTCCTGCATTGAATCGCTGCCGAATACGTTGCCGTCGACATCTTTGACGTCGACGATGATGATGCCGCGATGGGTCAACAAGGCGTATTCGACATGAATTTCTCCATCGTCGCCGTCCGGAATGATAAAACCGGACAGGAATTCGGTGGCGACCGCGCGCAGCTGACGTTCCGCGCTGCGACTTGCTCTTCGTCGATACACGACAATCCCGACCAATGTCAGCAGGAGCAGAACACCGATTGAGGGCAAAACCCACGTATTCTGAAGCAGCAGTTCCTTCATATTGAATCGTCGTTCAATGATACAACCGTTGGTATGACCAATCGCATCAGGCGCGCAATCACACGTTTGATTTACAGCATTTTCGTGACTTGTGCCAGTTCAGCGTCAATCGTCGCATACTCGACCGGCCAATCGAGCAAGGCAGCCAATTCCGGCGGCGGCTCGATACTGATGCCGAGCAACGGTTCAACAATTGTGTCGAACTTTGCTGCGTGGGCCGTCGCGACGACGACCCAGTGCCGGCCGGCCCTGTCCGCCTCGGGCAGTTCCCGGTAGACATGCATGCCGGTCGCCGTATGCGGACACCACGCGATGCCATGACGTTGGTACTCGTCGCTGATTGTTTCACGAATGATGTCATCGCTGACAGAGATGGCGCTGACCGTATTGCGTATGTTATCGACATCACCGCATAACGCACGCAATCGCTCCATGTTGCTCGGGTCACCGACGTCCATAGCAGATGCCAGCGTCGCGCGGCTCGAGCGTGGCCGCCATTCGCCAGACTGCAGAAAATCGGGAATGGTCGTATTCGCGTTTGTCGCAAATATAATTCGGTCGATCGGCAGGCCCATCCGTTTTGCCCAGACGCACGCAAAGCCATTGCCGAGATTTCCGGTCGGCACGATAAAGTTACTCGCGTTACCGGTGGACCGGTAATGATCGAGGCTGCATTTTGCGTAATACGCGGCTTGCGGTAACAATCGGCCGACATTAATGCTGTTGGCCGAAACGAGATTATGCCGTTCGTTCAGATCACGGTTCGCAAAGGCTTCCTTGGCCAGGCGCTGACAATCGTCGAACTCGCCCCGCACGGCCAGCGATACGATATTGTCGCCCCAGCATGTCAACTGGTGTTGCTGGCGCGGTGATACGCGGCCGTCTGGAAACAGAACGATGACGCGGGTGCCGGGTTTGCGGTGGAAGGCCGCAGCGACGGCGCCACCCGTGTCTCCCGAAGTCGCGACAATGACCGTCACGGGCGGCTGCGCATATTCACCCTTGGCGATTATCGAGACCATTGTTGAAGCGAGAAATCGTGCACCGACATCCTTGAATGCGGCCGTCGGCCCATGAAACAGCTCGAGCACCGAAAGCTCGTTCGCCTCTTCTGGCAGCCGGTTCAGGGGCAGCGGAAAATTCAGGGCCTCGTTACAAATTCTGTCGAGGTCTGCCGCAAGGGATGAGCCGTCAAAAAACGGCGCGAGGAAACGTGTGGCGATTCGGGCAAATGAATCGATGCCGTCAAAATCATTGGGTGCAAAAGTCGGTAATACTTCGGGAACATACAACCCGCCATCCGGCGCCGTGCCGCTCATGATGGCCTGCTCGATGCAAACTGCAGACTGACTTCGAGTACTGATGAAATTCATCGTGGCGATACTCAGCGTGGTGCGCCCAGATATGATGCGAGACGCAACAGGTCGGCAAACACGCCGGCCGCCGTTACCGACGGCCCGGCCCCCGGCCCCTGAACGACCAGCGGGTTGTCGCTATACCGGCGCGATTCGAAGCGCACGATGTTGTCGGTCAGGTTAATGTTGCCGAACGGGTGATCGGCCGGCAGCGATTCGAGTCGCACCGTCGCGCCGTCAGCCTCGCTCAAACGTCCGACATACCGCAGAATGTGACCTCTGACGTGCGCTTCATCCCAGCGCTGTTTCATGGCCGCATCGAATTCGGGCAACGCGTCGAGGAAGTCATCAACACTGCCATCAATGAGTCCTCCGGGTACCAGGCTTTCAATGAGCAGGTCATCCAGTTCCAGCCGCATGCCCATTTCTCGCGCCAGGATGATGACCTTGCGCGCCACATCCATGCCCGACAGATCATCGCGCGGATCCGGTTCCGTATAGCCGTTATCGCGTGCTTCGCGAATGATCTGCGAAAACGGTTTGCTGCCGTCGAAGACATTGAACAGGTAAGCGAGCGTACCGGAGAAAATACCCTCGATACTCTTCACTTCATCGCCGGTTTGCCGCAGGTCTCGCAGGGTTTCGATGATGGGTAGTGCAGCGCCTACAGTCGTCTCGTACAGGAAATGCGCACCATGCTGACGCCGTTGTTGATACATTTCATCGTAATAGTCCATCGAGCCGCTGTGCGCCTTTTTGTTAGGGGTGGCGACATGAATCCCCTCCCTGAACCAGTCAAGATAGCGGTCGGCTACCGTTCCGCTGGCGCTACAGTCGACGATCGCAGCATGCGGTAAATGTTCGGCATTGACATGTGCCGAGAACACGTCCCAGTCCAGCGGCTCGCTGTCGGCAGCGAAAATGTCGCGCCAGTTGGCCAGATCAACGAATCGCTCGGCCAGGAGCATGCGTGACGACGTCGCAATGGCCCGCACCCGGAAATCGAGGCTGAAATCTGCACGCAGTCGCTCGGCCTGGGCGGCTATCTGGTCCAGCAGTATGCCACCGACGTTGCCCGGTCCAATCAACCCGACCGAGATGGTCTTGGTCGACAGATAGAAGCCTGAATGCACGGCGCGCAACGCACGTGTCTCGTCCTCCCGATTGATAACCGCTGAAATATTACGCTCAGACGAACCTTGTGCAATAGCTTTGATGTTGATGCCGGCCGCGCCCAGCGTGCCGAAAAATTTAGCCGCGATGCCGGGCAGCCCTGCCATGCCATCACCGACCACGGCAATAATGCTGCATTGATCCTGCACCTCGATGCTCTGAATCAGATTCTGTTCGAGTTCGCCACGAAACGCATTGCGCACGACACGATCAACCGTGCGAGCAGCATGGCTCGGTACCGCGAAGCAGATCGAATGCTCCGAACTGGCCTGAGAAATCAACGTGACCGAGATACCGGCATCGCGAAGCGCACCGAACAGCCTGTCGGCGGTGCCCGGTACGCCGATCATTCCCGCACCCTCGAGATTGACGAGTGCCACCGCATCGACCGAAGTCACGCCTTTGATCCCGTCGCTGACCTCTCCGGCAATACCAATTCGCGAGCCTCGTGCCTGTGGGTTGAACGTGTTCCTGATCCAGACCGGTATCGACCGATCAACAGCCGGCGACATCGTTTGCGGATGGATTACTTTGGCGCCGAAATACGCAAGTTCCATTGCCTCGCTGTATGACAGATCCGGAATGACGGTAGCCTCGGGAACACGATTCGGATCCGCACTCATGACGCCGTCGACATCGGTCCAGATGCAAATCGACTCCGCATCCAGTAACGCGGCGATGATCGATGCGGAGAAATCACTGCCGTTGCGGCCCAACGTCGTCTGCAGCCCTTCCGGGTCCGAGGCGATAAAGCCGGTGACAACGACAATACCGGTCGTGTCGGCAGAGAAGTGTCGCGCCGTGTTGTCACGTGATGGATCCCACTGGACAGCCGGCCCCATTTCGCCGTGCCTGACGACGATCAGTTCACGCGCATCGATCCATTTGACGTCATGCTCGGTTACGCTGTTGAGAAACGCACTCAGCAATCGCGCCGACCATATTTCACCAAAACCCGCGACCAGGTCCCGGCTCCGGTCGGCCGCCGCGCCGACGAGAGAAACCGCCTGCAATATATCGGCAGCGTCACCGAGTTCGGCACGGAATTGCTCCAGCACCTCGTCGGTCGCACGGGAGCCCCCGAGCAGTTCCTGCACGGTCGACACATAGCGCGCCTCAATCGCCTGCAGACCCGCCTCGATCGTGTCAGCTGATTTCTCGGCCGACGAGACGAGTGTCAATAGCGCATCGGTCATGCCGCCCATCGCCGAGACGATAACGGCCAGGCGAACCGTCGATTCGGCCAGCAGGATATCAGCTACCCTGCGAAAACACGGCGCGTCGGACAGGCTGCTGCCGCCGAATTTGTGGACATGCCAAGCGTTCTGGATCATGAGGACCTGATTTCCCGTAAAAAATGAGGCCTGACCCCATCCCGGCAAAGCCGCTTATCATACCCGTTCTGAGGAATTTGGGCAGTCTCTGCCATTGCAAATGGCCCGGTGACTATCAATAATCATCAATTAATATGGGTCATGCGATTCAGGAGAAATAAAAATAATGCCTAGAATCTTCGTTGCTCCTGCCGATACAGCCCCCGACAAAGCCTGCCTGGAAAGATCAATCATCAATCCGGTCGATCGGCAGGCCATTATCAAGACCTTCA
>PVMS01070689.1_pt1 | contig 11082 bp, 9 predicted proteins | sample 1853461 | NCBI WGS metagenome assembly PVMS01 (sample SAMN08582032, study PRJNA380276) | Marine sediment metagenome, whole genome shotgun sequencing project. | isolation source: ocean sediment barecode stripped | collected 2017
AAAAATTTTTTCGTCTTTAATGCTGGACAACCACAAGCGGAACCGCAAGTTTTTGCTTTATTTTCCCGGACACCCCTTGCTGTCTTTTGGTACTTTGCGTTCCCTTGCGGTCTTCAAAAGATGCATCATAAATGGTAAGCACAACGTCTCGATGGACATTGACATAATTAATTATCTCTTTGGCCGGATTTCCCGTTTTAACGGCAAAGTGACATTGAACGCCTGCTTTTTCCGACTCCGGCAGCAGGCGATTGATATTTTCCAGTGCCTTTGACATTATTTCCCGGGCGGTCTCATGCTCTCCGGCTTCGGCAAAAGTCGCCGCCACCATGGTACCTTCAAAGTATTTGCGGGCATTATCAGCCCTTTTTCGTATGGTTTTCAGATATTCTTTGTATCTGCGCGGGTTAATAACCTGAAAAATACTCAAATCCGCCTTGATCCGTTGGCAAAGCTGCACCGCATATTCGAAAACCTTGCGGTCCGGATTAATTCCATCAATGGCTAACAAAACTTTTTGCATGCTTTTATCCCTCTACATTCTCAAGTCCGGCCGTTGCTCTTCGCGGCGCGGGGTTCTGATTTCGGTCCGTTGCTGCTTTTCCCTCTCCGGTTTATCGTGCAAGATATCCAGAGCGGTTTCGTCTTCGCCGGCTTGGGCAAAAGTAATCGCCGCCATCCAGCGGTCCACGGTATTGATCAGGTTCTTTAAACTAAACATGGTAATTCCTCCTTGGAAAAGTGTTTGTTAAATTTGCCTTTATGCTGAGTAACAGCAAGTTGCGTGCCATCATGGACAAAAATCTATAACACGTTAAAAATATGGTGTTTATGTAAAATACGGGCCGGTAACGACATTTGCCCTGAGTGTTACAATTTGCAATAGTTTTTGCAGCTCGGCAAATATTTAATTTAAATTAAAGGTGTTATGGTATATTGCAAAAACAGCGCAGATGTATTGCATATTGCAACATTTTTCGATTGTGGCGTTGGGGACATCGGGGAACGGTCTTAAGGAATAGGGCAACGCAAAAGTTGGGTTGGAATTCATAAGGTTTTTTAGTTTTTTAATAAGGTTGTCTCTCGCAAAGGCGCAAAGACGCTAAATTTGATCTTTTTAGTTTGCGAGCTTTGCGCCTTTGCGAGAGAATTTTAAAAATATACCTTTTATAAAGCAGTTTCAATATATTATACACAAGAATGACTTTTCCTGCTTGCAGGAAAAATATCGTTGCGAAAAACGCCGGATCTGTTTTATAGTGGGAACAAAACCTTGATAGGATCACACTATGCGCTTATTTAAAAAAGGACCGGACAAAGAACTGCTCTCTGAAATAGAAGAATTAAAGGAATCGGTGATTCATGCCGGTATGTCGGAAGCGGTGGAAAAAATTGCTTTCAAAGAAATCGAAAGACTCGCGAAAACCAGCCCTTCCAGTGCGGAATATACCATCGGCATTAATTATATCGATTATCTGGTTAGTCTTCCCTGGATCAGAATGACCGAAGATAACCTTGATATCAGGCGGGCCGAGTCAATTTTAGATGAAGAACATTTTGGACTGTCCGACATCAAGGATCGTATCCTGGAGCATCTGGCAGTTCGCATATTGAAGATGACCCGCCAGTATAACATCCTGGTTGTGGATGACGAAAAAATGACTCGCCGGAACCTGGAGCATGTTTTTACAAAAGACGGGTATTTGGTCGCAACTGCCGGCAGCGGCATTGAAGCGCTGGACCTTTTGCAAGAGAACGCCTTTGATGTCGTTGTAACGGACCTTAAAATGGAAAAGGTCGACGGCATGGATGTTTTAGATCATGCCAAAGCCAAGGATCCTAGTACCGAGGTCATTATAATCACCGGATACGCTACGGTACCGACAGCGATAGAAGCCATGAAAAAGGGCTCTTATCACTTTTTAGCCAAACCGTTAAAGCTGAATGAAATCCGGGCCACTATCTCCAAGGCGTTGTTCAAGAAAAAAGATCGCCTGGAACCCAAAGGCCCCGTGCTTTGCTTTTCCGGTCCTCCCGGTACCGGCAAGACTTCTTTAGGGAAATCCATCGCCCGGAGCCTGGAACGAAAATTCGTGCGCATGTCTTTGGCCGGTATGAAGGATGAAGCGGAAATCAGGGGACATCGTAAGAGCTATGTGGGTGCTTTGCCCGGTAGAATCATACAGGAAGTGCGCCGGGCCGAAACAAGAAATCCGGTTATTATGCTGGATGAAATCGATAAAATCGGTCAGGACTTCAAAGGCGACCCGGCCGCGGCGTTGCTGGAAGTTCTCGATCCGGAGCAGAATACGCATTTTGTTGATCATTATCTTGATGTTCCTTTTGATCTATCGCGGGTTATGTTTATTGCTACGGCCAACACCATCGATCCGATTCCCGGCCCGCTGCTGGATCGTTTGGAGGTTATCAACCTTGCAGGGTATACCGAAGAAGAAAAAGAGAATATCGCCTTTAACTATTTAATAGCCAGGGAAGTAGAAGAAGCCGGCCTTGCCGATGACCCTCCGGTGTTTACTCCCGAAGCAATTCGCAAGATCATCAGAGGATATACGCGCGAAGCAGGCCTTAGAAATCTGCAACGACAGATCGCTGCGGTCTGCCGCAAAATTGCCAGAAACACCTTGGCCGGTAAAAGCAAAGATAAGTCTGGCAGCATCACTCCCGAGGTGGTGGAACAGCTTCTGGGTCCCAGAAAGTTTCATTTTGAAGTTACGGAAGCCAAAGACAGGGTCGGTGTTGCCACCGGTCTGGCGTGGACCGAAGCCGGCGGGCAGATCATATTCATCGAAGCTGCAAAATGAAAGGGAAAAATAATCTGACCCTGACCGGTTCTCTGGGCGATGTGATGAAAGAATCAGCCCAGGCGGCCATGAGCTACATCCGCAGCCATACCGAATTATTCAACATCTCTGAAGATATCTTTGATCAGCATGATATCCATATTCACGTTCCGGCCGGGGCCATTCCCAAAGACGGCCCCTCTGCGGGTGTGACCATCGCCATTGCGCTGATCTCTCTGCTGACCGATCGCCCGGGTAGAAGGGATGTGGCACTGACCGGTGAATTGACACTGAGCGGTAGAATCCTGCCGGTGGGCGGTGTCAAAGAAAAGGTTTTGGCGGCACATCGCGCCGGGGTGAAGACGGTTATTTTTCCGGGCAAAAACGAAGCGGATATCCAGGATATACCCGCCGGCATCAAAAAAGATCTTAAAATTTATGCCATGGATGAATTACCGGAAATTGTTAATCTGGTTTTAAAGTAGATAGCAAAACTTTTTTTATTGCCACTAAGACACCAAGACACTAAGATTATTATACGTAAAAGTCATTTGTCATTGGATCGCTACGCTTGAGGAGCACTTCGTTTGAGGAGCGGCCTGGCGGCCTTGAGGGATACCGATAAAAAGACTTTTTCCCCCTTAAGCGAAGCGATCCTTAAGCGAAGCGATCTTTTTTATCCCCCTTCTTTGTGTCTTTGTGCCTTGGTGGCAAATCTATTTTTAGTTCCGGGATGTTACGTTATTAGCCGGAGAGCCTTTTGTTTGAGGTGCTCCAAGACGTCGGGTCCTTCAGCGTCGGCTTTTTCCTTTTGCGATGCTACTTTGTGGATGAATTCAATTTTATCCTTGTCAAAACTGCCAACCTGCCGGTCGATTAAATTCAAAGCGTTGTGGATCAGGCTGTAAATGACCATGGGACCGAAGACAACTTCTTTGCTCTCTTTGCGGCTCAAAACGCCGAACCCCTTATGATGACTTATTTTAAAGGCTTTGGGGGCCGGTTCGTACCCCAGAATTTCGGCGAAAAGTTCCAGCGATTCGATAACGCCGTCGGCATAGTCACGTTCCAGTGACGCGCAGCCGTCTTTGACAATTTCGTCAAGATCGGACTCGTCAAAGCTAAGATCCAGCTTTTCGATACATTCTAGCTGAATGGTTTTGACCGAATCTTCCTTTTTGCTGATGACCACATCGCTGTCATTTAATATTTTGAGAACATTGCGGATGCTGATCATCTCTTTAACCGTAGGGCTTTTGCGCAAAGCCACGTCCTCGACAAAGGTGTTGTAAATGGCCAGATCATTGTCGAGCACCAGAATATTGGTCTGTGCGGCAGCGGCATCTTGCAAATATAGATCAAGATCCCGCTCTTTTCTATGGGTATAAGTACTCATTTCAAGCAGGCTGCGCATGATATTCCTATCTACCTTGCGGCCGCTGTCCGGCGGTCCGATGGTTGCGATTACCTGTCTTGCCAGGCGGTTGATTTTGATTTTCTTTAAAAGATTTTCTTTAAAAGACATCGTGCCCCCTATCTTCGCAAAGGACGTTTTGTTTAACATTTACCACAATGCCATCAGCGAGTAAACCACACTATCAATTCCTAAAGCCACCATCATAAAATTAGGCGGTGGATTTTGGTCTCTTGACCAAAGTGCTATCATTATGTATAAAAACAATTTACCGCATTCTGGACTAAGAAACCTTCCCGGTTTAGTTAACACGGCCACCTCACTTTTTGGTACAAAATAAAAAAAAGCTAGGTTAACGTCGCCAGGAAAGAATACTGTTCGACGGATAGGGATTTTTTTTAAAAAAAGGATATAACATGAGTGAATATGTCAAACTTGAATATGAGGGCAAAACTTATCAGTTCCCGGTTGTTACAGGTACCGAAGGTGAAAAGGCCATCGATATATCGCAACTGCGCTCCAAGACCGGACTGATTACGCTCGATCCGGGCTATGCCAACACCGGCAGTTGTAAAAGTTCCATTACCTTTATGGATGGGGAAGAAGGGATATTGCGCTATCGCGGTATTCCGGTCGAACAACTGGCCGAGCATTCCAGTTTTATCGAGACTGCCCACCTTTTAATTAACGGCAGGCTGCCCACCGGAAAGGAACTCAAGGAAGTTTCGATTCTGTTCAATGATCATTCCCTGGTGCATGAGGACATGCAGTTTTTTTATCAGAATTTTCCCAGGGGCGCGCACCCCATGGGTATCCTTTCATCCATGGTAAACGCTTTAAGAAGCTTTTATCCGGAGCTGCATACAATTGAAGAAGAGATCAACATTACCGTTACCAGGCTGCTTTCCAAGGTACGCACCATGGCGGCCATGTCATACAAGATATCCCGAGGTCACAAGGTCGTTTACCCCCGTCCCGATTACAAGTACTCGGCCAATTTTATGCACATGATGTTTGATACGCCGGTCAGGCCTTATCAGATCAATGAAACGCTGGTGAAAGCATTAGACGTTTTTTGGCTCCTGCATGCTGATCATGAGCAGAACTGTTCGACTTCCACCGTAAGGCTGGTGGGCAGCGGCAGGGTCAATCTTTACGCTGCTATTTCAGCCGGGATCGCCGCTCTCTGGGGGCCGCTGCACGGTGGCGCCAACCAGGCCGTTATTGAAATGCTGGAAGATATTCAAAGAGACGGCGGTAATCATCAGCGGGCTGTTGAGAAGGCCAAGGACAAAAAAGACCCCTTCCGGCTGATGGGGTTCGGCCACCGGGTCTACAAGGCCTATGATCCCCGCGCCAAAATAATTAAGAAAATGTGTGACAAGATCCTTAAAGAGCTTGATATCAGTGATCCGTTGCTCGACCTGGCCAAGGAACTGGAAGAAGTCGCCTTAACGGATGATTATTTTATTGAAAAAAATCTTTATCCCAACGTCGACTTTTACAGCGGTATTGTGCTGCGGGCCATGGGAATTCCCACCAACATGTTTACGGTCATGTTTGCCATCGGCAGGCTGCCCGGATGGATCGCGCAATGGAAAGAGAGCATGGACGATCCCATGTGGAAGCTGGGACGGCCGCGTCAGGTCTATACCGGGCCTTCTATTACGGATTATATCCCCATGGATCAACGCTGAGTCCGAATTTTTCATGAACATCATAGATACCAGGCTTAGAAGTTTGCTGCGGCGGCTCAACCTGAGTTCAGCGGTCAAGCCGGCAAACCTGCATGAGGAAAGAGCAGCCTTTTTGCATCCTCGTTTCCCGCGCAGGAGAAAATCTCCTGTGTTTCAATATGAAAACTCCCCTTTAAAATATGCCGGCTTTGATCCGGTTTTACCTCTTGAGACCTTAGATGCTCCGGATGAAGTAGTTGAAATCTATCAGCAGAAGCAGCACGAGCTGGATCTTACGAAAGAGATGTTTGCTGCGGTCGGCAGCGACAAGTTTACCCGGCGTGCCATTGAAATTTTTGGTGCCCCAACCGCTGAGGATGCCGGGAAGGCCCGTGAGGTACTTGTAAGGCTCGCCCATGTTACCCCTCTGGAAGGAAGCAGCTCCGCAAGAGAATTTGCCAAAATACTAAGGACTCGTTTAGAGGAACTCGGTATTTCTATGAAAATTACGCTGCTCTCTTCCATGGCGACCAGGATTTCGGTAGACGCCGCCTCGCACACAATCTGTCTGAACAAGAAGGCCTTGTTTGCACCGCAACAGATACAGCGCCTTTTGGTACATGAAGTCGACACCCACGCTGTTCGCATTCACAACGGCTCTTGCCTGCCGTGGGGCATTTTCTCCATGGGCACGGCCGGATACAGGGAAGCCGAAGAGGGGCTGGCGGTCTACCTGGAACACCGGTCCGGGCACCTCTATCCTTTTCAAAAGAAGATATATGCAGGACGCTGCCTGGCGGTATACCTCTCGCTATCAGCCGGTTTTGCAGAAGTCTTTGAAGAGTTGCGGGACTATTTTGATGAAAAGACCGCCTATGCTATCGTCGAGCGGATAAAAAGGGGGCTGTGCGACACTGCCCATGCAGGTGCGCTTACCAAGGAATTCCATTATTTTACCGGTCCTGATAAGATTAGGTCGTATCTTCACCGCGGGAACGATCTGGCAATGCTTATGGGTGGGAAAATAGCTTTCAAACATGTACAAGTAATGGAAAAACTGGTACAAGACGGTTTTGTAAATACCTCGAAATGGGTTTTCCCGTTGGAAATGAACGATGATAAATAATCTGTACCAGCTGAAGGATGCCTTAAGTAAATATCAGGGGACCTGGGCCTGGGTAGGCCAGAGGGGCATTGATGCCTATACAGTGTTTGACTTTGTTCCCGTAGAAACGGTGTTCTGTTGCGACTTTGGTGCGGAGTATGCCGGTCTTTGCGCCGCGGAGCGCCTGTTTTCTGTTGAAAAGAATCTTACAAGACGAGAAAACTGGGGGAACCGAGATCTTGAAAAACTGTGGGAAGGGTCGCTCCGCAAACGGATCGAAACATACATTGACGCTGCCAATGCTCCCATCTACACGGTCTGCTACCGCTCTCTTACGGCTTTAGAAAATGACAGGCGCTTTCGGGTTCTGGCGCCCTCCCTGGCGCTTAAAGATCTGTTTGACGATAAGTTGCGACAATTGCAACTGTTTTCCCGGCTGGGTGTAAAGACCCCGGCGACCCTGGTCTGCCGGCTGGATGAAATAACCTTTGCAGAGGCCGGCGACAGACTGGACGGACCCTTTGTCGTTCAACCCCCGGTGGGCTCTTCCGGGGAAAACACTTACTTTGTAAGCAGTGAGGCCGCATTCGAAGTTGTCATGGATACGCTTGGCCCCGGGCAATGGGTAAAGCTGTCCAAATACATACCGGTGCCGTCTTTAAACGGGCATTGCATCGTACTGCGTACAAATTCCGGATTGCGTTCCATTGCGGTCTGCCCATCGGTTCAGATTGTGGGCGCCCGCGGATGCACCAACCGTGCTGAAATTTACTGCGGGAATGATTTTTCAGCCGCCGGCAGGGTACCCGAATATGTGATAGAGGAAATCTGCACCATTATGGAAAAGGTAGGTCTTTACATGGGCAGCAAGGGCTTTCTGGGAATCTTTGGCATGGATTTCCTCTTAAACGGCGACGAAGTCCTGGCGCTGGAGATCAACCCGCGGTTTCAGGGGTCAACCATGCTGCTGTCTTTACTACAGGCAGACAGGGGAGAAATACCTTTGGCAGCGCTGCATGTGATGCAGTTCATGGGCCTTATGGAAGCATTCTCTGCAGAGTTCTTAGAACAACTGCAAAGGATGTACCGGGCACCGTATGCAGGCGCCCACTTGATTATCCACAGCTTAAAAGACAAGCCCTTTTGTATGGAACAAAATTTGAAAGCGGGCGTCTATACCCTTGCAGATAACGCCGTCGAATGGGTGCGAAGCGGAACAACCTACCGAGACGTGGAAAGCCCCGATGAATGGTGTATCCTGGGCAATTTGCCCCTGCAGGCGACGGAAATCCGTCACGAAGCCCGTTTGGCCATGATACAAACAAACGCAAGTATTCTTGACGGCAATTTGCAACAATTAGGGTCCTATGCCGCGGCTTTTGTAAAAGCACTTCAGAGTTTTGGATTGGTGACTGATGATTGTTTGGATTGTTGATTGTTGATTGTCGATTGAAGGTATTTTGCCAATTTTATAAAAAATAGGGCGCAGCGATTCCACAAATCGCCAATCGCCAATCATCAATCAACAATTGAAAGGGCGCAGCGATTCCACAAATCGCCAATCGCCAATCATCAATCAACAATTGAAAGGGCGCAGCGATTCCACAAATCATCAATCATCAATCAACAATCAACAATCAACAATTTAAAGGGCGCAGTGATTCCACAAATTGCCAATCAACAATCAACAATCGCCAATCAACAATCGTCAATCGCCAATCGTCAATCATCAATCATCAATCCAAGCAATCATCAATCGATATGGAGGTAGTGCATGAAACAATCTGCGTTGGAAACTAACGATATAAAACGACTTGTAGAGCTGTACACGCTGGGCCACGAGGGGCCCGCAAACGAGGCCCCTTTTTATCTGCACGCCCTGGGCTTTGACGGTGAACCGGGCAAACTCGGAGCAGAACTGATATATGCCTTCAACAAGCAGGCGCAAGCAGACCAAGAACTTTCAAAATACGCTTTGGATCTTCCGCCGGCCGTCCATTTTCCCGACACCGTGGTCTTGATTGATGCCTCCAACGACAGGCTTCCAACCGGCCCTGAATCCTTTCGGGTGCTTAAGGATGAAATCGCCCGGTCAGATATCAAAGCCCGTTGTTTATTAGTGAACACAAGACCGGAACTGATGGAAGCCGTGAATGCGAACCCTGGCTCAACCCTGGTTATAAGCGAGTGTGTCGACTCTGGGGCATACAACCTTGAAGTTCTGGAAAATCTCGAACAAATGGGAGTTGTTGTACTGCCCGGTCGGGTCACGGCGCCGGGGTCCATCTTCTCCAACAAGGGGTTGACCTACCAGATGCTGCAAGATGCAGGGCAAGAAGACCTGCTGGCACGGTATGTAACCGTGCCGGCATCGCAGATGAACACATCCCGGGTGGTTGCTTCTATTTTGGATAATGTCGATAAATTTTCCGGCGAATGGAATACGCGCCGCTTCTTTGTAAAGCCGGTTACAGGCGGCAGCGGTGTGGGTGGGTTCCGGATCTCGCTTACGGACAGAGGGTATTTTGTCCCCGACCTTTCCAAGGTCACCGGGGATGCTCTGGAAATTCAACCCATACACCTGGATTTGGATCCGCATGATGACCGTCGGCTTGACGAGCTTTTATGGATCTTTTCCCTGTTTTCAGCCGACCCTTACTACCGCAAACAATACATGTGGTTGGATTTGGAAACGCTCAAGGATCGCTATGGAACCGGCGACGATCGCGAAGCACTCCGGCAGCACCTTTTAAAGACCGGGGCTGTCCATACCGACGGGGCCCAAGAGAGAAGCCTGGATCGCGCCGGCATGCAGGCCAACCTTGAAGAGGCCATTCGGCGCTATGAAGAGTATTTTTCCAAGCGCTATGATCCTGTATTCTGCGAGCATATCGACTTCGGGGCCTGGGGCCTTAGAGTTCACTATCGCCTCACCAGGCGGGGCATACAATCAGAGTGCATATATGCCACAATTTTTCAGTTGGCCCTGACCGAGGAAGGGGTCAGTTATGTCGGTTCCGACAACATTTCCAACAAGCATACCGGCGTGCTCGAAGCTGTACGCCTTACTCCCATAAAAGAAGTCATGGTCAATACCGTCGGGGGCCATGCTGCTTTTCTGGATCTTCTCAAAAGAGGCGGCCTGGCCGCTTTGGAGCTGATCTCTACCCAGCAGCCCGACTTGCGCCAACGCATCCCGGTGCGCTGCCAGATTGACATTGCACCCATAGATGGTAAAATAGGAGAAGGCAACGCCGACACAGCGCGCGGGCAGGCCCTGGGGACGCGCTGGTCCAGTTTTACCGCCGACATGCGCGAGTGGTTCCAGGACTGCTTAAGACATTACTCACTACGCAAATCGAACAACGAGCAAAGTTGATTTGCGGGATTATAGAAGTTACTATAAATATGTTCCGATTGATTCGCTTCGGGGCAATGTCCGTTGATAATTGTCAGTTGTCCGTAGTGCAGGATAGAAAATGATGCAAATTCAAGTAGATGTGAAAGTGCCATCGTTGATACCTAGTATGTAGCCATTGATCAAAAAAAGATCAGTGTCACGGTTTCTGCAGGGGGAACCATGGCAAAAACGGATGACACCGTGGAAGAGCTTGTCAAACGGGCGGATGAGCTGATGTTTAAAAGTAAAGCGGTCGGGCGCAACTGCTTGACGGTCTCCGATTAATTGTTGAGCACCTCCTCTAATTTTTCCAGTAACGCTGTAAGGTTAAACGGCTTTTGGATAAAACCTTGAGCACCTGCATCCAAGATCTGCCGGGCAGGACCATCGATGGAATATCCGCTGCAAACGATGACTTTCAGATTCGGACGAGCCTCCATGAGTTGCGGATAAACTTCCTTTCCCTCTATATCAGGCAGAATAATATCGAGCAGGGCTAAATCAATATTTCCATCATAACTTTTAGCGATATTAACTGCTTCCTGCCCGTTCACAGCCGCCAAAACACGGCAACCCAACCTTTCTAATAGTGCCCGGCTTACATCTCTGACTATTTCTTCGTCTTCAACAAGGAGGATAGTGCCACTATTTTGGGGCAGCGCTCTCTTCGGCGTTGCAGGTATTTT
>PVMS01118156.1_pt1 | contig 11082 bp, 9 predicted proteins | sample 1853461 | NCBI WGS metagenome assembly PVMS01 (sample SAMN08582032, study PRJNA380276) | Marine sediment metagenome, whole genome shotgun sequencing project. | isolation source: ocean sediment barecode stripped | collected 2017
CGGTACAGTTCTCTTGGCACTGTGCCCAAATACGAACGCGCCCATGCATCAATTAGGAGTCGCCCAGCGTGGATCAACCAATATCGGAGACGTCTGGTTCGTCGAAACACCTTCTCGCAGCGGATGCTCTCCGAGCTGATCCTCGGATTTCACAAGCTCGGCGTTTGATTGCCGAGGCAGTGGCCGAGCACTCCGCTTCGCTGGACAGGCCGAGCCTCCGAACCCGGACTTGGCCGCAGAATACCAGGCGATGCTTGATCGATTGGGGGCAGCCCGGGGTGGACCCCCGTTTTGGCCTTATCTGGCTGCCGGCCTCGGTAATGGTCCCTACGTCGAGTTGGCCAACGGCAGCGTGAAGCTCGATTTTATTTCCGGCATCGGAGTTCACGGCTGTGGGCACAGTCACCCGGCGATGATCGATGCGGCAATCGATGCGGCCCTGGAAGACACGGTGATGCAGGGAAATCTGCAACAGCATCCACCCAGCATTCGAATGTGTGAGCGTCTGATTCGCTTGGCGTCCGCCGACGGCGCTAAGCTCGATCACTGTCTACTGTCGACCAGCGGTGCGATGGCAAACGAGAACGCACTCAAAATCGCTTTCCACCATAAGGCTCCAGCCGATCGCGTGATCGCGTTTGATAATGCCTTTGCTGGTCGGACCCTGGCAATGGCGTCGTTGACGGATCGACCGAGTTATCGAATGGGCTTGCCACTCGCTTTCAATGTCGACTACCTGCCGTTCCGTGATCCGACCGAACCGGCGCAGAGTCAACGAACTGCCGTCGACCAGTTACACCGACTGCTACAACGATATCCAGGAAGATACGCAGCGTTTTGGGTGGAGCCTGTTGCAGGTGAAGGTGGTTACTATGGCGGCAGTCACGAGTTTTTCAGCGCACTGTGCGAACCGCTTCGCGAAGCTGGAATACCGATCATCTTTGATGAGGTGCAGACTTTCTCGCGGACCTCGCGCGCTTTTGCTTTTCAACACTATGGGCTGGACCAGTTCGCGGACATTACGACCGTTGGCAAGATCACGCAGGTCTGTGCGACTCTGTATGGCGAAGCCTTCAAACCAAAAGCCCCGATTCTGAGCCAGACGTTCACCGGGTCGTCGTCGTCGATCGCTACCGGGCTGGCGATGTTGGATCTGCTTGAGTCAAACGAATGTTTCGGGCCAGACGGACAGAACTTGAAACGCCATCAGTACTTTGCGGCCGGACTGGAACGACTGCATGAAAAGTACCCGACCCTGGTCCGCGGGCCATACGGCGAGGGAATGATGGTCAGTTTCACCCCTAGCGACGGCAGCTTCGAGCATGCCAAGTCTTTGATGACGACGATGTACGACGTGGGACTGTTGGGCTTCGTTTGTGGTTCGGGTCCAACCCGATTACGCTTTCTTCCGCCGCCAGCGACGACAACGCTTGAGCACATTGATGCCGCTCTCGCTTTGCTAGACGAATCGTTACGACAGTTCGCGAAACAAATCAGCTAGGTAGATTCATGTGGGTTGTTCGTGCCGTTCGCATCGATGATCTCGACGCGCTTCACCAATTAGTACAGTCAGCGACGCGCGGATTGACATCTCTTCAGCTGGATCGATCGCGGTTGCTCGATCGCGTCGAGCATTCGACCTTCGCCTTCAGCCGGAGCGGTCCCTCACCACGAGGCGAACCCTACGTGCTGGTGTTGGTCAATGACGAGACCGGCGAATTGGTCGGCACATCAACGATTTATGCGAAGACGGGCGGGTATCAACCGTTCTATGCGTACCGAATCGTCGAATCGGATCACCACAGCGAGTTGCTGGGGGTCAGCCAGCATCGAGTTCGCTTGGACCTGCAACGGATCCATGACGGACCGACCGAGATCGGCAGTCTGTTCTTACGTGGGATCTATCGCGGCGAAGGGCGCGGCCGGTGGCTTTCCCTTGCGCGTTTCGCATTGATATCGATGCTGCCGCACCGTTTCGCCGATCGCGTGATTGCCGAGATGCGAGGGAAGGCAAATCCCGATGGCAGTGTGCCCTTTTGGAGAGCCGTCGCGGGCAGATTCATTCCAACCGAGTTTGCCAAGGCGGACGCCATGTCGACCGTATCGAAGCAGTTCATTGAGGAAATGATGCCGCAGCATCCGATTTACCTTGATCTGCTGTCCGAACAGGTTCGAGAAGGGATCGGTCACGTGCACGCCGAAACCGTTCCTGCGCTGGCGATGCTCAAGAACGAAGGCTTTATTGAAACTGACCTGGTCGACATTTTCGATGCCGGCCCGATGATTCAATGCGAGACGAACCGGATCAAAGCGGTCCGGCGGTGCCAGCAAGTCAAGGTCGCGCGAGTGATCGACAAGATTCCCGCGTCCCATGAAAAGCTGATCGTGGCAAGCGACGCCGGTGGATTCACCAGCGTGTTGACCGATGTTCAGCGCGAGGGCGACTCCATTGTGGTCCAAGCGGCGGAAGCCAGACAGCTTGAGCTGGAAGCGGGCTCGAACTGCGTGATCCTGCCGCTCCGACCCGAAGTTTGAAGCCCGAGGGCGGTCGTCGAGGCTGCCAGCGGTCCTACGACTTGTCGGCGCTCGCTCGTGTGCCTAAGTGGCGCAATCCCAACAATCGTTCGTCTTCCCTCGCATGCCGGATTGAATTGATGGTATCGGCAGCCAGATCGCTTCGGATAAGACAGAGTTGTAAGCATCTGGGTCGGGATCTGTACGTAACGCGGCGCAGAGGCGGCACGCGTTACCCTCTCACAGACCCGGATACAGTCTCTTGTTCAAGGCCTTTCTCGCATCGCTTCGTCTCGCCATCGCGCTGGTCTGCCTCGGCGCGACTCTGATCATCGGCGGGCTCTCGCTCGGTTTGATGCCCGACGAGTCGGCTTTTGCCGAACAGGCGCGTGCGCTCAGGCGACAGGGGATAGCACTGACTGCGGCGTCGCTGATTCGCGACCAACGACCCGAGGGATTAAGGCGCGTTCTGCAGCTCATGGTCGACCAGAACACCGATCTGGTCAAAATCGAAATCGACACGGGCGACGAGATCCTGGAGGTGGCAAATTCCTGGACCACCCCCCGAGCCTCGCAGGTGGCACTGGCCTCGCAGGTGGCACTGGCCTCGCAGGTGGCAAATGATGGAAAACGCCCAATTGATAGAAAACGCCCAGAAGACGCACTCGAACTGCCGCAAACCGTGGTCATGGAGCTTGCTGGTGTTACCTACGGAACCGCCAACTTCTATCACCGCCCGGTTGCGCCCCCGACATGGATGGTGTGGGCTCGCCTGCCATTGGTCCGCTTGGTGGCGTTTTTTGTCGTTGCCGGTCTCGCAGTTTACACGGTCTTTGTCCGTCGCGTGATGCAAGCTTTCGAAGTCACTCAGATCATTCCCGATCGCGTCCGTCAAGCACTCAATACTCTTCCTGACGGGCTATTGGTGATGGATGAGAACGAGCGAATCATTCTGGCCAATCAGTCGTTCAGTCAAGCGGTCGGCTGGAGTCAGGAAGAGCTCGCTGGAGAACGGGCCCGAGCGCTCCCCTGGGTTCGCAGTGCCAAGACGAAAGCGGAAGACTTCCCCTGGGCGCGTTCGATCCGCGAATCGAAGTCTCTGACGGAACAGCTGATGACATTCAGATTGGCCGATGGAAACTTTCTGGACTTTTCGGTCAACACATCGCCATTTGAATCCTACGGTTCTCATCTCCGTGGAGTGCTGGCGACGTTTCGCGATGTGACGGTATCTGAAAGGGACCGTGCTGATCGCGAACAGGAAATTGCGGTGCTCCAATACAGCCAGGATGAAATCAGCAGCAAGAGCCGCGAGCTCAAGATCCTGGCCACGCGGGATGCGCTGACCGGATGTATGAATCGACGGTCATTCACCGAAGCGGTCGAGGCCCAGTGGCACGAATCGAATCGCAGCAATGCACCCATCGCCTGCCTGATGGTCGACAACGATCGTTTCAAGAGCGTGAATGACAGATATGGACATCATGTTGGCGATGAAGTGCTGCGGCAGGTTGCGCAGGCGCTGAGAGAATGCTTCCCGCAGCCCTCAATGGTTTGCCGATACGGTGGCGAAGAATTCTGTGTTTGTATGCCTGAGACGACTCTTGAGGTCGCCCAGCAGAAAGCCGAGGAGGCCCGATCACGCATTGAAGCCATCCGTCTGGATGACCCCGCGCTCCTCCGCGTGACCGTCAGCATCGGAGGATCCGAAATGCGGTTTGGCGCGTCCGACGCTCATGAGCTGATCAACCAGGCAGACAAAGCGCTGTATGTGGCAAAAGGGAATGGCCGAAATCAAGTCGTCGTCTTTGGCGATTCAGTGTTCACAGCGGCACTCGAAAGCACGATCGTTCGCGATCATCCAGGGATTACGGCTGCCGACGGGACAGATTTGCCGTTCCAAGCCGTGACGGCTCTGGTCAGCGCGCTGGCCCATCGCGACTCGGAAACCGCCGAACACTCCCGTCGCGTCGCCGATCTGTGCGTGCGAATGGCATCAGGAATGCTCGACGAGCGGGATGCTCATATGCTGGAAATTGCTGGGCTGTTGCATGACATTGGAAAGATTGGTGTGCCTGACAATGTGCTGTTAAAGCCTGGGCCGCTATCAGAAGAAGAATGGAACGTGATGCGGCAGCACGATCGTATTGGCGTTGATATTGCCACCAGTACGTTCAACTGTGATGAGTTGAGCGAGCTGATCCGCACGCATCGCGCGTTCTTCGGCGGCATAGGGCCTCACGGCAGCCTGCCGGCCGGAAAGGATATTCCGCTTGCCGCGCGGCTGCTGACCATTGCTGACGGTTATGACTCGATGGTCACCGATCGAGTCTATCGCAAAGCCCGTAGCCACGACGAAGCGATCGCGGAGCTGCGTCGGTCCGCTGGGACGCAGTTCGACCCCGCGTTGGTGGAGTATTTTGTCGAGGTGATGACGCGCGAACGCTCCGTGTCCGAGAAGCCTTCTGCTGGGCTTCCTGAGAAGATCGGACCGCAGATCCAGGAATTGGAAGCAGCCCTCGAGTCACAAGATCTCGACAGCATACAGACGATTGCCTGCAAGGTTGGTGAGATGGCAAGGCAGCATCGCATCCAATCGCTTACGGATGCTGCCGAAAAGATTGAGGCGACCACCGCTGGGGAAGACATTCTGTGTTGGAGTGACGTTCTCCGCGACACGAAGCGGTTGCTGAATCTCTGTAAATCTAGCCTCCGCGAGTCGCAACGCGAACAGGCCTCACAATCAGCTGATCCGGCAAGTCAAGCTGATTCCTGAACCGTTCCGCGATTCCAGAACCGTTCCGCGATTCCTGAACCGTTCCGCGATTCCAGAACCGTTATGCGACGCTGAGTTGTCGTCATTCTGAGTGTGTTCTTCGTGTTCATGGATGTGGACCATTCGCATCATAGACCTCAACGGCTGTACAAGCGGTCCAACCGGACATCGATGCGAATCGTCAAGGTTTCCTTGATCGGATTCTTTTGACTGCTGAGATTTCTGTCATAGGTTTCAGTTAGAAGTGAGCGGATCGTTGTACGTTCCGCTGCTGGTATGAAGCGGGCCGCATTTGTGGCCTGAGGCATGCCAGTCAGTCTTGCTCCCAAGACAAATGCAAACCGCCTGAGAAGGTGGGGCGCAAAGCCACGGGTCCGTGGGTGTTGCGAGAAATCGTACTCACCTCAGGATCGCCGGGCTGCCGAGGGAATGATTTGTTGTCCGCTTATGCGGGCAACGGAGAATGCCAAGGCGTGTCAGACGAAAGTCGGAGACGGGCTGCCCAAGTGGGATCGGTTCAATTTGAATCGATCTTGTTAGACGTCGTCGTGCCCTAACGGGTATGCATCTCACTCGCGAGGAGAGAGAGACATGAAGGTTTTCGCTGATAGTATTGTAGATTTCTTGAAGGAAGAAGATGGCCCAACTGCGGTTGAGTACGCTGTCATGCTTGCTTTGATCGTCGTCGTTTGCTTGGCTGCTGTTGGTACCATTGGTACGAACGCAAATGCCAAGTTCGAAGCGGTTGGCACAGCGATCGCTGCTAACTAGTTGATTGCCGCTCCTTGCGAGCGGCAACTCATAGACTCTCGACGCAGCTTGGTACGGATCTCTTCTTGAGATCCGTGCCGCCGCGCCGGGACGTTCTTGCATCTCCGATCAACGCTATTTGCGTGATCACTCGCTTTGACCCAAGTTCCCCGTTCCAAACGCGGGAGGCCCACCATGAACTACCCACTCCTACCAGCCGACGCCGCCGCTTACGCATGGCAACTCTCCTGCTGTCCCGTGACGCTATTGTTCGCGATGTTCAGTTGGATGATCGGCCCTCGCTAAATCCCAATCAAACACTAATCGGCATCGCGTGATGGAATACGTCGATGCCGAAGCAGACACCACAGCAACAACTCGCTAGCAATCACTGAACACGGGGACATAATCATGGCTACTCTACTCGATGCCATCGCTGAAAACTGGACCGTATGGTTCGTATCCATCGTCCTGATCGTCGCGGCAGTGATCGATGGGGCGATCTTAAAGGTCCCCAATTGGTTGACCTTCCCGTTCATTATCTGTGGGTGGGTCCATTGGACGATGCAAGATGGCTTCAGCGGGCTCGGATGGAGCCTGGTGGGAACAGTTGTCGGCATGATGCTATTGCTGCTATTGCGGAATGTTGGCGGCATGGGTGCTGGCGACGTGAAACTGCTCGCGGGTGTCGGCGCCTGGCTTGGAATCGTAGTCACGCTGTACGCATTCGCGGCGACGGCCATCGTCGGCGGCGTGCTCGCGGTCTTGATGATTCTGAAGAGCGGTGATTGGCACAAGCACTGGGTGATGGCTCACCAGATCTTGCATGAGTGGAAGACCGTCCGCAGCCCCGAGAAACTGGCTAAGATCGCCCGCGAACGAAAGCCAAGTATGCACCTCTTGCCTTATGGCATCCCGATGGCGATCGGTTCGATTGCCTACTTTGGATTTGCTGGCATGCTGATCTGAAGAACGTTCGTCCCTGTACCTTAAAATGTGGAGCTCCGGCAACTAGGCAACCCCGCGAAGATGCGTTGACTTATCTGATTACAGAAAGATTAGCTACCCAATCGTATGGGTTGCACTGGTACCGTGCCCTGCTCCGAATAACCCTGTTGAGTAAGTCCGGCGAGTTCAGAAGAAATCCAGCAGCCGCAAAACTCTCAAAGGACGTCTTTTCTAAGCCAAAACAACTGTCATGCAAAAAAAATCACTCTATTTGCTTGTGGCGTGCGTTTGCGGGACCCTTGCCGCAATCCTGGCAAGCCAATGGCTGAAGGCCCAAGCCAACCAAGGTGCGGGTAGCTCGACAGAGATTTTTGTCGCTGCCGTCGCTATTGATATAGGCCAAGCGATCACGCCAGAGAAGATACGCCTCGAGCAGTGGCCTTCAGACAAAATCCCGCAGGGCGCTACGGGGAATTTTGAAGCACTAGAAGACAAATATGCTAAGCAGCGATTCTACGTTGGCGAGGCGATCATGCCTGTCAAGCTGATGGATGATAACTGGACGACCGTGCCCAAAGGTTTCAGTGTCGTCGCGATGCAAGCGAACAACGTGACAATTGCCAATCTCATCCAACCCGGTGACCGCGTCGATGTGATGGCGTTCTTCACGAAGAGTGAGCTGATCCCCCGAAGTATGACCAAGACCGTGCTGATGGGGGTCCGAGTCTACGCGCTGGATGGTGACATGGAGCGGAGGGCAGGAGAGGATCGTCCGAAGACAGTTCGCGCCATTCAGTTGTTGATTCACGAAAAGGATACGGATGCATGGATGTACGCGAATGAACTCGGAAAGGTCCGCTTGAGTCTTGGTAGCGATGCCGACTACAGCTCCGATGACGGATCGAATGAGGCGGGCCAGGAATTCCTTGCATGGCTTGAGGAGCACCGCCAGAAACAAGAGGAAAGTGAGAATCCAAGAGCCCGCAGGAACGTAAAACCCTCAGATGAGAACGGCTTCTCGATGTTCAAGATAGTTGGAGACCGCATGATTGAGTACTGGGTCGTTCCCGGAAAGCTTCCCATCGTGATGGGCGTGAGTGGCGGCGAGGATGTGGGGTCGTCGGGGACCCTTCCAGGCTCAACTACCACAGATGCCGACGATGACTACAGCTACTTGAACGGAACGGGTAGCCCGTTCTATCAGCCGCCAGGCGGTGGCGGTGGACAACCAAGAAACGGCAAGTGAGCCGGATCAAGCACGAAACATACATCATGTCCAGCCCATCTGGACGACAACGATTTCCTCATCATTTAACTGTTACCCGCATAGACCTATGCGGTCGGCAGGGGCCTGTCCCGTGCCGACTCGTGAATTCGGAAGGATCCGAATTTGGTCTCTCGCAAGGATGCATCCGCGATGGAAACGAATCGACTGACGGCAACGATCGCCGCCTTGCTGTTTGCCACTCTGAGTGCAACCTCGCACGAAGCCTCGGCACAGCCGGGACCGATTAGGCTTACAGCGGCAGAATCGACTGTTAGCCACCATATCTCACAGTCGGTGGAACAGCTGGAGATGATCGTAAAAACCAGCCGCATCTTGACGCTGGAAGAGCGCATCCCTCGGTTCCAGGTGCACAATGAATCTGTCCTCAGCGCGACGCCCGTTTCTCAGAATCAGATTCAGATCTTCGCGAAAACGCCCGGTACCACTCAGCTGAAGCTGTGGGACACCAATGACAAGCTGTACACCGTCGACGTGATCGTCTTGGCCGACTCTCGCGAGGTTGAAGGCATCCTCAGCTCACAGCTTCCCTTCGCGACGTTGAAGGTGATGCCGCTGAACAACAGCGCGATTGTTTCCGGAACGGTTACCAGTGTCGACGATGTGGACCGAGCAGTTGCGATCGTCGAGCAGTTCTATCCTTCGGTCGTCAACAACATCAGGGTGGTCGGTGTTCAGCAAGTGTTGTTGCACACCAGAATCATGGAGGTCTCGCGAACGAAACTTCGCGATTTGGGCATTGACTGGGGCTCCTACAACGAGAATTCGTTTTTCTATTAAACACTCAGTCAACTCCTCAGCGCTGCAGCCAGTACCTTTGGCGGTGTACCCTCGACCGAAGGCGTGTTAAGCGCGACCAATAATGTGTTTGTAAACGGCGGCGACTTCGACACCTTGATCTCCGCCTTGCGAAAGCAGGACCTGATCAAGTTCCTTGCCGAACCGACGGTCGTCGCCACTCACGGGCGACCCGCTCGATTCAACGTTGGCGGCCGAGTTCCGTATCTCATCCCCAGTGGCAATAACTCGATCACAGTCGCGTATGAAGAGTTTGGCACGTCGGTTGACTTCTTGCCGTTCGTCGTCGGACCGGGCCGCATCCGTTTGGAGGTGCGACCGGAAGTTTCCGAACCCGATGAATCTCGTTCGATCACGGCCGCAGGTGTTCAGGTTCCCGGCTTCAGCTCGCGGTATGTGGAAACTGCAGTCGAATTGCAAGCCGGTCAAACGTTCGCTATCGCAGGTCTGATGCAAAGCCGCACCGAAGCGGTCGTCCGTGCAACTCCGTTTTTCGGTGAAATCCCCTACATCGGCGTCTTGTTCCGACGCGTCCGTGAAGAACGCAATGATATCGAATTGTTAATCACCGTCACGCCGGAGTTTGTGGAGGCGATGGATCCTCTCGAGGCTCCCAGAGGTGGCCCTGGTTTGAATTCGATGTCACCCAACGACTGTGAATTGTATCTCAAAGGCCACATGGAAGTTCCCAACCTGCTCGGCGACGACTTGAACGACTTGAACTGTGACAACCGCAGACCGGGTGACGGATACAGCACTCTGCCGCCCGGAGTGATTGTTCCCACAGCAGCCCCAATTGTTGTCGGCGACGGAGTGACAATCACGGCGCCTACCGAGTGATGCCAATTACGCGCCGCACGACCCTGGCGAACGCGTGACCCAAGCCACATCGCACCGACCGGACTCCCTTTGACATGAGCAACGTACTACGAATCGCGCTGGTTGACCCCAACGACGAGTCTCGCGAATCCCTGAAAGCGATGCTTTTGGGTAGAGACACCGTTTGGCTCGAGGCGGATTGTTCGCGATACGAATTCTTTCCTGATGTAATCGAACAGACGGCACCTGATGTTGGCGTCGTGTCGCTTGACGCCAACACGGACCGCGCGATTGATCTGATCCAGCGACTCGTTTCCGAAGCACCTGATACAGCGATTTTGGCGATCAGCAAAGACACCGATGGCCAGGTGATTCTGCGGACGATCCGCGCCGGAGCCCGCGAGTTTCTGACGCTGCCGCTAACGGATGATGACCTTACAGGAGCTCTGGAACGAGTCAGCCAGCAGAAATTTGGCTCGTCGGAGGGTGGCAATCGAAGCTGCGAGGTGATCGCCGTTGCCGGCGCAACCGGTGGCGTCGGAACCACCAGCACCGCCGTGAATGTCGGCTGCGTTTTGGCCAGTCAGTCGGAAAACAGTGTCGCCCTGGTCGATCTGGACCTGGCACTCGGTGATGCCGATGTGTTCCTCGATTCGATTCCTGACTACACCTTAGCGGACGTGGTTCAGAACGTCTCGCGACTTGATATCCAGCTGCTCAAGCGTTCTTTGACAAAACATAGTAGCGGGCTCTATCTACTGCCGCGCCCTGTCGAACTGCACGACACATTGGCGATCACGGACGATAGCATTCGCAAGGTGATAGGACTGCTGAAGGCATCCTTCACTCACTTGATCATCGACCTGTCAAAAACGTACAGCTCCGTCGATATGACTGCGATAGAGGCCGCGACTCGCGTCGTGCTGGTCACGCAACTTGATCTACCCTGCCTACGGAATGTTGTTCGATTGATGATGAGTTTCGAGGAGATTGAGGGTCTGCAAGACAAGGTCGAAATCGTCGTCAATCGGGCTGGACTCGAATCGGGACAGATCAGCCTGAAGAAAGCGAAGGATACTTTGGGGCGTGACGTCTTCGCATTACTCCCGAACGACTACCGCACCATGGTCGAAGTCCGTAACAACGGTGTCCCGCTGATTGTTCAGGCTCCCAAGGCCGCAATCACACAAGC
>PVMS01155992.1_pt1 | contig 11082 bp, 10 predicted proteins | sample 1853461 | NCBI WGS metagenome assembly PVMS01 (sample SAMN08582032, study PRJNA380276) | Marine sediment metagenome, whole genome shotgun sequencing project. | isolation source: ocean sediment barecode stripped | collected 2017
AAACTGATTTTCCTCGAGAAAACGCAACAGTCCGCTTTGCAATGGCAGAGGCATTTTATCGACATCTTTTAACAAGAGTGAGCCACCGTTTGCTGTCTCCAGTTTACCGATGCGCGATTCATCTGCTCCGGCGAAGGCACCTTTTTCGTGACCAAACAACTCGCTCTCGGCAAAACCTTCCGGGACCGCATCACAATATAGGCTGACCATTTTCTGGTCGCGGGTGAGACTATTGTAGTGAACGGCTTTCGCCACCCATTCCTTGCCAGTGCCAGCTTCGCCATCGATAAATACATTCATCTGCACCGCCGATACGTCGCGGATTTGTTCGTGCACCCGGCGCATCGCTTCGCTTTGTCCGATGAGGTTTTCACAAGCCCAGCTTTGGTTCAACTCACCTTTCAAATGCAAAATTTGGTTTTGGTGCACTTGCCATTCCAGAGCTTTTTGTATCGTGGTGAGCAATCGCATTCGGGTCACCGGTTTGGTAACAAAATCAAACGCGCCAAACTGCATGGCCAGGCCGGTCTCTTTGATCCCATCGCTGGGAGTGATTACGACAATTGCGATGTCCAGGTGAGCCTTGTGCATGGATTTTAATACTTCCAGCGCATACGGGTCTCTCGGATTGATTTCCAGCACGATGGTTTTCAATCCGTCTTCAAAAATCTCTGGACACTTGCCAACAGATTCAAATTCCCGCACAACATAACCGGCTTCATCAAGCCAGCGAGCCATCAATTCGCGGTTCAGTTTATTACTTTCTACAATATATATTATGTTTTCCATTGGTTATGTTCTTAGGATCACAAGTTAAAGACTTAATGATGTCGTTTCTCAAACAAGCTAAATAATCCACGCTAGAGAGCGGGTCGCAAACAAAGGGCTTCGTTTGGAGCTTGCTATATTATTAGCACATTGCCCCGATTAATTAATATGGAAATTTCGGGCTTCTCTCTATTTCACCTTTTGCCTCACCCGGCCCGTCACATCACATGAGCTCCCTTTGTTACCCCATTCATAGTAATAAAGGTCTCTTGCAAACGAGGAGGTGGTTTTGCCCTATAAAACACACCTATTAGTCAGTTGGCTTTAAAATTTAATGGATTTATGCTAGAATCTCCGATCCGGCTCGTACAAATTAGGATATCACCAGTCAAACGCTGGGCCAGTTTTTGCGTCGTTGAATTGAACCTTCCACCCTCCCGCTCCGGGACATGGAATATCATGTAATTGCATTAACAAGATGAACCCTTTGGAAAACTCTGAACAACGCATCGTCATCACCGGCATAGGATTGACCTCCCCAAATGGCAATAATTTGCAGGAGTTCCGGCAGAACCTGCTGGATGGAGTGTCAGGCGTGGTGAATTTTGAGACCCGGTATATGGGCACCGTCCCTGCCGGAGTATGCAATTTCGATGAACATCGATATCAGAAGAAAAAAGAACGTCGTCGTGGCACCAGGGCCGGTTCGGTCTCGATTTATTGTGCCGGCGAGGCTTTTGCTGATGCAGGGATCGACCTCAGCCAAAGGGATCGCTCCAGGATTGGAGTCTATATAGGTGTTACCGAGCACGGCAATGTTGAAACCGAGAATGAGGTTTTCAACATCAGCCAATACGATTATGATGTCAAGTACTGGTCGCATCATCATAACCCCAGGACCGTTGCCAACAACCCTGCGGGCGAAGTGACCCTGAATATGAAAATCACAGGCCCCCACTACACCATTGGCGCGGCTTGTGCCGCAGGTAACATGGGAGTCATTCAGGGATTGCAGATGTTGCGACTGGGCGAGGTCGACCTGGCACTGGCTGGAGGCATTTCCGAGAGCATCCATACCTTTGGCATTTTCGCCAGTTTTAAGAGTGAAGGCGCCCTGGCTGAACACGAAGACCCGACAAAAGCCAGCCGTCCCTTTGACAAGAACCGTAACGGCATTGTTTGTTCAGAAGGTGGCTGTCTTTATACCCTCGAACGCTTGCCAGATGCATTGAAGCGCGGGGCTAAAATTTACGGAGAAATCGTCGGCTACGCGAGCAATTCCGATGCTTTTGACTTTATTCTCCCAGAACCAGGCCGACAAGCAGAATGCATCCGTCTGGCCCTCAAGCGGGCCGGATTGCAACCAGGCGACATCGATATCCTCAACGCCCACGCCACGGCAACGCCAATGGGAGATATTCAGGAGTGCAAGGCTATCGGCAAGGTGTTTGGCAACGAGCCAACTGTCTGGATCAATAATACGAAAAGTTTCATCGGCCACACCATGGGAGCCGCCGGAACCCTGGAGTTATCGGGAAACTTACCGGCTTTCGAGGACGGAATTGTGCACCCGACCATCAATCTGGATGATTTGGACCCAGATTGCGGTTTAAAGAATATTGTCGCCAACGTGCCCAGGCAACTGGATAAAGTTGATTATATAATGAACAATTCCTTTGGCATGTTTGGAATCAATTCCGTATTGATTGTTAAGAAATATTCCGCCTGATTAGCGGCAATAACAGGTTCCCGCAATTATCAGACCTGCCTTGCAAGTGATTTTTCACGCAAAGGTTTTAAAAATGTGGGTTTTGCACCATTTGAGGGGAAAATAATATTGAAATTAACCCGTTTATTCAATAAAATCACTTGGGGCGAGTAACTCTGCCGCAAGTGGACGAGGTGTCTGGTAAGAATTTTGATTTTAAATTCAAGACAAGCCACAGGGAATAAAACCCACTGGTGGGATTCAAAATTTTCGGAGCTTTTTTGATGACAGGAGAAGATGTAAGAAACGCAATACTTAGTATTCTCGGCGATATCGCCCCTGATGAGGACGTGAGTTCTATTAAGGATGATTTAAAACTGAGAGACCAGATCGATCTGGATTCAATGGATTTCCTCGATATTGTGATGGAGCTTAGAAAACGCTTCAACATTGAGGTACCAGAAAAAGATTACGAACACCTTGCTACCATGGCCAGCTGTGTTACCTATCTGCAACCCCTGTTGAAGGACCGGCAATTGGCAAGTTAAGTTCCTCGCCTTTTTGACAGCGGGCAACGCCCGCAAAAATTATGACCAAGAGTGGGCAACGCCCTTATTTAGTAGGCTTGCCCATGACCAAACTAATTTTTAGAGATGCGCTCAAGCTAACCTTGGGTCCAGTCGCCTTTAAAATCTACTCATGAAATACGATGTTCTAGTGATAGGTGCCGGATTATCCGGCTTGGCTGCTGGAATCCGCTTAGCGCACTTCAATAAAAAAGTCTGTGTGATTGAAAAACATACCGTCGTAGGCGGTTTGAACTCGTTTTACACACGCAAGCAACGCACCATCGACGTTGGTCTGCATGCCATGACCAACTACTCCCCCAAGGGCGTCCGCTCATCCCCACTGGGAAAACTGCTCAAACAACTCAGGTTCCGCCACGAAGAGTTCAGACTCTGCGAACAGGTGATGTCGGAGATCCGCTTTCCGGAAAAAGCTCTGCGCTTCACCAACGATTTCGAATTTCTCCGTCAGGAAATAGCTGACCAGTTCCCATCCGAGATTGACGGATTCCAAAAACTCCTGCAAAAAATTGAGGACTACGATGAGCTGGCTCTGGAAGGCAATACCGATCTCTCCGCTCGGGCTGTCGTCGAAAGCTGTATTCATGACACCGTGCTGGTGGACATGTTGTTTTGTCCGCTGATGTATTATGGCAGTGCCCGTGAACAGGATATGGATTTCTACCAATTCGTCATCATGTTCAAAAGTATATTTTTTGAAGGTTTTGCCAAACCCATTGGCGGCATGCACTATATTCTCAACCTGCTTCTGGAACGCTACCAAAAACTGGGAGGCGAGTTGCGAATGGGAGATGGCGTGCAAACCATCCATGTGGAAAACGGTACTGCGCGAGCCGTCACCCTGGAAAGCGGAAAAACTCTGGAGGCCAAAAAAATCATCTCCTCCATGGGCAGTGTTGAAACACTCAGCGTCTGCAACCCGCAACCGGATCTGGATACCGAGCAATTTGCTCCAGGCCAGGTCTCCTTTATGGAATCCCTGTTCGTGCTCGACCGCGAACCCAAGGACCTGGGCTACGATAAAACCATCATCTTTTTCTGCACCAAACCCAGATTTAACTACCAGGTTCCCAAGGGCTTGATCGATGTGACCAGTGGGGTATTGTGTTGCCCAAATAACTTCCAGTACCCAGAGCCTTTGAAAGAAGGCATGATCCGGCTCACCAACCTGGCTAATTTCAGCCAATGGGACAATTTGCCAAGGCGGGATTACATCCAGGCCAAAAAAGAAGAGAGAGCCCGGGCGTTGCAGTCGATATTTACATTTTTCCCCGATTTCAGTGATTCTGTGGTATTTTTAGACGCGTTTACGCCCAAGACCATTAAAAAATATACCGGTCATTTGAACGGCGCGGTGTATGGCGCACCCAGTAAATTGAAGAACGGCACCACGCCTGTGGAAAACCTGTATATATGTGGTACCGATCAGGGATTTCTCGGAATTATCGGCGCCACCTTAAGTGGCATCTCCATAGCCAACTTGTATGGGCTCAGTAACCCAGATTGAATTGGCCTAACTTATTGAAAATAAAAATATAATGGCGAGAGATTGGCTCAAGGGAGCGAAATCTGTTTACGATGTGGTGGTGATCGGCAGTGGCCTGGCAGGAATGACTGCGGCCAACCTGCTGTCTCGATTGGGCTACGATGTGCTTCTGGCGGAACATCATTATAACCTCGGCGGTCTGGCAACCTGGTTCAAACGCAAAGGCGGCCATATCATGGACATTTCCCTGCACGGATTTCCCAGAGGAATGATCAAAACCTTCCGCAAATACTGGTCTCAAGACATTTCCGATGCTGTCATCCCACTGAAAGGCATCCGCTTCGATAACCCGCAGTTTACTCTGGGCACCACCTTTGACCGGGTCGATTTTACCCGCATTCTGCGTGAACATTTTGGCGTCGCACAGAAAGTCATCGACGACTTTTTCGTCACCGCCCGGGACATGAATTTTTACGATGATGTGAAGATGACCACCCGCGACTTATTCGAAAAATTTTTTCCAGGTCGAAGTGATGTCTGGCGTTTTCTGATGGAACCCATCACCTACGCCAATGGTTCCACTCTGGATGATCCGGCGCTGACCTACGGAATCGTATTTTCCAACTTCATGGACAAAGGAGTTTTCACCTTTAAGGGCGGCACCGACCAGCTCATCAAAAAAATGAAGCAGGAACTGATTAAAAATGGCGTCGATATCCGCACCCATTGCATGGTGGAAAAAGTCCATATTAAAGATGGCGCCGTGTCGGGAGTCCGCATCAACGGCAAAGACATAGCCTGCCGAACGGTCTTGTCTAATTCCCACATACTCAGTACCATCCATAAGCTTGTTGGCGATGAAAATTTCAGCGAGGAGTTCATCAAAGAAGTTAAAAAAGTCCGGGTGAACAACTCCAGCTGCCAGGTTTATATGGGAATTAAAAAAGGCGAAAAAATCGATTACGTCGGCGACCTCGTGTTCACTTCGGTAGCGGATGAGTATTGCACCGACCAGATTCTCGATATGAATGTAACCAGCAGGACCTTTTCATTCTATTATCCGGAAATCAGGCCTGGCAGTAACCGCTATTCCATCGTCTCCTCGACCAACGCCCGATACGAAGATTGGGCGTATCTGAGCGATGAGGAATATGCGATTGCAAAAGAAAAACTGATAGAAACCACGTTGGCGGCATTGGAAAAATACGTCCCGGATATCCGCAAAAAAGTCAACCACCTGGAAGCTTCCACACCAAAAACCTTTAAGCGCTATACCTTGCATCCAAGTGGTACCTCCTTTGGAACCAAGTTTGAAGGCTTAAAAATCAGCCAGGACCTTCCCAAACAAATTCAAGGTTTGTTCCATGCCGGATCAGTGGGCATCATCATGTCAGGCTGGCTGGGCGCGGCAAATTATGGCGTGATCGTGGCCAATGAAGTAGACAAGTTCGCCCGCTCCCTGCAAAAACCAAAGGAAATGGCAGCCGTTTAAACAACCGAAACCGGTCGATAGCATCTCATTTCTGAACGACGCTAAAAATATTCATGCAATTTGATTTCAAAGACCAGACAGCCATCGTCAGCGGCGGTACCCGAGGAATTGGACGAGCCATCTCGGAAGCCTTTCTTCAAGCCGGGGCAAAAGTGCTGGCAACCTACAACAGCAATCGCGATTCTGCGGAAAAATTTCTCCAGGACAACAAAGAACATAGCGAACGACTGAGCATTCATGGCTTCGATGTCTCCAAGCCGGAAGAAGTGGAACGCTTCTACAAAGAAACACCGGATGCGGGCAATTTCCAGATCCTGGTACACAGTGCCGGAATCCGGGCTGACGCTATCGTCGGATTGATGAAAGCCGAGGAATGGAACCGGGTCATTGAAACCAACCTCGGCGGCACCTTCAATATGTGTAAATTCGCTGTGCAGAATTTGACACGCAAACGTTATGGGCGGCTCATCGTCATCACCTCACCGATCGGTCGATTCGGCATGGCTGGACAAGCGAATTATGCCGCATCGAAAGCCGGACAGGTGGCTTTCACACGGTCACTGGCGATGGAAGTGGCGAAGAGAAAAATCACCGTCAACTGCGTTTCTCCAGGATTTATCGATACCGATTTCATCTCCGACCTGCCTGACGAACAACGCCAGGCTTATTTAGATATGATCCCACTCAAACGTTTTGGCACCGCAGAGGAAGTGGCGCATTCTGTCCTGTTCCTGGCATCCCGGGAAGCTGGATATATCACCGGCTCGGTTCAGGAAATCACCGGCGGACTTTGAAATTTTAATCAGGCAATTCGCTGACTCTTATTTCATAAGCTCAGCTCATGGCCAAAACCAGTTTTTGATAACCCCTTAAATCCATGCAGGATTTTCTCAATCATATTCCACACCGCCCACCTTTTCTGTTTGTCGACCGTGTCATAGAAGAACACCCGGATCGAATCCATACGCAAAAAGACATCCATAAAGACGAGGCTTTTTTCCAGGGGCATTATCCCGACCGGCCTATCATGCCTGGGGTATTGGTCATGGAATCCGTATTTCAATCGGGAGCCATCTTGATGAGTAAAGGTGCCGGCGGCTGTGACGATAGTAAAGTTCCGGTGCTCACACGAATCACCAATGTAAAATTCAAACGCGCCGTCCTGCCAGGCGATACCCTGGACATCGAGGTCACAATGAAAGAAAAAATTGGCCCGGCGTTTTATCTTGCTGGTAAAGTTAAGGTAGATTCAAAGACCGTTCTCACGGTAGAATTTTCCGGCATGATCGTTGACGAAACTTTATAAGGTACCCCATGAGCTTTCTTGATCTCAAAAACAAAACCTTTCTGGTGATGGGAGCCGCCAATAAAAAAAGTGTGGCGACCCATATTGGCAAACTGCTGAGCGAGCAAGGCGCGCAAGTTTTTTACAGTGTGCGGTCTGAGACGCGAAAAAAATCACTGGAAAAACTTTTATCGCCAGCGAAAATTTTCGTTTGCGATGTCGAACGAACCGAAGAAATTGACAAGCTCCGGGAAGATATCGCCAAGGAAACCGACTCCCTCCACGGCCTCGTGCATTCCATCGCCTTCGCCAATTACGCCGATGGACTGAAAGCTTTCCACGAAACCGGCAAAGCCGATTTCCTGCAATCGGTGGATATCACTTGCTTCTCCCTGATCCAACTGGCGAATGTTTTTAAAAATTTATTCGACCCAGACGCTTCCGTGGTGACCATCTCCATTTCCACCACTCGTATGGCCGCCGAGGATTACGGCTATATGGCGCCCGCTAAAGCGGCGCTCGATTCTTCCCTGTGTTTTCTGGCGAAGTCCTTCAGCAAGTTTTCCAGAGTCCGCTTCAATTCAGTCAACGCCGGACTGCTCAAGACTTCTGCCTCTGCCGGAATCCCCGGCTACATCGACTCCTACTTGTTCGCCGAACAAAGCACCCTGCGCAAAAAAGCTCTCACCACCGGCGAAGTGGCCAACACCGCATTGTTCCTTTTAAGCCCGCGCTCCAGTGGCATCAATGCCCAGGGCATTGTGCTGGATGCAGGTATGGCGGTGAATTATTTCGATAAGGACACGGTCAGAAAAGCCACTAGGCCAGAAAAAGAATAATCTCTCCCGCAACAAACTCTCTCAGCAGACAATTTTTTAAATAATCGCTTGGTTTTTCAGGCGGGGTCTTTTATGACCTGTATATAAATTTCCTTGGACAGGGCGTCCAGGAGTTTGCGGGTATCTTCGATAAAATCGGGAGCCACCATAAATTCAACGATGCTCTTTTCCCGGTCGATGGTGCGCATGATCGCCAGGTTTTCGTACATCTCAAAAATTCCGGAAATGTAAGAGATATCGCGCCTATCGACCTGAACCTGTATTTGTACGGTATCCGTGTGCATGTTATTGATTTGATGAAGCGACTTGCGTCTGCTTTTTGGCGCCACGACGCTGTTCCAAATGGATCAGCAGAATAGCAATTGCCGAAGGGGTGACGCCGGAAATTCGCGATGCCTGACCGACTGTCACCGGACGTATCTCTTCGAGTTTATGCCGGACTTCATTGGAAAGCCCGCCGATTCCCTGATATTCAAATTCTGCCGGGATGGGCACCGTCTCCAACTTCTTATGTTTCTCTACCATTTTAATCTGTCGGGTGATGAACCCCTCATACTTGACCTGAATCTCGACCTGCTCGCCAACCAACTGTGGCAACTCTGCACTGTCAAACGCGCTCATTAGATCATCGTAATTTATTTCTGGCCGCTTGAGCAATCCCAACAAAGTGGTTGGCGACCGCAGTTCATCAATACCGATTTTAGCCAAAAGGGCCAGGTCATCTTTGCGTGGCATGACGCGGGTGTTTGTCAGGCGCTGGATTTCTTTTTTCACCATGTCATATTTTTCCAGGCAATGCCGATGCGTGTCTTGCGACACCAAGCCGAGTTCATGGCCTTTGCCCATGAGACGAATGTCGGCGTTGTCCTGCCTGAGCAGTAAACGGTATTCGGCGCGGGAAGTGAACATGCGATACGGTTCCTGCGTGCCTTTGGTCACCAGATCATCGATGAGCACGCCAATGTAGCCGTCCATACGGGTCATGATGAAGGGTGCCCGGCCCTGAACTTGGAGCGCCGCGTTGATTCCGGCGATCAAGCCCTGCCCTGCCGCCTCTTCGTAACCCGACGTTCCGTTGATCTGTCCGGCGTGAAAAAGCCCTTTCACTTTTTTGGTTTCGAGAGTCGGCAACAATTGCGTCGGTGGAACAAAATCGTATTCCACCGCATAACCCGGCCGAACGATTTCTGCATGTTCCAAACCAGGAATGGTGCGCACCAGTTCTTCCTGCACCTCTTCTGCCAGACTGGTGGAGATGCCATTCGGGTACACCCAGTCGGTATCGAGACCTTCCGGTTCGAGAAAAATATTGTGCGCCAGCTTATCCGGGAACTTGACGATTTTGTCCTCGATCGATGGACAATAGCGCGGACCGACTCCTTCGATAACGCCACTATACAAAGGCGACAGATGCAGATTTCTCTGGATCACTGCGGCGGTGCGCTCGTTGGTGTTTGTCAGGTAGCAAGAGACTTGTTCGCGTTCGATAGAAGTCGTCGAAAATGAAAACGGTTTCGGGTCGGCATCGCCAGGTTGTTCCTTGCAAAGACTGAAATCAATCGAGCTGGCAAGGATTCGCGGCGGCGTCCCGGTCTTTAATCGACCCAACTCAAATCCCGCAGACAGAAAAGATTCGGAAAGTTTTGTTGAAGGCAGTTCGCCAACCCGGCCAGCGGGATAGTTCTTCATGCCGACATGGATAAGACCGTTCAAAAATGTGCCTGTAGTGATGACGATTGCGCCGCAACGTATTTCGGTTCCATTGCGTGTCCGTAAACTGTGGATCGCGCCATCGGCATAAATCAGTTCATCGACTTCTTCCTGCAGGATTTCCAATCCATCCTGCAGCTCCAACACGCGGCGCATTTCATTTTTGTAGAGGTGTTTGTCCGCCTGCGCCCGATATCCCTGCACCGCCGGACCCTTCGACGAATTGAGTACACGAAACTGGATGCCTGTGCGGTCGATCACCTTGGCCATCTCGCCGCCCAGCGCATCGATTTCGCGGACCATGTGGCCCTTGCCGATACCGCCGATCGCCGGATTGCAGGGCATCAGCGCCACTTTATCGAGATCCAGGGTGATCAGGAGCGTGGAGCAACCCATACGCGCAGAGGCTAAAGCCGCTTCGCAACCAGCGTGGCCGCCTCCAATAACTGTCACATCATAATTTTTCATTCTATTGATCTACTGACTCTCGCCAGGATAGATATTTTCATTTCTCAAAGTGAGCAATCATCATACAATAATTTGCGGAGTGCCTCCACTCCCAATATTTGCAAAAACTCGAAAGGAAAAAACTCGTTTGAAAATACTTTTTTTATGTACAGGCAATTCCTGCCGTAGTCAGATGGCAGAAGGCTGGGCTCGGCACCTCAAAAGCGATTGCATAGAACCCTACTCGGCGGGTTTGTTGGCCAAAGGACTCAATGCCAGGGCGGTCCAGGTGATGGCAGAATCCGGGGTGGATATATCCCGGCAAACTTCGCAGGAAGTAAGCGAAGTTTTACACATCGAATTCGATTACGTGGTGACCGTTTGCGGTCACGCAGACGAACATTGCCCGGTGTTTCCCGGCAAAGCCCAAGTGGTGCATGTCGGGTTTGATGATCCGCCCAAGTTGGCGGAATCGGCAAAATCAGATGAGGAAGCGCTCGGCCACTATCGCCGGGTGCGCGATGAGATACACGCTTTCGTGGAAAAACTTCCACATGCTTTGACAAGCCCCGCCACAAAAGAGGATTCAGCCATGGAAAAAATAACGAAAATTTATTCTATCCTTTCTCCTTTGCCGCTGGTATTACTCGCTTTGATTTCGATTTATGTCAGACAATTTTCTTGCCGGATTAGCAGGCTTGCCCACAGTCCCTGAACAAAACTGAGGATGAACGGCGGAATCCGCAAAGGCGGAGCCGCC
>PVMS01161884.1_pt1 | contig 11082 bp, 9 predicted proteins | sample 1853461 | NCBI WGS metagenome assembly PVMS01 (sample SAMN08582032, study PRJNA380276) | Marine sediment metagenome, whole genome shotgun sequencing project. | isolation source: ocean sediment barecode stripped | collected 2017
ATGAAACCATCCCTGATGACCCTTATCTTAATAACAGCCTTGGTCTTGTTTATCTGGCAAAGGATAGATACACTCTTGCAGAAACACATTTTAAAAAAGCACTAAAACTCAATCCAGATTATCTCCAGGCTAAAAATAATCTTGGGGCGATATACATTAAACAAAAAAAATGGGAGCCGGCAATTAAGTGTTTTCAAGAGGTGTCTGAAAATATTTTATGCCCTGACCCTGAAACCTCTCTAACAAATCTTGGCTGGGTATATCTTCACCAGGGGATGTATAAACAGGCAAAATCATACTTTAAAAAAGCTTTGGATATAAAACCAGGCTTTTTAGTTGCTCTTCATGGCATATCATCCATTTATATTAAAAGGGAACATTATAGCCAGGCACTTAGATTCCTCCATTATAATCTTATGCAAAACCCAAAAGCAGCAATTCTGCATTCTGATCTTGCAAAAACCTATGAAGCATTAAAAAAGTATAAGCTGGCGAAAAAATCATGGGAGCTTGTAGTAAAGCTTGCACATTCAACTTCACCTCTTTCAAGAGAAGCAAAAGAGAGAATTTTACAACTTACTGATTTTTAGATGTAAAATCATTCTTTTTCTGATCTAACTGAACGATCGTTGGTGTTATAAATATTAAAAGTTCATTTCTGCTCTGCTTATCTATCTCTGTTCTAAACAATCTTCCGAGATAAGGAATATCAGAAAGGATTGGTGTTCCTGTGCTGCTGTCTTCTTTAGTTATTTTGACAATCCCGCCAATTACAATGGTATCATTATTATTTATCAATAATTCAGTTTCAGCCTCATTGGTTGAAAGAGATGGAACACCATCTGTAACAGCAGCAATATCATTTTTTGTTACAAAGATCTTCATTGCAATCCTTTTATCCGGGGTAACATGTGGCGTTACTTCGAGCAGGAGGTCAACATTTTTAAATTTAACTGAAGATCCACCAGAGTCATCACGTTCAAGAAATGGAACTTCAAGGCCCTGTTTTATGGTTGCTTTTGTATTATCCAGCGTAAAAATTCTTGGAGAAGAGACGACTTTTACGTCACCTTTGACTTCAGAAGCTGCTATTTGAGCAGTTAAGTTTAGATAACTGGAACCCAGGATTCTCCAGAATTCAAAATTACCAGCATTGATCGGCGCATTAACAGGAGAGTTTAAAGCAATTTCAAAACTCCTGTCCCTCCCGATGCTTGGAGTTTCTACACGGGATTGGGTCAAAGTTAAACCAAGACCAAGCTCCCGGGTGAAATTCTTTGTTACCTCCACAATCTTTGCTTCAATCATGATTTGCGGGGTGACACGATCCAGGCGGTAAATCATTTCTCTTGCCTGATCAATTTTTTCCTGGGTGTCAGTCATGATAATCATATTAGTTCGAGTATCAACACTTAGCTTACCTCTGCCTTCTGAAAGAATCTGCTCTATATGAGGCTTAACATCAGCTGCAGCATCTGAATAATTTATTGGTATATACTCTGTAACCAAAGGTTCCAAACTTTTTTTCTGCTCAAGGGATTTTTGTCTTACTGCAATAGCTTCCTGCAATAACTTTTCTTCTTTCCTCAAGGTATCCAGGGTTGCAATACGGATAACATTTCCCTCTTTTTTCATACCCAGATTATTCATTTTTAATACAAGATCAAGTACCTGATCCCATGGAACCGGGTTTTCAAGCGTTAAAGTTACTTTACCCCCAACATTCTTATCAATGGCAAAATTAAGTTTACCAACACTTCTTAAAATCCTGAATACATTTTTTATATCAGTTTCATAAAAATCCAGTTTGATTTTTTCACCGGTATATCTCTTTTCAGGGCCAAAAAGCGCCTCTTCAATGCTCTCTTCCTTTACAACAGTTTGTGGATCTTTTTCAAGTTCAACTGCCTTTTGGGTAGTCTCAGCCATCTGAATTTCACTACCACTGACAATCTTTTTCTTTGCTTTTTTGAATTCAGGTGGTTCCATGGTAGATGGCTCAAAAAACAGTGAAACAGTGTTTTTTCCACGAATAATTCGATATGGAACCTGCTCTCTTATCGTTATCTCAATTCTGGCTGTTTTCTTATTTCCTGGAATCTGTAAAGGCATCAAACTTTTAACTGCAGATTTAAAATATTTTGTTATAATAGGTCGTTTGTGATAATCAGGAATAATTGTATTATAAAGATTGAGATATAATTTATTATTATCTTCCCCGGTAATATCATATTTTACAGGATGGTTGGTTTGAATAACAATATCTGATTTTCCATCTTCCATTGTATTAAACTCAATATTAGTCATTATCGCTGTTGTATCAGGAATGATAATTTCTTCTTGAGCAATAATTTTTTGAATGGTTTTCTCCTCATCAGGCGAGGTCTCAAGATTTTCATCAGTTTTTGTAAGGGTTTTTTCCATATTCCCTGAAAGTGTTAATTTCAACATACTATCACTTTCTACCACTTCATAGTCAAAGTCCTTATTTAACAAAATTTCAACTTTTATGGTTGTTTTTTCTTTATCAACATAGCTTACAATCAGATCACTAATATTTTTATTCTCAGGAATGGCAGTTTTATAATCATGGGCAAATTTAGTTTCCGGCAGATAAACGGCAATCCCAAAGGGAAAAGATTGTTTTATTGATGTATAAACTAATTTCTGATTTCCCTGGATAATAATATGAATATTTTCATTATACTGATCAACACTTACAGAACTTATCTGTCTGTCTTCTGTATCAGCAGCAAGATTACTGGCTTTTGCAGATGTTTCAGACTGTATTTTCTCAGAAGTGTGAGCTTTTTCACTGTTCTGAGCAACACACCCGGCAACAATGAATACAACCAAAAGCATCCCTAATAATTTAACTGTACTTTTGAGTTTTTCCTTTTGAAAAAAACACATATTACCCCTCACCATCTAGTTTATGAAGTTTTATTTCTTTAACTCGCTCTTTGAGCCTTCCTTTAAAATCTTTGACAAGTTCTTTGACTACAATACTGCTTTTTCTTATTTCAAATACTTTTCCCTGATTTCTTCCAATATAAGTACCAATTTCCACCTCATAACCTTTTCCACTGGCTTCTTCCACCATTGCAATGCTCCTGTTTTCCATTATTATAACAGCAACAAGACGAATCTGGCTCAACTCAATCTTTTCAAGGGGAGTTAAAATTCTTTTTGGCCTATTGTCAACAACAGGTTTATCCTCCTGGGGAGATTTTTCCTGAATTAAAGGTGCAAACGGATCGATTTTCCCTTTGGAATCATAATGCTCGCTCTCTTTTTGCTCTACTAATTTATCCTCTGTTTTTAGTTCAGGAGAGGATATTTTTGTTTTAGCATTTGACTCTTTTTGAGGGTTTGAATTCTTTTTGCTGACATCTTTTTTAAGTGTGGTTTTAATAACAGGCTGAGAGATTTTTCCAGAAACCGTATTTGATTTTGATTTTTTCTGTAACTGTGACTTATCCTCACACGCCACTGTCATAAGACACAGACCAAATACTAAAATTAAAAAAATTATTTTTAATCTATATATCATTATAAATATTCTTTTATCCCTAATCCCTATTTTTTTCTTTTTTTCCGTTTGTTTTTATCCTTTGGCTCTTTTTTCTCAACAAACATATAGGTAACCGCTTTACAGCTCATTTCCAACTTTTTGCTGCTTTTTGCACTTTTCACATGAACATTATTAATATTGACAATCCTGTTAAGCCTTGTAATTTGATAGAAAAAATCTGTAATTTGATGATATCCGCCCACGACCTTTATGGAAATAGAAAACTCTTTATAAAAATCTCTATTGACCTCTTTATCAGGTTTAAACAGGTGAAATGCCAAGCCTGCATTACTTCCGGCATTGGAAACACCAGTTAACAATGACGGAAGCTCGCGCTTTTCCGGCAATGCTTTTCTGGCAACATTAAACTCCTCTTGGGTCTGGACCATTAATTTCTCATATTTTATAATCTCAGAAGCCCTTTTTTTATATGTTGCAAGGGTCTTCATCTGACGTTGATATTGGTTATTAATTTTTTTTAATTCCTCATGCTTTGGCATAAAGATAAAATAATAATAGGTACCACCGATCAGAGCAAAGGTTAAAAAGCAGATAAGCAGGCGTTGAACTTTTGTAAGCCCTCCTATTTTTTCAAACAGGACACTAAACTTTTCTAAAAATTCTTTTATTTTACTATTCTCTTTGCTCATTTTTTGCCCTGCTTTGACGTTTCAGCTTTCTTGTTTTGGGGTTTTTCTTTTCGACAAAGCAATTCAAATGATTTCAGCATGACATTGTTTTTAAATTTTTTCATTTTTGCGGTTTTCAAATCAACTGTGGAAAAAAGTGATGATTTCTCAAGCTTTTCCATGAAATCAGCAATGGTGGGATTATCAAATGCAATCCCTTTTATATTAACACTGTTTTTATCTGTTTTAAAACTTTCAAGCCACATTCGCGTTGGAATAACAAGATCTGTCATACCATCAAACAAAATTAACTGTTTTTCTCTCTGTTTTTTCAGGGAAGATATAATTTCAAGCTTTGCTTTAAATATTTTCAGATCTCTTTTAATTTGAGCTACCCGATCAGCTTTTTCTTTGTATTTTGCAATTTGAGAATTTACCTGTTTTGTTTTTTCTTTAATGCTTATAATTTGCTTATTAATGGACTGGGTGTACCAGGAAAGTGCCACCACTATTAATAAAACAGCTAATAAAAAGATGGATATCTGTTTTCTGATGTTCTCTTTTTTTCTGGCAATTCTAAATGGTAAAAGATTAATTTTTATCATTTATCATCTACTCTTCTTAATGCAAGCCCAATGGCTATTGGTGCGAGAGGGCTTGCTTTGGTTATAAAAGAGTCTGGAAATTTTTGTTCATTGAAAGTCAAGGCTTCAAAAGGATTAATTATTGATACATCAGCGTCAAGTTCGGACATTAGACTCTCCTTAAATCCTTCTACAAAGACGCCGCCACCACTTAAAACAATATTTTCCACTAATTCATCATTGCTGCCTGATTGGTAAACATTGACAACTTCACATATTTCCGCACACCATGATTGTGCAATTTTTAAGCTTATTTCCTGAATTTTGTCCTGGCTAATTGTATCAGTCTCTCCATTCACAGCATGATATGCATCATCAACACTTATATCATACTGATTACAGATTTCCTCTATAATCTGATCTGTCCCGGACACATTATCTCGCATCATTAACGATACATTGGCTTTCAAGATATTCAGAGAAGTTTTTGAGGCTCCCACATCAATCAACAGTGTAATTTTTTCCCTGTTTTCATAGGGAAGTATTTCATAGACGTTCTGGAGAGCAAAAGTATCAACATCAATTATTGTTGGATTCAAGCCTGCTTTATGAATCAGATCAATATATTCAGCCACAAGGTCTTTCTTAACCGCAACAAGCAGTACATTTATCTGGTCAGGGGAGAACTCACTTTCGCCCAGGATCTGATAATCAATATTAACGTCATCAATATCATAGGGAATATATTGTTCTGCTTCAGAATATATTGTCTCGTGCAACTCTTTTTCCGGTTTGTTTGATGTATTAATGGTTTTAATTACAACAGAGTGTCCACCTGTAGAAATTGCAACATTTTTCTCACGGATTTTCTGGGATTTAAAAAGAGATTTAATATCATTTGCAAGGTCATCCATCTTGACAACTCTGCCTTCTACAATGCTTCCTGGTGCAATCCTGCTCATGCCAAATTTATTTAAGACATGTCCTTTCCCTGTTACTTTAATCTCAGCAACTTTAATGAAAGAAGAGCCAATGTCCAGACCCACGAGATGATCTTTTTTGCCAAATATCATAAACTTTCACAATCAGTAAGGTAAAACCAATTTCAATTTAGGTACATTCACTAAACATTTTAAATATTGCTATCCACCATCAATATTACTGTACTTTGATACGATATTATTGTAAAGTCAAGCATAATCATGTTGTTTACTAAATTAGCAGTAAAAAAAAATAAAGATTTATGAATTTAAAAACTAGAAAACTATGAAATAAATGTTACAAAAAACTAATAATACACGGGTTATTAAACCATTCAGGCTGGTCAAGTTTTTTACATTTTCCTCTTTGGCGATTATGCTTGCAGCGACTATTGTTATCTCGGCATTAAATGCACACTGGGTAAGAAATATTCTTATGGAAAAAAGTGAAGAATATGCATCTCTCCTTGTTGAAAACCTTAATCATCAAGTTATTTCCAGGTTTATGCTCCCTGTCCTAATTAAATATGGTGAGATCAGATTAAGAGAAAAGGAACAATTCCTTCTAATGGACAAAGTGGTTAGGTCAACTCTGCATAGTTTTAATGTGGAAATGGTATCGATTTATGATGAAAACAATATTATCTCCTATAGTTTTGATCAAGATATAATAGGGCAAAGAAATGCCGGTGGTGTTCATTATGAAAAAGCCTTGAAAAAAGAAGCAACATCAAGACTTCTGCAGCAGGGCAACTTTCTGGAATTACTGTTAGGGTCTCCCCAGGAAACAAAGATAATCACCTTTGCTCCTTTACAAGCCGAAAAACAGATATCACCTACTTTAGCCGGTCCGGTAATGGGTGTGGTTGAGATTATCAGGGATGTTTCAGATGATTATAAAAAAATTTTCAAACTTCAGGGATTAATTGTAGGATCATGCGCTATTGTAATGGGAATCCTTTTTCTGGTGCTCAGATTTTTAGTTAAACATGGAGAAAAAATTATAGAGCAAAGAGCTGAAGAACGACTTAAACTTGAAGAAAAACTACGCCAGGCTGAGCATTTGTCAGCTATTGGTGAAATGACGGCAGTAGTGTCACATGAGATAAGAAATCCCCTTGGAATTATAAAAAGCTCTGCTCAATTATTAAAAAATAAAATGGCAAAATTAGATGCCAGAAGCAATATACCTGATATAATAGTTGAAGAATCTGGAAGACTTGATAATATTATTACAGGTTTTTTGAACTTTGCAAAACCAAAAATCCCGGATCTTCGCCCCTGCTTTGTTGAAGATATTATAGAAAAAAACTTAGCTTACCTTAACCCGCATATAGAAGAGAAAAATTTTAATATTTCCAAAGAAATTGCTCAAAATTTACCTGAAATAATGGCTGACAGTGCAATGCTTTATCAGGCATTTCTAAATATTTTGCTTAATGCTTTCCAATCTTTAGAAGACAATGGTTGCCTTACCATAAAAACAGTATACAATTCAGGAAATATTATTATTAATTTTATTGACAACGGAAAAGGAATAAAAGAGGATCTTTTAAAAAAAATATGGACACCATTTTTCACCTCAAAGGACAGTGGAACAGGTCTCGGTCTTGGTATTGTAAAAAATATCATTGAAGCTCATAATGGAACAATTGCAATATCTAATGCCAAACCAAATGGCACAAACGTGGAAATGATACTTCCAGTTTAAAAGGCAAATTAAAAATGGAAAACATCCTGATTGTTGACGATGAAAAAAACTATACCATGATCATTGGAGAAATACTTCAAGAAGAAGGATATGCATCTATTACAGCTTCCAGTGGAATGGAAGCACTGGATATTTTAAACAATGAAATCATAGATCTTGTTTTAACCGATGTAAAAATGCCTGGAATGAGTGGCATTCAACTGCTTGAAAATATCAAAGAGATTAACCCGGATATTCCTGTTATCATTATGACAGCGTACGGCAGTGTTGAAAAAGCAGTGGCTGCCATGCACAAGGGTGCATACACCTTTATTCTCAAGCCATTTGAAAATCAAACGCTCATTGCACACATTACCAAAGCTCTCTCAGTTTACGAAATTGTTCAAGAAAACAGCAGGTTAAAAGATGCCATCAGCTCAAGATACAGCTTTGATAATATCATCGGGAAAAGCAGACCCATGCAGGAAATTTATGAAATTATTAAAAAAGTAGCACCTTCAAATGCCAGTGTGCTAATTGAAGGTGAAAGTGGTACAGGAAAAGAGCTGGTTGCAAAATCCCTGCATTATAACAGCCCACGGAGAAACAAACCTCTCATTGCTGTCAACTGCTCTGCATTTGCTGAAACTCTTCTGGAAAGTGAATTATTTGGACATGAAAAAGGAGCCTTTACCGGAGCCAGCGCTTTGAAAAAAGGACGGTTTGAAATTTCAGATCAAGGAACTCTCTTTCTTGATGAAATTGGTGAACTTCCCATTTCTCTCCAGACTAAATTATTAAGGGTCCTCCAGGAAAAAACAATTGAACGAGTTGGAGGGACATTGACTGTCCCTGTGGATTTCCGTTTGATTGCAGCCACCAATAAGAACCTTGAAGATGAAGTTAAAAATGGAAATTTCCGGGAAGATCTATATTACAGGCTCAATGTTGTCAAGACTGTAATTCCTCCCCTTCGGGAACGCTCCGAGGATATCCCTTTGTTAATTAAACATTTTCTCGACAAATATACCAATGAACAAAAACCTGAACGCAGAGTATCCGGGATTACACCGGAAGCTGTAAAAATTTTATGCGATTATCAATGGAAAGGCAATGTCAGGGAACTTGAAAATATATTAGAACGCTGCATCCTTCTGGGCAGTGGGGATATGATAACTCCTTCAGACCTTCCATTACAGGTCAGACAGGATATTTCTTCTTCTCTTGACTTAGATGGTATTCCACAAAATGTTGGCCTTGCAGAGACCTTGACTGCAGTTGAAAAAAAGAATGATACAAAGAGCAATGAAACTTTCAGGCAATGTACAGACAAAAGCTGCTCAACTTCTTGGGATAGGCAAAAGTGGTTTGAATCAAAAACTCAAAAAATTTAACCTGTGATAAATAGGTATGAAATTTAAGATTTGAGAAATTTAATAGTGTATTCTGAGGAATAAACCATCTTTATTTTAAAATATTTTATGTTCATAATTTTGAATCATTGCAAATAGTATAATTTTAACCTATATTTTCAAATAGTTAAATCTTAGATTCAATCTATATCGTTAAGGCAAAGTTCATAATTTTGAACTTTGCCTTCTATTTTTTGATCACCAATCAAAATGTCAAAATATCAGGGAGAGATAAAAATGATTAAAAATCAATGGTTTAAAACTTTTTTTGATAAAAAATGAATATTTTCATATTGTGGCAAGAGATTTGCAGTATTAAATATCTACTAACCAAATGTTAGTTTTTTCATCTTTTTTTCCTTTTCTAAAAAAGGCTGCTTAACAAAGCAGCCTTTTTTAGTTTTGCAGCAACGAAGTAGATGAGTGAATTGTTATTCAAACTAATTGATTTTACTTTGGGCAATGGGAACATACATTGAATTTCCATATTCCGCCACAATCTGTTTATACAACCTTTTACTCTCAATAACATTATCATCAGCTTCGTTCAACATTGCCAGAGTAAACATTGCTTCATCCTTTAAAAGATCACTTTCCCCCTGTTCAATTTGTGTAAAATATTTTCTGGCTTCATCAAGGTCTTTTCTTGCAAGGCATACATGCCCCAATGATGATAAAAGAAAATTTTCCATCAAAGCTTCATTTTTAAACGCTTCAAAAGCCTCTTTATAATATTTATAACTTTGATCAAATTCTGAAGCATCGTAACATATTTTGGCAAATTGAACTAAAGCCTGTTTGCCTGCAACTGTATTAGCAAAATCTGTAAAAATAGTTTTAAAATCATTCTCAATTTCAATATAACCTTTTTGAGGGTCATCAACTTTATTATATTTGGTTAATGCCTGGGTTACAAGCATTGCAGCACTGTTTTCAGCCTTTTGAAGACTATACATAACCGATGCAAAAACAATAGCCACCAGAACAAAAGCCCCGGCAATGAAGATTAATTGTTTTTTATACTCTTTTGCATAGTTCATAGCCTTTAAAAGGCTTGCTTGAAATGGGTCTATTTGTGTAAGTTCTCTTCTCCGTTCATTTGACACTTTTTGTTCTGACATTTTTTAATTCCTTTTATATTAAATGGTAATCACCATACCAGAGTTTTAAAAATCCAGCCGACATCTCCGTCTGTATGTTCAATTTTAAACCAGTTCCCTTTTTTTTCAAGAACTTTAAAAGGCACTCCCTTTTCAACTGTAAACAAAACAGTGCTTTTAGTTGTTGCTTTTGACCGGACATTACATTTTTCTTTTACCGTGATTACACCCTGAACCTTGCCAAGAAGAGATTTATGAATCCATGCTGCATCATTTTCAAAATCCTTGATTTTATACCAATCCCCTCTCTTTTTTTCAATTATGACAGGATGATACTGCTCCACCTGCCATAATACATCATATTTTGTCCCGGGACCCGAGCGCATATTGGCAATACTTGCAGTTACAGTAACTCTTTGTTGTGCAAAAACCAGTCCCGGCATGATCACGAGAACTGCCAGGGTGATAATAATAGTTTTAATGACCGTTCTTACATACAATTTATTCATAGAAATCTCCCTTATCAGGTTGTTACAAAACGCCAATTGTTCTGTAACAGCCTGTTGTGTTGACAAGCCCTTACAACCTGTCGAACTGTTTCAATATCCTCTCTTTAAAGGCCCTATTTTTTCAACCTGCCCCAAATAATATTCCGGTTTGGTATACCAGAAAAGAGGCACTCCATGCAACCATAGTTGTATATATCAAGTTAAATCCAGCCCATTTTGCTGAAGTTTCTCTATAAATTGTCACAACAGTAGCAAAACAAGGTACATACAATAAAACAAAAATCATCATGGATAAAGCAGATATCGCTGTCATTCCTGATTTCTTAAGTGCTTTTTCAAGAGCGTTTCCCTCATCACTGCCAACCCCATATAACACACCCATGGTACTGACAACAACCTCTTTGGCAACAAAACCTGTAACAAGCGCTACGCTTGCCTGCCACCCTATCCCAATTGGTGCAAAAAAGGGTTCCAATGCTTTTCCAATCTGACCGATATATGATTTAGAAACCCGTTCCAGCTCTTTTCTATTTTCAATGTTTTTAATTTCTAAATTCAATTGCCTGGTTAATTCTTCTGTTTTATCATCACTTGCCTCAGCAAT
>PVMS01173211.1_pt1 | contig 11082 bp, 14 predicted proteins | sample 1853461 | NCBI WGS metagenome assembly PVMS01 (sample SAMN08582032, study PRJNA380276) | Marine sediment metagenome, whole genome shotgun sequencing project. | isolation source: ocean sediment barecode stripped | collected 2017
TACGAGACTGGGCGCAAGGCCGTAGATCGCCGCGAGGTGCCGCTCGAACGTTATTACGAATTGCAATTGCGCACCCTGAGGTACTTGAACAATTAAACAGCTGATTTTCATTCCTGGAAGGCACCATAGATAGAAACCCTGAAAATACAATAAACCAATAGGCAATTTTGTTCGGACCCCTTCCTGTCGATTTTTTCATTACAATAACGCAAGCTTGAAACTCAATATTTGGATTTACTCTATGGCTGGTGGTTTTGCAAAAGATGGCGCGGTACAAGACCAGATCGACGCAACCGTGGAAGACGCCGTCAACCGCGCCCGGGACCAGCTGCCGAGTGGTGAAAGCCTGGAGAAATGCGAGAAATGTGACAAGCACATCCCGCCAGCCCGTCGCGAGGCTGTCCCCGGCGTACGCCTGTGCGTCGTCTGCCAGGCGGAACAAGACAAGAAAGCGATACATCAGAGCGGCTACAACCGGCGTGGAAGCAAGGATAGTCAGTTACGATAAAGTAGCATCGGTACCTGGAGGCTATTATGAAATTCCGACACCTGTTTTTCCTCATATTTCTGTTCCCGCTGGGAGTCGCAGCGGATGTATCCGAGAGTGAACTCAGTACAATCGGTCAGGTTATCGACGATTTCCACGACGCGGCCAAGCGCGGCGACAAGGAACGATATCTCGGTCACCTGACCGAAGACGCCGTATTCATGGGTACAGATGAATGGGAGCGGTGGCCGAAACAACCGGTTTTCAGCGAATACGTCGCCGGCCGCTTTAAGGATGGCATTGGCTGGGATTATCGGTCTGTGGAAAGGGTAATAAATACTTCCGAACGCGGTGACGTTGCCTGGTTCGATGAAGTGATTTTTTCTGAACAAAACGGCCGCTTTCGCGGCACCGGGGTACTGACGCGCCAGGGTGGTCAGTGGAAAATTGCTCACTACGCAATGTCGTTCCTGGTCTTCAACGAAAACTGGAAGGATGTCGTTGAGCTGACGAAAAAGACCATGGATGCCAAAGAGAATCCGCCGGCAACTGAGTAAACGACGGGGAATATTGCCTCGTTACCAGGGTGTGCGATTCGCCGGTCAGTTGCTTGTGCCGGGCTTGACGATACCATGCACCTTCATTTGGTAGGCCAGCGTTGAAGGCTTGATTCCCAGAAGTTCCGCGGCACCCTCCGGGCCCCAAGTCTTCCAGCCTGCGTGATGAAGCGCTGCTGTCAAATTTGCTTTTTCGAGCGCTTTGAACTCTGCGGCAGTAAGGAATTCCGTAGATTCTGCTGCTGAAGACACAGTCGGAAGTTGCTTTTCTGCGGACGCGTTGGACAAGGCGAGATCCAGTCGAAGACGGTTGCCTGTTGTGGATATTACAGCTCGTTCAATAACGTTCTTGAGTTCCCGGATATTTCCAGGCCACTGTTGTTGCTTCAGCGCAGATAGTTGATTCTGTGTCATTCGCAGTGGTTCACGCCCCAGCTCGAGGCAGAATTTTTGCAGGAAGTGGGCAGCAAGCGGCGCTATGTCATCCAATCGCTCACGAAGCGGTGGCACTTCTACCGGAAATACGCTGATCCGATAAAATAGATCTTCCCGGAATCGCCCGGCTTTGATTTCGTCCGCCAGGTTGCGATTGGTGGCTGCAACGACACGCACGTCCACTTTGATCGTTTTGTCGTCTCCAACGCGCTCGAACTCGCCTTCCTGCAGCGCGCGCAATAGTTTTCCCTGTTGCGACATCGGAATCTCGCCTATCTCGTCGAGGAACAGTGTGCCACCGTCAGCCAGCTGGAGACGACCAACCCGATCCTGATGCGCGCCAGTAAATGCCCCTCGAACGTGGCCAAAAAACTCGCTCTCGAAAAGATCCTTTGGAATCGACGCGCAATTGACTTTCACCAGCGCATTATCGGCTCTATCGCTCTTGGTGTGAATCGCCCTGGCTATCATTTCCTTGCCGACACCGGTCTCGCCGAGGATCAAAACACTGACCGGTGTCTGGGCAACCGCGTCGATCTGGGCGAGGGCGCGCTTCAGCGCGTCGCTCTCTCCGATAATTTCTCCGAAGTTCACGGTAATGTTGATCTCATCCCGCAAATAGTCGCGCTCTTGTTCGAGTTGCTCAGTCAGCGCCTTGACCTCTGCGTACGCCTCTTCACGTTGCCGCTCGAGTTCCCTGCGCTTGGATATATCCCTGAAGACAACCACTGCGCCTTCGGGGCGCCCGTCCTTCATAATTGGTGTGCTCGTATATTCAACTGGCACAGGCGATCCGTTGGTGTGCCAGAAAACCTCGTCGTCAACGCGGTGAATCTTTCCGTCCCTGATTGCTGCATAGATCGGGCATTCCTCACGAGGATAGGAGGACCCGTCGGCATGCGAATGATGGTGTGTGTCGTGTGCTGGCTGGCCGTGCACATCATCGGCTTTCCATCCCAGGATGTCGGTCGATGCCGCATTGGCAAACGTTATTCGGCCCTTGTTGTCGAGTCCGTATATGCCTTCACCGGCCGCATCGAGAATAAGTTTGTGCGCCGTCTGCAGCCGGGCCAGATTTTCAAAGGCCGCTTCACGTTCGTGCTCAACTTCCTTTTGCTTGGAAATATCGCGAAATATGACGACCGCTCCATTCGGCTCGCCATCCTGAATGATGGGTGTGCTGATGTATTCCACCGGGACACACGAGCCGTCGATATGCCAGAACACTTCGTTATCCACACGGTGAATTTCACCATCATGGAGTGCCGCGTAGATCGGGCATTTGACCCGCGGATACGGCGAACCATCGGCATGGGAATGGTGATGAACATCATGGGCGCTTTGACCGACCACATCCTCGAGCCTCCACCCAAGAATCTTCGTGGCAGCTGCATTGCTAAAGGTGATCTTGCCGTCGCAGTCCAGCCCGTAAATACCCTCACCCGCTGAGTCGAGGATCAGTTGATGCTGTGTCTGTAGCTGCGACAGCTCGACTTTCGCCGTCATTGCCTTATTTACCTCAATTTTTTAAGGAGTAAACCACAATAATTTGTGAACCACAATTTTCTGTGGTCCATGGAAAATACTAAGTCATTGTATTTATTACCTTTCACGAGTTGGCACGGTTACTGCAATGCAAGTGCTGACAGAAATCGACATTAACTGCAGAGGCATATTGTGACCATCAAACTCGACCAGCGCGACAACAGCAAAGTACAACGACCCCCTCTCCCCCCGTTTTCGTACGACACAGCCACCGCGAAAGTGAAAGCGGCCGAGGACGCTTGGAACAGCCGAAATCCTGCCAGAGTGGCGCAGGCCTACACACCCGATTCTGTCTGGCGTAACCGCGGCCAGTTTTTCCAGGGTCGTGACGCCATTGAGGACTTCCTCACCAGGAAGTGGTCAGTAGAACTCCACTACCACCTGATGAAAGAGCTTTGGGCGTACTCGGAAAACCGTATCTCGGTGCGATTTGAATACGAATGGCAGAACGCGAAAACCGGGCAGTGGTTTCGCACGCACGGAAATGAGCATTGGGAGTTCGATTCTGACGGCTACATGGCGCGCCGCGACATGAGCGCAAACGATATTCCAATTTCTGCCGGTGATCGACGCATCGGCATCTGATTTTATGAACCTGAACAGAGGATAGAACCATGAAAGTACGCACAACATTATGCGCAATCATTCTGACAATAATTGGCACGGCTACTGCCGTTAACGCCGCCTTGCCGGATCCTGGGATGGAGATTGTCCCGGGACGCACGGCATTGGTCATTACTGACCCGCAGAACGACTTCCTGAGCCCGAAGGGCGTTACCTGGGGTGTCGTCGGTAAGAGCGTCACCGACAACAATACTGTCGCAAACATCGAAGCGCTTTTCGAGGCTGCGAAAACCAACGACATGCCGGTATTTGTGTCGCCACACTATTACTACCCTACGGATCATGACTGGCACTTCGAGGGTGCGCTCGAGAAACTGATGCATAACATCGGCATGTTTGACCGTAAAGGCGCGTTGACCGTAGAGGAATTCGAAGGATCCGGCCCCGATTGGCTGGAGCGATACAAACCCTATATCAACGATGGCGCCACGATCGTAACGAGCCCGCACAAAGTCTATGGCCCCGAAACCAATGACCTCGTACTGCAGCTTCGCAAACGTGGCATCGATAAGGTCATCCTGGGCGGAATGTCCGCCAACCTCTGCACCGAGTCACATATGCGCGAGCTGATGGAGCAAGGGTTTGAGGTCGCCGTAGTTTCCGATGCTACCGCTGCTGCAATAGTAGAGGAAGGCGACGGGTACGAGGCCGCGCTGATCAACTTCCGCTTCATCGCCAACACCGTATGGACGACCAAAGATGCCGTTCAACAAATTAACAACGCCAAATAACACATTCACTTTAACCAATAGGACACTGCTATGAAATTTCTAATCGCAAACGCACACTGGCTCCTGCGCATCGCGCTTGCCAGCGTATTCATCTACCACGGGCTGTTGAAATTCCAGAACCTCGAGGGATTTGCGCAAATGCTTCCCATCTCCTACCTGCAGGTGGTGCTCGTCGCAACCGCCGAGACAGTTGGCGGGCTGCTTGTCATGCTCGGTGGGCTTCGCGATGACAGTATTTCGGACCTGGCTACCCGCGTCGGTGCTGCACTGAATATTCCAGTGATCGTCGGCGCCATCGCCATCGTGCACTGGGGTCGATGGAATTTCGTACCGACCGAGTCGCATCCGATGGGGGGATTCGAATTCCAGGCAGTCCTGTTACTGCTAATGCTGTACCTGGTAGTCACCGGTAACCGGGGTCTTGCGAAATCGCCCTCTAATAACTTCCAGGCCGCCTAGTCGCAAACATTACAATCAGGAGCAATTTCATGAAAACACGTTTCATAAAAAAGGCGCTGTCATCCTGGGTCTACCTGGTCCTTGGCATCGCCATTGTCTATTCGTCCGTTAAGGCTGCCGATGTGCCCGGCATTACTTACCGTACAACCACCGTCGCGAACGTAGAAATATTCTACCGTGAAGCCGGCAATCCGGAGCATCCTACGATACTGCTGCTACATGGGTTTCCGACCTCGTCGCACATGTTTCGCAACCTGATCCCGGAACTTGCCGATGAGTACCACCTGGTAGCACCAGACTATCCCGGGTACGGATTCAGCTCAATGCCGAGTGTCGACGAGTTTGACTATTCATTCGACAACATTGCGAGCATTATCGAAAAGTTCACGGACGAGATCGGACTCGACCGCTACAGTTTGTATTTGATGGACTACGGCGCGCCGATCGGCTTTCGCATTGCGGCGGCACAGCCGGAGCGCATTGAATCGCTGATCGTGCAGAACGGCAATGCCTACATCGAAGGCATCGATAACGATTTTTGGGAGCCGATTCGCGCCTACTGGAAGGACCGCGGTGCGATCAACCAGGGACTGGACAACGATTGGTGGAAGAACGTGAAGGCCGCCTACGACCAGCCGAACATGTCAAACGACGATGCACTGCGATTTCTGGTAACACTTGGCGCCACCAAGTGGCAGTACACGAATGGCGTGCCAAATGTTGAAGCTATCAGCCCCGATAACTGGGGACACGTTCAACCGCTGCTGGATCGCGAGGGCAATCAGGATATCCAGTTGCAGATGTTTTATAGCTATGGTTCGAATCCGCCGCTGTATCCGGCCTGGCAGGATTATCTTCGGGAGTATCAGCCACCGACGTTGATCGTCTGGGGCAAGAATGACGAAATATTTCCGGCGGCTGGGGCAGAACCGTACAAACGGGACCTTAAAGATCTCGAGTACCACCTGATAGACACCGGGCACTTCGCTTTGGAATCGCACGGTCGGGAAATAGCTGACCTTATGCGCGACTTCCTCAATCGCAGGGTTGCCAACGCGCGTGTGGCGGCGAACTAAAGCCACGACCTTTGTGGCCGCAATAATTGCGGCCACACTATTTTTCGAACGAGGACCAGCTAATGACGCACCGCTTTGCAGACATCGCTTTTACAGACAGCGTTAAAGTCGCGCAGGAGAACTATGGTTCACGGGAACATAACGAACGGCTACAGAACATTGCGGGACCGAACGATCAGCTCAGTTCCAGAGAAACTGACTTCATCGCACAACGCGACAGCTTCTATCTCGCAACCGTTAGTGAAACTGACTGGCCCTATGTGCAACATCGCGGCGGTCCGAAGGGGTTCTTGCGGGTATTAGGGCCCAAGCAGCTTGCTTATGCCGATTTCCGCGGGAACCTGCAGTTAATTACGGTCGGCAACGCCAGTAAAAAAGACCGATGCTCGCTGATTCTCATGGACTACCCCAACCGTCGCCGCCTCAAGCTTCTCGGTCACCTGCGTGTCGAAGATGCCGGATCAGTAGACACGCAGACACTTGCGGCCGTCGATCTTCCGGACTACAAGGCGCGTATCGAGCGCATTGTTTTTATCGACGTCGTCGCATTTGACTGGAATTGCCCCCAGCACATTACGCGACGGTATACAGAACCAGAATTCGCACAGTTGCATGAAAAGCAATAGCAAAGATCGATACAGGATTATTGGAGGTGGAAAAATGACTCGCATAACCGCAAAACTGACATCCGGCATGGCCGTGCAGATTACCAACGGGCGACATGAGTGGCAGGCTGACGAGCCACTCGACGCAGGTGGCGCCGATACCGGGCCTAATCCCTACGAATTGCTCCTGGGCTCTCTTGCGGCCTGTACCTGCGTGACGATCTCCTGGTACTGCCAGCACAAGAAGCTACCGCTGGAATCCGTAAGCACAAGCTACGATTTTTCGCGCGTACACATCGACGACTGCAAAGACTGTGACATACCGGACAAGGGACTAATCGAAAAGATTACAAGCAACGTTCATATCGAAGGCGACTTCGACGAAGCTCAGCGCAGGCGACTTGCCCAGATCGCCGAGCGATGCCCGGTTCATAAAACGCTCGCACACGGTGTGGAATTCGAGGACAACGCAACATTTAGCCAAAGGAGTGACTCATGAACTCTGCAAATATCTGCGAACCGGCACCGCACGTAGCGCACGAGTATCGCTACCAACGCTTTACAACCAGCCTTCTTCTCCGTGACCTTCGATTTCGCAAGGATTCAGCAAAGCCAGGTGTCTCGTTTCCACCTTTTGAGATTGTCGCCACAAACGGTGATCGACTGGTTAATCAGGACGTATTTGGCGACAAGCCCGTTATATTTATCTTCGGCTCAATGACATGCCCGATGACGGCAAGCGCTGCGCCATCTGTACAGGAGCTTTTCGATCGGTTTGGCGACCAGGTTGAGTTTGTCATGCTGTATGTGCGCGAAGCACATCCCGGCGAACACTTCAGCCAGTCTGAAACGATGGAAGAAAAACTCGAGCATGCGCGGGCCCTGAAAGATTTCTACGGAATTAGCTGGACAGTGGCGGCCGACTCTATCGACGGCGACCTGCACCGTGCATTGGATCCAAAGCCAAATTCAGCGTTTCTGATGAACAGTGAGGGCAAAATCCTCTTTCGGGCATTGTGGGCGGCAGACGATGGCGCCCTGCTTCAGGCTCTGGATGCCGTAACCACTGGAGGAACACTACAAAAGAAGCAAAGTACGGCCATGATTGTTCCGGTGGCCCGGGCCATGGGCCATGTTCAGGCCGTGATGGAAAGGGGCGGCCCACAGGCTGTTCGCGATTTATGGCGAGCAGGCCTGCCTATGGCAATCGCCGGGCGCGTCGCAAATTTGTTCACCCCTCTAGCGCCGGACCAGAGGGGAATTACCGCGGTAATTACGCTTGCATCGACTATGTTGGTCGCCCTGGCGATCCTGGGCACCTGGATCTCCGCGTGACGGCCGGTACAACTCAGAGAGTCATGCAGGCCAGGTCACTCGCAATGATGATCGTCCCCTCGTACTCGCTGCGCACGACCTCCACGTTCTCCTCCAGGTTGCTCAAACTCCTGGCCATGAAGTGACTGAGGAGCAGTGTCTTAACGTTTCCGTTTTCGGCGATCTCCCCGAGCACGCCCGGCGGCGCGTGCAATTGCCTTACACCACCCGTCGCATTTTCCGGAATCGGCATGTGCATAACCAGGATCGTCGCGCCCTTCACAAACGATACGAAATCCGGATCAGTACCGTTCTGATCACTTGAAAACACGATTGACACGTCACCGACGCGTACACGGAACGCCAGCGCGGGCACGATCCCGTGCGGCACGTGCAGCGCATCGATACGGACATCGCTTGATTCATCGCCAAACACTCTAAATGGGTCAGTCAGCTCGCTGCTGACCTCAATGGCCTCGATCTTCACGAGCCCGCCACTGCCGTCGAGGTAGCCTGACAGATAACCGTAGGCACCGCTGCTCGCGTCAAGCATGCTGTGCAGGTACGCGCCTAATCCGGGGAACGGTCCGCCGGCATCTGGCCCCGCAACACGCAGCGGACGTTCGCGTGCCGAGAAATAGCCGGATTTCAGCAACGCCGGGAAGTCCGCGGAATGGTCCGTGTGAAAATGACTAAGTCCGATGAAATCCAGGTCGCCGAAATCAGCTCCCGCTTCGCCAAATCGCAGGAAGGTGCCACCCCCCGCGTCAATGAGAACACGCGACTTGCCGTTGACCCACACAATGTAGCCCGACGAGGCCCGCCCGTCATCGGCGACCGGACCGCCCGAGCCAAGAACCTGCAACGCAACGCCGCGCGACGGCGGACAGCTAACGACAGACTCAGCACGGGATGCCGACGCTGCGGATATAGTCAGAACGACAAGCGTTATTCTAAGAAGATTCTGCATCTATGTAGCCTCCCCCCTTCTCATTTTGTCAGAAACCAACAACTATATTAATCTGGATCCGACCATACAGGTACTGTCAAACCTCAACGTAACCGTAAGAGGCGGGCAGCATCGTGTCTGAAAGCCGCTTGTAGGAGCGGGCGCTCGACCGCGACCGGCGTTCGAATAACGCGCGATCGGAAATCCTGGGTCGCGGCCCGTGGTCCGCTCCTACGGTACCCATCGAATCTCACTCATTGCGTCCTTGGGTTGGGCCGCTAGCAGCTAAAACAGGTGTCACGATACCGCTTGTAGGTAATCCCCGACATCACGAAAAACACTGCGGCCATTGCGAGAGTCAGGTAGTCTATTCCCGGCCGACTTATCGACAAATAGATGCCGGTCACCAGCAGAATCAGGCCAAAAAAGAGATACGTCGGCACCGAGGCCGGAACGGGTGGTTTCGCCCCGACGCCAAAACTTTGCCTCATCCGGCCACTCAACTGCGATGCCTGCAACAATTCCTGTATGCAGGCCTGGCAGCACGCAATACCCTGGCCTGTATCTTCACAGCATTCAGAACATGCGGCCTTACCGCAGTTTTTGCAGACGGCAACAGCATGCTTGTCTTGATGGCGAAAACAAAACATTGGTGAGTACTCTATAAACCCAGGACCCGGATTATCTAACGACACGGCTCCGGAATGCCACTATCGAACACGAGAGAATCGCCTGGTTCCGCTCCTTACGTATCGCGACACTGCTGCCTGGACTTTCGATGCGCCATTGCAGCTTTCACCAGGTCCTCGGGCACCGATTCTGGAATTGGATCATCCGGAGACTCAAAAGCACTTTTCCCAAGCGCGATAACCTGACGATATTGCCGTACGAAGTGTGCGCATTCCCTGCACATTTTGACGTGCAACCAGCACATGAATTTTCGCCATACAGGCAGGCCGCCTTCCAGGTAGTCCACCATGAAAGAGTCAAATTCCTTACAGGTCAATAATTCCATCTACTTGCTCCAGAACTGGCTCCAACATGAATTTCAGGGCTGATCTTGCTCTGTGGAGCCGTGTCTTAACGGCGTTTACCTTTATGCCGAGAATTGACGCAGTTTCAGCCGTAGAATAGCCGTCAATATCCCGCAATAACAATACCAGTCGGTGATCTTCCGGCAGATTGTCGATTTTCTCTCTGAGAATGCGGCGCATTTGCTCTGCATCGAGCGACTCCGCGATGCCGCTATTTTCGCGGGGGCCGGTCACATCCACGCGATGACCTCGATCATCGAAGTCCGGCAGCATGTGTTCGATTGAATCCTCCCGACGCCGTTGCCGTTTACGCCGCTTCATCAGGCATTGATTAACGGTCACACTTCGCACCCAGTGCCGAAATGAAGAGCGCTGCTGAAAACTGTCAATGCTCTGAAAGATGGCGACAAATGTATCCTGAAAACAATCAGCAGCGTCTGCCTCAGACTGCAGATACCGCCTCGCGATTGCCAGGACCTGCGACCCATAGCTGCGAACCAGTGTGTCAAAACCACTGTCCTCACCTTTACGGAGGCTATGGATGAGCTGCCCTTCAGCCTCACGAGCCGGCAATTCGCTGTCAGTATCGCGGTTTTCTGGATCTGCAAGTTCGTCAGTTAGTGCCTTTGCAATCGACATGGCGTTGCCTCCGATGATGCTGTGACCACGGATGATCGCGATAAGTTCAACAAGACAATGTCGATCAGGCGCCAATTGCGCCTGCGACTACGATGACACCACCCCGAAGTCTGTAACCTTTTCGTTTGATGCGGCAACTACTACTTGTCACGGAAACAAACCTGGAGCTCGTACCGCCGAATTGTCGCGGTGCGCGGCACCGTTTAATTTGGAGATATGAACCATGGCCAACATACGGAAGGGAATGATTGCAGGATTTGTAGCCACCATAGTGTTATCGATGATAATGGTAATGAAGGGCAAGATGGGCCTGATGCCAGAACTCAATGTCATCGCCATGCTTAGTATGATGATGCATGCGACACCACTCGTCGGATGGGCTGCTCATTTCATGATTGGAATCGTTGCCTGGGGCATCGGATTTGCTTTAGTAGCCAATCTTCTGCCGGGAAAATCGGATCTGGGTAAGGGTATGAGCTTTGGTATCGCCGCCTGGTTTATGATGATGGTCGTTGTCATGCCGATGGCTGGAGCCGGCCTGTTTGGTCTTGGTTTCGGTATGATGAGCCCCGTTCTGACGCTCATCATGCATGTGATTTTCGGGGCCGTTCTCGGTCTTGTCTATCA
>PVMS01040736.1_pt1 | contig 11081 bp, 11 predicted proteins | sample 1853461 | NCBI WGS metagenome assembly PVMS01 (sample SAMN08582032, study PRJNA380276) | Marine sediment metagenome, whole genome shotgun sequencing project. | isolation source: ocean sediment barecode stripped | collected 2017
CTTAACTCCGGAAACTTGAAATCATTAACGATATTGAGGTCTCCATTGACATAAACCTCATTGCTGGTCAATCTCAGTTTCTTTGCTGTTTTGTGGGTTAGAAGCTCCTTAGGATCTAATCCTAACACCGTGCAGATCGCCATATCGACGGCATAAGTATCTTTACCGCCCACCAGTATTCCCAAAGGCCGTGGTATACCTCTTTTCCCCGGGCCCTGTCCTTCCATGGCCAGAATTCCATCAGCAATCGTAATCGACGGATTTACCGCATGGCAAATCTGTACAAGGAGCCTGGCGAACATCTCCCGGTCGATACCGCTTTTAAGATGCCACTCGGGTTTTTTTAAACCGACGATGCATCCGAACAAGTTCTTGACACCAAGAGTGAGCAACATTCCGGTATGGGTTTTAAGCTTTGGTAGATTGATGATAACATCTACTTCGAAAACTTCCCTGGCAATTTCAATACTGCCAAAGGGTTCACCTATATTTACCTTGATAGAGTTGGTAAATTCTTTAACCTCAACGTCAAGACCCCTAAAGGCCTTATAATACCCACCTTCCACTTTGATTTTTTCAATTGATCCAGTTGCAGGACTGTCAAAAATCATGGGAATTCCGCCCTTGCTGAGTACATATTCAGCAACAGCTCTGACGACAAAGGGATGTGTAATAACGGCATTTTCAGGTTTGGCAGGCATAAGAAGATTAGGCTTGATTAGAACCCGGTCCTGTTTGTTGATGAGATCTTCACCCAGTGCGGCGATCATTTCAAAAATTATCGGTTTTAAAGTCTTGTAATTATATGAGGTCCTTTTGAAAATAACTTTAGACATTTGGAGGCCAGGCTGTAAACAGTAAGATGTTCTGTTAGCTATTTTTGAGATAGGTTCAAGTTAAAAAGCCCATTGATAAAAATCTGTAGAGTATTCGTATATTTATAACCTGAGGTTTTTGTTTGGCTTTTGTTCATTAGTGTCAGACTATATATAGTTTCTGAACCGGAAACATATTATCGTTCTCAATCTATATCAAGAGATTTTATTAAATATTTTGGATCATCTCCCGATTAGTTTTAGCTAATTAAGGCAAGTCAGGTGAATAATCTTCAAGTGAGTCGGTGTAGTTCCAGAGGGTTCAAGGGCTCAAGGGGTCAAGGATTCAAGGGTTTGTTTTCTAAAGATTTTATCAGCGTTTTTAACATTCTTTCGATTCCTGCTATGTAATTCTAAAGCATTTCACTCGACCCCTTGACCCCTGGAATCCTTGGCCCCTTTTTTTCAACTATGGAGAATGACCAATCTTTGTAACATTCAAAAATTTGCATTATCTTTAAATATATACTCTCAATATTCTATAATAGAATCTGATTTCTAAGGGATCGGGACTCTCCGGCGGCCATCACCCTGATGGCGGGTCTTCCCTTTATGGGACATTTGAACTCACAGATGCCGCAACCCACACAGCGGTTGAGATCAACATAGGGGAGTTTTACGCTGATTTTTTTCCCATCCGGCGCCGCTACCAGTGCTTCTCGAAGGTATATGGCCTTGGGTGAAGTGGGACAGTGTTCTTCACATACTATACAAGGCCCATTTCCTGACCAGGGCAGGCAGCGACCCCGGTCAACATAGGCTGAACCGATTTTTACGGGATCCTTGATTTTTTCTTGGATTGAAATTTTGCGTATGGATCCTGTGGGACAAACAGCACCACAAAGGGTGCAGGTATATTCGCAGTAACCCTGGGTCATGATGAGATTGGGTGTCCAGAAGCCGGCCATGCCCGCTTCTGAAAGGGTAGGGTTGATGACGTTGGTGGGGCAAACCTTCATGCAGAGCCCGCAACGCTGGCAGAGCTTTAAAAAATCCTTTTCAGGTAATGAACCCGGCGGCCTGATCAGACGTGCATCCGACACCCTGTGCACCCTGCCGTCAAGCAATCCCAAATAGGGCAGGGATATGCCTGCCACCAGACCACCCAGTACCGCCCGGCGACCCATATCAGCATTTTTGTTTGCCATGGGCGGCCATTTTAATTTAAAGGCCACTGCATCTTCAGGGCAGGAGTTAAAACAGTTAAAGCAGAACAGACATTCCGTAGGCTCCCATTCCTGTCCGGGATGAGGAGAGGCTGCACCCTGGCAGGCTTTAACACACAAATTGCAGTCCGTGCATTTCTCATCATGTTTTTCCAGTCTCAGGATACTGAGCCTGGCAAAGATGCCCAGAAGTGCTCCCAGGGGACAGAGAATGCGGCACCAGAAACGCGGCCTGATTCGGTTGAGAAACAGGGTCACAAGAAAAAGTGCGCCGATAAACCAGGCGGTTTTAAAGGCTTTATATCCATACCCGAAAACAGGTGAGACGAGAACCTCCCCGTAACTTATACGACTTATGACTTCGATATCGCTTTGGGCCATCAGACCAAACAATTCTTTAATGCCCGTTCCAATCCCGGGAATAACAGCCAGGGCCAGAGAGCGAAAGAGAAAAGCGAGAGGATCCAACAACCCGGAGAAATTAAGGCCCATCAGAGCGGCCATAAGCAGTAAGATCAGCATAAAATATTTAAATCGTTGATCGGAGCGTTTTTGGTTGGCATCGATCATGTGCTGCCCCTTGAGGGAAGGTTTGATGTAGCTCACCATATGATGAATTGTGCCAAACGGACAGACAAAACCGCAGAAGATCCTGCCGAAGAAAAAGGTTATGATAACAAGCCCGAGGGCCCATCCAGCCCCTGTAATCCACTTATGTCCTGAGATGAGAGAGGTGAGCCATATGAGGGGGTCGAGCTGAAAGAAAAAGGTTACGGGATACTCCAGCTCGATGTCTTGTTCTGCGGTAAGCGAAACGGAATAGTCAATGTAGATATCCTGCGGCAGACGGCTTTCCACCAGCAGGAAAACAAAGAGAATTAAAAAAAAGCCCTGGCATATTCTTCTAATCCAGACAAGATGATTTGCTTTCAAACGACCACCTTCCGTTGGCTGAGTTTCTGAAGTTCATAACTCCCGAGTCCCCATTTGTTCCCGAGACGAATAAAGCCGATCTCTTCGGGACGATAATTAAAGAGATCTGCGGCCTTAGCATCTGCGGCCACAGGATCATCGCTCAGTATCAGACGATTTTTAACTTCCACGTCCGAAATTCTGCCACCTGATGGCCCGTTTGAGATCATGACTCGGGTAGCATCTATTAGGGTAATAGTAGGATTGAAAAATTGGGCCAGGTCAACAATCGTCAGATGGATATCCTGATGAAGGGCGCTTCTTCTGCCACCGACAGCGCCGATCCAGTTTTTCATACCCAGGGTCAGACCGCTAAGGACATGGACTTTGGCAACAGGCAGATTTATAATCTTGTCGGCCTCAACCAAAGGAACAAAGACTGGCCAGACATCGAGGCGGTGTCCCTGCAATTTCATATCCCGCATTAAAGATGAACGGGGAAAGACCAGTTCCGCACCGGTTTTTTTTGCCACCATCCCGGCTCCTGTGATAGCGAAACAGCGTCTGGCGTCGTGAATGGTATGGTCTGCAATTCTGACTTTTTTGGCGCCTGCTTCCTGGCAAAGTTCGATAACTGCTTCTAAAACTTCCGGATTGGTAGTTGCAGCCAACTGAGGTGCTCTGGCCCATGAGATATTCGGTTTGATTACCACCACATCCTGCTTTGAAACAAATCGCTGTATTCCGCCGGCAGCTTCGAAAACCTTTCTTGTTAATGCTTTAACGGAATAGCCGTTACTCTGGCCGATGCCCTCAACGATAAATTTTTCGTTTATCGGCCCTGCCCAGGCTGTAAACTTTTTTTGTAAAGGGCTGGACAAGATGCCTGTCAGCGCAAGGCCGCCGGATATCTGAAACAGCCTTTTTATGGACTCTCTGCGTGTAATGGGATGATGTTCCATGATTTATTCCTCTATGGGTTACGGGTACTATATCAAACAATACCTGTCATAATTCCAGAATCATTGGGGGATTCGATAAAAATCCGCCTGATTTCCCTGACACCGGCTTCTGTAAGCATGTCCATGAGCTGTTCTTCAGAATAGGACTGACCATAGGGTGTGCCCAAAAGCATGTTGAGGGAAAACAGGGCCGGGAAAAGAGGGCCGTCCATGGCATTGTTTAAAATAAAGTCATGTATAAGAATCATACCACCAGGCTCCAGGGCGGAAACAGCCTTTTTGATGATATTGCGGCAGTCTTCGGGTCCTTCCCCGTGAAGAATATGGGAGAGCCAGGCCACGTCGTAGATCCCTTCAATCTTTTCTTCGAGATAATCTATGTCATTGAAATCGATCCGGTCTGTCAAATCAAATTTTGCAATGGTTTTTTCGGCAAAGGATCGGGTCGTGGGCAGATCATAAACAGTGGCTTTGAGCCGTGGATTGTTCATACAAAAATGAATGGCATAGGTTCCTGGACCGCCACCAAGATCAAGCAAAAAGCGCCGGTTGGAAAGGTCGATTTTCGGAACCACCATAGGGGCAAGGTTCATGGCCAGGTTGAACATGCCCATGAGGAAACTTTCCCGAATTTCGTCTTCATGAAAAGATGATCTTTTTCTAACGGGTTTGCCGGATTGGACCGCCACATCCAGCCGCGTCCATGAATCCATTAAATGGTGGTGGTGCATAATGATGTGGCCGATATATCGGGAAGAGTCTTTTGAAAGAAAAGTTTTGCTTACAGGGGTGTTGGAAAAGGTGTCATCCCTCTTTTCCAGAAGATCCATGGAAGCAAGGGCATTGAGAAGCATTCCAACGCCTCTTTTGTTGCCGTCGAGTTTTTTAGTCACTTCTTTACTGCTGAGCTGTTGATTGCCCAGTAGCGTAAAAACTCCGAGTTTGACCCCCGCGTGGAGAGTGCATGTCTCCCAATAACCGCCCGATGTTTTAAGTAAGTTCCCTGGGTTCAATTCTTGTGTTGTCATGGTGATTATCCTTTTTCAATTTTCAAGCGTAATGCCCCTTATCATAATAGCTTTGAATTTCCTGCCAAAAAGGTTGTACTATCCTTCAAGAAAGGGGAAATACCCAGGTATATGCCGAACAGAATCATAAAAAGTGCGCAAAAAACGAGAATTCCATAGTAAGCTTTCTTGTTTAGATGCCGCAGGCCGAAAAAAGCAAGTGTTGAAACAATAAGGTACCAGATCAGATCTCCGGCTTCATGCCCCAGAAAAAACGCCAAAAGCTTGGGCCACTGCTTGAAAGATATGTCAAACTGGATCATAAAGGCAAGCCCTATTGTAGCCCACCAGACCCACCAGTATGGATTGGACATGGAAATTATTATTCCCCCGACAACCGGGTTTTCCAGGCCTTTGTTCTTAAATGCCGCAGTCTCCTCATTTTGCATTTCAGGTGGATTCAAAAAGTCAGTGGAGATATTGCCAAGGTATACGTCCCGTATAATGGATGACCCGAAAAAGACAAGTATCAGACCTCCTGCAACACCGATAATACGAACAACAATGATATTTTTTAGAACAAAGGAAAAGCCCAAAAGTAAAAACATAATAATTGCCATTTCAAGGACGGCATGACCTATTATAATCCATAAACCCATCAGATAACCGCGTTTGCTAGTCTTTGCCGATTTAATAATGATATAGGTCAACAAAAGACCAGGTGACATGGCGCCTGTTAATGCCACCAGAAAGGAAAAAGAAAAAATCAGCCAGAACGCAGAGAAAAAGTTTGCAAATTCATTCAGCATTATATGATAATCCTCTCAAACAGTTTCCAGAACAAAATTTAATCATATCTGAAACTCGCTTGACATCTATTTGTTTCAAACAACTAAACTCTTACCCAGATTTAAAGGAGCTTGTCCATGAAAAGTATGGAAAATACAAAATTCGAACTGCCGGAAGATCTTAAAAAATGCGTCGATTTTCACGGGCATCTTTGTCCCGGCCTTGTTTATGGTTATCTGGTTGCAAAAGAGGCAATAAACCTTCTTGAACTAAAACGGTCGAAGGACGAAGAGGTCGTAGCTGTAAGTGAAAACGATTCTTGCGCGGTTGACGCTCTCCAGATACTGCTTGGTACCTCAACTGGTAAAGGCAACCTTATTTTAAAAGATTACGGGAAGAACGCATATACGATCCTTAACCGTTCAAGGAAAAGAGCCTATCGCTTTTCCCGCGATAAATCTTACCGATATAGCGGTGAGCGCAAAGAAGAATTCGACCGGCTCGATGCGGCCATTTCTTCAGGTGCGGCAACTGAAAGTGAGAAACGGCGCCAGAAAATGCTGAAAGCATCAGACCTTCTTTCAAGACCATTTGATGAGGTATTTGCAACAAAAGAGATAGATTTCATTATGCCGCCTTATGCGCCATTGGCACCCTCAGAAGCCTGTGCAAAGTGCGGTGAAATGACCATGTCAACAAAAATGGTAGCAACTGAAGACGATAAACGCATCTGTATTCCGTGTTCCGGGGAGACAAAAACAGCCTGATCAATTAATACACATCACCACATACATAAAAACTCGGTGACGACAAGAAAAATCCCACGGCCTGTTTTACTCCAGCTGCTGAATTATTTTAGTCTTGCCATGATGAAAGTAGTAATATCCTGTAATTTTATGGTTTTGATCTAAAATGGCTGTTAATGAAAAAGGGACTTGTTTGTTTTTCAATAAATTTCGTACAAATTCTACGGTGCTGGAAAACCTTAAATCTCCAAAAGTAATTATCACGCCTTTATCGGAAGTTTTCGTTTTCATTATTGGATAGCCGGCAAACCAGAAATAAGTGTTAAAAATCGAAGCGTGTTTTCCGAATCGTTTGAACAGATCCGGCTCAGCCCTTTTAAACTCTTTATAGTCTATGGGCTTGTCTATATCCAAAAGGCTCAGGCCGCCGATCTGATAGGATGTATTGTCTTCCACAATGACCTTCCAGAAGACCGGCGCCAGGGCATCGGGTAAGATGTGAACCTTGTTAAATACTGCCATGTTGCCTTTAAGTCTATTTTCAACTCGATATTGAACTATATGTCTTATACCAAGATTTATCATGGGATAAGTAAAAAGCCAGACAAACCCGAGCATGGCAAACTTTTTTTTATTTTTCTTGGTCAGCAGGGAAAAACATAGAATCGTCACCATTATCAAGGTGTAGAAGGGATCGATGATAAAAACGGATGCAACTGAATATCTCATGTTTGTAATGGGATAAAAAATCTGTGTTCCGTATGATGTTATCAGATCGAGAAAAATATGAACCAGGATCAACAGGTAGGAAATGGCAAGACCCCTTTTGATGGGGAAAGATTTTATGAACAGCCTAAAAATAGCGACCAATAGACATGAAAGCACAAACCCGCCCAGAATAGAATGGGTTATTCCCCGGTGGTGGATAAGATATAATTCGGGGCCGAAAAACCCGGCAAGGTTGTCGATGTCGGGCAGCCATGCCGCAGCGATGGAGAATAATATAATATAGCGGCCTTCAGATGGTCTTCGGGCAGCACAGGCGCCCAATGCGCCTGAAGTTAAATGGGTTAGGGGTTCCATTGGTTTATAATATGCCTGATGGCATTTATGATGTCAGGATACTCGAAATCAAAGCCAAAACTTAAAAGTTTTTCAGGAATGGCTCTCTGGCTGCCCAGCAAAGTGGTTCCAAACTCTCCGAGGATAAGGCGGATCATGAAACCCGGCGCCGGCATAAAGGCGGGTCTGTTCAGAACATGGCCCATGGCTTTGGCGAGATCCCGGTTTCTGATCGGATTGGGGGCGCAAAAGTTGACAGGTCCATGGATATCCCGATTTTCCAGTATAAACATCATTGCTGAGATAAGATCATCCAGATGGATCCATGGAAACCACTGGGTGCCCTCACCCAACGGTCCGCCCACAAAAAGGCGGAATGCGGGGACCATTTTCCCCATAGCACCACCATTTTTGCCCAGAACGACACCAAAACGAGTGGTCAAAACCCTTATTCCTTTTTCTTCCGCCCTTAAAGCCTCATCTTCCCAGTCCCTGCTGACTTTGGCAAGAAAGTCATTCCCGTTAGTCTCTTCTTCGGCAAGAGTGTCATCACCTCTGTTCCCGTAATATCCTGCCGCAGAAGCACTGCAAAGTGTTATCTCTTTGTTTGCGGGTAAGGCATCGACAAGATTGCGCGTGGTCAGTATTCGGCTGTCATAAATAAGCTTTTTATAGCTTTTATTCCATCTCTTGAATATGGTTTTCCCCGCCAGGTTTACAGCTGCATCCGTATCTTTCAGTTCTTCCTGCCAGTCGCCTTCTTGGGTTGTGTCTGCCGATAAGTATTTGAAATTTCGGTGGTTAATCAGATTTTGGCCGGAGCGGATCCCCACAGCAGTAACCTGGTGCCCGCGGCTCAAAAAAAAGTCTGATAGATGTCTGCCGATAAAACCGAGACCACCGGTGATAAATATCTTCATGAATTAATTTCCATCGGTATGTGTAACTTCTCAATAAATTGTCCGAGCCTACTGGTGATAAAATGTAAAATAGCTGACTGTTTGAGCGTGTTAGTGAGCCTTAAGAAAAAACAGCGAAAAAGACAATCCATCTTTTAAATATATGATTGATGGGGTTTAAACAACTGGGATTAAATGATTGGCACTTTTTTTTCTTTAGGCTCACTTACATGCGAGTTTCAGATGTTTTACATTTTATTATCAGTGGGCGAGTCGACTTTATCATCTAATAATCTATAACTTATTAAGAAGTTACTGCTATATGTACTATATAGCTGTAACAACAATCCGTGAATAAGTAGCCAAGCCACGAAAAAAGGGCAACACAGAATAAGTGTTACCCTTTTTTTCAAACAGACTCAGTATTATTAGGAACAGGTACTCTTTGTTTCGCTTGTTCCGCAGCCTGAACATGCTGATCCTGATCCGAAATCAAATTCACAATCGATCTTGAAACCCATTACAGAAAAATCGATCTTGATGGGCTTAACTTTTTCCAAGAATTCCTTGTCGACAATATATGTATAACCATCAATTTCGTAAACATTATCTGTCTCTTTTGGCTCATCCAGAGCCATAGCGGGTGCAGGACCGCCTCATCCTCCAGCGTTTAAAAAGATTCGGATCGGTGAAACCTCTTTGTCTTTGAAATATTCAGCAATCTGTGTTGTTGCTGATTCAGTAACTTCAACCATGATATTCTTCTTTTAAAAATAATATACCTGCTTGATTAGTGCTTAAATTCCAACTAATATAGGATCTGCAGTCTGGTTTGTCAATGGAAAGGGGCATTAAAAGTGGATCATTTCCCGATTAGTTTTAGCTCATTGAGGTGTTGGGAAGTTTTATCGATAATTTACCCTTAATTAAGCGTAATGGGTGATCAGATGTAAAACCGTGTGCTGTTTGAGGGTATTAGGGATCGTTTAAAAAGAGCTTAACTCCTATCACGATTATAAAAAATATAAGCTTTTAATTATAACTATTTATCTAATGATATCACCGCTCTTTCTATACGATCCCTTATACGTGAGTTCACACGATTTGGAATATGATTACCCATGGAGCGGCCTGTCAGAGGTCGTAAAGCGTTTCATCCCTTAAAGGCTCATTGTGTTTTGTTTTAGTACTCTTTGCCTTTTTCTCCAGCAGGGTAAAAGGCTCTTCATCTTCCAGAAGATCACCCATCTCAGCCTCAACCTGTTCGGGATCATCACCTTTTTCCATCCGCCTCAAAGCCTCATCCATGCCATCACCGAGTTTAAGGCCTGTCATGTCAGAAAGCTTGCGCATGAGATTGGCAGCCTGTTTCGGATCATCTTCATTCATCTTATCAGCCTCGCTGGCAAGCATCTGCATGGCCTGCTCCATCTTTCCTTCGTCAAAGGGGAGATCATCGAGGCCATCGGTTTCCTTTGCTTTTCCTGTAAATGCGACCAAAGAAATCTGTTTTTCGAGTCTCAATGTTTTACATTTTGGACACCTGGGCCTTTTCTTCGTGTTAACGATCCTTGAAAAAAAGTTAAAAATAGTATTGCAGTCCTTACAATAAAATTCATATATTGGCATGGTTACACCTTGTTTTCTTAAAAGTCATTTTTTTGTTTCGGTTTTTGATAAAAATCATAAAATTCAGCCAGACCTTTGTCAACCGCATTTTGCATTCATAATTGTCTCATCGTGTTGACTTGAACCCTAATTGAGCGAAAGTCGAGGATGCTCCAGATCCAAGGCACCAAGGGCGAAGCCGTAGTCGTCTACTGCAAGCCTTTGATAACGCAGGAGATGGGGTATCGTCGGCTTTCCCGAAGGGTAAACAAAATGGGATTTTGTTTAAAAATGTATATCTCACTTATAGAAGAGTTACGAAAATACATCCAAACCTACAAAATGAAAAAAAAATTTAACACATAAAATATTTCTTCCGTTTTGTTTACGATCAATTAGGGTTGAAGTTTGCCTTTAAGTATGGCATCAGGAATTAAAAGACTGAGGAAAGGATATAAAATCATGGAAAGAACATTATCTATCATAAAGCCTGATTGTGTTGCCCACTGTATCATAGGTGAAGTTATTAAAAAATTGGAAGACAACAAAATCAAAATCATTGCCATGAAAATGTTGAGACTGACAAAGGCCCAGGCAGAAGGTTTTTATGCGGTTCACAAAGAACGACCGTTTTTTGAAAGTCTGACGGATTTCATGACATCCGGTCCGGTTGTTGCCATGGTCCTTGAGGGCGAAAATGTAATTGATAAATATCGTGAATTAATGGGCGCCACCGATTGCAAGGAAGCTGCCGAAGGGACCATACGAAAAGATTTCGCTACAGATATAGAGAAAAATGTGGTGCATGGTTCAGATTCACCCGAGACAGCCGACTTTGAAATCTGTTACTTTTTTAATAGCTTTGAAATTACCGTCTAATGTCCGGTCGAATAAATTCTGACAACATCGCAATTGTGCTGCATCAGCCCCGATATTCTGAAAATATAGGGGCTGCTGCCCGTGCCATGCGAAATATGGGTATCGGTCAGCTCGTGGTCGTCGACCCGCAAAACTTTGACCTTTACAAGGCCCTGAAAATGGCGACCCATGTCGCC
>PVMS01014936.1_pt1 | contig 11080 bp, 9 predicted proteins | sample 1853461 | NCBI WGS metagenome assembly PVMS01 (sample SAMN08582032, study PRJNA380276) | Marine sediment metagenome, whole genome shotgun sequencing project. | isolation source: ocean sediment barecode stripped | collected 2017
CGATGTGGCCTGTGACCATTACCATCGCTGGCCTGAAGATGTCGCTATTATGCAGTCCCTGGGTATCCAGCGCTATCGATTCTCGATTTCCTGGCCCCGGATTTTGCCCGAGGGACGCGGTCCAATCAACCAGAAGGGACTCGATCATTACAGCCGGCTGGTGGATGGACTGCTGGAAGCGGGTATCGAACCCTTCCTGACCCTTTTTCACTGGGAGTTGCCGCTGCCGCTGCAAGATGCCGGCGGCTGGCCCGAGCGGGATACGGCTCTGGCCTTTGCCGAGTTGGCCGAAATCACCAGCCGCCTTTTGGGTGATCGTGTCCGACACTGGATCACCCATAACGAACCCTGGTGCATGAGCATGTTGAGCCACCAGTTGGGAATCCATGCGCCCGGCTGGCGAGATTGGCCGGCGGCGCTTCAGTCAGCCCACACTCTGCTACTTTCCCATGGGCTGGCCATCCAGCGCATAAGAGCCAATGTGGCCGAGGCCGAGGTGGGCATCGCCCTGAACTTCGAGCCGGCCGTGCCCGCCTCGCCCAGTCCGGCCGATTACCAGGCCGCCCGTCGCTGGGAAGGCTATTTCAGCCGCTGGTATCTCGATCCCTTGTACGGCCGCCACTATCCGGCCGATATGGTCGCTTACTACACAGAAAAAGGCTATCTGCCCAAAGGCCTGGATATGATTCAGCCGGGAGACCTGGCCATCATCGCCGAACCCACTGACTTCCTGGGGGTCAACTACTACACCCGCCATCTGGCCCGCGACCTGGAAGCGGCGGACAATCTGCCTCAGACTGATTTTTTGGCCCCGCCAGAGCAACAAACGGAGATGGGTTGGGAGGTGACGCCTGAGGTGCTCTACCAGCTTTTGAATCGCCTGTACTTTGAATACCAGATCCCCCGCATATGGATCAGCGAAAACGGCTGTAGTTACCTGGATCATCCTGACGAAAACGGCCGGGTAGCTGATCCGCGACGGATCAGCTTCTTATCCGACCATTTGCTGGCTATCCACCGGGCCATACAGAATGGTGTACCGGTCAAGGGTTACTTACAGTGGACGTTGTTGGATAATTTTGAGTGGACCTATGGTTACGACCAGCGTTTTGGCTTGGTGTACGTGGATCACCAAACTCAGAAACGCTATCTAAAAGACAGCGCCTACTGGTACCAGGATGTCATAAACGCCAATGCCCTCGAGATAGATGGTTCATAAGATGCCGCTTTCCGATATCGATATCGCCCTGGAGCTGAAGGAAGAGTACCAGCGTATCTTGCAGGGGCCGTTGCGTCTGATGGAGACTACCGAGCAAGAGATATTCCGCCTGCGCTTCGAACAACACTTACCGGATGTATTACGGCCGCTCAAACTGCTCTATAGCGACCGGCCTGATTTTGATATCTGGTTGGCCAAGTTCATGGATATCGTGGCCCATGCCTACGTTCAGCGCCCCGTCGAGTTGCGTTTGCTGGACCTGGCCCGCGTGTCTGAGCCAGATTGGTTCCAGCAGCCTGACATGATCGGCTATGTTTGTTACGTAGACCGCTTTGCCGGTGATTTGTCTGGGGTGCAACAAAAGATCCCCTATTTGCAGGAGTTGGGTGTAACCTACTTGCACCTGATGCCCCTGCTAAAGACCAGGCCGGGCCCAAATGATGGTGGTTACGCGGTCATGGACTACCGCCAAATAGAAGAAAAGCTAGGCACCATGACCGACCTGGCCAAGTTAGCTGCCCGGTTGCGCGAATGCGGCATCAGCCTGGTGACCGATCTGGTGTGCAATCACACGGCTATGGAGCATGCCTGGGCACAGCAAGCTTTGGGAGGTGATCCGGTTTACCAGGATTATTACCTGATGTTTCCTGATCGCAGTTTGCCAGATCAATATGAGCTTACGCTGCGCGAGATCTTCCCTGATTTTGCTTCAGGCAATTTCACCTATTACCAGGAGATCGAGCGTTGGATCTGGACGACTTTTCACGAATACCAGTGGGATCTAAACTACGCCAATCCGGCCGTTTTCGCCGAAATGTTGCAGGTCTTGCTCTATCTGGCCAACCAGGGAGTGGAAGTTCTGCGCTTAGATGCCGTCGCCTTTATGTGGAAACGATTGGGTTCTGATTCGGAGAATCAGCCTGAAGCGCACGCGATTTTACAGGCCTTTCGGGCCCTTAGCCGGATGGCGACGCCGGGTTTACTCTTGAAGGCTGAAGCGATCGTCTCGCCGCCCCAGTTGGTACCCTATCTCGGTCGCGGGCAAGCGACCAACAAGGAGTGCGAAATCGCCTATCATAATGTGTTTATGGTCATGTTGTGGAGTAGTTTGGCCGAAGGTAAAGTCGCCCTGATGACCCAGGCCCTGCAACAGATGCCGGCTATTCCCTCGGGTACAGCCTGGACGACCTATGTGCGTTGTCACGACGATATCGGCTGGGCTGTTACCGAAGAAGACGCCGCCGTCGTGGGTCTGAACGGCTTTTTACACCGGGCATTTCTCAGTGACTTCTACAGCGGACGTTTTCCAGACACCTTTGCCCGGGGGGGCTACTTTTCAATTCAATCCCAAGACCGGCGACCGGCGGATCAGTGGTTCATTGGCCTCCCTGGCCGGACTGGAATCTGCTCTGGAAGCTGAGGATGCGTTTTTGATCGAGCTAGCCATCGGCCGTATTTTATTACTCCATAATATGATTTTGGCTTTTGGCGGTATCCCTTTGCTATATATGGGCGACGAAATCGGCTTGCTCAACGACAACGCCTATCTAAACGATGACAATCTGGCCGGGGACAATCGCTGGATGCATCGCCCGCCCATGGATTGGAATTTGGCCGAACAACGAAGTGATGAAAAAAGTGTTTCTGGTCGTATTTTTCAGGGGCTTGTCCACCTTATTCGAACCCGCAAACGAATACCGGCTTTGCATGCTGAAGCGCCGGCCTATGCGGTCTGGACTTATAATGAACAGGTCTTCGGCCTACTGTGGGAAAGCCCGCGCGGCCGGTTGCTGGTTCTAGGGAACTTTAGCAAGACAGCGCAGGCTATATCCCCTCACCGTTTGATGGAGATGGGCTTCGACGGTCCTTTAGTTAACCAGATAGACGGCCGCTCGCTGGCTATTTGGCCCGAGTTGCGCCTGGAACCGTATGAGGCGATGTGGTTGGAGAAAGTAGAATGACAAAACGGATTTCGGATTTCGGAATAGGAAGTGTGTTGGCTGAACGGGTGTTTCGAACACGACTACGAGTGAGTATCATTGAACTGATAATAGGAGTGCATTGAAATGAAGGTTGGATTGCAGATACCGAGATTTACCTGGCCTGGGGGAACGGCCGCTATAGCCGGCAAGTTGGCTGAGATCGCCCAAGCGGCCGAGGAAGCCGGTTTCGCCAGTGTTTGGGTTATGGATCATTTTTTCCAGCTGCAAGGCTTGGGTGAGGTGGACGAACCTATGCTGGAGGGATATGGCGCCTTGAGTTATCTGGCGGCCGTGACCAAGCGGGTTAAATTAGGCATTTTGGTGGCCGGGGTCATCTATCGCCAACCCGGTTTTTTGGTCAAGCAGGTTAACAACCTGGATGTACTCTCAGGCGGCCGGGCTTACTTTGGGGTCGGGGCGGGTTGGTTTGAGCGGGAAGCCCGGGGACTTGGTTTCCCTTTCCCGCCGCTGGCCGAACGCTTTGAGTGGCTAGAAGAGGCCCTACAAATCACTCACCTGATGTGGTCGGGCGAGGTGAAAGCTTACCAGGGCAAACATTTCCAGCTCGACGAACCAATCTGCAGTCCCCAGCCGTTGTCCAGCCCTCACCCGCCCATTATGGTCGGCGGTATGGGTGAGAAGAAGACCTTGCGCATGGTGGCCCAATATGGCGACGCTTGCAATTTGTTTGTGCGCGATAATTACGATTTGGTAGCCCACAAATTGGAAGTCTTGCAAGGGCATTGCCGGGATCTCAGCCGGCCGTACGAAGAGATCGAACGAACAACCTTGGGCACCGTTCACCTGGCCCCGGGAAAGATGACGGCCGGTGAGGTTATCGCCCATTGTCGCCGTCTGGCTGATTTGGGCATCCAGCAAGCCATCTTCAATATGCCCAATGTGCATGAGATAACGCCGCTCGAGCAGTTTGGCCAGGAAATAATTCCGGCCGTGGCCTCGTTATGAAAAAACGAAAGCCGGGAGCCTGCAATGTCAGATCGAAAACGTTTTTTGCTTACAAGATGTCTGCGGTTCAGGATTCAGGCCATACTTATCCTTGTAGCATAGTTTTCTAAAAAGTGCGAATCCTCGACAGGAAGAAGTATGACGAATATATAGTTACACCACTTTGATGTGGGTAAATTTCAATGTGTCGTTATCTGTGATGGCGGTTTCATAGGGAGAGCTGACTTTCTTTTCACCAACGCCCAAGAAGAGGAATTGAATCAAAACCTTCAGAAATACCGCCTCAAGCCTGAGCAAATACCAACATCTTGGAATTGCCTGTTAGTCGACACAGGGGACAAAAAGATCCTGGTAGATACAGGCATCGGTCCAACAGAGGGACGCTTGTTTGAGGGTTTACAGGAGCTGGGAGTTCTTGCTGAACAGATTGACGTCGTAGTGCTTTCTCATGGGCATCCCGACCACATCGGTGGATGTACGGATTCGACCGGTCATTTAATGTTTCCCAATGCGCGCTTTATCCTAGCAAGGGACGAATGGGACTATTGGACCGCAGAGGATAATCTGACAAAACTGGACGATATCTACGGTCGGTTTGCCCGTAAAAACTTGCCATCACTGCGGGAACGGGTGGATTTGATTGTCAATGACGGGGAAATCTTGCCTGGAATAGCCATATTAATGGCTCCGGGGCATACCCCCGGACACATCGGCTTAGAGATCACTTCTGAAGGTGACAATCTTTTCTACTTAGCAGATACGGTATTGCATCCCATTCACATCGAACGCCCTGATTGGATTGCTGGAGTCGACATGGATCCGGAACAAGTCGTGGCAACTCGACATCGCATTCTAGAAAGACTAGCAGCCGAAAAAGCTACAGCTCTCTTCTACCATTTTGATTTCCCAGGGTTGGGCACTGTGAATCGCTTGGGAAATAAATGGCGCTGGCAGCCGTTGTCAATAGCAGAATAGAAGAATCGATAAAAGAGCAGTCGCCTCTTAAGCTGTTAAAGAAGAATCTTAGGTATTTTTAAATTTCATTCCTACCGAAGAGAAGGTCCTGACCACAAAGGTGGGATCCATATCACCTACGCCATAACTGAACGCACTTTCCTGAGTCAGGTTTCAGGGATTTCTCATTCCACAAGCTCCATTCGGAATGACAATTTTCAAGGATCAAGTTAACAGAGCATTTTGTGACTTGGCCAGGGCTTTCTAACAGCCAAGAGCTCTGGTCCCAAACACAAGCGATTTGTGAGCTATCCGGCTCAACGCTCAATTGCCGAGCCGGGTTCGGGTTTAATTATTGCGTCTCAAAAGTCAGAGAGGCTATCATGGCATCCAGTTGGGTTAGATCGGGTACCCAATCAGACGGACTCAAAGCATTGAGCTCGGCCTTTAGGGCCGCCTGATAGGCATCGTAACTTTCCCGGCTTTCGCTGGCTGCTTGAACAGTCTCTTCTGAAGCATCGTTTACGGTATTGGGTAAGAGCGAGGTAGCCACCGGCCACTTGAAGGAGACGTAGAACCGGCCGTCCTCAGTTAGCCCCTGGTAATAATAATCCATGGTTTCATTGGTCCAGACACCGATGCTTTGCCGTAAGGGGGAGTCAGAGATATAACGAACGCCCTCTCCGTCGACAAAGTTCAGATCCGCGAACTGAACCCAGCGTTCCATCAGGCTATTGGGTGGAGGTAGTAAGGGCATAATCCCATCGGGTATACCCTGGCGGCCGTCGGCCGTGGCGATCAGCTCTTCCAGGCGGGCTACCTGCTGGGTTACAATATCATTGCCGTTAGCCTGGTAGAGATTAATGTAAGCCTCTACCGGGAATATGTACATGATTCGCCGTTCGGTGTAGGGGACTTCAAGCGGATCTTCGCCGTCAAATCCAAGCACGATGTGGCGCGGGAAACCTTGCCCGCCAGGTCCCGGTGGGATTGGCGAAGCATCGATCACTTGCCAATCAAAGGAGTCGGCTAGGAGTTGCAGATCCATTTGGATGTTGTCAGGAAAAAACGTTTCTGATTCCTCGCTATCTCCATCGCCGCTATCATCGCTGGTCAGTGGCGCGGCTGCATTACGGAGGAAAAGCGTGCCCCCGCCGGCCGGCAGGATGAGCTCCAGATCGTCGCCACCAGCCCGTACCCGGTAATCCTGGGAAGCCAATAAACTATTGATGAAGCTTTGGTATAGGGAGTCTGGCTCGCACTCAGCCAGGGTCATCGGCCCGGCGCTGGCCAGCATACCGCCAGACAGGCCACCATGTCTCAATTCGTAACCCATGCTGCCGCTGTTGCAATCAGCCACGAAATTGATCGTTCCCTCAGAGCCATAAACAACCTGGTAACGCGTGGGATCCTCTATCGTTACAATCTCGGAACTACCAGGCTCCGAGGGGCCCTCTGTCCATAACCAGCTTTTATCCTGGATACCGGCAACTGGGATGTCCTCGATTTGCAGGGAAGCTACCAGCGCGTCGAGGGTTGCCAGGTCGGGTTGCCACTGCTCTGTTGAAAGCGCGTTGAGCGTCTCTACCTGGCTGGCCATATAGGCTTCGAAGTCGTCATTAAATTGCTCCAACTCCTCGGCCGGTACCTGGCTGACATCTGTTGGTAGTTCAGAGGTGGAAACCGGGTACCAGAAGGAGACCAGGTATTCGCCATCGTTGGTAAAGCCCTGGTACACATAACGCAGTCCCTGGTTGGTAACCGGGTTGGCGTCCTGGTTCCAGCGGCCGACGAAGCGATATCCTGTCTGGGTGGCGCTTGTTTCGTTCAGTTCACCGGCCGAGACAAGCCGATTAAATTGCACGGCCAGGTCATTAACGCCGGCATAACCCGCCTCAGAGGGAAGGACTGGCACACCTGAAGTTGGGGTTTCTTGGCTGGGAAATAAACTTAGCTGTTCAATTCGTTCGATAGAATTGCTGACCGAGGTATTGCCGGCCTCTTCCCACAATTGCCGGTAAGCATTGACCGGGATGAGGTACATGATCGGATCAAAAAATTCTCTTTCGGCCGGATCGCTAATGCCGAATAGAATCTGGGTATGTTCGGGTAAACCCGTGGGGCCAGGGGGTAGACTTTGGTCATAGGGCGTCTCCGGCACGATCACGGCTTGCCAATCTCCAGCTAGACCCTGGGTATCCAGGCTAATGCGGCTGGGGTCGATGGTGGCACTGCTCTTCTGGCCAAAGACCATATTGCCGGCGTCGGCTATCAGATTCAAGAACAATTTGCCATCCTGGGTCACGTAGGTGACCGTGTCGCCCAGCCAGGCCAGATATTGCTGGTCCAATGATTCTTCGCCACAAAAAGCCAAAGTGGAAGGGCCCAGGGTATTGAAGCTTAGGCTTCCAGTGTTGCTATCGGAGCTGCTTTCTAATGTATAGGTCCAGCTAACCTGGTTGCAATCGGCCTGGATGGCTGCTGTCCCGTCAGGCATCAGAGTGAGGCTATAATTATTTGGGTTGGGCACGGTGACATCGTTTTGTTCGGCCGTATCCTGGAATTCTTGCCATAACCAGGTTTCCCCGACGATGCCGGCGTCGCTTGATTCAGCCGCCGGTCCAGATGAATCAGAGCGACGATAGTAGTCCCAAGGACCAGCGGCCACCCATTTGAAGATCACCACTTGCCCATCTTCCTCATATACATAGTTTTGGGCCGGGCCGAACATATTGATCATCTCCTGGTCTAGCGAGCCCGGCTCGCAGGCTGCCAGGGTCATCGGACCCAGTTCCATGAAGATGCTACCTGTGCCGTCGGTGGCATAGTTGCCGCTGCCATTGTTGCAGTCAATTTGGGCGCTAAAGGTGCCATCGTTTTGGAATAAGAGGGTGTATTGGACGGGATCAGGAACGGTAATTGCGGCTTCTCCACCGCCATTATTTGTGCGCCGCTCCCACTGCCAGGTAACGTCGATCAGTTGGGGATCAACCACAAATTCCATGGATTCAAGGACTGAGGCCGGCGTGGGTTCGACCTCGGCCGTGGGCGCTGGTTCTTCCGTTGGTTCGGCCGCCGGGGCCTGGGTTGGTTCTTCCACCGGTTCGGCCGTGGCCGCTAGAGTGGGGGTGGGCTCTTCACCGCCACAGGCGGCAAGAAGCAAGGTCAAGATGATTAATGAAAATAAGGAGATAATTTGCTTCATAGTCAATCTTTTTTGTTCCTCCCTTATGCTTGATCAAGCAGGGTATTAAAGTACTTCCCAATTTCTGACTCTATTGCCCATCTTGGAACGAAAATCGGCCTAACCTACTCTAGGATTCTCGCTCCGGTCCACTGTAGGGATCGATGATGACATTGAACAAGAAGCGGTAAGGAAACTTGAAGCCGGGTTTGGTGCTGGGCAAGAGACGCAAACGTCCGGATTCGGCCGCGGCGTTGTCGTGAAACTGTTCCACGGCCAACCGGGGATCTAAAAGGCTGTCCGGACTATCCAGCTCCAGGTGCTCCTGCCATAATGCCAGCCGCAAGTCACGAACAAAGCGATTTTCGGGGTCGACCACGCCCAGTTGCATCTCGGTGATGAAGGCAATGCTCCGTTCGCAAATGTTGCCGCTGCCAATCATGGCGTATTCGTCATCTACCAGCAGTAGTTTAGCGTGGATCGTCGGGTCTGTGCCGTCAATATGCAGTTTACTGATGATGAAGTTACCATGATTCGAATTGGACTCGGCTATCTCTCGCAGATACGCGGAAGCTATTTGCCGTTGCTGGAGTTCATAATGTTTCCAAGGGACATTATTCCGGCCGGGCGCCAGGGCCACCACGTCGACCCCGCGTTTCAGGGCTTCGCCTAGCTGATAGACAAAGTCGGTCTCCCGCTTCAGGCCGGTTGACGTTTCAATGTAGGGCGGATCGTGAAAGGCATAGATGTATTGATCCTCGATATAAATATACTGCCGGGCCTGCTTGATAGCGTTCAAGTAGGCGGCCCAGAAAGTATACTCGCCCTGATGAGACCAGGAATAACCTCTCTTGCGTCTGATGATGGGATAAGTCCTCAGCACCTGGACCGAGTGGGGGCCAGCTTCAGGAATAGGCGAATCTAAAAAGTCGGTTGGCACTTTCGAGGTAATAGGCGGGGAAGTTGTTTCGGCGCTGCTGGGATCATTCCATCGCTCGGCAAAAGACAGTGCGACGTCGGCCACTGCCGGACCACGTACCTTTAGACCGATATCATGAGTCGGGCCACCTTTCTTGGACCGTTCGGGGTTCTCAAGCTGGTGGTCGGGCGTGTCCCAGCGGGCAAAGAAGAAATCGGCCGAACTGACCACAGCCGCCCATTGGCCATCCGGTCCGCGGGTCACGTTGAATTTCTGGTGATGCCCGCCTTGCACGCCTGCGTATCGTTTATCGACGGCACCCTGACCTCCGCTGGCGATGAGTTTTTTAGCGAAGGACTTCGAAGCAGATCCCAAACCCAGGTGGCCGCTGCCGAGAAAGTAAACTTGCACACCGGCCGCGGCGGCTTCTATCATGGTTGTCATAGCGTCATCGGCCGGGCCGTTCTCGCCCAACAATTCAACCGGATCGATGCCCATGGCCGCCACCATGATCTGGCACTGGCTGGGGTCTGCGCTTTTTTGCATCTCTTGGACCCGATAATAGAAGTCGCCCATGATGGCGGCGCCATCAATCAACGGTTCAACCAGATTGCCATCTGTAGACGGCCGGATTTCTGATCCAGGAAACCTGGTTTGAGGTGGAAAGGCGCCCTCATCGGTGACGTCAATGAACCACTTTTCCTTAAGCTCTTGCAGTGAAGTCATTATCTTTATCCCTTACTGAGATATGATTCGAAAGCCACCAGCGACAATTATCAACAATATCCAGTAGCGTACCATTTTGGCCAGAAATGCCCAGACGAGAAATGGGCCAAACCTGATGCCGTACGCTCCAGCGGCCGGGGGAATTATCCAGGCTAATATGGGCAAGAAGGAAAAAAAGACGACAACCGATCCCCAGCGTTGAAAGTAATTATCTATCCTCTCCCATCTATCGTCACTTACCTGGGGAAAGCGTTCCTTTACGGTTTCAAGCCCGGACCGGCCGAGCCGATACTTAGCCACACTGGTTATCAGCGTCAATATGGTCAGGAAGATGACGAGCGACCATGCTCTCCAATCTAGAAACAAATCAAGCATTGGCTATATCTCCAGACGAGCGGACAAGATGCCCACGAAACGACTTCACTATAACCGTCCGGCACCTCACCCTCATAACCCGGTAGCAGGATTGGGAACTTTCCGCCTTGGGCTTTGTCCGGCCCGAGGCGGCCAAAATCTGCGACGAATTTAAACCTGTGATCGTCAATGATCCCCGGCCCATTAGGCGGTGTTTCGATGACCATCGGCTCGTCAGTCAATTCGAGCCAAGTGGCCATGTAGATATTCGTCGTGTTAGGGTGAGGTATTTCAGGAATATTGACCGAGCACCCAGAGTCGGTATGTGCATCTCCAAACAGCGGCGGTTACCGCATCATGTCGATCGCGACTGTAGCGGCTAAAATCAGTATATCGTTTTGTCCCGGAGCGATTTCCACCCCATAGCTGTCGCGCACCCGGAACCATTTTTTGGAGACCTCGGCTACCTTGGTACGGCCTTCTTCGATCTTGTATTCGTGATCCAGAATGTTGCCCTGGATTTCCAGGTCGGGGCCATTCCCGACCTTGATCGTCCAACGATCGCGCACCGGCGTGATAAGGGCTTTTTTGACTGTGGCCAGCGTTTCACCACTTGGACCTTCAATATCCATGGTGTCCTTGACCCGCACCTTTTTTTCCTGGATTTTGCACAGTTCCTTGCCGTGGGCATCCTCGAACTTGAGGGTGTCCCGCACGCGCATTGCTTTGCCATCGACTTTGTAGACTTTTTGGCCGGCCGCGTTCTCTATCCAGAA